>Ga0070741_10020898_pt1 | contig 10249 bp, 9 predicted proteins | sample Coa_R1_4_FD_66440 | JGI IMG/M metagenome (GOLD analysis project Ga0070741, IMG submission 66440) | Surface soil microbial communities from Centralia Pennsylvania, which are recovering from an underground coalmine fire - Coalmine... | ecosystem: Environmental > Terrestrial > Soil > Unclassified ...
ACAGTGCATTTCGCACTGGCTACCCGCTTCCCGACCAGGCCTGCAAACGCGGATGTCTTCTTGCGATTGAAATCCGCCTCCAGCCCGTGTCCGACGGCTTCATGCAGCAGCACCCCGGGCCAGCCCGGACCGAGCACGACTTCCATCTCGCCGGCGGGCGCCTCGCGCGCGTCGAGTTGCAGAATGGCTTGCCGGGCCGCTTCTTTGGCAAAGTACTCGGGAGTCTTCTCCCCGAAGAAGAAGTCCAGTGCCACGCGGCCCCCGCCGCCCGCGCTTCCCCGGGCAGAGTTGCCGTCAGTCTTGGCAATGCAGGAAACATTCATGCGTGCGAGCGGCTGCGAGTCTTCGGCATACGTATTATCTGACCCGACAACCAGGATGTTGCGCAGCTCATCAGCGTAGCTGGCACGAACCTCTTTAATACGGGGGTCCGCCGCACGCGCTGCGGCATCGGCCCGCATCACCAACTCGACTTTGGCCCTGATCTCGGCGTCTACCGAGGGCAGCGTTACCGGATACAGACTGCGGGCAGGCCTCTCCTGGAAACCAACGACGGGCTGCTTGGCAGGCCCGGTCGCAATCAGGGCCGCTGTCCGCGCCGCGTGCAGGATCCGCTCCGGAGAGAGATCATCCGTATAGGCATAGCCGGTGCGCTCACCGGAGACCACGCGCACTCCGCACCCCGCCGAAATCCCCTGGGAGGCCGATTTGACCATCGACTCGTCGACCATCAGGGACGTCGAGGAAAGGTATTCAAAATAAAGGTCTGCGTAGTCGCCGCCTGCCGAAAGCGCCGCCGCAAGGTAGCGCTCCAGGTCACGTTCCGTCAGGCCATAGTGCTGGAAAAAGAATCTGGAATTAGTCACGTTAGTATTTGGATGCCGCGGTGAGGGAAACGACTCCCAAGCAACCTTCCATTATCCTACACCAGCTTAGGGACTTAGCTCGGTGGACCGGTTTCTTTAGAACAACGAGCTCTGCCGCCGGTTGGGCGTGATACCGAAGTGCTCGTAGGCGAGTTGGGTAGCGATGCGCCCGCGCGGGGTGCGGTTCAGGAAACCTATCTGGATCAGAAACGGCTCGTAGATTTCTTCGATGGCATCTGACTCTTCTGCCAGCGCGGCAGCCAGCGTGTTCACGCCGACCGGCCCGCCCTGGTATTTCTCAATGATGGTCAGCAGCAGCTTGCGGTCAATCTCGTCGAAGCCGTGGCGGTCGACTTCGAGCATCTGCAAGGCAGCCTGGGCGGTCGGCAGGTCGATTTTTCCGGCGCTGCGTACCTGGGCGTAGTCGCGAACCCGCCGTAGCAGCCGGTTGGCTATACGTGGAGTCCCCCGCGACCGGCTGGCGATTTCCCGTGCACCCGGATCGTCGATCTTGACGCCCAGGATCTCGGCCGAGCGCTCAACGATGACCTGCAGGTCCTCATGTGTATAGAACTCCAGGCGCAGCACTATGCCGAACCGCGACCGCAATGGCGCTGACAGCAACCCCGCCCGGGTAGTAGCTCCCACGAAGGTGAACGGCTTCACATCCATGGTGTGGGTCCGCGCCGACGGGCCCTGCCCAATGATGATGTCGAGCTTGTAGTCCTCGAGCGCCGAGTAAAGTATCTCTTCGAGCGCAGGCTGCAGCCGGTGCACTTCATCGATGAACAGCACCTGCTTGTCCCGCATATTAGTGAGGATCGCAGTCAGGTCGCCCTTGATCTGCAGCGTGGGGCCGGACGTCTGCTGAAATGCGACGCCGAGCTCGTTGGCAATGATCGTCGCCAGCGTGGTTTTGCCCAATCCGGGTGGGCCATACAGCAGCACGTGATCGAGGGCCTCGCCGCGCGAACGCGCCGCCTCGATTGCTACGGACAGGTTTTCCTTAACCTTGCTCTGGCCGATGAACTCAGCCAGCCGTTTCGGACGAAGCTTGAGTTCAAACGAGGAGTCGTCCTCGACCGGCGCCGCCGAGACCAGCCGCTCCTTGAGGTTGGGATCCTGCCTGATGGAAGCCACTGGGCGGATGGTAGCAAAGCTGCGAAGTTCTAGCCACTAGGTTGTACCAGGAAGCTCCTAGCTACCTACCTACTGCCCGATCACGCCGATCCGCATTCCGCCCAGCTTTCGGGGATCAAACCACGTGACCCGTTGACCGAACCAATTTTTCGTCCCCGATAAATGCATTTTCTTCATGGTGGAATTCAGATCCGCCGACATCAGCAGGTACGCGGCCGGACTTTCGCCGAACTTCTGCAACCGCTCCGCGACCCACGACCGTCCGCCCATGGGCGCGGCGAGAATCACCGGCTCCCCGGGAAAGTATGCCAGCTTGGCCTCGAAATCGGAGTGGTCTTCGGTCAGCGGCTCGGCCCAACCATATGCCTTGCGGAACAGGGCGATATTGTCTTTCAAATCGTTGACCGCGAGCACGACAATCTCAATGCCGCCCAGTCCCGAGCCCTGGGTGCTCGTCGAGGGCACGACTCGCCAGTTACGTGGCGTGCGGTCCTGGATGAGGAAGGGCAGTCGCGCTCCGGGCACGCCCGTTCCCACGTTGGCGGCGTCCCATAAGATCGCCATTCCGTCCGGTTTCTTGCGGCTGCCCGGAGTTGGGCCCTCGACGGCTATTCCCACCGACTTAAGCCTGACGACTTCGGTGTCAATGTCCTTAGGCTCGACTGCCCAGGCACACGGTCCGGCGTTGCCGGCCATCAACTTGCCCCAGCCGTGGCCATCACCGGCCGCACCGCTCTGGGGAGCAATTAACTCGAGGTACGACCCGTCCTCGAACCCAAGGAGCGCCATATGGGTCCCGCCGGTAGCGTGAGGCCCGCCGTAGTCGGTCCCCAATCCCACCGACGCGAACGCCTGGCGCATGGCTTCCAGGTCCGATCCGCAAACCGTCGCGTGATCAACATTCAGAAATACGGGACCGCTCGCGACCGGTTGTTGAGAGAGCGCAATGGAGGTGAACAGGACGACAGCAAGCCCCGACAAACAGACTTTGATATGCATAATTACCTCGCACGGCCCTGCATGTTAGCCCCGCAGGGCCTAGGCATTCAACGAATCTCTCGAGGCGGGATTCCTGAACGTGCAGCGAAACCCCGGCTGTACTAACCTTGAAGGGCCGGGTGATCTACAATTTGGCCGTGCGGATCTGCTTCCATGCTGCTTTGCTGATCGTTGCTGCCCCCCTCTTGGCGGGGCAGACAACTACGCCTGCCGTCCGCACCGCCAACGACACATCCTACGTAAACTGCGGCGCCGACGCAGCGACATCGCGCACTGTTCGCAGTGACGTCTTCACGTCACCGGACGGCAAGCGGCGAGCCTACACGCAAGTGAGCGCCACTCCTATTCGGCCCAGCCCGGAACGCACGTTGCCACGGTGCATCAATAACTCCAGGCTGTTCGTCGCAAACGGCGGCGGCGAATTTGAGGTGGTATTCCTGCAGGAGCCGAGTGATACCGAGACGGGCAACGCCCTGCAGGTCGTGGATTGGTCCTCCGACGGCCGCCGCCTGCTACTGGAATTGGCCCAATGGCAGTACGAGTCCCCCGGCGTGACCCGCGCGCCGGTGATTTATCAGGCGGATTACGGAGTCTTCCAGCAGCCCGATCTTGCGTCCAGCTTCCGCAAAGAGTTTGGCCTGGAGTGCTCGCTACGCGTTCACGTTGTGGGGTTCTCCAGCGAGAACCAGGTCGTCATCGAGACCGAACCGCTTGCGCCCGAGGAAGAGGAAGTACTGGCTGTGCCCAGTTGCTCGCGCAAGAAGTCGCAGTGGGTGCTGAATGTCGCAGGGGAATCGCTCCGGCCCCTGCCCGAGACCGCCAAGATCGTTCATAACGCCAAAATCGAGCCGCAAGCTTCGAAGTGAGGAAGCGTAGGGCGTCAGCGCATGGCGTTATGCCGGCAGCACTTTCATGCTCATGTCAACCGCCGATGCGGAGTGGGTCAGTGCCCCTACGGAAATAAAATCCACGCCGGTTTCGGCATAGGCGCGCACGTTCTCCAGAGTGATCCCGCCGGAACATTCGAGCACTACGCGACGGTCGAGAGTGGCGCGGCGCTCCACCGCCTTGCGCACCTCTTCCACCGAAACGTGATCGAGAAGGACGGCTTCCGCTCCATGTTGCAGCGCCTCTTCCAGTTCAGCCAGCGACCGCACCTCGACCTCAATCGGCTGCGCACCCCGGCGATTCCGGTGCGCCCGCTCCAGCGCCGGCCCGATGCCTCCGGCCAGGGCGATGTGGTTGTTCTTAATGATCACGCCGTCGGAAAGGTCCAGCCGATGGTTCTGACCGCCACCGCACCGCACCGCGTACTTGTCAATGATGCGGAAGCCCGGCACCGTCTTCCGCGTGTCCAGGATGCGAGCCTTCGTACCGGCTATCGCATCGACGTACTTGCGGGTGAGGGTCGCAATCCCGCTCATACGCTGCAGGAAATTCAGAATCACCCGTTCGCACGACAGGACCACGCGCGCATTGTGGCGAATCACGGCAACCGGCCGGCCATTATGCAGGCGAATGCCGTCGAAAATCTCCGGGTGGGTGGTGACTTCGTAATGCGACATGACCGCGCCGTCAAGGGCGGCATACACATCGAGAATCCGAGCGATACAACCGATACCGGCAAGAATGCAATCCTGACGGGCAATGATAGTCGCTGCGGCGCGCTGGTTGGGATCGATGCACGCATAGCTCGTGGCGTCGCGCGTAGCGCGATCTTCCAGCAGCGCGTTCTCGATAATCGCCGTGGTACGGCGCGAATTCCAATCCATGAAGCAGTTCTCAGTTCCCGGTTGTCAGTTCTCAGTCGCTTGTCGGCGAACCTTGGTTGGCCTGACGTTATACCGACGCTTCCGCCATCATGCGCTTACCTGCTCTTTGCATCCTAACTCACCCATTTTGCTTTTCGCCTTATCGCGAAGGACTTCCAGCTCATGTAAGCGCGTTCGCATGTCCTCGACAACTTTGTGCGGCGCCTTGGAAAGGAATTGCTCATTGCTAAGCTGGCGGCGCTTGCCCTCTATTTCGCGCTCGTAGCTGTCCAGTTCCTTTCCCAGCCGTGCACACTCGGCGCCGACATCAATCTTCCTCTCATAAATAACGTGTACATCGAACCGCGCGGTACTGCGCGCGCCCGCTTTATTAGCCAGGGAACCTTCCACAAAGGTGATACGTTCCACGTTTGCCAGCCGCTCCACGGCTCCCCGATTCTGCTCAATCAGCAAACGCGTTGCGGAATCGTGCGCGTACACTTCGACCGGCAGTTTTGCTTTGGTCTCAACCTTCAACTCGGCCCGTACATTCCGGATGCTGACAATCAGGTCCTGCAGCACCGCCATCCCGGTCTCAGCCCCCAAGTCAACCTGCTGCTCGTCAGCTTGCGGATAAGGCGCCAGGGCGATCGACTTGAGCGGCGGCTTCCCCTCATACATCACGTGCCAGATCTCTTCCGTGATAAACGGCATGATCGGATGCAGCAGCCGTAGTGCAGCCTCAAACAGGCTGGCCAGGTTGGCCGCCGCGCTACCTGCCTCGCCTGCATTGGCCGGGTTCAGCCGCGGCTTGAGCAGCTCCAGATACCAGTCGCAGAACTCGGTCCAAAAGAAGTCGTAGATGCGGTTTGCCGCCTCATGGAAGCGGAAATCCTGCAGCTCCTCGTTGACCGCCTTGGTAACCCGGTTGAAGCGCGACAGAATCCAGCGGTCCTCCAAAGTTCTGGGTTCAAAGCCCTGAACGCCGGCAGGTGCAGGATGCGGCGCAACAGCTCCAGCTAGCGGCTGACGACTGACGAGTGACGACTGATTCATGAACATGAACCGGGCCGCGTTCCAGATCTTGTTGGCAAAGTTGCGGTAGCCCTCGGTCCGGCTCTCATTGAAGGCGATGTCCGTCCCCGGAGCTGCCATGGCAGCCAGCGTAAACCGGGTCGCATCCGTCCCGAAGCGGTCAATGATCTCCAGCGGATCGATCACATTCCCCTTGGTCTTCGACATCTTCTGACGCTCGGCGTCGCGCACCAGGGCGTGAATGTACACCTGCCGGAACGGCACGCTGTCATCTTTCCTGTCGGCCCAGCCGCTCGCCTGCTTGATCAGCGCATCCTGCTGGTGTCCCTGCATGAAATGCATGCCAAACATGATCATGCGTGCGACCCAGAAGAACAGGATCTCGTACGCCGTAATCAGCAGCGTGGTGGGATAGAACACTTCCTGATCGCGCGTCTTCTCCGGCCAACCCAGGGTCGTGAACGGCAGCAGCCCCGACGAGAACCAGGTGTCGAGTACATCCGTGTCCTGTTCCAGCCGCGTGCTGCCGCATTTGGGACACTTTGCCGGCGTTTCCCGCGCCACGATGGTTTCGTTGCACTGCGCGCAATGCCACACCGGAATCCGGTGTCCCCACCACAACTGGCGCGAAATGGTCCAGTCGTGGATGTTCCTCATCCAGTTCAGATATACCTGCTTGAAATTTTCCGGAACGATGGTGATCTCGCCGGTTTCGACGGCTCGGATCGCGGGTTCGGCCAGCGGCTTGATCTTCACGAACCACTGCTCGGAGAGGCGCGGCTCGACCACGGTGCCGCAGCGATCGCACTTCCCGAGAGGGACGGTATAGTCCTTCGCGGAGACAAGAAAGCCTTGCGCCTGCAGATCGGCAACCACCATTTCGCGGGCGTCATAGCGGTCAAGATTTTTGTAGGGGCCGGCATTCGCGTTGGTGCGCGCGTGCTCGTCCATGATCTCGATCTGTGGCAAATTGTGGCGAAGCCCCGCCTCAAAGTCATTGGGATCGTGGGCCGGCGTAACCTTCACCGCGCCCGTGCCGAACTCCGGATTCGCCAACTCATCCAGGATGATCGGAATCTCGCGGTTCATCAGCGGCAGCAGAACTTTCTTGCCGTGCAGGTGCGTGTAACGCTCATCGGCGGCATTGACCGCAACCGCCGTGTCACCCAGCATGGTTTCGGGACGCGTGGTCGCAACCGTGATGAACTCATCCGTGCCAATCACCGGATAGCGAATCCCCCACAGCTTCCCCGGCACGTCCTCATGCTTCACCTCGAGATCGGAGATGGCCGTCTCGCAGCGCGGACACCAGTTGACGATGTACTTCCCCCGGTAGATCAGCCCCTCTTCGTACAGCCGGACGAACACCTCGCGCACCGCGCGTGACAGGTTCTCGTCCATGGTGAAGTACTCGCGGTCCCAATCGACGGACGCGCCCAGCCGCTTCATTTGGTCGAGAATCGCGCCACCATACTCCCGCTTCCACGCCCAGACGCGCTCCACGAACTTTTCCCGGCCCAGCTCGCGGCGCTTCTTGCCTTCCTTCGCCAGCTGGCGCTCGACCATCATCTGCGTAGCAATTCCGGCATGATCCGTGCCCGGGAGCCAAAGCGTGAGGAACCCGCGCATGCGATGCCAGCGCACGACGATGTCCATCTGCGTCTGGTTGAGCATGTGCCCCATGTGCAGCCGGCCGGTGACGTTGGGCGGCGGCAAAAGCATGGTGAACACCGGCCGCTTCTCGCCCGGCGGAGGCGTCGGCACGGAGAACAGCTTCTCCTGGATCCAGTAGTCGGCCCAGCGCTTCTCAATCGCGCCCGGCTCGTACGCCTTGGGGAGTTCGTGAGGCATGCAATCAGCAGTTTAAATGTACGGCGCCAGCGGTGAGCCGCTATACCTCGATTCGTTGTCCGGAGAAGCTATGAAGGGCTAAACGCTGGCTGACTTTTGATCTTACAGGCGGGCGGAAAAGGGGGTCAAACGGGGGAGGGGGAATCAGCACCCCTTAGAGCGCCCCCTTGCTGAGAGAGAGGTGTTCTCATCGATTCTGCATCGAATCAGGACAGGCCAAGGTCAAAGCCAACCTTGCCTACGAGCGTACATGGAATTGTTTGCTGGAAGTCTATCGTTCCGCAACGCTAGAAGCCGCGCCAAAACAGTTTTGAACTCCTGCACATCAAACGGTTTCATTGCGAAGTAATCCGCAGTACCCAGGGCAAGCTTTGTGCTCTCGAGATCGCAGTAGCCGGTGTAAATGATAATTACGGGGCGTGGCTCAAGTCGAGTCGCAGCCCTCGCAACCTCCAACCCACTCTGATGGTGTTCCATGGACATATCTGTGATAACTCCATCGAAGCTGGCGGACTCTGATAGCACACTTAGCCCCTCTTTCGCATTGGCCGCTGTCGTAATGACGTATCCAGCGCGTTCCAGGATCACTTGGAGTGTTAAAAGTACGCTTTCTTCGTCGTCCACGATCAAAAGGGTAGGTTGTCTCATGTCAGGCCGCTTCACTGAAGCGTTCAATAGCTTCGACTAGTGCACGGATGCCGCCTACATCTTTGGAGACAACCTCCGAAATACCAGCAGCGTGTGCCAAAGCGACTAGCTGGTCGGAGGCGAACATCGTAAACAAGATCAACACGCAGCCCGGCACACTGCTGGAAATCACCCGAGCGGCCTCTACTCCATTCATTACGGGCATAGCGTAGTCAAGCAGCACGACATCTGGCCTTAAGTGCTTTGCGAGGACGACCGCATCTTGTCCGTTCTCGGCCTCACCGCAAACCATCCACAACCGGTTCAGTTCAAGGCACACACGAAGTGCTGTCCGGACTTGTGGGTTGTCCTCAGCGATCAATATTTTTGTATAAGACGAAGCGACAATCGAAATGATCCTGCACCAATCGCTGCAGGTATTTGTCGCAGATGCGGTTTGCTGTTTGCCAGAAGCTCTCGTAACTCGGGTCCGTAAGGGCTGCGAGTGCAATAAGAGCTACTAGTAGCAGTTCGCAGTTAAGTGGCGGCAACGGGTTTCCTATGGTTAGAGAGAGCAGTTCTTGACTCGGCATGATCACATCCCTAAGGGGTTGGCATTTAAAGTCACTGTTGTTAACACATGCGCATTCTGGCCAAGAAGCAGAGAAGGATCAATCAGGTCAATTTCTGATTACGAAAGGTCAGGGCGTGGGATTGGCCCAAAGTGCTGTCACCCCCAGCATTTGCAAATGTAGAGGACTTCGGCGGCATCGCTTTTGCCAATGAGCACAAATGTGATGTGATCGTGCTTGATTATTCCTTGCCTGACGGGAAGGGTGAAGGGGGCGGCCCCACCCTGCGCATGACCACTAAGTCGGCTGCCCCACCGTTCGCGACTTTCGAAGGGTGGGCACCACTGCTGCCGACGCACACGTCAGTTCCGGCCTCTGTAGCTCATTGACTAACACCGCGCCCGATTCTCGGTAGGCATAATGCCGATAACTGCTCCAGCGCCACTGCTCCGCTTCTAGCACTAATCCCCGGGTAACCGGATTGCAGTGCATGTACTGCAACTTCTGCACCCGCTTGCGCTGGTTCCATACCACGAAATCATAGAACCGTCGTTGCCACACGTGTCCCTGGTCCAGAGCCAAGTCCCACAAACCGCCTTGCCGCGCGTCGTCTCCCGCACGATGCTGGCGCAGCCATCGGCGGGCAAAACTCTGTTTCACCACCTGCATTACCGTGGAAGGATTGCCCCGCTCTGGCTCGCTGATCAGCAGGTGCACGTGCTCCGGCATCACCACGAACCCGACGACCACGAAATGATAGCGCCGGCGGACTTGTTCCAGCACCGCCATAAACAGGTCGCGCGCCTTCGCGCTGCGCAATAGGGGGAGCCTCTGATAACAACTCGTGGTAATGAAATGAAGGTAACCGGCGCCGTAGTAACGATGCAGACGTAACGGCACCCGCTTAGATTAAATCAGTTCGGCTTCTTCGGATGTGACCGTCGAGCATCCTTGTGCCGGCATTCCGGTGCCCACCCTTCGAAAGTCGCGAAGGGTGGGGCAACCAAGTTAGTGGTTCCGAAAGGTGAACCAGCCCCCATATTTCATCCCTCTATGTTCTCACCCCGGGGGGAGGGGATAGCTATACAAGCGGGAAAACTGCTACACCCCCATGTCCTCCTCCCAAGGTCGCTAGCAAACTTGCGGATGACTTCTCTGGCCACAGAAGCATAAGATTTTGGCGTCTACTTCATAAAACAAGGAGCGTCTGATGGTAGTCTCAACGGCCCAGCAGCAACCGCCCACCGTCACTTCTGTCCTCAGCATGCTCTATGGTGTTGTTGAGCAGGAAGTCGTTTCCGCTGCTGAAGCTATGCCCGAAGACAAGTATTCCTTCGCGCCTACCAATGGCGAGTTTAAAGGCGTACGCACTTTCGCTGAACAGGTGAAACACATCGGCTTCGCCAAT
>Ga0070741_10020899_pt1 | contig 10249 bp, 9 predicted proteins | sample Coa_R1_4_FD_66440 | JGI IMG/M metagenome (GOLD analysis project Ga0070741, IMG submission 66440) | Surface soil microbial communities from Centralia Pennsylvania, which are recovering from an underground coalmine fire - Coalmine... | ecosystem: Environmental > Terrestrial > Soil > Unclassified ...
CGGGCAGACTCGATCATGCATCTGGGCCTCCTAAGCGAGCTGGGTCTTGGTCGACCACAAGGCTCGCCGGAGGCCCGGACGCGATCAGCCGTCTCGCAGGTGTGTAGGCAACAGATCTAGACCGCGGTCTTCTGTAGTCGCTGTCCACCTTCCCCGGTTCGGCGTACCTCGGTCGGCGTGCGGTGCGGTAGCCGAGGCCGCTGTGGGGGCGCTCGTGGTGGCGGTCGCTGTAGTCGCCGATCTCGTTTCTCGCTTGCTCGAAGGTCTCGATTCGGAGCGCCAGACGAGTTGCTTGCTCAGCTTCCCGAACCACGATTCGATGAAGGCCTGGCTCTCGGGGTCGCGGTAGCCGCCGCGTCGATGCGTGATGCCGTGCGCGGCGAGCCGGGCCTTCGCGGGCTCAGGCGCCAGTCCAGCGCCGTCCACGGCCGACGCTCAAGGCGGGACCGGCCTGACAGAGCCGCGTCCCAAAGGGTTGGGAGAGCGCAACCTCTCTGCGGGATCGGCGGCGGGCACGCTTGATCCTTCGACTGTCCTTCTTGCAGCGAGAGGGCTGCGCCGCCATCGCAGTCCGCCGCTGGGCTCGCATAGGATTACGGTATGGCGGTCGACCAGTACCCGCGCCCGTGATCGGCCTCGTCGGGCTCGGGGCGATCGGCGCGCCGATCGGCGAGTCGCTGCTCGCCTTGGGCGGCGGGCTCGTCGTCACCGACGCGCGCGCGGAGGTGGCCGATGAGTGGCGCGCGAAGGGCGCGACGTTCGCCGCGTCGGCGGCCGAGGTTGCCGACGCAGCAGAGATCGTCTTCGCGAGCCTGCCGACGCCCGCCGTCGTCCGCGACGTGGCAACCGGCGCCAGCGGCATCGTCGACGGTAAGCGGGTCGAGGTCTTCGTCGATCTGTCGACCACCGGTGCGTCGACCGCGCGGCAAGTGGCGGAGGCGCTCACCACGCGTGGCCTCGCATACCTCGACGCGCCCGTGAGTGGGGGTGTCGCGGGAGCGCGCGCACGGACCCTCACCGTCATGGCGGCCGGGACCGCCGAGACGTTCGCCCGCGTGCGGCCGCTGCTCGAGTCGTTCGGGAAGAACGTCGTCCATGTCGGCCCGGACCCCGGGCAGGGGCAGACCGCGAAGCTCCTCAACAACCTCCTGTCGGCGACGGCGATGGTTGCGACGTCCGAGGCGCTCGCGGTCGGCGTGCTGAACGGCCTCCGGCCCGAGACCCTGCTCGAGATCTTCAACTCGAGCAGCGGCCGCAACACGGCGACCCTCGACAAGTTTCCGACCCACGTCCTGCCGCGGACGTTCGACGCAGGGTTTCGGCTCGACCTGATGGCAAAGGACGTGGAGCTCTGCCTCGCGGAGGCGAGGGAGCTGCATGCCCCGATGGTCGTCGGGGCACTCGTCCAGCAGCTCTGGACGCTCGCGTCGAGATGCGTCGACGACCCGGCGGCCGACCACACACGCATCGTCGAGCTCTTCGAGAGCTGGTTCGGCGTGCGCGTCCAGTCAACGTCGCTTTCGTGAAGCCGCCCTACGCGGTGACGGCCGTGCGCTACGGGTCGGTCGTGCTGCAGAAGCGCGAACTCTTCCACCGGTTCGAGCACTACGCCGAGCCGGACGAGCCGTACGAGATGGCGTATTTCGTCTGGTTGATCGAGGGCGACGACGGCGACGTCACTGTCGTTGACACAGGTTTCCGCCCCGATGTCGGCAGGCGCCGCGGCCGCTCCGTTGCGGCGGCGCCCGACGCAGCGTTGCGCGCGCTCGACGTCGACCCCGATGCCGTTGAGTCCGTCGTCCTCACGCACATGCACTTCGACCACACGGGGAACGTCGCCGCGTTCCCGCGGGCGACGATCGTCGTGCCGCGCACCGAGCTCGACTTCTGGACGAGCGCCGCCGGCGGGCGTGCGCAGTTCGCCGCGCACGTCGAGCCCGACGAGATCGGGCGGCTCGCCGAGCGGCGTGGCCGTGGCGGTCTGGTCGAGGTCGGGGACCGCCACCGGCTCGCGCCCGGGATCGAGCTCGTCCAAGTGGGCGGGCACTCGCCCGGTCAGCAGATCGTCGTGGTCGAGGACGCGCGAGGCTCGGTCGTACTGGCGTCCGATTCTGTCCACTTCTACGAGGAGCTCGCGCTCGACCGTCCGTTTGCGATCTTCTCGAGCCTCGCCGAGGTCTACGCGGCGTACGACCTCGTCAGCGGCCTCGAGGAGGCCGGCGCGGTTGTCGTACCCGGGCACGACCCGCGGGTGTCGGAGCGGTTCGCCGCGCGTCTCGACGAGAACGGCGTCATCGCGGTCGACGTTCGCTCCGCCGCTCAGCGCCCCTCGTAGCGACCCGGGCGCTTCTCGACGAACGCGGCTGAGGCCTCCTCGAAGTCGTGCGTCAGGTGCAGCTTCTGCGGCTGGATGAAGAGCGCTGCGTCATCGCTCAGGTCCTTCCACTGCCAGCGGCTGATGCGGACGTGGGCGCGGACCGCAAGCGGCGGGTTCACGAGGATCCGTCGTGCGAGCTCTTCGGCCGCCTCGATGTGCTCCCCGGGTCGAACGACGCGGTTGAAGAGGCCGAGCTTGTCGAGCACGGTCGCCTGCACGGGCTCGCCGAGCAGCATCAGCTCGGTCGTGAGCTTCGAGGGCATGAAGCACTGCATCTTCGCCCAGAGCTGCCCGCCGGCGATGCCGCGCTTCGTCTCGGCCACCATGTAGCGCGCGTCTTCCGTCGAGACGAGCAGGTCGCACTCGAGCGCAAGGTTGAAGCCGAGGCCGACGCACAGACCGTGAATCGCTCCGATCACGGGCTTCCAGTTCGCCGTGTGCCCGAGGTGCCCATCGGTCGGGGGTCCGACGGACATGTTCGCCTCCCGCTGCTCGCGGTCGTGGCCGTGGAACCGCTCCTTGACGTCGATACCGACGCAGAAGTCGGGCCCGTTGCCCGAGAGGATCGCGACCCACGCGTCGTTGTCGAGGTCGAACCGCTTGAATGCGGCGGCGAGCTCCGCCTGGAGCTGCAACGTCGCCGCGTTGTGGTGTTCGGGACGGTTCAGTGTGATGTAGGCCAGGCGGCCCTCAGCTCGGTACGTCACAAGCTCGGTCTCTTCGGCCACGTTCTCACCTCTCGAGTTGGGGTTGGATGGGCGGTGGAAGGCGTTGCCGGTCGAGCCATGCGGCGAACGACGCGCCGAGCACGCCGGCGGCCTCGTCCTCAGAGAGCTGCGACCCGCGCACGAAGGCGAGCTCGCCTTCGTAGCCCTCGGGTGTGCGCGTCAGGTCGGAGCCCCAGAAAACGCGCGCGGTGCCGAAGGCGTCGACGAGCCGACGCAGGGCTCGCCGGAGATCGTCGGGGGAGAGGCCGCCCGCGAGCGCGCAGGTGAGCGCGGAGATCTTCACGGCCGTGCCCGCGTGTCGTGCGAGCCGGCAGAGACCTTCGACCTCCGCGTCGAGCTCGGAAGGCCCGGCTCTCATGGGGAGGTTCAGATGATCGACGACCACGTAGAGCCCAGGCCTGCTCCCAACCACGCGCGCCAGCTCATCGAGCTGGCCCGGCGCCCACACCATCACGGGCACCGCGAGCTCGGCGAGGCCGTCCCAGAGCCACGCGATGCGGGCGTCGTCGACGAGTGATGCACCGCCTGTCGGTACGAAGATCTGGCGAAGACCCGCGAGGTCGTTCGCCACGCACCGCCCGTGGATCGCACCGGCGTCTAGTGGCTCGCGGAGCGAGACCGAGCCGAACGCGACGAACCGGTCTGGGTACCGCGCAGCTGCCGCGCCGACGAGCTCGGTGCCGAGCCGGTCCCACTCGGTCGGAACGAGCGCCGCCCGCTCGATGTCGGCGTCGTCCAAAGCACGGAGCGCGTCCTCGGCCGAGAACGCGGGACGCGGGGCAAACCGGCCCCAGCCCTGCCGCCACGGCGTCTCGATCGTGTCGGGGTTCCAGAGGTGGAGGTGCGTGTCGAAAACCATTGGCTCCAGCATACGATATTACGGTACGGGGCGAACCCCGGTTCCGACGCCGGCCGACGCCCGGACGGCTGCGCGCTGGAGGCGGGAGATGGGGAACAGGCTGACGCCGAGCACCGCGACGAGCAGGAGCCACACCGAGCGGTAGGTGCCGAGCCAGTCGGCGAACGCGCCGAAGAGCACGGGAGTGGCGGTCACCGAGCCGATCGTGCACATGACCGCGAACCCGGTCGCCGCGCCGACGCTCTGCGGATCCGACACCTCGGTGAGCATCGTCAGCCAGAGTCCCTGGAAGCCGATCGCGGTCATGCCGAGGAGTGCGGCCGCGACCAGCCAGACCGCGAGCGGCGATTCACGGGGAAGTGCGAAGACGATCGCCACGGCGGCGGCGCTAGACAGCGTCAGCACGAGTAGCAGCGAGCGTCGTCCGCGCCCCGGGCTCCGGTCGCTCACCAGCCCCCACGCGATCCGACCTGCGATGCCGCTTGCCTGGGCCGCCGCGGCGAGGAGACCTGCGGTCGGAAGCGACATGTGTGCGCGCGCGTGCGCGTCGAGCGGCAGGTAGGTAAGCACCACGAACTGACCCGTCATGGCGAGGCAGCCCCACACCGTCAGCCAGCGGACGTCGCTGTTGATCGGGCGGCGCGCGGTCTCGATGCGCGCTGGAGGCTCGAGCCGGCCGTGCCGCCGGAGGGCGAAGAGCGGGACGACCGACGCGAGGGCGACGACGCTTGCGGAGACCACGCTCGTGCGCCAGGATGTCGCGTGGGCGATCGCCGGCAGCGTGCACGAGGCGAGGACTCCGCCGAGCGGCACGCCGGTCTGCCGGATACCCAGAGCGAGGCCGCGGCGGTTCGGCGGGAACGTCTGCCAGACGAGCCGGCCGCCGGCGGGCGTCGACCCGGCACCGGCGAGCCCGGCGAGCGCAAGCACCGGCACGAGCGCTGCCAGGGGCAGGAAGGCGGCGCAGATTAGGATGGTTGCCGCCACCGACGCGCCGGTCGTGATCACGACGACCTCGCCGACGTGGTCGGAGATACGTCCGGCGAAATACGAGCCCAGGAATTTCCCGCCGTAGTAGGACGAGACGACGAGCCCGGCGACCGTGGTGCTCGTGTGGAAGTCCGCCTTGAAGAAGCCGACCAGGAGCGGGAGGCCGAGCTCCGCGACCGACAGACCGGCTTGGACGAGCGTCGCCGCGCCGAGCAGCCGCCAGCGCCAATCCGTCAACTGCGGGCGGAGAGACGGGATCAGGCGTTCCGTCGCCGTGCGCCGCGCTGGACCGTGACGAACGGCAGCACCGCCGACAGCCCGCCGTCGATCGGAAGCACCTGCCCCGTGATGTACGACGCCTCGTCGGATGCGAGGAACGCGACCAGCGCGGCGACGTCCCCGGGCTCCCCCGCCGAAGGCGTCAGGTAGGCGTCCTGCAGCGCTTCGAGGTCGGTCTCCGAGAAGCTCGCCCTCACGAACTCGGTCAGGATCTGGCCTGGGGCCACGACGTTGCTCCTGATCCCGGCCTTCCCGTACTGCACCGCGATTGCCCTGGACAACCCGAGCAGCCCGGCCTTCGTCGTCGCGTAGCCCGTCCGGCGCTCCTCACCGAGCAGAGCGGCCGCGGAGGCGGTGAAGACGATCGAACCTCCTCCTCGCTCGACCATGTGCGGTATCGCCGTCCGGCATGCGACCAGAGGACCAGTCAGATTGACCGCAAGCTGCCGCTGCCAGACGTCGAGGTCGACGTCCGCCACGGCGTGGTCCTCGCTGCGCAGCTCGAGGGCGGCGGCGTTGTTGAAGAGGACGTCGACCCCTCCGAACGTCGCGACAGTCGTCTCGACCGCCGCAACGACCTCGTCGGGCCGCCCGACGTCTGCGCCGACGCCGATCGCGCGGCCGCCGTCGGCGACGATCGAGGCAGCCGTCCCGTCGGCCCCGCCCGCATCGACATCGACGACCGCCACCTCGGCGCCCTCGCGCGCGAGGCGCCTGCATGTGGCCGCCCCGATCCCCGAGGCGCCGCCGGTCACGATCGCGATCCTTCTTTCCATTCGCCCCACGACGCGCTTGTCCCTTCGGTCGAACGTTGTTTGACGAGAGTACGTTATGACCGTAACATCGTGTGTGCTCGTGCACGACGTCTTCGACGCTGAGGCCCGTCGGTCATGCCGCGTCCCGGGGCCGTTCGCTGGTCGCGACGGACGGGAGGTCTCGGCGTGAGACGTCCTGTGTCAACCCTGGGTGGTGAGCAGGCCGCTGAGGTTGCCGTGGCGTTGGGCGTCGTAGGGGGTGCGGTCGTGCCAGAGGCGCCAGACGATTCGGAGCCAGGCGCGGCCGAGGATGCGGATTGCGTTTGGGTGGTCGCGGCCGCGGGCGATCGCGTCGGCGTAGATCTTTTCCGCCGAGGGGTTGTGGTGGCGGCTGCTGTCGGTGAGGACGCAGACGGCGTCGCGGAGTGTTTTGTTGCAGGCCCAGCGGAAGCTGGCGACTTTGTTCTTGCCGGACTCGATCGTGACGGGGCTTTGGCCGGCGCGGGCTTCGGGCCGGTCGTGGGAGTCGTAGCGGTCGCGTTGGTCGCCGATCTCGGCGACCAACGCGGCATCGGTGACGACCGATTTGGGGTCACGGAAGAGGGAGCGGAAGATGTGCCCGTCAGGGTGGCTGTCGAGCGCGCCTCGGATCTGGCTGCTCAGAAGCTTGATCTGCTCGACGATCGGCTTCAGAGCGGCAGCGAGCCCGAGCACGATCTGGCGGGGGGCCTCGTGTTCGAGCTCGCCTGTCCTGCCCGTCGGCGGCTCGCGCAGACGGGTGAGCAGTTCCTCGGGGCGGTGGCCGGAGTAGCGGTGGCGGGCAACGAAGGCGGCGAGCCGCTTGTCGCTCAGCGAGCGAGCGTTGTCGGGGCTGGGGTAGCGCTCGAGGCCGCGCGCCCTCGTCAGCGCCAGCCGCGTACGCGTGTGGTCGCCGTCGGGCCTGATCGCGCGCAGACGGTGCATGTCGGTGCGCGCCAGCTCGGCGAGCATGTAGCCGTCGAAGCCCTCCGACTTGCCGCCGCCGGAGCGGTGGCGGTCGCGGACAGCGGCGAGCTGATTCGGGTGCACCGGCACCACGCTGATGCCGGCTTCGAGCAGCCGGTCGACGACGAGTCCGTTCGGGCGCTCGATCGCGAGTTGTGCGACCTGAAGGTCGCGCAGGCGGGGGACCAGTGCCTGCACCCCGAGCTCGCCTTGCTTGATCCGTCGCTGCTCGAGCTGGCGGCCGGCGTGGTCGACGACGACCAGCCGGTGCTCCTCGCTCGCCAGGTCGATCCCGGCCGTTGTTTCCATCTGCCCTCCTTGACGTGGGTTGCTGGATGCGAGCCGACCGGCGAGGTACCGTGGCGGATGCTCATTGACGAGCCCTCGGCGAGGCGACGTCCTGTCGCCGCTCCGGGTGCCTCACACGGCCGGGAGGCGCAGGTCTCAAGCGGGTCCTCTACGGGGCAAGCGGCGAGGGCGCTCTCCCGGCCGTGGTCAGCCACGAGCCGACGCTACGAACCGCGCCGGCCGACGCCCGCGATGACTGTCTGCGGACGGGCTCTCAGACTTCAAAGAACGGCAAGGATCAAAGGCAAGGTTGCCCAATGAGCGGCGAAGCGCCCGCAGGAATCGTCCAGCTCCTCGCCGCACGCGCGGCCGCCCGGCCGAACGACGTCGCGATGCGGTTCAAGGCACGCGGTCTCTGGCGCGACGTGACCTGGCGCGCGCTCGAGCGGGAGATGGCGGAGATCGCACTCGGTCTCGAGTCGCGCGCCCTCGCCGCGGGCGAGCCGGTGGTCGTCGTCTCCGATCTGACGCCGACCTGGGTCGCCTCGCTCCTCGCGGTCCACGCGGCCGGCGCGCTGCCCGTGTCACTCTATCAAGCGCTGGGTACGCGCGAGGTCGCGGACGTGTTCGACGCGCTCGACGCCCGTCTGCTGCTCGTCGACGGCCTCGACTGGGTCGGAGTCATGGCCGAGCGCGGCGCGGCGATCCCCTCTGAGATCGTCGTCATGGACAGCGACATTCGAGGTGCCCGAGGGCAGTGGCGCGTCGTCCCGCTCGCGGAGGTGCGAGCGGGCGGCCGCGCCATTCTCGACGGAGGAGAGAGCCGGTGGCTCGAGCTCGTGAAGTCGACCGAGGCGAGCCGGCCCTGTCTCCTCCTCGCGACCGCGGGGACCTCGGGCACGCCGAAGCTCGTCGCGCACAGCGCGCGCTCGCTCCTCGCGTCGGCGTCCGCCGTAGTCGCCGGCGAGGGCCGTCGCCCGCTCGACCGGTCGGACTCGCTCGTCGTCGAGTTGCCGACGGGGCATCTCGGCGCCGTCGTCGCCGGCATCCTCGTCCCGCTGCTCTCCGGCGCCGTCGCGCATCTGCCGGAGCAGGTGGTCTCCGACGCTATCGCCGAGGTCAGGCCGACCGTCTCGCTCTCGAGCGGCCACTACTGGGAACGCGAAGCCGCGCTCGTCGCCGTCACCGCGCGCACGACCCGAGGACTTCGGGGACGTGTCTTCAGCCTCGCGGAGCGCACGATGCGTCGGCGCGCACCGTCGACGCGGCGCTTCCGGTTCGGCGGCTCGGTCTGGTTTGGAGTAGTCCTGCTGCCCCTGCTGCGGAAGCTCGGCCTCGACCGTCTGCGTAGCGCCTACGTGCTCGGGCCGGTCGCGCTCGAGACGCTGCAGGCGTGGCGCACCTGGCGCGTCGAGCTGACAGAGCTCTACTGGTCGACCGAGGCCGGCGTCGACGTCGCGCGACGGCGCGGCGGCATCCTTGAGCCGGCCCCGGGCGTCGACCTCGCGGTCGACGAGAGGAGTCGTCTGCTCGTACGGAGCAACGCGTGCGCCGTCGGCACGTGGGTCGGGTCGACCGTCGACGCGATCGCGGACGCGGATGGGTGGCTTGCCACCGACGACCTTGCACGCACCAAGGACGGAGGCATCGCGCTGGTCGGGCGTCAGGGCGACATCGTCCTCGATGGAGAGGCACCCGTCTCACTCGCCGACATCGAGTCGGCGCTACGCGGATCGCCGTACTTCCGGTCGGCGATCGTCACCGCCGACCGGGGCGGAGAGCTCGTCGCCCTCGTCGACCTGGATATCGAGTCCGTCGCGCGCTGGGCATCCGCGGAGAAGGTCAGCTACCGCTCGCCGTCGGCGCTGCGCGACTCCGACGAGGTGCGTGAGCTGATCCGCGCCGAGGTGGCCGCGACGAACGAGAAGCTCGCCGAGCGCGGGCTGCCGCCGGTCACGCAGGCGGTGCCGAGCTCCGACCGCTTCGCCATCGGGCGCGAGGTCGGACCGACGTGGTCGCCGAGGCGGCGCCCGTCGCTTGCCCGCAGCCTAGGAGACGCCGAGGAGGACCTAACCCGTGCATCTTGACCAGCTCCCGAACGCGATCGTCTCCGCGCTGCCGCTCGCGGGCGTCTACGCGGTCGTCGGCCTCGGGTGGGTGGTGCTCTTCCGCGCGACCCGGATCCTCAACTTCGCCACCGGGCAGTTCGTGCTCTTCGGCGCCTACCTCTACTACTACTTCTCCGAGCGCGTGGGGCTGCCGTTCCCCTTGAGCCTTGTCTGCGCGATCGGTGCGATGGCGCTGATGGGAGCGATGCTGCACATCCTCTTCATGCGCCGCATGGTGGGGCAAGAGGGCTTCGCTCCGGTGATCCTGACGATGGGGCTCGCGATCGTCATCTCGAACGCGGTCACGCTTCTCTTCGGGCCCGGCACGCAGTCGGTATCACTTCCGCTCGCCAAGACGTCCGTGCAGTTCCCCGGGAACATTGCGATCACCTCCGGAGGCTTCCTGATCATGGGCGTCGCCGCGGTGCTTGCGGTGGGCGCGATCCTGATGATCCGGTTCTCGCGCTGGGGCATCCAGATGCGGGCGGCCGCCGAGGACCCGCTTCACGCGAGCCAGTCGGGCATCAACGTCGGCACGGTGTTCGTCGGCGCGTGGGCGTCCGCGTCGGCAGTGCTCGGCTTGATGGGCGTCATCTACGGGTTCAGCACCGTCGTCACGCCCGACATGACATCGGTGGGCATCCGCGGACTGTCGCCGGTCATCGTCGGCGGCATGGCGAGCATCGTCGGCGTCGTGCCGGGATCGATCGTCGTCGCGCTGATCGAGAACGTCAGCGTCGTCTACTTCGGCGAAAGCGTCCGCGACGCGGCCGTGATGATCGTGATCCTCGCGATGCTCACCGTCAGGCCGACGGGGCTGTTCGGCGGCCGGCTGATCGGGCGTGTCTGACGTGAGTGCGACGCCCATCGCAACGTCGATC
>Ga0070741_10020900_pt1 | contig 10249 bp, 14 predicted proteins | sample Coa_R1_4_FD_66440 | JGI IMG/M metagenome (GOLD analysis project Ga0070741, IMG submission 66440) | Surface soil microbial communities from Centralia Pennsylvania, which are recovering from an underground coalmine fire - Coalmine... | ecosystem: Environmental > Terrestrial > Soil > Unclassified ...
GAGCCGTCGTCGTCGACGCCGGTGCACTGCTTGCCGAGCTGCAGCGCGATCCCGCGGCGCTTGAACTGCTTCGCCAGCTCCTTCGAGGCGTCAGCGTCCTCCTGCGGGATGAGCGAGTCGAGCATCTCGACGATCGTCACCTCGCTGCCGAAGCGCGCGAAGATCGACGCGAACTCGCACCCGATGATGCCGCCGCCGAGGATGACGAGCCGACGCGGCACCTGCTCCTGCGCGAGCAGTCCCGTCGAGTCGACGCAGCGCGGCGAGTCGAGGCCCGGAATCGGCGGCCGGAGCGGGAACGAGCCCGTCGCGACGATCGCCTGCTTGAACGCGACGTCCTCGCCTCCGTCGACGGCGATCGTGTTCGCGTCGCGGAACCGACCGAGGCCTTTCACCCACTCCACGCCGTTCGCCTTGAAGAGGGACGCGACACCGGACGTCATCTGCTTGACGACGCCGGCCTTCCACGCGTTCGAGGCGGCGAAGTCGAGCCGCGCCTCGCCGACCTGCACGCCGAACTTCGCGAAGCTCTCTTCCGCCTCCTTCAGCGCGAACGCCGTCTGCACCCACGCCTTCGTCGGGATGCAGCCGACGCGGAGGCAGGTACCGCCGAGTTCCGGCTCCTTCTCGACGCACGCGACCTTCGCGCCCAGCTGGGCCGCGCGGATCGCGGCGGTGTATCCCCCGGGGCCGCCCCCGAGGACGGCGATGTCGACGTCCATGGTCCCTCGCTCTTCGAGTCGGTTGCGAAGCGATCGTAGTTGCTACAGGCGGACAAGCATCGTGATGGCGTTGTCGCTCTCGCGCACGGGCTCGAACCCGAACCGCTCGTAGAACGGCGCCTGCTCCTTCGCCGCGCTGAGGCTGATCGCACGGTAGCCCTGCTCGCGCGCATGCGCGAGCAGCGCGTCGAGGAGCTCCTTGCCCGTGCCCTTCCCGCGCCGGCTCGGCACGACCGCGAGCGTCAGCTCGGGAGTCTGCTCGTCGACGAAGCCGAATCCCGGCTCGCGCGCGGTGAAGAGCCGGTACCACGCCGCGCCGTAGGAGTGGGGCCCGTCCATCGCGACGACGCCGGCGTCGCCCGGCCTCCCCCAGTTCTGCACGTAGCGGTAGACGGGCCGCTCCTCGTCCGAGGCGAGCCGCCAGTGGTACGCGTGGCGGAGCATGTCGCGCAGGAACCGGACGTCGTGGATGTCGACCGGGCGGAGCACCGTCGCGCTGCGGTCAGAGCTCCTGCGCGAGCTGGATGCGGTTCCCGTCCGGGTCGTAGACGTCGAGCAAGCGCATCACGCCGTGCGGGATCTCTACGACGACGCCAACCTCGACGCCCGCGTCGCGCAGCCGTTCGGCCTCCGACTTGACGTCGTCGACGTCGACGTGCGCGACCGCGCCGTCCGGCTGCGGATCGCCCTCTGCGAGGCCGATCTCCATGGCGCCCCGCCGCAGGTTCGACCACCGCTCCCCGAAGTCGACCGCGTCCTCGACGAACCCGAGCGTGTCGCGGTAGAACCGCCGGCCGGCGTCGAGATCGCGGACGTAGTACCAGACCGTCGGCGCCACTAGAGCGCGAGGCCAGGATCCTCGAGGAACGCCTTCAGCGTCCTCAGGAACTCGGACCCGGTCGCGCCGTCGACGGCGCGATGGTCGCATGTCAGCGTCATCGTCATCAGCGGCAGGACGTGCAGGTCCCCGTCCTGCGGCACCACCTGCTCGCGCGTGGAGCCGACGGCGAGGATCGACGCCTGCGGCGGGTTCAGCACCGCGACGAACTGGTCGATGTCGTACATGCCGAGGTTCGAGATCGTGAACGTCCCGCCCTCGAGATCCTCGGTGCGCAGCTTGTTGTCGCGCGCGCGTGAGACCAGGTCGCCACGCACCTGCGCGATCTGCGCGATCGACAGCCGGTCGGCGCCGCGGACGACCGGGACGACGAGGCCCTGCGGCGCCGCGACCGCGATTCCCACGTCGGCGCTCGGGAAGACGAGGAGCGCATCGTCGGCGAACTGAACGTTCATGTCGCGGTGGCGCATGAGCGCCTGCGCGGAGACCTTCGTCAGGAGGTCGGTCACGGTCACGCGCACGCCCGGATTGAGCTCGCGCTGCTTCTGCACGAGCTCGTTCGCGCGCGTCATGTCGGCGCTCACCGTGAGCTGGAACGCCGGCACCGTCCACGCCTGCGTCAGCCGTCGCGCGATCGTCTTGCGAACGTTCGAGAGCGGCCGCGACTCGACCTCGCCGACTGGCCCAAGCGACAACGTGTCACGCGGGCGGTCGGGGGTCGCCTGCGCGCGCTCGACGTCGGCGGCGACGATGCGGCCTTCCGGTCCGGAGCCCGCGAGGGACGACAGCTCGATCCCGCGCTCGCGGGCGATGCGGCGCGCGAGCGGCGACGCTTTCACGCGGCCGTTCGCCGAGCCGCCGTCCGCAGATCCGCCGCCGCTCTCGACCGCTGCAGCCTCGGCCGCCGCGGCCTCCCTGCCCGCCTGGCGGTCCGGCTCCCGGGCGGGCGCCTCGGCGGGCCGCTCCGCGGACGTCGCCGGCGGCTCCTCCGCCTTCGGGGCGTCGCCGTCGGCCGACTGCACCTCCTCGCCCTCGGCGCCGATGAACCCGATCGTCTTGCCGACGGGAACCTCGCCTTCCTGGACGGCGATCTTCAGCAGGACGCCGGACGCCTCGGCCTCGACCTCCTGCGTCACCTTGTCCGTGTCGAGCTCGTAGAGCGCCTCGCCCTTCTGCACGGGCTCGCCCTCGCTCTTCAGCCACTTGACGATCGTCCCGGACTCCATGCCCTGGCCGAGGCGCGGGAGCTTGACCTCCGTCGCCATCAGGCCTTCTTGTTGACGGTGCGGTAGATCGCCTGCAGCACGTCATCGGCGTGCGGGACGACGAACTGCTCCATCACCGGCGCGAACGGCAGCGGCGCGAACTTCGCCCCGACGCGCTCGATCGGCGCGTCGAGCCAGTCGAACGCCTGGTACTGCAGCACCGACGCGACCTCCGCCCCGAAGCCCATCCGCGTGACGGCCTCGTGGGCGACGACGGCGCGATTCGTCTTCTTCACCGACGCGACGAGCGTCTCCTCGTCGAGCGGCTGCAGCGTGCGCGGGTCGACGACCTCGACCGAGACGCCTTCCTTCTCGGCCTCCGCCGCGGCCTTCAGCGACTCGTGCACGAGCCGGCCGGTCGCGATCACGGTCACGTCCTCGCCCTCACGGTGGATCCGGGCCTTGCCGATCGGGATCGGCTCGATCTTCTCGGGAACCGTCCCCTTGATCGGATAGAGCGTGCGGTGCTCGAAGAAGACGACGGGGTTGTCGTCGTAGATCGCGGACCAGAGAAGGCCGCGCACGTCCTCGGGCGTCGACGCGAAGACGACCTTCAGCCCGGGGATGTGCACGAACCACGCCTCGAGCTGCTGCGCGTGCTGCGCGCCGGGAGACCAGCCGGCACCGCCCTGCGTCCGGAAGACGACCGGGACGCTGAGCTGGCCGCCGGACATGTACCGCGCCTTCGCCGCCTGGTTCACGACCTGCTCCGCCGCGAGCGTCATGAAGTCCTCGTACATGATCTCCGCGATCGGGCGCATGCCCTGCATCGCGGCGCCGATCGCCGCACCGGCGAGCGCCATCTCCGAGATCGGCGTGTTGCGCACGCGGTCCGGCCCGAACTCGTCGAGCAGTCCCTGCGTGACGCCCATCGAGCCGCCCATCTCGGCGATGTCCTCGCCCAAGATGAAGACGTCCTCGTCGTCGCGCATCGCCGTCACGAGCGTGTCGCGAACGGCCTCGCGGTACGACAGCTCAGGCATAGACGTTCTTGAGCGCGTCTTCCGGCGCGGGATCGGTCCCGTTCTTCGCGAACTCGACCGACGCGTCGACCGTCTCGACGATCTCTGCGTCGAGCTCCTCGAACTCCTCGTCGCTCATGCCGATGCGCTCGCGCAGGATCTCGATCGGATCGCGCGTCTTGCGCAGCTCCTTCGCCTGATCCTTCGGGCGGTACACCTGCGGGTCGCCGATGTAATGGCCGCTGAAGCGCACCGTGTCGAGATGGACGAACACGGGCCCCTCCCCGGTCCGCGCATGCTCGAGTGCCTGGCGCGTCGTCTTGTAGACCGCCTCGACGTCCTGACCGTCCGCCTTCAGCGCCTTCATGCCGAACGCCTTCGCGCGCTCGGAGAGGTCGCGGATCGGCGAGTGCTGGCTCTCCGGCGTCGACTCCGCCCACTTGTTGTCCTCGAGGACGAAGACGGCGGGGACCTTCCAGAGCTGCGCCATGTTGAGCGACTCGTGGAACGTGCCGATGTTCGTCGCGCCGTCGCCGAAGAATGCGAGCGCGACGCGCGGCTCGCCGCGCAGCTTGAACGCGAGGGCGGCGCCCGTGACGTGCGGAAGGCCGCCGCCGATGACCGCGTTCGCGCCCATGTTCCCGCGCTCGACGTCGTAGAGGTGCATCGAGCCGCCGTAGCCGTGCGAGCAGCCCTCGCTCTTGCCGTAGAGCTCGGCCATCAGCTCGTTCGGCGGCGTTCCCTTCGCGAGCGTGTGGCCGTGCGCACGGTGCGTCGACGCGATCACGTCGCCGTCCTCGAGTGCACGGCAGACGCCGACGGCGCAGGCCTCCTGCCCGATCGCGACGTGGAGGAAGCCCGGCAGCTCGCCCGCGCGGAACCGCTCCTCCACGCGTTCCTCGAAGCGCCGGATCAGGAGCATCTCGCGCAGGACGTCCTTCAGCTCGTCCTTGCGAAGCGTGGCTTTCTTCTCTTCGACCTTGGCCACGGCGGCAGTGTACGGTTCGCGCCGTGCGTCTTGTCGACCAGTGGGACGAGATCGAAAAGGGTCTGGATCCGAGGTGGAGCGACGCACGACTCGAGCTGCGAGTCGACGATCCGCAGCAGCTGAATCGTGCGGCTGCGCTCCTCGCGCCGGCAGGACCCGGCCGCATGGGCTCGACTCTTCGCTTCTACACCGCGCGGCGCGGCGCAGGTGTCGGACCCGAAGCGCTCAGGCGGATGCTGCGCCGCATCGACGCGGAAGGGATCGACGGCACGCTCGTGCTCGTCGCAGCCGACGAGGCGCCGCCCGAGCCGGCGATCTCGCGGGCGTCGATCGCGGCCGAGTGGGACGCGGCGCTGCAGCATCTTCCCGCCGACTGGAGCGACCTCCTCGGCGAGATCGAGCTCACGTCGTCGGACCACGTCGACCGCGCCGCGCTCCTGCTGTCGCCGATCAATCCGACCCAGGGCACGGGACGCCCGGGCTTCCGCTTCCGCTGCGCGGCTGCGGCGGGCTACGGAGCGTCGCCCGCGATGGTCCGCCGCTGCTTCGCGCGTCTCGACGAGGAGCGCATCCCGGGCGAGGTCCGGATCCTGCGCGTCCTCTCGAACGCGCATCCCGTCGGCACGCAAGGACCGGTGTGGTACGTCGGCGGACGCGCGGTCTGATGGCCGACCCGGTGTCGTGGAAGGTCGTCGAGCGCGGCTGGAAGGTCGTGGACGAGAACGGCGACGACTTCGGCCACATCGACGAGGTGACGGGAGACGCCGAGGCCGACATCTTCGACGGGATCGAGGTGAGTCACGGCCTGCTCGGAGGGACGGAGTACGTCCCGTCCGAGCGCGTCGTCGACATCCGCGAGGGCACCGTCGTGATTCGTCGTTGAGCGACGCGCTCGCGTTCGCTCCGGCTCTCGAGCAGGCTCGACTCGTCCGCGCAGGCGACGTGTCGTGGCGCGAGCTGCTCGAGCTCTACCACGAGCGGATCGACCGCATCGACCCGGAGGTGAACGCGTACGTCACGGTCGTGGAGGAGCCCGACGCGCCGCGCGACGGGCCGTTCCACGGCGTCCCGATCCCGATCAAGGACCTGAACGAGACCCGCGGGATCCGCACGACGTTCTCGTGCAAGGCGTACGCCGACCACGTGCCGACCGTCGACGCGGCCGTCGTCCGCCGGATCCGCGAGGCCGGCTTCGTCGTCATCGGCAAGACGAACACGCCGGAGTTCGGCTCCGTCGGCGTGACCGAGTCGGAGCTGAACGGGGACTGCCGCAATCCGTGGAACACCGAGCGGACGCCCGGCGGCTCGAGCGGCGGCGCAGCCGCGGCCGTCGCAGCCGGTCTCGCGCCGGTCGCGCACGGGAGCGACGGCGGCGGGTCGATCCGCATCCCGGCCTCGTGCTGCGGGCTCTTCGGGATCAAGCCGTCGCGCGGGCGCGTGTCGCCCGCTCCGTACGGCTCGGGGTCGCTCGGCCTCGGTAGCTCGGGCCCGATCGCGCGCACGGTTCGCGACGCGGCGGCGCTCCTCGACGTCATGAGCGGCTACGAGCCCGGCGACTTCTTCGTCGCGTCCGACCCAGACCGCCCGTTCCTCGAGGAGTGCGACCGCGAGCCGGGACGTCTGCGCGTCGCGGTGACGACCGAGCCTCCGATCGACGTGCCGGTCGACCCGCAGTGCGCGGCTGCCGCGCACGCGGCGGCCGAGCTCCTCCAGGAGCTCGGTCACGACGTCGTCGAGGCGACGCCGCCGTGGCGGACGGGCGAGGCGATCGAGCACTTCACGCGCATCTGGCAGATCGGCCCTGCGACGGCGGGCGTCGACGACCTCACGCTCCTCGAGCCGCTCAACCGGATGCTCGCCGAGCAGGCGCGCGCGACGCCGAGCCCCGCGGCCGCGGTCTCCGTCATGCGCCTGCAGGCGCTCACCCGCCGCGTCGTCGCGTTCTGGGACGAGGTCGACGTCGTCGTGACGCCGACGCTCGCGCTGACGCCGGTCCCGATCGGCTGGACGTGGGACGACGACCCGCACGTGAGCTTCGATCGCCAGTGGCACTGGACGCCGTTCACCGCGATCGTGAACGTCACCGGGCAGCCGGCGATGTCGGTGCCGCTCCGCCGCAGCGAGGACGGCCTGCCGGTCGGCGTCCACGTGATCGGCAGGCCGTTCGCGGAGCCGACGCTCTTCCGGCTCGCTGCGCAGCTCGAGCAGGCCCGGCCGTGGGCGGACGAGCGGCCGCCGGTGTCGTAGGCGACTTGCGCTCCGGCCGCGCGCGGGAGACGATGGCTCTCGGAGCCGACGTTTTCGCCGGGAACGGCCCGGCAATGGGAGGCACATGTTGCGAAAGATCCTCTGGAGCGGCCTCTATGCCGGTGTCGGCGCGGCCGCGACCATGACCGCGCGGAAGGCCGCGACGTCCATCTGGCGGCTCGCGACGGGCGAAGAGCCGCCGCAGAAGCGATGAGCGCGCTCGACGCACTGGCCGACAAGGCGCAGGCGGCCTCGGAGCGGCTCGCGCGCGACGGCGGCCTGAAGGCGAAGCTCGCCGGGGAGCTCGCCGAGGACGCCGCCTTCCTCCGCAAGCTGAAGCCGGAGCTGATCAGGAAGCGGATGCGAGGCGACGCGCCGACGAGCCTCCGCCCCGACGAGCGGCCGACGGCGCCGTCGGGCCCCCAGCTCGGCGAGCACCCGACGCAGGTCACCCCGCCCAAGCGCGCCGCGAAGAAGAAGCGCGGCGGCGGGGGCGGCGGCCCGAATCCGTTCCTCGTGATCGGCGCGGCCCTCGCGCTCGGCGTGGTCGCAGCGAAGGTGATCGACTGGAGAAGCCATGCCCACCCGCGCTACTGAGGGGGAACGGCGCGGTCTCGGCGCCGCGGCGAAGCTCGTCAGCGAGCGCGCGAGCTCGATCGTCCGCCTCGAGCTGCAGCTCGCCGCAACGGAGCTGAAGCGCAAGGTCGCCGCGCTCGGGGTCGGCATCGGGCTGCTCGTCGGCGCGGCGCTCTTCGGCTTCTTCGCGGTCGCGTTCGGCCTCGCGACGGTCGCCGCGGCGATCGCGACCGCGCTGCCGACCTGGCTCTCGCTCCTGATCGTGACGGGCGCGCTCTTCCTGCTCGTCGGGCTCCTGGCGGTGCTCGGGGTCGGCCGCGTCCGCAAGGGGACGCCGCCGACCCCGGAAAAGGCAATCGAGGAAGCGAAGCTGACGACGGAGGCGCTGAAGAATGGCAGCCACTGAGGACGATCTGCGGCGCGAGCTCCGGGAGGAGCGCGAGCGCCTCGCCGAGGCCGTGGACGAGCTGCGCGGCGAGCTCGGCGCCGCGGCCGACGTCGGCGGCAAGCTGCGCTCGCGGCTTCCGCTCGTCGCCGGCGGCGCGTTCGCCGTCGGCTTCCTGAAGGCGGGCGGCGTGGGCGCGACGATGCGCCTGCTCGCCCGGCGCGGCCGCGAAGGCGACGAGAAGGCGGCACTCGGCCGCTTCCGGTTGATCGACCGCGGCTAGCGCTCCAGCTCGAGCTCGTGGCGACGATGCGCGACCTCGACGGGCTCGCGACGGCGATGCCCGAGACGACGAAGGACGTCTCGGCGGAGGGCCGGCCGTCGTACTCCGTGAACGGCAAGGTCTATTGCTGGCACCGCGAGCCGCGGCCCGACGCCGTCGACGAGACGGGCGCTCGGCTCGACGACGTGCTCGTCTTCCGCGTCGACGGGCAGGAGACGAAGGACCTCGTCCTCGCCGACCCGCGCGGCGTCTTCTTCACGACGCCGCACTGGAACGGATACCCGGCCGTGCTGATGCGGATCCGCGACCTGAAGCGTCTGCGGAAGCGCGAGCTGCGCGACCTCGTCGTCGACGCGTGGCTGACGCGCGCGCCGAAGCGGGTCGCCAAGCAGTGGCTCGCGGAGAACGAGCCGGAGGGCGGCGCCGGGGCGCCGCCCTCCGCGTAGACGGGATCAGACCCGGGCGAAGCCGCGGCGCCGGACGAGCGCGCCGAGGCAGAGGAGCCCGAGGCCGGCGAGCACTGCTGCCCAGACCGGGAAGCCGGTGAAGGGGAGCGACGTTCCGGCGACCTTCGTCACCGTGCCGAGGACGCCGGGCTTCGCCGCGGGCTTCGCGATCGTGCGCTGCGCGCCGAGCACGTTGCCCGACGGCGTTGCGGGAGCCGACGCTGCAGGAGCCGACGCCTTCGCCGGCGGCGTGCTCGCGACGGCCGGGGCCGCGGCCGGCGTGACGGAGACGCTCGGCGTCGTCGTCGTGTGCGACGCCGCGACGGTCGTCGCTGCGGTCGCGGTGCCCGCCGTTGCGGCGGCGGCGACCGTGGTCGAGTGCTCGACGGTCGTCGTCGTGGCGTGCGTCTCGGTCGTCGTCGTCACCACCACGTGCGAGCCAGTCTCCTGCGAGCCCGTCTCGTGCGAGCCCGTCTCGTGCGAGCCCGTCTCGTGCGAGCCGGACTGCTGCGAGCCGGTCTCGTGCGAGCCGTTCTCGTGGGATCCGGTCTCGTGGGAGCCGTTCTCGTGCGGAGCCGGGGTCGGCGGCGGCGTGTGCTCGGTGCATGACGTCGCGTCGTAGCTCTTGATCGCGTGGACGTCGACGCCGCCGCTCTTGTTCGACTTGTGCCGGCAGTCGGAGATCTTGTGCGGCTGGCTGTTACCGGGGCCGGTCAGGACCGCGGAGCTCGGGGCGCCGCGGCTCTTGGCGATCTCGGCGGCCGTCTGGCCGTTGCCGTAGCGCTTCGAGACGTCGGGGTTCGCGCCGACCGTGGTCTTCGTCCACTTCTGGGTCGTGGAGCTGGGCTTGACGCCCGGCTGCTGCGTGGTCGTGGACTGCTGCGTCGTCGTCGACTGCTGCGTGGTCGTCGACTGCTGCTGCGCAGTCGACTGCTGCGACTGCGACGCCTCCTCTTTCTTCGCCTGGCCGGGCGGCGTCGACTGTGGCGTCGATTGGGTCGCCGACTGGTCCTGGGCCGGCCTGCTCTCCTGCGATTGCGTCTGCGTCGTCTGCTGAGGCTGCTGCTGTGCCGCCTCGTCCTTCTTCTGCTGCCCCGGCGCGTTCGGGTTCCCGCCGAACGCGCTGCCGGTGGCGATCATGCTCGCGGCGACCAGCGCGCAGGCTGCCGCAAGACCTGCGTTCATCCGCCTCATGTGCGTGTCTCCTCGGATTCGATTGGCCCCGACGACGGGGTCGGCCGGAGAACGCTGTACTCGTCGAAAGAGATACGGCTATGCAGCCGAGACGGTGAAGCTGCGCCGCTTCTTCGCGCTCTTCGCGCTGCCGTAGCTGTACGTGCCCGGGCGCAGCGTGACCGTCCAGCGAACGGTGCCGCGGAAGGTGGCGGAGGTTGCCTTCGCGACCCCGGGGCCGCTCAAGCGGAAGCCGTCCGTGGAGGTGCGGTCGGAGACGGTGACGACGGCCTTCCCGGCGCGCGGCGCCGACGGGGACAGCCGGACGACGGCGCCCGGTCCGATCGACGCCGACAGCTTCGCC
>Ga0070741_10020901_pt1 | contig 10249 bp, 9 predicted proteins | sample Coa_R1_4_FD_66440 | JGI IMG/M metagenome (GOLD analysis project Ga0070741, IMG submission 66440) | Surface soil microbial communities from Centralia Pennsylvania, which are recovering from an underground coalmine fire - Coalmine... | ecosystem: Environmental > Terrestrial > Soil > Unclassified ...
CCGGATAGATGTCGACGGCATCAAGCGTGGCGAGCACCTCGCCCGTCAGTGGATCGACCCGCACGATGCGATCGATCTCGTCACCGAAGAACTCCACGCGTAGGGCGAAGTCCTCATACGCGGGGAAGATCTCCAGCACCTCGCCGCGCACGCGATACTTGCCACGCGTGAAGTTGACATCGTTGCGCTCGTACTGGATGTCGTTGAGATAGCGCAGCAGGCGATCGCGCCGGCGCACGTCGCCGCGCTTGAGGTGCACCACCACCGCCGAGTAATCCTCCGGCGAGCCGATGCCGTAGATGCACGAGATCGAGGCCACGATCAGCACGTCGCGGCGCTCGAAGAGCGAGCGCGTCGCCGAGAGACGCAGCTTCTCGATCTCCTCATTGATCGTGCTGTCCTTCTCGATGTAGGTGTCGGTACGCGGGATATACGCCTCCGGCTGGTAGTAGTCGTAGTAGGAGACGAAGTACTCAACCGCGTTGTGGGGAAAGAACTCCCTGAACTCGCCGTAGAGCTGCGCCGCCAGCGTCTTGTTCGGCGCGAGCACGAGCGCTGGCCGCTGCATCTGCTCGATCACCGCGGCCATGGTGTAGGTCTTGCCGGTACCAGTCGCCCCGAGCAGCGTCTGGGCGCGAAAGCCGGCGTTGAGCCCGGCGCACAGCTTTTCGATCGCCTGCGGCTGGTCGCCGGCGGGCCGGAACTCCGAGACGAGCTTGAACTCGGGCACTGCTGACCCCCTTGGCCCCTAACGTTTCCTCAGTATAGCGCTGCGCCCGCCATGGTGTGAACGTTTGTTCTTCGCCGCCTCCGCGAATGGCGAGGGGAGGCGGCTGCTCCCCAGAGCAGTGTGCCCGGTGCCTTATACTTCGTCAGATGAAGCTCGTCGTCTCGATCGTGGCCGACCAGGATGCCAACCGGGTGGCCGATGCCCTGGTCAAGGCGGGGTATCCCGGCCCCACGCGGATCAACACCGTGGGCGGCTTTCTCCGGCGCGGCAACGCCACGCTGCTCCTCGGCACCGAGGACGAGCGAGTGGAGGCGGCGATCGACGTCATTCGCTCCACCGTCGAGCAGCGGCCGGCGCCGGAGGATCCCAACCTCAAGCGAGCGACGATCTTCGTGCTCACTACGAACCGGTTCATTCGGGTATGACGGGTAGAGGGGATGGTGCGCGAAGCGCGCACCATCCCCTCTGTCTCACAGATAAGCTGTACCAAACGCAGACCGTAGCGATGAACTACTACGTCTGGATCATTGGCTGCCAGATGAACGTGGCCGACAGCGAGCGCATCGCGCGCACGCTGAACGAGCACGGGCACCGTCCGGTGGCCTCGCCCCAGGACGCCGACCTGGTACTGCTGACCAGCTGCACGGTGCGCCAGGGAGCGGAGGATCGTCTGTGGGGCGAGCTCGGGCAGATGGGCAAGCTCAAGAAGGCGCGCCCGGACCTGATCGTGGCCGTGACCGGCTGCGTCACCGACGGCAACATCGAGGGCTTCCTCAAGAAGGCGCCGGTGGTCGATCTGTACGTCAACCCCCGCCGGCCCGAGCAGCTGCTCGAGTATCTGGCTGAGCGCGGGCTCATCGATGCGCCCGATTTCGGCGACCTGCAGCCGCAGAAGCTCAGTGCCGGCGGGATCGCGGTGGAGCGCGTCTCTCAGGCCGTCTCCCGCTACGTGCCGGTCATCTACGGCTGCGACTACCGCTGCACCTTCTGCATCGTGCCGTACACACGTGGCCAGCAGTCGTCGCGCACGCCCGAGGAGATTCTAGAAGAGGCTCGGTGGCTCCTGGCTGAGGGGGCGAAAGAGCTGGTGCTACTGGGGCAGACGGTGGACGCCTACGGAGAGGATCTCGAGCCGCGGGTGCGTCTCTCCGACCTGCTCTACCGGCTGCATGACCTGCCGGGGCTGGAGCGCCTGCGCTTTCTCACCTCGCACCCGAACCACATGACGCCCGACCTGATCGAGGCAGTTGCCGATCTGCCGAAGGTCTGCGAGCACATCAATCTCCCGTTCCAGGCCGGCGACGATGAGATCCTGCGGCGCATGGCGCGCCGCTACAAGGCGGCGCAGTATCGCGACCTGATCGATCGGATCAAGGCGCGCATCCCGAACGTGAGCCTTTCCACCGATGTGATCGTCGGCTTCTGCGGCGAGACCGAGGAGCAGTTCGAGCGCACGCTCGACATGCTGCGCTACTGCGAGTTCGACGTGGTGCACGTGGCGGCGTACTCGCCACGCAAGGGCACACCCTCGGCGCGGCTCTGGGCCGACAATGTGCCGCCGGCCGAGAAGAAGCGCCGCCTGCATGCGGTGGAAGCGTTGCAGCGCGAGATTGCCGCGCGCCGCAACGCCGCGCTCGATGGCGCGATCGTCGAGGTGCTGGTGGAAGGTCCCTCCGAGAAGGGCGCCGGTGCTTCCGGCCAGAGCCCGGGTGGATCGAACACCACGCTCGGTGAGGCGGGCGCGCGGGCACCGGCGCTGGGCGCCGCGAGCGCGCCAGCGCAGCGATGGGGCGGCCGGACGCGGACGAACAAGCTGGTGTTCTTCGACGCGCCGTACGATCCGACGGGGCAGCTAGTGCAGGTGCTGGTGACCCGCACGGGGCCGTGGTTCCTGGAAGGGGAGCTGCTGACGCCTGCGCCGAAGCGTCGCCTGCTGCCGGTTGTCGCCTGAGTCTTCATACGGGCGTTCGAGCCAGGCGGCCAGATGCGGCGCCGCCGGCCGCCACGCTCGCGCCCGGCGGCAGCAACGGAGCGCCGGCAGCCGGCGGCGTGATCGAGAGCCGGTAAAAGTCCTGCTCCTGGCACCGTTGGTACACTCTTTGCTAGGCTGCACAGATTAACCATTCGTGAGTTTGAGGTGCGGAATTGACGACCTTCCTCGCCAGTACCGCGGAGCGGAACCGCCAGAAGCGTCAGCTCGCTGAACGGGCGGTCAAGCTGGCGATGCAAAGCCAATGGCAGGAGGCGGTTGAGGTCAACCGCCAGATCATCGATCTTGCCCCCGACGACGTGGAGGCGTGGAATCGGCTGGGCAAGGCACTTTCAGAGCTGGCACGCTATGAGGAGGCTCGCCGGGCCTACGAGGAAGCCCTGCGGCGCGAGCCGAACAATCCGATCGCCCAGAAGCAGATTAAGCGCCTGTCGTTGCTCGCGGAAGCGAGTCCGGCGGGTGAGGAGACACGGGACAAGCTCGAGCCGCGTCTGCTGATCGAGGAGACCGGCAAGACAGGGATCTTCGAGCTCGAGTCGCCGGCCCCGCCAGCCACACTGGCCCGCATGGCCGCCGGTGACCAGGTCTATCTCAAGATCGAGGGCAACGCGCTGCGCGTCGAAGACAGTCGAGGCACTCTGCTGGGCTTCGTTCCCACCAAGGCGGCGGCCCGCCTGATCGAGCTGATGAACGGCGGGAACCGCTACGTCGCCGGTGTCACGAGTGTGAACGAGCACGGCATCAAGGTGCTGATCCGTGAGGTCTACCAGGCGCCCGAGCTGCAGGGGCGAGTCTCCTTCCCATCGAAGGGTGGCCCACTCCCGCCTGAGCTGCGCGCCTACACGAAGGATCGCGCGCTCCGCTTCGAGATCGAGGAAGACGAGCTCCTCGCCGAGGAGGAAGAGGAGGAGACGCTCGAAGGCGAAGGCGAGGTGGAGGAGACGACGAGCGATATCGAATATTATGAGGAAGGTGAGCCGGGGCCGGTCGAATAGCCATTCGGCAGGTGGGTTCTGGTATCATTCTTTCCTGGCAAGCACCGCGCTCCATTCGGCTCTTTCGGTGCTGTCGGTGCTGCTGGCCATCATCACGTGGCCGCTGGCCCCGTAGCTCAGTTGGACAGAGCGTCTGGCTACGAACCAGAAGGTCGGGAGTTCGAATCTCTCCGGGGTCACCAATTTCCCCAGATAGGCATCCTCGCCTATTGCCCCCACTGCCCCCATTCCCGGGGCACGTTGATGCCAATTGGCCCCTACTCCTGGCACATTCCTGGAGCAGGGGTGTCTGCGCTGCTTTCCTGCGTGCGACCGTGCTGCCGTTCCGCGTCACTGGGTGGCGTCAGCGATCACCCCCGCGCGTGCCGGCTCGCGCGCGCCGGCGGACGCACGGGTGTCCGGGGGACCGAGCGTGGACCGGTGGCGGCTGCCCAGCCACTCCAGGGTAGCGTCCAGGTGCGTGGATGGTACGTAGCTCCTCCTCACTTGCAGCGTACCCATAGACACTCGTACGATGGGAAAGGATGAGCTGCTGTGTGCCGCAGGAAAAGGGAGCGACCTCATGGCGATCGAACCACGGCCCTGGCCCGACCAGATGACCCTTGAGGCCAATCGGCGCGCGCTGCTAGCAGAACTCCACCGGGAGCTGCGGAGCTACGAGACACGCTATGAGCTCGACTCGGCTCGGGTAGAAGCAGAGCTGGAGGCCGGCCGTCTCCGGGAGACGAAGGAAGTCGCGGAATGGCTGATCGCCTACCGCCTCTACCAGCGGCTCAATGGCAGCAGCCAGTCGGCATAACCGGCACGGCTGGAATAGCTGGGACCAGTACCAGCACATCCACGCCAGAGTGATTGGAGATTACCTCGACCACTTCATCCTGCGCGATGAGCTCAGGGTTGAGCCCACGAGCATCCGGGTTCGGTGGAAGGGTGTTCTCTCGCCCTCGGGAGAGGGGGCCCTTATGGAGCGGGACGCCTCCTGTGCTTCGAGGACGGCAGGAAGCAACGCGCGCTACCTGCCTACTGAGTGGGTATTCGAGAGCAGGCTGGCCGCCAAGGTGGAACCCGCAGCCGGGCCAGGATGGGGCCATGGGGTAATCAGCCTGGCTTCGGTATAGACCTGCTCTTCGCCTTTACCGGAGGCAGTGTCGCTACACTCTAGTCCTGTGCGCCGCGCGCTGCTCTTCGTGCTGCGGCTGGCCGCCCTGGCGCTGGTAGGCATGGTGGCGTTCGCGCTGGTGTCAGTGATCACGCAGCGCCCACCCGGAGCCACCAATCTAGTAGCCGCCGGTGTGGCCGCGGCCGCCGTGTACGGCTGGGCCATCCGTGCGCGGCCCCGCCCCTGGCGACGCTATGAGCCTCTCCCGCTCCAGTCTGAGACGAGTGATCCACCTCCCCCCGCCTGATCGATCCACCTCGCCAGATCAGGAAGCACGACGGCACGCACCGCCGGAGCAGGTGGCGATCGTGCTCCTCGCACCGTTTGCCTCAGGGGCCGAGCACCAGTCGCTCGCGCTGTGCCGCTACCTGAGCCGGTACTGCCGGGTCACGCTGCTCACCAACGACGAGTTCGCCAATCAGCTGGCCGCCGACCCGTTTCTGCGCCGGTATAGCGCCGGCCTCTCGGTGGTGCGGCTGGGACGAGCCTTTCCCAGCGCCCCAGCCGGCACGCTGGGCGGGGCGCTGCATCGGGCGCGGCTCTATCTACCGCTCCAGCTCGCGCTGTGGCGTGCCCTGCGCCGCCTCCGGCCGCCGCTGGTGCACCTGATCCTCGCTCCCTCTTTCTTTGCCTATGCGCCGCTGTTCTACCTGCTGCACGTGCCCGTGGTGGTGACGCTGGCGGGGGAGATGCGCTACGTGCGCCGCTTCTACGGCCTCGCCAAACGGCTGGTGGTGCGCCACGCGGCCGCCCGGGCCAATGCGCTCGTAGTCTGCAGCCCCGATGAGCTGGCCAACCTGGCGGCCGTTTCGCCGGCAGCGGCGAGGCGCGCGGTGGTGCTGGATAACTTCACCGACGTGCACCGCTTCGCTCCCGGAGCCAAAGAGCCGCTGGTGGCCTTCGCGGCGCGCCTCCATCCTGAGAAGGGCGCCTTGCTCTTCCTCGAGGCGGCCGCGCACATCCATCGCGCCCGACCAGACGTGCGCTTTGCGCTCATGGGGCGGGGCGAGCAGGCCGATGTCGTCGATCGGCGCCTGGAGGAGCTTGGATTGCGCGGCATGGTCGAGCGAGGGTTCGTGACCGATCTGGCCCCCTGGCTGGCTCGCTCCTCGATCTTCGTCTCGTGCCAGCTGTACGAGAACCTCGGCAGCTCCAGCCTGCTGGAGGCCATGGCCAGCGCCAACGCGATCGTGGCTACCGACGTCGGCCAGACGTGGCGGATCATCGACGAGACGGTCGGCCGGCGCGTACCGGCCGACCCCGTTGCCATCGCCGCGGCGGTGCTCGACCTGCTTGCCGACCCCAGCCGGCTGGCAGCGCTGGGAGCGGCCGCGCGGCAGCGGGTTGTTGAGCGCTTCGGCCCCGAGCCTTACGTCGAGCGCCTTCTGGAGCTCTACACGAGCGCTCAGGCGGCCCGCCGCGCTTGCCCGGAGCGATGATGCGCTGCTAAGCTGCGGGTGATGGTGCACCTGTTCTCCTGGCTGGCCAACGTGCCGGATGACCCGGTGCTGCTCCTGGGAGTGCTGCTCGCGGTGTGGGTTCCGCTCTGTGCCATTGGCCTCGCTGCGCTCGCGCTCCTGGCTGCCATCCAGAGCTCCTTCCGGGCACGCCCTCACGTGCCGGCCGGCCTCTTGCTGCCCCCAGCAGAGCTGCGCCCCCTGGCGGCGCGGCGCGAGATCAGCCGGGGCTCTCGTCGCACCGATGCCATGGCCATCATACGCCTGCTGGTGGCAATCGGTGCGGTGCTGGCGGTAACAGCGCTGGTGCTGGCCTCCAGCGGCTCACGCCTGCTCCCCGCGCTGCACACGTAGCCTGGCGATGCGCCTGGAGTGCCGTCGGCAGCAGAGCGGCTCACGCCTGCTCCATACGCGGCACACGCAGCGGCTGGATCGGATGTCCGCCGGCAGGCCTCCGGCTGCTCAAGGGAGTCGAGCGGCCGGCTGGCGGCGGCGGGCTTTCTCCCGCCGTGCCGCTGGCCGGGGCACCGGCGTGGCCCGTGGTACCGGCCAAGGCTGCCCCGTGCCGCCAGCGAGGCTGGCGCGAATGCGCCGCCAGATAACGTCGCGCTCCTCGTACACGCGGCGCAGACGGTCGACGATGATCGGCACCTCCAGGTAATCGATAGCGATGGCGATCCAGGCGGCGATGCTGCCCCAGGCGATGAGGCTGTGCTGGGTCAGATCGCGCACCACCACGTCGTCGGTGATCCACACCAGATGCACCCAGTGCAGCTGCAGCAGGAGGAAGAAGAAGAGGCTGCGGGCTCGCACCCCCTGCCGGAACTCGTAGAAGTAGAGAATCATGGCCGAGAGATGGGTGGGGATCTCCAGGTAGTCGATGAGCACGTAGATGAAGAGCCCCTGCGGTGGGAAGAGGAAGTAGCTCTGCCCGGTGATGCGCTTGAGGATCACGTCGGTGAAGAGCCAATAAAGATGGAAGAGCTGCAGCACGAAGACGGCGGTGGTAATAACCAGCGTCGCCAGGTAGTGGCGCCGGTACCAGCGCCAGAAGGCCTCCCAGCTCTTGCGTAGCACGGCCATCATCGAGCTCATGCTCGAAGCATAGCCGGGCCCCCCACCGCTTAGTCTAGAGAGAAGACAGCGGGTTTGCCGCGCTTAAGCTTGAGCATTCCCCCCGCTTACGGGAGCATGCGCGCGGGCCGATTCGCGCACCACCACGATGGGGGTGCCCCAGCCGCCCCAGTCGTAGGTGAGGTCGTCGCGCGGGAAGGTGCGCAGCGTCAGGCGCACCGTCGAGCCACTCCAGGGGGACAGATCGGCGGCGATGGGGACCCAGCGGCGCTCCTCGGTGAACGACCGCGGGTTGAGGTCGCGCCCGAGTACCACCGTCTCAGGACCTGGCTCGCCATTCGGGGCCAGCGGCGCAACCGTGACCAGGAATCGCATGCCGTCGCCGGTGGGAGAGTGCCATACGGCCGGGTCCAGGGCAATGGCCGCCTCGAACCACGTCTCTCGCCGCGCGGGAAGCGCCAGGTCGACGGCGACCGCCGAAGGCGGATGCTCATACAGCCACTCGCGGCTGGAGGTGGCCGTCCAGCCGCGGTTGGGCTCGGCCTCATCGGTGAGGGTGAGCGTACGCACGTCGACGAAGCGCTCGGGCCCGAGCGCCGCGCCAGTGGGCGAATCGACGTGTGCCTGGCCGGCGCGCACGGCCTGGGCCACGTCGACCAGAAGCGTGCCCTCGTGCCGGTCGAGGCTCGGTGCACTCCAGAGACCATCGTGCACCTCGGCGCGTCCAGCTGCAGGGAAGGTCGAGGCTCCAGCCATCGCCGGCGCCAGCCCGCGCAGGCAGAGGCCCACCACCACCGCGAGCCCGCCGCCGAGTGCTGCCGCTACCAGCCGGCCGACCCATCGGCCCTTCCCCCCAGGCCGAGCGGCCCTGCGAGTGGACCAGAGGCCTGTGCTCCTTGCCTGCTCTTCGGCGGGCAGGCCGGGCCGCTGCCGGTAGGCAATCAGCACCACGCCAGCAAGCGCGGTGAGCAGCGTGACGAGGGTGCCGGCGGTACGAGCGGGAGTGGTGCCGAAGGCCAGCGTCACGGTGTGCTCGCCGGGCGGGACGTGTACGACCATGAAGCCGGCCGCGGCATGCTGCTCGGGGACAGCGGCCACCGTTTCGATCGACACCGGCCGTCCATCGATCCACGCCCGCCAGCCGGGGAAGCGAAGCTGGTGCACAGCCAGCGCGGCTGCGTCGCCCGCGGTGTTGGCGACGCGCGCACTCAGCCAGAGCGGACCGTTGCGCCAGCCGAGCACCTGCAGGCTGCCGTCGAGTGGGTAGAGGAGGCCACCGAGCCATTCACCCTCCGGAAAGAGGCGGTTCATCACGCCCACATGCCGTACCTGCCCCGGCGAGTATGGCGCGATGTCGACGTCGCGCGGCAAGAACTCCAGGCCAGAGGTCGTTCCAGCCGCCAGCGGCCGTTGCGTCTCATCGTCCACGAGCAGTCGGCCGTCGATCGTGCGGGCGGGAGCATCGGCGAGCTGCACGCCACGCTGGCCAAGGCCATTGAAGACAAAGGCGACGGCGACCAGCGCAGCAATGCCATACTCGCTGAGCCGTCCTGCCCGCGGCCATCGAGCCTGAAGCGCGTGAAGCGGGAGCGCCAGCGCGCCGGTACCGGCCACCGCGACGCAGACACTGAGCGGCCCCATCAGCCGCCAGGGGAACTGGATGAGGGCCATGCCCGGCACCGTCTCCCACACTGGCGCACTGAAGCTGAACGTCAGCGCCCAGTACCCCAGGACGGCGGCCAATAGCGGCACGACAGCCAGCGCCGCGGCGCTGGGTGCACCCGCCGGCCAGAATGGCCCTGAGCCGGTGGCGGCGCGCCAGCGCCACCACAAGCCTGCGGCCGCCACGAGCGAGAGGGCGGCCAGCGCAACCAAGGCGGCTTGGGCCAGGCTTACCTTGGGAGCGGCGATGAGGCCATGCGCATAGTGGAGGTGGAGGTCAATCGGACCGGCGCGAGTCTGGCGATTTTCCGGTGCTTGCTGCTTGGGCGTGTTCCCGCCGAGATCCAGCAGCCACTCCCGGTAGTCGGTGTTGCCGGTGGCGGCGCGGTCGAGCTGCACCGCTTCGCGCTCGAGAAAGGCCGGTAGCCAGAAGAACGACGTCAGGCCCAGGATCAGGAGTGCGGCCGCGCCGAGGGCGCCGAGCGCGTGGCGATCGGGCCGAACCAGGAGCAGGAAGAGCACCCAGAGGCTTGCCAGGGGCAGGAAGAGGAGCGGAGTGATATTGTGAGTGAGCACGATCGCCGCGCCGAGCATCACCAGCACCGCCGCCCAGCGCTCCCGTGCGCGCGGCGTGAGCGCAAACCAGCATTGCCAGATGGCGAGCAGCAGCCACGGCAGCAAGGCCAGGGTAAGCGCCTCGGGAAGGTCGCCGCGAATGAACAGGTTGGTCTGGAAGACGTACGGCCCGTACAGCACGGCTACCGCAGCGGCGACCCCCAGCGCCGCGCGCCGCCAGATGGTCCACACCAGGGCGTAGACCCCGGCGGCGCCAGTGATGGCAGCCACGGCGCCGGCGGCACGGTAGGCATCCCAGAGATCGAGACGGAGCACGGACTCGAGGGCCAGAGCCAGGTAGTAGAAGCCCGGCGCGTAATAGTTAAAGAGTGGATAGCCATAGCCAAGATAGAGGGCAGGAAGCCAGCGCGGATACCAGATACCCTGCTCGATCATCCAGCGCAAGGCATACAGCCGCAGCAGGTGGTTCTCCGCATCGTGCACCTCCCACAGGTTCTGGTGCGGGTCCAGCCACGGTAGCCAGGCTGGCAGGGTGGCAAGGACGGCGACGAGGGCGCCGGCAAGAACCAAGGCGAGGCGGCTAAGGGAACGACGGTGAGATGGCCT
>Ga0070741_10020902_pt1 | contig 10248 bp, 8 predicted proteins | sample Coa_R1_4_FD_66440 | JGI IMG/M metagenome (GOLD analysis project Ga0070741, IMG submission 66440) | Surface soil microbial communities from Centralia Pennsylvania, which are recovering from an underground coalmine fire - Coalmine... | ecosystem: Environmental > Terrestrial > Soil > Unclassified ...
GCCGGCTGCGGGTCGTGGACGATCACGTAGTCGTAGTCGTCCGCGGGCAGGTCCTTCGCGTTCATCGAGTTGTAGCGGTGGAAGATCTCGATCTCGTTCGCCGTCAGCGAGCGCGGCGCGCCCTGGATCGCGTTGTGGATCGCCTTCGTGACGTTGAAGAAGTCGTCGGCGCCGCGGATGATCCGCCACTCGACCTCGAGACCGACGTCGGCCATCAGCGGGACGAGCGTGTAGTTGATCTCCGCGACGCCGCCGCCGAACGCGGTCGCGGAGACGTGCACGACCCGCTTGCCGCGCAGCGGCTCCGCGAGGCGATGGATCTGCGTGACGAGCCCGCGCGAGACGATCGAGCCGTAGTCCGCCAGGCTCTTGTGGCCGACGTTGACGAGCTGGAGCACGAAGCCGAACGCTAGCCGCTCAGCCGCTTGACGAACCGAAGCGTCGAGCCGCCGCCGGGCCGGTCGCCGATCTCGAGCTCGTCCGCGAGCGCGCGGATGATCGCGATCCCGAGCCCGCCCTCCGTCAGCAAGTCCTCCTCGCTCTCGCTCGTCTCCGGCGGCGAGAAGCCGCCGCCGCTGTCCGAGACCTCGACCACGATCCGATCCGGGTAGAGCCGGTAGTCGATCTCGACGACGCCGTCGCCGTCGGCGTACGCGTGCCGGACGGCGTTCGTGCACGCTTCGGTCAACGCCAGCTTGAGGTCGCTGAGCTCCTCGTCGGCAAGCTCCTGCACGCGCGCGAGGCTGGTCAGAGCGAGCCGGCCGAGCATGATGTACTCGGCCTTCGCCGGGATCGTCAGCCGCACGAGCCGTCCGCTGCCGTTTGCGCTCAGAGTCCCACCGCTTTCCTGGATTACCGGGGAAAGACGAAGCTAAACATCGCGAATCCTGCCGAATGCTCGCTGACGAGAATGAGTCACGTGCAACGTTGCCGCGGGGCGCCGATTCCTAACCCGAACAGGAAGCCGCGATGCTCGACCGGCGCCTCGGGCGCGCCGGCCGCCGACAGCCACGCGGGGAGGAGGAACTCGCGCCGCAGCTCGAGCCCGGCGGCCCGCGCGGCGACGAGCAGCTCGTCCCGGTTCAGCACCCAGCCGAGGTACTCGGTCTCGTAGCCGTAGCGGTGCGCCCGCTGCAGGACGACGAACGACCGCGCGTGCAGCGCCACCGGCACCCGCGTCGCGAGCAGAAAGGCGCCGGTCGCCCGGGCGAGCGCCGCGAGCGCCGAGCGCCAGTCCCGGGCGTACTGGAGCGAGCTGGACGCCAGCACGAGGTCGTAGCGCCGCTCGAGGCACGCGTCGTCGTCGTGGAAGGAATGCTGCGGCAGGAGCTCGCGGCCGAGCGCGACGAGCGCCGGCAGGTCGCGCGAGTGGTAGTCGAGCGCCAGCTCGGGCGCGAGCGCCTGGGCGAGCACCGCGTAGTGGCCCGGCCCGCCGCCCCAGTCGAGGAGCGAGACGCGGTCACGGCCACGCGCCGCCGTCAGCAGCGCGTGGGCGAAGACGAGCACGGCCTGCTGGGCATCGCGGTCGTCGCGGCCGACGGGCTCGCCGAGCGGCGTCTCGTGACCGATACCGAGCGGGCCCGGGCCGCGGACGGCGGCGAGAAACGACGGCCACTTCGCCCGGTAGGCGCGCACGATCGCCGCCGCGTCCCAGCCGGCCGCGGGCCGCGCCCAGCCCTCCGGGACGAACTCCCACTCCGGCGGCTCGTCGGGCGCAGGCGCAGGCGGCGACTCGCCGCGCTGCCGCCGCCGCAGCGCCTTCAGGACCGCCCACAGGTAGGGCGGCGTCAGCCCCTTCGCGACGAGCGTCGCGCGCACGAACGGGCGGACTCGCTCCTCGCTCACGCGAGCGCGGCGACGACCGCGTCGGCCTCGTCGTCCGTCAGCTCCGGGTAGAGCGGCAGCGAGAGCACCTCGGCCGCGAGGCGCTCGCTCTCGCCGAGGCCGTCGGCGGCGAGAGCGGCATAGGCGGGATGCTGGTGGATCGCCCGCGGGTAGTGGACACGCGTCTCGATCCCCGCCGCCGCGAGGCGGCGCTGCAGCAGGTCGCGCTCGCCGGAGCGGACGACGTAGAGGTGGTAGGCGTGCCGCCGGCCCTCGGGCACGCGCTGCCGGGGCAGGGCGAGCGCGCCGTAGCGGCGGGCGAGCTCGAGCCGGCGCTCGTTCCAGTCGTCCAGGCGCGCGAGCTTCACCCGCAGGACGGCGGCCTGCAACTCGTCGAGTCGGCTGTTCCAGCCGGCGCGCACGGACTCGTAGCGACCGCGCTCGCCGTAGACGCGGAGCGAGCGCGCCGCCGCGGCGACGTCGGCGTCGTTCGTGACGACGGCGCCCCCGTCGCCGAGCCCGCCGAGGTTCTTCGTCGGGTAGAAGCTGAATGCCGCGGCGTCGCCGAGCGTGCCAGCGCGGCGGCCGTGGAGCTCGGCGCCGTGCGCCTGTGCCGCGTCCTCGACGATCTTCAGGCCGAGGCCGCGCAGCGCGTCGACGTCGGCGCAGAGACCGTACAGGTGCACCGGCACGACGGCCCGCGTCCGTTCGCTGACGGCCGCGGCGGCCGCGGCTGGCGCGAGCGTCCACGTCTCCGGATCGACGTCCGCGAGCACCGGCACCGCCCCGGCCGCCTCGACGCCGGCGACGGTCGGCACGCAGGTGTTCGCCGGCACGATCACCTCGTCGCCGGGCTCGACGCCGACCGCGCGCAGCGCGATCGTGATCGCGTCGGTGCCCGAGGCGACGCCGACCGCCTCGCGCGCGCCGCAGTAGGCGGCGAACTCGGCCTCGAACGCCGCCACCTCCTGGCCGAGTACGAACTGACCGCGCGCCAGCACGGCGCAGATCGCGGCGTCGAGGTCTCGGCGCAGGGCGGCAACGCCGCGCGCGAGCTCCATGAACGGCACGTTCACCAGTAGGCGTCGCCGTGCTCGTCGTAGTAGGCGAGTGTACGGCGCAGGCCCTCCTCGAGGGGCACGCGCGCCTCCCAGCCGAGCGCGGCGCGGATCTTGTCCGCGCACGTGAAGTAATCGCCGATGTCGATCGCGCGCCGCTCGCGCGGAAACGACACGAGATCGTAGGCGCCGCTCCCGTGCAGCCGAACGAGCAGCTCGGCGAGCTCGCGCAGCGAGACCGAGGAGTCGACACCGACGTTGAACACCTGCCCGTCCGCCTCGTCGCGGGCACCCGCGAGCAGGAACGCCTGCACCGCGTCGTCGACGTAGAGCAGGTCGCGGCGCTGCGTGCCGTCGCCCCACACCTCGAACCGCTCGCCGCGTACGACCGCTTTCAACCAGACGCCGAGGAACGTCTGCCGCGCGTCGCGCACGCGCATCCGCGGCCCGTAGACGTTCGTGAGCCGCAACGCGCAGACCCGCAGGCCGTAGACCTCGCCGTAGAGAAGGTGGTAGGCCTCGCCGGCGGCCTTGTCGATTCCGTTCACGTCGACCGGCGCGACCGGATGCTCCTCGTCGACCGGCAGGAAACGGGGGCGGCCGTAGATCTGGCGCGTGCTCGCGAACACGATCTTGATCTCCGGGTTGTGTCGTCGGCACGCCTCGAGGATCGAGAGCTGGCTGCGGCAGTTGATCTCGAGGTCGGTGAACGGGTCGACCATCGAGTCGAGGTGGCTCGTCTGGCCGGCGAGGTTGAAGAGGACGTCCTGGCCGCGGAGGAGCGGCACGAGGCTGTGCGGATCGCGGACGTCGGAGATGTTGACGGTGACGCGGTCCTCGATCCCGGCGATGTTGGCGCGGTTGCCGCCGTAGTCGGGCACGAGCGAGTCGACGAGCACGACGGCGGCGCCGCCTGCGATCAGCGCTCGGGCGAGATTCGAGCCGATGAAGCCGAGGCCGCCGGTGATGACGACCTTTTTCCCGTGGAAAGGGTCCACCGTCAGAGGTCGAGCTCGTCCGTCCGCTGACGGACGATCTCGGCGCCGAGCCGGCGCGCCGCCCGCGCCGTCAACCGCTCGAGCCACCATTCGCGCAGCCCGGTACGAGCGGCGCCGGCGACGAGCAGCAACCGGCTCGAGCCCGCGACTGCGTCCAGGAACTCCTCGCCGCCGCGACGGAGCGGCCGCGCCTCGCGGCCGGCGGCGCGGCGCCGCGCGGCACGGCCGAGCGCGAGCGAGCGCGCGGCGATCCGCGGCCAGTCGCTCAACCGCCCGGGCGTCGTGCCGTCCAGCAGGTAGGCGCGCAGGTCGGGCGCGTGCGCCGGCCCGAACCGCGGCCAACAGCGGTCGGAGGTGAGGACGAGCGGCTCGAGCTCCGGCGTCTCGTCGACCATCCGCGCCACCGTCCGCGCGACCGCGTCCGGGTCGCCGACGAGCGCGACGCGCCGCCGCGGCTCGACCGTCACCTCGCGCTCGACCGCGCAGCCGAACCAGCAGGTGTGCTCGTGCACGAGGTCGAGCCGGAGCCGGTAGCGGCCGGGCTCGTCCGGCGCGAGCACGTGCACCGGCACGACCTCCGCATCACCCGGCGGGAGGTCGGCGGGCAACGGCGTCCGCAGGCCGTACTCGAGCTGGTTGCCGTCCCGATCGAGCCACTGGTACGAGAGCCGGATCTCGGGCTCGCCGCGCTCGCCCCACGGCCACGTCGTCCCGCCCAGATTGACCACGCGCACGTCGAACGTCCGCTGCTCGCCCGCGAGCAGCCGCTCCGGCTCGTCGAGGAGCTCGAGCCGGCCGCGGTGCTCGGTGGCCCGCCCCGACCAGAGCTCGTCGATCTCCTGCTCGCCGGCCCGCCGCACCGCCCGCGGGTGCGCAGGCCCCGCCGGCGCGCCGGCCGCGAGCACCGCGCGCACGAGCGCGCGGTCGGGCGCCGGCACGGGCTCGGTGCGCGCGGACGCGAATCGCTCCGGCAGGAAGAGGTCGTTCACCGGCCGGCCCGCGTTGCGCTTCCCCGGCCGCAGCGCCTCGTACTTCTTCGCCTTCGCGAGGCGTCGCTCGAACGGCGTCAGCACCAGGTCGGCGTGGTACAGCGGCAGGCGAACGAAGCGGTGCGGGCCGAGCGCCTCGAGCGGCCGGTGCGTCTCGGACGGGAAGCGGAGCAGCAGGGGGTCGTTCCGGACGAGACGGAGCTGGTAGTCGGTGCTCCACGGGTGCTCGGCGAGCATCGACTCGCGGTCGCTCCAGAGCCACCGGCGGAGCAGCCAGTAGTGCGTGACGTCGCGTGCACGCACGAGCGTCGGCAGCGCCTCGAGGAGCGCCGCCCCCGGGATCTCGTCGTCGTCGAGGTTGAGGATCCAGTCGCCGCGGCAGAGGGAGAAGAGCCACGGCAGCGGCCGGTCGACCGGCTCCCGGTAGGGGTAGCGGACGAGCTGGTCGGCCGCGGCGGCGAGGACGCTCGCGGTCCCGTCGTCGGCGCGGTCGTCGAGCGCGACGACGAGCTCGCCGGCGACCGGGCGGAGCAGGTCGAGCAGCGCCGCCACGCGCGCCGCCGGCCCGGAGGTCAGCAGGCACGCCGTCAGCGACGGCGCCGCCGTGCGGTCGTCCGCCTCGACCCGCTGGCTGACCGCCTCCGCCACCAGCGGGATCGTAAACGCCTACGAGCGCAGACCGGAGGCGAGCGCCGGCGGCTGCTCGACGGGAGCACCAGCCGCGAGCACGAGCGCGAACCGCGTCCGCCCCGGTGCCGAGTCGAGCTCGATCCGTCCGCCCATCAGCTCGGCCAGCTCGCGCGCGATCGCGAGCCCGAGCCCGCTGCCCGAGGCGAGCGTCCCCTCGAGGCGGTAGAAGCGGTCGAAGACCTGGCTCTGCGACTCGGGCGGAATACCGCCGGGGCCGTCGTCCTCGACCGCGAGCAGGGCGCGGCCGCCGTCGGCGACGGCGGCGATCCGCACGCGCGTCCCGGGCGGCGTGTGCACCAGCGCGTTCTCGACGAGGATGCGCGCGATCTGCAGCACGCGGTCTGCGTCACCGCGGGCGGGCACGGAGCCGTCGACCGCCTCCTCGAGCACGTGCTCCCGCGCCGCCGCGCGCGGCCCGAACTCGGCCGCCACGTCCTCGGCCACGCGCGCGAGGTCGAGGTTCTCGACCGCGACGGCGAGCCGGCCGGTGTCGATCCGAGAGAGGTCGAGCAGGTCGGTCGCGAGCTTCGTCAGCCGCGAGACCTGCTCGCGCATCGCCGTGATGAACTCCGCCGTCGTCGCCGCGTCGACCTCCTCGCCGTCGAGCAGCTCGAGGAAGCCGCCGAGCGAGAAGAGCGGCGTCCGCAGCTCGTGCGACGCGTTGGCGATGAACTCGGCGCGCGCGCGGTCGAGCGTCGCGAGCCGCAGGCGCATGCGCTCGACCGCCCGCGCGAGCTGGCCGAGCTCGTCCGCTCCGGGATCCACGACCGCCTCGTCGAACCGGCCGGCGGCGATCCGCTCGACCGCCCCCTCGAGCCGGCGGATCCGGCGCGCGAGCAGGCTCGCGAGCGCGTAGCCGAGCAGGATCACGAATCCGATCGCGGCGAGGCCGGCGATGAAGACGCGGCGGCGGACGACGTTCACCGTCTCGAGCTCGCTGTGCAGCGGCGCAGCGAGCATCAGCACGGAGGAGCCGACCGGCTCGGCGACCTCGGCGTACTCCGCGCCGCCGCGCGTCACCGTCCCCTGCGTCTTCCGCTGCTGCTGCGCGGCACTCAGCGCGACGGGGTCGTTCTGCACGTCGCGTGAGCCGCCGCCGCTCGAGTCGGCCGTCGCCTCGACGAGCGGCGGACTCGCGTTGTAGCTGAACACGACGACGCGGCCCGGCTGCGCGATCGGGAGCGCCTCGTCCTCGACCCATTGCTGCGTCAGGAAGGTCGGCGTCCGCGAGGCGGCGACCGCGGCCAGCGAGCGCTGCAGGCTCGCGAAGCGGGCGGCGACGAGCGAGCTCTCGTACTGGGGCACGACGATCAGGTAGACGATCGCGAGCGCGCCGCCGACGACGACGAGCATCGCCAGCGCGAGCCGCGCGCGAACGCTGTGCAGCGGGTTCACGCGTCGCGAAAGCGGTAGCCGACGCCGCGTACGGTGAGGATGTACTCGGGGTTCGAGGAGTCGGTCTCGAGCTTCTCGCGCAGATGCCGGACGTGGACGTCGATCGTCCGCGGGTCGCGGAAGTCGGCGCTGCCCCAGAGCGCCTCGAGCAGCATCCGCCGGCTGCAGACGCGACCTGGCAGCGAGGCGAGCGTGCGGAGCAGCTCGAACTCGACGAAGGTCAGCTGGACCGGCTCGCCGTCGCGCTCGACGACGCGACGAGGCACGTCGATGAGGAGCCCGTCCACCTGGATCCGCTCCTCGGCCGACGGCTCGAGCAGCCGCGACGCCTTCGCGCGACGGAGCAGCGCGCGCACGCGGGAGCGGAACTCTCGGATCGAGAACGGCTTCGTGATGTAGTCGTCGGCGCCGAGCTCGAGCCCGACCACCTTGTCGAGCTCGTCGTCGCGGGCGGTGAGCATGATGATCGGCACCGAGCTCGACGCGCGCAGCCGACGGCATACCTCGAGCCCGTCGAGCCGCGGCAGCATGATGTCGAGGACGACGAGGTCGACCTGCCCGTCGCCGAAGCGGCGCAGCGCCTCCTCTCCGTCGCCAGCCTGGACAACAGTGTACCCGTCGCGCTCGAGCGGGAAGCTGAGAACCCTGCGGACCGCCTCTTCGTCGTCGACGAGCAGGATCGTGGATGAATCGGCCAAGGTCGGTGCCAGCCTGCCGTCGTCGGTTCGCTTCCTACTATAGCCTCGAGATGGCGGCCTCCCTGCCTCCGGTTCGGCGGCGCCGGCGGCCGCGGCGCGGGTCGATCGAGCGACCGGTCGACGGACGACTCTATCGCGCCGCCTTCCTCGTCCTCTCGCTGCCCTTCCTCCTCGCGGCGTTCACGATCCGGCAGCCGACCGCGCTTCCGCCGCCGCTGCTGCCGCCCGTGTTCGACGCGAAGACGACGACGCGCCTCGCGGCCACGCTCTCGACCGACTTCCCGGACCGGCGGCCGGGGACGAGCGGCGCACGCGGAGCGGCACGGTGGTTCGCGGCACAACTGCGGCCGTTCGAGCTCTCGACTGCGAGCGACACGTGGTCGCAGACGGTGACGGGTCTCGGGCGCGTGCGACTGCAGAACCTGTGGGCCGTCGCGCGCGGCAAGTCGCAGGACGCGATCGTGGTCATGGCGCATCGCGACGATCTCGGCACGGGGCCGGGGGCGAACGACAACGCGTCGGGAACCGCGGCTCTGATCGAGCTCGCGCGTGCGTATGCCAGGCCGGCAACGCCGATCCAGGCTGCCGTCCTCGCAGCGCATACGCTCGTGTTCCTCTCGACCGACGGCGGCGCGTACGGCGGCCTCGGCGCCGTCCGTTTCGCGACGAGGCCACCGATCCCGAATCCGATCGTCGCCGTCATCGACCTCGACGCGCTCGCCGGCGGCGGCCCGCCGCGACTCGAGTTCGCCGGCGACGACTCGCGCACACCGGCGGCGGCGCTCGTCGCCACGGCGGCGCACCGCATGCTCGAGACGGTCGGCGTCTGGCCGCAGCACCCCGGCTTCCTCGGGCAGCTCGTCGACCTCGGCTTCCCGTTCACGCTCTACGAGCAGGGGCCGTTCATCGCCCGCGGCATCCCGGCGCTCACGATCACGACCGCGGGCAACCGGCCGCCGCCCGGGTTCGGCGACACGCCGCGCCGGCTGCACTTCCGCGCGCTCGCGAAGCTCGGCCGCTCGGCGCAGGCGCTGCTCGCCTCGCTCGACCAGGGTCTCGAGCTCGCACAGGGAACGACGAGCGACGTCTGGGTCGGCAAGCGCGTCGTCCAAGGCTGGGCGATCGAGATCGTGCTCGTGGCGCTGCTCGTGCCGTTCCTCGTCGGCGCCGTCGACCTCTTCGCCTACTGCCGGCGGCGGCGGATCGCGCTCGCACCGGCAGCGCGCGCGCTCCGGACCCGCCTCGCCTTCTGGCTCTTCGTCGGGCTCGCGTTCGAGGCGTTCCGCGCCCTGGGGGCCTGGCCGAGCGGCCCGCCGCGACCGCCGAACCCGGCCACGCAGGTTGCGGGCGACTGGCCGGCGCCGACGTTGCTCGGCCTGCTCGTCGTGCTCCTCGCGGGCTGGCTCGTCGCGCGCCACCGTCTCGTGCCGCGGCGGGCGATCGCGGCCGAGGAGGAGCTCGCGGGACACGCGGTCGCGCTGCTCGCGCTCGGCGTGCTCGCGCTGCTCGTCGTCGCGACGAATCCGTTCGCGCTCCTCTTCCTCCTGCCGGCGCTGCACGTGTGGCTCTGGCTGCCTCTCCTCCGCCAGGCGGCGCCGCCGGTCCGGCTCGCCGTCTTCGCCGCCGGCTTCGCCGGGCCGCTGATCGTCGTCGGCTCGCTCGCGTGGCGGTTCGGCCTCGGCCTGGACGCGCCCTGGTACCTGCTCGAGCTGGTCGGGCTCGGGTACGTGTCGACGACTGCGCTGGCGGTCGTGCTCCTCGGCGCCGCAGCGGCCGCCCAGCTCGCCGCGGCCGTCGTCGGCCGCTACGCGCCGTATCCAGCCGCGCACGAGCGCGGGCCGCGCGGGCCGATCCGCGAGCTCGTGCGCACCGTCGTCCTCGCGATCCGGGCCGCCCGCCGCCGCCGCGAGCTGCAGCGGCGTGCCGTCGCCTAGAGCGCCAGGTACTCGACCGGGCTGCCCGCAGCCAGCTCGCCGTCGCCACGCGGGACGAGGACGAGCGCGTCCGCGGCTGCCGCGCGCGCGATCATGTGCGACTCCTGGCCGACGAGCGGCTCGAGCTCGACGGCCCCGTTCGCGACCCGGGAGCGGGCGCGCAGCAGCGAGTCGCGGGCGACGTTGCGGCGCACCGCCGCCGCGAGACGCCCCGGCCGGAACGGCGGCTGCGGATCGGCGACGCCCGCGAGCGCGAGCAGCGCCGGCCGCACGAAGAGCTCGAACCCGACGAGCGACGAGACGGGGTTGCCGGGCAGGCCGAAGACGAGCGTCGTCCCCCGGGCGCCGAACGCGATCGGTCGGCCGGGACGCACGGCGACGCCCCAGAAGACCTCCTCGACGCCGATCTCGGCCTTGACCCGCCGCACGAGATCGTGCACGCCGACGGAGACGCCGCCGCTCGTGACGAGCACGTCGGCGGCGAGCCCGCGCTCGAGCGCCGCCCGCGTCGCGGCCTCGTCGTCGCCGACACGTGGAACCGTCGTCACCTCGGCGCCGGCCGAGCGCGCCTGCGCCTCGAGCAGCAGCGTGTTCGAGTCGTAGATCTCGCCCGGGCCGAGCGGCTCTCCCGGCGCGCGCAGCTCGCTCCCGGTCGCGAGCAC
>Ga0070741_10020904_pt1 | contig 10248 bp, 12 predicted proteins | sample Coa_R1_4_FD_66440 | JGI IMG/M metagenome (GOLD analysis project Ga0070741, IMG submission 66440) | Surface soil microbial communities from Centralia Pennsylvania, which are recovering from an underground coalmine fire - Coalmine... | ecosystem: Environmental > Terrestrial > Soil > Unclassified ...
CGCTCCCGTCACCCACCCGGACCCGTCGGATCCACACGCACCAGCCGCTCGCCGCGGCTCGGGTCCGACGCTAAGCGCCCCGGGCCGCCCGGAAGGGGATTTGGCGCCGGTTTGGCCGGGTATGCCGGGCTCTCGGGCCGGTGGGTGGCCCCGACCGCACAGTCTGCCCACGTTCCGTGTTCAGAAGACCGCGGAGAGGCCGATAAGATCTCCGTATGGGCAGGGCATGGGACCCGCCCGGTGTCGCGGCAGACGACGCCGGCGCGGCAGAGGTGGTTCGCGTTCACCTGAAGGCGCTCCGGCGCGCGCACGGGCTGTCCCGTGCCCAGGTGGCCCGGTCGGCGGGGTTGACACGCCGTGAGCTGCGCCGGTACGAGCGCGGGCGGGCGGTCTCGGAGACCGACCTCCGTTCGATCGCGGGGTCGTGCGGCGTCGACGTCGAGGACCTGGTCGGCGCCGCGGTGGGCCCCGAGCTCCGGGCGGCCGACGACCACGGCACGGGCTGGGACGCCGAATGGCTCGACACGCGCATCGACGCGTTCCTCAGCTCGGACGACGACGATCCGCCCTACCTCGAGATCCAGCTCAGGTTGTGGGATCGCGGGTCGCGGGTGTGGCCGGAGCCCCTCGACGCCCAGTTCCCCGGCGTCGTGCAGCTCGCGCTCTTCGACGACGTCGTCGAGGAGCTGGGGGTCGACGCGGACGTCACCGAGCCGGTGGAGTCACTTCCAGTAGCGCGACGCCGCAGTGAACGCCCGCTTCGCGAACTCGGCCGGGTCCAGGTCGCGTAGCCCGTCGTTCAGCACCTCGACGCTCACGACGCCGTCGAATCCCTTCGCGCGCACGTGCGCGCACCAGCCGTCGAGGTCGAACTCGCCCTCACCGGGGAAGACCCGCCGCCCGATGGTCTCGGCCATCAGGTCGTCGGTCGCCATCGGGAGGGCGTCGCTGAACTGCAGGTACGCGACGGCGTCGAGCGGAACGGCGTCGAGGTCGTCCCACGTGTCCGGGCCCCGGAAGTGGTGCCACACGTCGAGCAGCACCTTCACGCGGTCGAGGCCGGTGCGCGTCGCAACTTCGAGCGCGGCGCGCGCACCGGCAACCGGCGTCCACGGCAGGTACTCGACGGCGAGGCGGGCACCCGACTCGCCGACGATGTCGGCGCAACGCGACAACCGGGCGACGAGCGGGTCGTCGACGGGAGCGACGACGTTGGTGAGGATCCAGTCGGGGCGCAGAACCTGCGCCAGGGCGGCGATGGTGCGCGCCTGCGTCACGGCATCCGTCTCGTCGTCGCCGACCATGAGCGCGGCGATCTCGTAGCAGCGCATCCCGTGCCCGTCGAGGCGGGAGGCGACGGCGCCGGCTGCGTCGGCGAGCGCGCCCGGGTCGGCGGCGGGGCCGTCCGGCGCGCCGGCCAGCGAGAACACGTCGGGGCCGAACAGGGTGAAGCCGGCCGCGGCGGCGCCGTCGATCTGGGCCTGAAGCGCCGGTTCGACCCCGAACCACGCCGACCGGTTGAACGCGTTGAAGCAGAGCGTCGCCACGCCTAGACGCCTCGCCTCTCGGCGAGGAACTCCCTCGCTGCTCCGCGGGAGACCCGCTCCGCGACGCTCACTCGCAGAACGCTATCTTCGATGGCCGGACCGGGGGAGGTACGGGCGTTGGCGAACCATCCCGTGCGCGACGACATCGACCTGCTCGACGGCGAGTGGTACGCGCGGCAGCCGTACGAGCTGTGGGCGTGGATGCGGGAGCACGCGCCCGTCTACTACGACGAGCGCAACGACGTCTGGGCGATCAACCGCTACGACGACGTCCTGACGATCGAGAAGGACCCGAAGCGGTTCTCGAGCCGCCGCAGCCCCCGTCCCCACGGCGACCCGCTGCCGATGATGATCTCGATGGACGACCCGCTGCACCACCGGCGGCGTTCGCTCGTCAATCGCGGTTTCACACCCCGGCGCGTCCGTGACCACGAGGCGACCATCCGCTCGATCTGCACCGACATCATCGACAAGGTGTGCGAGAAGGGCGAGTGCGACTTCGTCTGGGACATCGCGGCACCGCTGCCGCTGCTCCTGATCGCGGACATGCTGGGCTTCGAACCCGACGCCTACGACGACCTGCTCCGCTGGTCGGACGACATGATCCGCGGGACGACGGCGACGGACCCCGAGGCACTGGAGCAGGCGCACGCCGCCGGGCTCGCGTTCCGGGAGTACCAGCTCGGCGTGATCGCCGACCGGCGCGCCAAGCCTCCCCAGCACGACCTGGTCAGCGTCCTGTGCCACGCCGAGATCAACGGCGAGCGCCTCGACGACGAGTCCCTCATCCAGGAGACGCTGCTCATCCTGATCGGAGGCGACGAGACGACGCGTCACGTCATCAGCGGCGGGATGCTCGCCCTGATCGACAACCCCGAGCAGCGCGAGCGACTGCTCGGCGACCCGTCGCCCGCGGCGGTCGAGACGGCGGTCGAGGAGCTGCTGCGCTGGGTGTCGCCGATCAAGAACATGTCGCGCACGGTCGTCCACGACGTGGAGTTCGGTGGTCAGCACCTGCGGGAGGGCGACCAGCTGATGCTGATGTACCCGTCCGCCAACCGCGACGACGCCGTGTTCGAGCAGCCCGACACGCTGGACCTGACGCGCGAGCCGAACCCGCACCTGGCGTTCGGGTTCGGTCCGCACTACTGCCTGGGAGCACCGCTGGCGCGCCTCGAGTTGAACGTCATGTTCGGCGAGTTGCTCCGGCGGTTGCCCGACATCGAGCTGGCCGACGACGAACCGTTGCCGTTCCGCTCGTCGAACTTCATCGTCGGCCCGGAGGCGATGCCCGTTCGCTTCACTCCGACCGAACGGACCCGGCCCGCCTGAGCTCGCTTCGCGACGCTCGCTCACGACGGGGCGCGCCGGCGCGCAGGATGATGCGCACCGGACGGTCGAGCCGCACGTAGTACCAGGCCCACCGCATCAGCACCTGCAGCCGGTTCTCGAATCCGATCAGGTAGTAGAGGTGGACGACGAGCCACACGATCCACCCGACGAAGCCGGTGAACGTGAGCGGGCCCACCTGCCCGACCGCCGACGTGCGGCCGATCGTCGCCAGCGTGCCCTTGTCGTGGTAGCGGAACGGGCGGCCGCGGCCGTGGAGGATCTCGCGGGCGACGAACCGGCCCGCCTGCATCGCCGGGGGTGAGAGCATCGGGAGCGGGTCGCCGTGCGGCCCGCGTCCGGCGGCGGCGTCGCCGATCGCGTACGTGCTCGCCGTCCCGGCGACGAGGAAGTGGTCGTCCACCTCGATCCGCCGCGCCGCGTCCGACGCCCCGCCTCCCGCGAGCGGGCTGGTCGGCCGGACGCCCGCGGTCCAGACCATCGTGGCGGTGGGGAGCTCGGTGCCGTCGTGCAGCACGACGCCGTCCCGGTCGGCCGACGACACCAGCGTGCCGGTGCGGACGTCGACCCCGCGCCGCACGAGCTCGCGCCGCGCGTACTCGGACAGCCGGGCCTTGAACGCCGGCAGCACTCGGTTGCCACCTTCGAGCAGCAGGAGGTGCACGCGGCTGCCTGCGAGCTCGGGGTACTCGTGGGGGACGACGAGCCGGACGAACTCGGCGAGCGCACCCGCGTACTCGACACCGGTCGGCCCGGCGCCGACGATGCAGAACGTGAGGAGCCGTTGCCGCTCGGTGTCGTCGGCCGCCGTCGTGGCGAGCTCGAAGCACTCGAGCACGTGGTTGCGCAGTTGCAGCGCCTCGGCGAGGTCCTTGAGGCCGAGGGCGTGCTCCTCGACGGTCGCGTTCCCGTAGTAGTTCGTGATGCTGCCCGTCGCGACGACGCACGCGTCGTAGTCGAGCGTGGCGCCACTCGCCAGCGCGACCCGTCGAGCGTTCGTGTCGATGCCGACGACCTCGTCCTGGCGGTAGCGGACGTTCGGCGCGCCGCGGAACACCTTGCGCAGCGGCGCCGCGATCTCGGCGGGGTTCAGCAGGCAGCTCGCGACCTGGTAGAGGAGCGGGGTGAACAGGTGGTAGTCACGCGGGTCGACGAGCACGACGTCGACGCGCTCGCCGCGCAGCGCCTTCGCGCACTGCAGACCGCCGAACCCGCCCCCGACGACGACCACACGGGGCATGCCGGTTGACGTACCCGGCCGTCGAGCGCGCTATCCGTCCTCGAGGTGCGCGCGCAGGCGCGCGAGGCGGCGATCCCACTTCGCACCCTCGCGGGCGATCCACCGGCCCGCTTCGTCGAGCGGGTCGGGAACGAGCCGGTACCTGACCTCCCGGCCGTCGCGCACCGGGGTCACGAAGCCGGCGCGGTTGAGGGTCTGCAGGTGCTTGCCGACCGCCTGCCGGCTGACCGGCACGACCGCGGCGAGCTCGGTCGCGGTGGCCGCGTCGCTCCGGGCGAGGTGGTCGAGGATCGTGCGGCGGGTCGGGTCGGAGAGCGCACCGAACACGGCGCCGATCCGGTCGCCCCCGCCGCCACCTCCGCGACCGAGCTCGCCGCGGCCCCCGCCGCTCGTGGCCCTCACGCGACCGCTCCGGCGAGGGCACGGGCCCGGAGCCGGGCCGCGGCGGCCTCGCGCACGTGCAGGATCGTCCCGCCGTCCGCCGTGGGCTCGACCAGGAACGTGACCGTCGTCGTCGGCGGGTCGTCCGTCGTGGCGGGCGCGCCGGAGCGCCACCAGCGGAACGTGAGCTCGCGCCCCGGCTCCACCGTCTCGACCGTCGCCCGGCGCTCCTCGCCGTCCGCGAACGTGAAGCGTCCGGCGCCGCCCGGGCGCACGTCGAGCTCCACGTCGGCCTCGAGCCACTCGCCGAGCCGCTCGGCGTTGGCCACGGCCGCCCAGACCGCGTCGGGCGGTGCGGTGGTCACGAGCTCCCGCTCGATCCGCTCGATCGGGTCGATCGGGTCGATCGGGTCGTGTCGCACGGTCCCTCCGGTGCCGCGAGGTGCAACCACATAGTTGCACATGGCGGTGGCCGTGGTCCAGACTGTGGTGCAACCAATGGGTTGCACGTCCGTTTCCCGTCCCGGCCCCAGGAGGTCAGCCGTGAGCCGGCTCCTCGTCCCGACCGTCATCGAGCAGAGCAACCGCGGCGAGCGCGCGTTCGACCTGTACTCGCGGCTGCTCAAGGACCGCGTCGTCTTCCTCGGAACCGAAATCGACGACGCCGTCGCGAACCTGATCGTCGCCCAGCTCCTGCACCTCGAAGCCGAGGCGCCCGAGCGCGACATCCAGCTCTACGTCAACAGCCCCGGTGGCGACATGAACGCGCTCTTCGCGATCTACGACACGATGCAGCACATCACGTCCGACGTCGCGACGACCTGCGTGGGGCAGGCGGCGTCGGCCGCGGCCGTCATCCTCGCGGCCGGCGCACCCGGCAAGCGGGCGACGCTGCCGCACGCGCGCGTGCTCATCCACCAGCCGCACGGCGGCGCGCAGGGCCAGTCCGTCGACATCGAGATCTGGGCGCGTGAGGTCGCCGTGCAGCGCGATCAGATGGTGACCGTGCTCGCGCGCCACACCGGACAGCCCGAGGAGCGCATCCACCGCGACATCGACCGTGACTACATCCTGCGGGGCGAGGACGCGGTCGAGTACGGGCTCGTCGACCACGTGATCGAGCGCCGCGACCTGGTCACGGCTCCGGTGTCGAAGAACGGGCAGCACGGCGCAGGATCGTCGTGAGCTCGTCGAGCACCGCCGGCTTGTCGCCGGGTGCGTAGCCGAGCGCGACCAGGAGCTGGTCGGCGAAGACCTGCCAGCCGTACATCGCGAGCAGCACGAGGAGCAGCACCGGTCGCGCGTCGTCGCCGCCGAGCTCGACCAGGCGCGCGATCGTCGGGAAGTCGGACTGCAGCTCGGTGGGCGTCCGGCCCGACAGGAGCATCCACGCGAGCATCCGGGCGTAGGTCGGGTCGTCGCCGCGGAAGCTCTCGAGCACGCGCTCGAGCGCGGCGTCGAACGAGGGGGCCTCGCCCACCAGCGCGACGCCCGCCTGCGCGTTCGCGACGAAGACCGCGCGGATCAGCTCGTCCTTGCTGCCGAAGTGACGGTGGAGCAGCCCGAGGTTGACGCCGGCGTCGCGGGCGATGTCGCGCAGCGACGCCGACGGCCCCTCGGCGGCGAGGCGGCGGCGGGCGGCCGCCAGCACCGCCGCCCGCACCTCGTCGCGGCCGGTGGGGCGGGCGGTCGGGTCCGGGCCCGACGGGGTGGGCGATGCGGTCACGGTTGACAAGTGTAGACGGGCGTCTACACTTGTCCCATGACCTCCGTCGCCACCCCCGCCCTCGACGTCTCCTTCGACGTGCGGCCCATCGCCGGTCACATCGGCGCCGAGATCCACGGCGTCGACCTGCGCGAGCCGCTCCCGCCGTCGCTCGTCGCCGAGATCCGGGCGACGCTGCTGCGCTGGAAGGTCGTGTTCTTCCGCGACCAGGACCTGACCCAGGCCCAGCACGTCGCCTTCGGCCGGTACTTCGGCGACGTCACGCCCGCGCACCCGACGCTTCCCGCCGCGTTCCCCGAGCATCCCGAGATCCTGCTGCTCGACAACCAGCGGTACTCGGCCGACTCGGTGTCGATCGAGAGCCGCTGGCACACCGACGTGACCTTCGTGCCGAACCCGCCGATGGCGTCGATCCTGCGCGGCGTCGTCGTGCCGCCCTACGGCGGCGACACCCAGTTCAGCAACCTCGTCGCGGCATACGAGAAGCTGTCGGCGCCGATCCGCGACCTGATCGACGGCCTGCACGCGGTGCACCACAACGTGCTGCCGTTGGCGCGCGGCGAGATGCCGGCCGAGATGGCGAAGCAGTTCATGTCGGCCGACCTCCGCGCCGTCCACCCGGTCGTGCGCGTGCATCCCGAGACGGGGGAGCGGGCGATCTTCGTGAACCCCAACTTCACGAGCCACGTCGTCGAGCTGTCACGCAAGGAGGGCCGGCACCTGCTCGAGCTGCTCTACGAGCAGATCTCGAACCCCGAGTACACGTGCCGGTTCCGTTGGGAGCCCGGGAGCATCGCGTTCTGGGACAACCGGGCGACCGCGCACCTCGTCCCGACCGACGTCCCGGCCGGTTTCCAGCGCTCGATGCAGCGCATCACCCTCGCCGGCGATGTCCCCGTCGGCGTCGACGGCCGACCCTCCCACGCCCTCGCCGGCGACACCTTCGCGTAGCGTCGACCGCGCCCTTTCCGCGTTCTTGGCACGCTGGACGTCGCTATCCGGCGTTCAACGTGCCAAGAAACCCCGGTGCGACCGCCGCGTTCATCACCGGCTCGGCGATCCCGCCCGGCGACCTGGAGCGACTGCGCGCGGCAGCCGAGCGCGGCGACGCCACGCTCTTCGGCACGGGCATCAACCCCCGGGTTTGCGAACCTGTTCGGCCTGCTCAGTGCCCAGATCTGTGACCGGGTCGAGCGGATCAAGGTGCTCGAGTCGGCCGACGCGAGGGCGTACGAGTCGAAGGAGACGCAGGAGAGCGTCGGCTTCGCGTCGCCGCTCGACGCGCCCATCACGCTGCGCCACGGCTACTTCGTCGAGGTCGACGGCGAGCCGACCGTCCGCGCCCAGCTGCAGATCTTCCCGCCGAGGGACTGGTCGGAGCCCGGCTACATGGGGCTCGGCATGATCATGACGGCGATGCCCGCCGTCAACGCGATCCCCGCCGTCGTCGCCGCGCCGCCGGGCATCGCGACCCACGCGACCCTGCCGTTGGTCACGGCGAGGGGCTACGTGGTCGCGTAGTCAGCCGTCGACGACCACGGTCGGACGGCCCGCGAGCACGAAGGCGATCGAACCCGCGTCGAGGAAGCTCCTCATGTCGGGGTCGACGACGTCGGCGTGCGCCGGGTCCTCGAGCGACTTCGTCCAGGCGTCGAGGGAGTCGAACCACTGCTGGGTCACGCCGTCGTACTCGGCGCCGGGCAGGTCGATGCCGTGGTTCTGCTCGTAGCCGCGCAACGGATCGCGCAGCCCCTCGATCGTCTGGAACAGGCCGCCGTGGTCGTGCAACCAGTGGTCGTGGAACTCGGGGAGGGCGAGCGCGGCGTTGTGCCGGAGGATGCAGATCAGCGACATCCCGGCGTCGGGCGCGCCGCCCGCGGGCGGCACGATCACGTCGCCGATGCGCGTGACGACCGCCGCCACGTCAGGCTCGCGCAGCGCCGCGGCGTCGGCCTCGAACTGCGCGTACGCGGGTTCGGCCTGGAGCGCCCGCAGCTCGTCGAGGCTGTCGAACCACATGATCCCGACGCCGTCGTACCCACCGTCGTCGACCTCGACCTCGGCGCGCTCCCGTCCCGGGTCGTCGATCCGGTGGTGCAGCTCGTATCGCCGCACGTGCCGCCGCAGCTCGGCTGTGTCGGCGAGGCGCCGGGCGTGCCGCTCCCACGCCTCGTCGAACTCGGCGCGCGTCGTGCCGCCCCGGCGCTTCAGGAACGCGAAGACCTTGACCGGTCCGGAGTACGAACTGTCTGCCGTCGTCATGGCGGCACCTTCGCGCACTCCGGCCCGGGCTGCCACGGCGGGCACGCGCGGATGCCGCGGTCAGGAGCGGAAGGTGACCTGGGACGGGTCGAACGGTCCGAGCTCGGACTGGGCGCCCGCGCCGGACGCGGCGGGGACCGGGATCGGGGCGAGGCCCGAGTACGTGCGCATGTTGTTGCAGATGCCGAGGATGGTCTGGCCGTAGGTGGTGCCGGGGACGGCCCACCTGCCGTCGAGGTCGACCCAGTTCGGCGCCTTGCCGTGGTACACGAACGCCGTGAAGTTGTCGGCCGTGTAGCCCGGCCGCGGGACGAAAGGCGCGCCGAGGTCGTTCGCGTTCGACGTCGCGTCGGCGTAGTTGCGCAGGTGCTGGAGTTGCGCGCGCACGCCGAGCTGTGGCGTGTCCTGGCGCATGTAGACGGTGCTGCCGGTGTACGCGCCGATGCCGGCGTAGTTGTGGTCGCGCGCCAGGACGTAGCCCGGGAACGTCGTGTCGGTCGGCGGTGGGACCGGAACGGTGCTCGGATCCGGAGAGGACGGCCACGCGAACCAGCCGGTCTCGAGCACCGACTGGCAGAAGGCGATGTCGCCGCGCACACCGACGAGGTTGCCCTCGTCGATGTAGAGCTGGGCCATCTGGGTCGGCGTGATCTCGGGCTTCCACGACTGGGCCGTCGCCGGCGTGGCCGGGCAGTGACCGACGTGGCAGACGTACGCCGCGATCTGCGCCGCGGTCAGCTGGCTCGGCCCCATGATCGAGCCGTCGGCGATCGTCGGCGGGTCCGCGGCGGCCGTCGGGGTCGGAGGCGGCGGCGGGGGCGCCGGCGGCAGGCACGCGGCCAGCACGACCGCGCCGAGCGCGAGGAGCAGGAAGGCCGCCAGCGGGCGCGATCGGGTTCTGCGCATGGGGTGCCGCAGCCGGAGCAGGCCTGCCCGGCCCCGGGTGCGCCGACACCGTAGTTCGGGAGAAGATGCCCGCTCACCGCGGGCGGCTCCCGTCCGCCCGGTTCGGTTCGTTGTGAAAGGGAGTGACACGAGGGTGCCCATCGACAAGATCGTCGACACGTTCGACGAAGCGGTGGCCGACGTAGTGGACGGCTCCGTCGTCCATATCGGCGGGTTCGGCGGCCCGGCTGAATACCCCAGCTACCTCATCGCGGCGCTGGCCCGAAAGGGCGTGACCGGCCTCACGATCACGGGCAACCACTCCGGGTTCAGCGCGGAGCAGCTCGCGATGATGAAGGAGCGGATGGCGACGCTGCTGCCGTACCCCGACGACTACTTCAGCCCGGGCCTGCTCGTCGAGCGCGGTCAGGTCGCCAAGGGGATCCTCGCGTTCCCGGTGCTGCCCGGCAGCGCGCTGAAGGTGCCGTTCGAGGGGCTCCTCGAGGAGGGCAAGGTCGAGCTCGAGCTCATCGGGCAGGGCAGCCTCGCCGAGCGCATCCGTGCCGCACGTGCCGGCATCGCCGCGTTCTACACGCCGGTCGGCCCCGGCACCGTCGTCGCCGAGGGCAAGGAGGTGCGCTGGTTCGACGGCCGGCCGCACCTGCTCGAGCACGCGCTGAAGGGCGACGTTTCGATCATCCGCGCGCACCAGGCCGACCGTTGGGGCAACCTCGTCTACCGGGGGACGGCCCGCACGTTCAACGCGACGATGGCGGGAGCGTCGCACGTGACGATCGCCGAGGTCGACGAGATCGTCGAGCTCGGCGAGCTCGACCCCGAGTGCATCGTGACGCCCG
>Ga0070741_10020906_pt1 | contig 10247 bp, 9 predicted proteins | sample Coa_R1_4_FD_66440 | JGI IMG/M metagenome (GOLD analysis project Ga0070741, IMG submission 66440) | Surface soil microbial communities from Centralia Pennsylvania, which are recovering from an underground coalmine fire - Coalmine... | ecosystem: Environmental > Terrestrial > Soil > Unclassified ...
CCCGTGCTCAGGCCGAGGTTCTGGACGATGCCGAGCACTGGGTCGTCCGCGTACTTGGTGCCGAGGTCGGTCGTGTAGTGGCCGGCGACGTGGTGCACCGGCATCGCCGAGAGCGCGATCAGCGGGAGCAGCGCGTAGAGGCCGAGCACCGCGAGCACCGTCAGGCCGGTCCCGCGCGGGATCGTCTTGGAGGCATCCCGGGCCTCCTCCGACATGTTCGAGATCGTCTCGATCCCTGTGTAGGCGATCATCCCGACCGCGATCCCGAGCAGGAAGTCGCCCCAGGTCGGCGCGACCCCGAGGTGGACGTTGTCGACCAGGATGCTCGGGCTGAAGACCAGGAACATCCCGATCAGGACCAGGATCACCTGCGTGCAGAGGTCGGCGACCGCGAGGATCAGGTTGAGCCGCGTCGACTCCTGGGTGCCCTTCACGTTCAGAGCCGCCAGGAACGCGATCACGGCGATGCCGCCGATGATGTCGCCGGGCGAGTGGCCGAGCGGCGACCAGAACACGGCCAGGTAGTGCGGCACGAAGAAGGCCGAGATCGCGACCGTGATGATGTAGTTGAGCATCTGGCCCCAGGCCGCGAAGAAGCTGATCAGCTCGTTGAAGGCGTGGCGCGCGAAGCTCGAGGAGCCGCCGGCCTCGGGATACATCACGGTCGCCTCGGCATAGGTCGCGGCCGTGGCCATGAAGATCAGCCCGGCGATCACGAAGGCGACCGGCGTCAGCCCGAGGGCGAACGCCGCGGTGACTCCCAGCGCGTAGTAGATCGACGACCCGACGTTGCCGTAGGCGGCGGAGAAGAGCGCGCCCACGCCGTGAACGCGGGCCAGCGATTCGTCCCTTGGAATCCGGCGAGCCATGACAGCCCAGTCGAATATAGACCGGGCCCAGGCGTGGCCCGCTCAATGGCTTCTTTAGGAGGCGGGGCTACGCTTGCCGCGTGCTGGCGGGACTGGAGAACCCGATCCATCTGGCGGTCATCCTGCTGGTCGTGCTGATCATCTTCGGGCCAAAGCGGCTGCCCGACATGGGGCGGTCGCTGGGACACGGCATCAGGCAGTTCCGGGAATCTCTCTCGGGTGAGCACGAGGACGCCGAAGCGAAGTCGCCGCCCGATGAGAAGCCGGCGGCCCTCCAGCCGGCTACTCGCCCGCCCGAGTCACCAGACACCTGATCACCTGGTCCCCGGGGTCCTCCTCGGGGTGCCAGAGGACCCCGAGGACGAAGCCGTCCCCGGCTGATTCGATCGCCTCGACGCTGTCGTCGTCCGTGGCCCAGGCGCTCGCCCGCAGGCGTCCCGGAATCTCGTCCACGCCCTGGTGATGGTGGCTCTTCACCGTCAGTCGCTCGGTGCCCGCTGCCTGCGCCGCAAGCGATCCCGGCTCGATCCGCACCTCGTGCTCGGCCCACGATCCCGGGACCGGCCGGTGAATCTCATGCCCGAGGCGCTCCGGGATGTGCTGGTCGAGCGTCCCGCCGCACGCGACATTCAGGATCTGCATCCCGCGGCAGACGCCGAGCAGGGGCATCCCGCGCTCGAGCGCCCCCCGTACGAGCGCGATCTCGAACCGGTCGCGGTCCGGGTTGGTGCCCACGGTCTCCGGATGTGCCTCGGCGCCGTGGTTCTCGGGGTCGATGTCGGCGCCGCCGGCCAGAACGAGCGCGTCGATTCTGTCCAGCATCTCCTCCGGCTCCTCGGTCGCGCGGCGATCCGGGGGGAGCATGGCGAGCATCCCGCCGGCGCCGTGAACCGCGCGGGCGTAGGCAAGCGGGAGGAGAACGGCCGGCTCGTCCCGCCAGACCCCGTAGCTCGCCGGCTCGACGGCGGCGCAGACTCCGATCAGCGGTCGAGGCATGGTCGGAAATTAGCTGCCCGCCGTCGCGGCAGCCGCTACCCTGACCGCAGGGTGTGCCGGGAAGCCTGGTCGGCGTTCCCATGACGGCGGCCCAGCAGACACCACTCCTACGCAAGGCGCTCCTTTGGTCCGTTGCTTCGCTCGGATGGGCGCTGCTGGTCGGCGGGATGTCGGTGTTCGAGGGCCTGCTCGTCGGGTCGACTGCCCTGGTCGGATTCGGGCTTGGCTCCTTGGCTGACGGAGGCGCGTCGGCGACGCTGATCTGGCGCTTCGAGCATGAGCTGTCGGGACATCCGGCATCGCACGAGCTCGAGCGGCGCGCGACTGTCGTGGTGGGTGGGCTGCTCGCTGTGATCGCCGTTTACCTCGTGATTCGCGCCGGCGTGGCACTGACCCAGCACACCGGGCCCCACGGATCGCCGCTGGCCTTCGGGCTGACCGCGACGTCGGTCCTGGTTCTGCCGATCCTCGCGCGCGCAAAGCTGGCGCTGTCCGGACCGGTCGGAAGCCGTGCGCTGCGCGCCGACGGCGTGCTGAGTGCCGCCGGGGCGGCCCTGGCCACCGCCACCCTGGTCGCCCTCGCCCTGAACGGCGTTGGCCTCTGGTGGGCGGATTCCGCGGCGGCGCTCCTGATCGCCCTCGTGCTCGCCCGCGAGAGCACGCTGACCTTGAGGACATACTCTCGCCCTGAGTGAACGGGCTGCGTGAAGGCGCGGTATCGGAAGGTCCTTTCGACGTCGCCGTCGTCGGCGCCGGGGCGGTCGGCTGCGCGGTGGCCCGGGAGCTCAGCACGCGCGGCGCGCGGACCGTCCTGGTCGAGGCGGGGCCGGACGTCGGCGTGGGCACCAGCAAGGCGAACACCGCAATCCTCCACACGGGCTTCGACGCGAAGCCCGGGACGATCGAGTCACGGCTGGTCGCGCGCGGCTACGAGCTGCTCAGCGAGTACGCGGGGCGGGTGGGGATCCCGACGGCGAGGGTCGGGGCGCTGATGGTCGCCTGGAGCGCCGAGCAGGGCGCCGCGCTCGACGGGATCGAGGCCGTGGCCCGCGAGAACGGCTACCGCGAGACGAGGCGCGTCTCGGTCGAGGAGCTCTACCGGCGCGAGCCGGAGCTCGGGCCGGGGGCGCAAGGGGCGATCGAGATCCCCGGTGAGGGCCTCGTCTGCCCTTTCACCGCCACCCTGGCGTACGCGACCGAGGCGCTCGGCGCGGGCTGCGAGCTCGTGCTCAACGCTCCGGTGACGGGCGTCGGGACCCAGGGCGGGGCATACCTGCTCGAGACGCCTCGCGGGCAGATCCGGGCGGACCACCTGGTCAACGCCGCGGGCCTTCGCAGCGACGAGATCGACGCGATGCTCGGGCACTCCGACTTCGGGGTCAGGCCGCGGCGCGGGGAGCTGATCGTCTTCGACAAGCTCGCGCGGGGACTCGTCAACCACGTGCTGCTCCCGGTCCCCACGGAGAAGACGAAGGGCGTCCTGGTCTCCCCGACCGTCTACGGGAACCTCCTGCTGGGGCCGACGGCGGACGACGTGCAGGACAAGACGGACCGATCCACCACCACCGCCGGGCTCGCGGCGCTGATGGAGGCGGGCGAGCGGATCGTCCCGCGCCTCGTTGGCCAGGAGGTGACCGCGACCTATGTCGGGCTCCGCGCGGCGACGGAGCATCGCGACTACCAGCTCCGGGCCGATCCGGAGCAGCGCTACGTCTGCGCGGGCGGCATCCGCTCGACCGGGATCACCTCATCGCTCGCGATCGCGGAGTGGACGGCCGAGGCGCTCGCGGAGGCCGGGCTCGAGCTCGGCGAGGCGGCCCCTCCGAGCGGCCTGCGGATGCCGAACATCGGCGAGTTCGGCTCCCGGCCCTACCAGGAGGGCGAGCTGATCGCCCGCGATCCCGACTATGGGCGGATCGTCTGCTTCTGCGAGCGGGTCACCCGGGGCGAAATCGATGCCGCGCTCGCCGGACCGCTTCCCCCGGTGGACGCCGACGGGCTGCGCAGGCGGACGAGGACGCTGATGGGCCGCTGCCAGGGATTCTTCTGCGCGGCGGAGGTCGCCCGGCTGCTGGAGGCGGGCGATGGCGATTGACGACGGCCCCGTGATCATCGGCGGCGGGCCGTCTGGCCTGGCCGCGGCGGTCGAGCTGCGACGGCTAGGAGTCGGGCCGGTGACCGTGATCGAGCGGGAGCGGGAGGCCGGCGGAATCCCGCGGCACTCCGACCACACCGGCTTCGGGCTGCGCGACCTCCGAACCGTCCTCACTGGCCCGCGCTACGCGGCGCGCTACCGCGAGCTCGCGGAGGGGGAGGCGGTCGAGGTGCTTCCGGAGACGATGGTCACGGGGTGGGAGGGACCCCGCGGCCTCCGGCTCACCGGGCCGCTCGGCCGCTGGGAGATCGAGCCGCCCGCGGTCGTGCTGGCGACGGGATGCCGGGAGCGTCCGCGGTCGGCGCGGCTCGTGCCCGGCTCGCGTCCCACCGGCGTGATGACGACCTCGACGCTCCAGCAGCTGGTCCACCTGCATGGCCGGCGGGTCGGCCGGCGCGCCGTGATCGTCGGCGCCGAGCACGTGAGCTTCTCCGCCGTGGCGACGCTGGCGCACGCGGGGGCCTCGGTCGTCGGCATGGTCACCGAGCTTCCCCGGCACCAGTCGCTCGCCGCGTTCAGGGTCGGCGCGGCGCTCCGCTACCGCGCGCCCCTCTGGCCGCGCACGGCGATCACCGCGATCCGCGGGACCGAGCGCGTCGAGTCGGTCGAGCTCACCGATCTCGACTCGGGCCGGGCGCGCGAGGTCGAGTGCGACCTGGTGATCTTCACGGCCGACTGGATCCCGGACCACGAGCTGGCCGTGATGGCCGGCTGCGAGCTCCACGCCGGCACGCTCGGCCCGTTGGTCGATCCGGCCCTGCGCACCACCCGCCCCGGAGTCTTCGCCTGCGGGAACCTGGTGCACCCGGCCGAGACCGCCGACGTCTGCGCACTCGACGGCAGGCACGTGGCCGCGCCGGTTGCCGCCTTCCTGCGCGGATCCGGCGAGTGGCCCGTGCAGCTGCGGCTGGCAGCGCGGGACCCGCTGGCTTGGGTAGCGCCGAACCTGCTGCTTGCCGGGAGCCACGACCCGCCCCGGGATCGGTTCCTGCTCCGCTCGCGCGAGTTCCTGCGGCGCCCGCTGATTCGCGTTCGACAGGGTGGCCGCGAGCTCTGGAGCGGCCGGCTGCGCCGACTCATTCCCGGCCGGTCGGCTCACATCCCGGCTGCCTGGACCGGCGGCGTGGATCCGGACGGGGGCTCGGTGACGGTGGCGGTGGAATAGGGTCGTCGCATGAGCGACCGGACGTTGCTCGGCATCGACGAGGGGACCACCGGGGTGAAGGCCGCGCTCTTCGACGAGCGGCTTCTGCCGCTGGCCGAAGCCCGCCGTGACAAGGTGAACCGCCACCCCCAGGAGGGCTGGGTCGAGCAGGACGGCGGCGAGGTGCTCGCGGCCGTGACCGAGGCGATCGCCGAGCTGCTCGAGGGAACGGGCGGCGAACCGGTTGCCTGCGGGCTCGACCATCAGGGGGAGTCGGTTCTCGCCTGGGACTCGGAGACGGGCCGGCCGCTCAGCCCCATCGTCGTCTGGCAGGACAAGCGCTCCCAGGAGATCCTCGACGAGCTCACCGAGCACGAGGAGGAGGTGAAGGAGCTCAGCGGCCTGCCCTTCGATCCGTATTTCTCGGCCGCGAAGCTCGCCTGGCTGCTGCGGCACAACGACGACGTGAAGGAGGCTCGCGACCAAGGCCGCCTGCGGATGGGCACGGTGGACTCGTTCCTCTGCGACCGGCTCGGGTCGGGGTTCGCCACGGAGCCCGCGACCGCGTCGCGCACCCAGCTCCAGCGAATCGACAGGCCCGGCCGGTTCGATGAGCGCCTCTGCGAGATCTTCGGGATCCCGATGGAGGTGCTGCCGGAGATCCGTGACAGCACCGGAGACCTCGGGACGCTCCGGCACGAGAGCTGGCCGGCGGAGCTCCCCCTCCGCGGCCAGACGGTGGACCAGCAGGCGGCGCTCGCCGGGGCCGCCTGCGTCGAGCCCGGCCGAGTCAAGGCGACCTACGGCACCGGCGTGTTCGTCCTCGCCCACGTCGGCGAGGGGGCCCCGGAGCCGGCGGGCGGGCTGCTGCCGACGGTCGCTTGGAGCATCGACGGCAGGGTGGAGTACGCGCTCGACGGGGGAGTATTCGCGGCCGGGGCGATGCTCGAGTGGATGTGCAACCAGCTCGGCATCGCGGAGAGCCCGCCCGCCCTGAGCGAACTGGCGCGCCGCGCGGAGAGCTCGGCAGGCGCCCGGGTCCTGCCCGGGCTGGCGGGGATCGGCGCGCCCTGGTGGCGCCCCAATGCCCGCGCCGTGATCTCCGGCATCTCCGGCGGCACCACCCGCGAGAACGTTGCCCGGGCGGCGCTCGAGGGCATCGCCTGGCGGGTCGCGGACGTGGTGGCCGCGATCCGTGAGACCGCGCCGGTCGAGACCCTGCGGGTGGACGGCGGGCTGACGAACGAGCCGCTGCTGCTCCAGCTCCAGGCCGACATGATCGGCGCGCCCGTCGAGGCCGCGGGCGCCGACGCCACCGTGCTCGGCGCCGCCGCCCTCGGCGCAGTCGGGGCCGGCGTGATCGGCTCGCTCACCGAGCTTCCCGGGATGCTTCCGGCCGACCGGCGCGTCGAGCCCGAGCGTGACGACGCCTGGCGCGAGGCGGAGCACCGGAGCTGGCGGGAGTTCGTGCGCGCGACCGAGGCGCTCGACGCGCGTTAGCGGCTCGGCTCGTACCTAAACTGGGATTTGGAATGAATCCGACGCGTTCGCGGCTGTCGCTCGGCCGCATCGCCGCCTCGACCCTGGAGACCCTGGCGTGGGTGGGACTCGCCACGGCGCTGGTCGCCATCCTCGACTCGGTCGCCACCGCCGCCGGCCTCGGCAGCATCTACCTGATCGCCGTGCTCGCGGTTGCGATCCGCCGCGGGGAGGTCGCTGCCCTCGCCGCTGCCGTGCTCGGCGTGCTCACCCTCAACTTCTTCTTCATCAAGCCGCACTACCAGCTGACGATCGCGGATTCCGACAACGTCGTCGCGCTCGGCGTGCTGCTGCTCGCGGCGCTCGTCGTCGGCCGGCTCGCGGGTCAATCGAGGCAGCGGGCGGCCGAGGCCGAGCTGCGCGCCGCGCAGGCGGCGGCACGCGAGCAGGAGGCGGCGATGCTGGCAGACGCCGCCACCGCGCTGCTCGGGGGGCCGAGCGACGTGGTGGCCGGCATCTCGTCGAGCCTGGCGAGCGCCGGGCTGAGGCAGCTGCGGCTGGAGGCCACCGGTGCGCCTCAGCCGCGCAAGGGGGAGCGGACCCTGCGGGTGCCTACCGACGCCCGCCCGGTGTGGCTGTACGCGACCGGCTCGTCCGGCTGGAGCGACGCCGACCTGAATCGCATCGCGATCCCGTTGGCCCGGCTGATCGACGTGGCCGCCGAGAGGGAGCGAGCCGCCGCGCGCGGCGCGGAGGCGGAGGCCGCGCGCCAGGCCGACGCGGCGAAGACGGTCATCCTCCACGCGATCTCACATGACTTGCGCTCGCCGCTGACGGCGATCCGGACGGCGGCGGCCGGGCTGCGGGAGGACGGGACGACGCCGGACGAGCGCGAGGCCCTGATCGACGCGATCGAGGAGGAGGCGGAACGGCTGACGCGGTTGATCGGCAACCTGCTGGACCTCTCGCGGATCGAGGCCGGCGCCGTCCAGCCGCGGACCGACTGGACCGACCTGCTCGAGGTGATCTCGAGCGCGGTCTCCCACGCCAAGGATCCGCACGCGCCGCATCGGATCCAGATCGAGCTGGATGGCCAGCTGCCGCTTCTGCGCGCCGACGCCTCCCAGCTCGAGCGCGTCTTCTCGAACCTGATCGAGAACGCCCTCCGGTTCTCGCCCGCCGACGAGCCGGTGCGGGTGACCGGCGGCGTGGCAGGGGGGAAGGTGGTGGTCAGGGTTGTGGACAAGGGCCCCGGGGTGCCGGTCTCCCAGCGGGATGCGATCTTCAAGCCCTTCCACACGGGCGACGAGCGCGAGGGGGCCGGCCTCGGGCTCGCGATCAGCAAGGGGTTCGTCGAGGCCAACGGCGGGGAGCTGCGCCTCCAGGCCGACGCCGCCGATGGCACCTCGTTCGCGGTGTCGTTCCCCGTCGTCGAGCAGCCGGCCGCCGTCGGATGAGCGGCGGCGCGCGCGTGCTCGTCGTCGACGACGAGCCACAGATCATCCGCGGCCTCAGGGTGATCCTCCGCAACGCCGGCTATAGCGTCGAGGAGGCGACCACGAAGCGGGAGGCGCTCGACGCCGTCTCGGTCCGGCCGCCCGACGCGGTGGTGCTCGATCTGGTGCTGCCCGATGGCGACGGCATCGAGGTCGCCGAGGAGATCCGCCGCTGGAGCCAGGTCCCGATCGTGGTGCTCTCGGCCGTAGGTGATGAGCGCAAGAAGGTCGAGGCCCTCGACGCGGGCGCCGACGATTACGTGACCAAGCCGTTCGGCTCGGAGGAGCTGCTGGCGCGGATGCGCGCGGTCCTCCGGCGCCGCAGCGGGGACGGGGGCTCGATCGTGAGGGTCGACGGGCTCGAGATCGACCTCCCCGGACGCGCCGTCAGGCGTGACGGGGAGAACGTCCACCTGACGCCGATCGAGTTCGACCTGCTCTCGAAGCTCGCCGAGCATCCCGGGCGGCTGGTCACCCATCGGCGCCTGCTCGAGGAGGTGTGGGGCCCCGGGTACGAGGACGAGACCCACTACCTACGCGTGCACTTCGCTCACGTCCGGGCGAAGCTCGAGCCGGACCCGTCGAACCCACGCTACGTGATCACGGAGCCCGGAATCGGCTATCGGCTTCGCGCCGAGCAGTAGCCGCCTGCGTGTCCTTCGGCCGATCTCGGCGCCGTCGCACGGCGCGGGCGACCGCTTCCAGCAGGTCCTCGGGCCGGTACGGCTTCAGGAGGTATCCCTCGACTCCGGCCTTACGCGCCTCGTCGGCCAGTCGCTGGTCGTCCTGGCCGGAGACGATCACGACCGGGATCCGTCCCGCACGGCTCGCCAAAACCATTTCCGAGAGCTCCAGGCCGGACTCCCCCGGCATGCGGTGGTCGCAGATCATCAGGTCCGGCGCGAGCCCGATCAGCTTGGCGCGAGCCTCGTGCGCGTCGGCGGCCAAGTCGAGCTCGTAGTCGGCCCGGAGGATGGCCTCGGCGAAGGCTCGATCATCGGGATCGTCTTCGACGATCAGGATGCGCGGCCGGCCTGTCAAATTCGCCACTTGACCCCCTGGTCACGATGACGCTGGAACTGTAGATGCAGCGAACGTGCCTGGGTTCGACTGAATTAACGAAATCTCTACGCGGTTGGATCACTCCTTAGCGGGCGCTTAGCGGCACGGATCGGACCATGGAGACGGGAAGCCATGGCCGAGCTCAAGGAACGCGGACTGAAGAAGTCGGTGGGGACGGCGGGGCTGTTTGCGACCGCGTACGGGAACGTCGGCTCCTCGATCTACTACGCGCTCGGGCTGGTCGCCGCCCATGCGCTCGGCCTGACGCCGCTCGTCTTCATCTTCGCCGGCGGCCTCTTCGCGCTGACGGCCAAGACCTACGCCGAGGGTGCCTCGATGTTCCCGGAGGCCGGCGGCTCCTCTTCCTTCGCTCGCCACGCGTTCAACGAGGTCGTCTCCTTCTTCGCCGGCTGGGGCCTCTCCCTCGACTACATCATCACCGTCGCGATCAGCGCCTTCTTCGTCCCGCACTACCTGGGGGCGTTCTTCCCGGCGCTCGGCCATGGCCCCTGGGACGTGGTGGGCGGCGCCGCCGTGGTCGCGATCCTGGCCATCGTCAACATCCGCGGCCTCGGCGAATCCACGAAGCTCAACATCGCGCTCGCCGTCACCGACCTGATGACCCAGATCGCGCTGGTCGTTCTCGGGGCGATCGTGATCCTCGACCCGGGGCTGATGATCCGCCAGGTGCATCTGGGTGTGGCGCCGACCTATACCCAGCTGCTCTTCGCGGTCTCGATCTCGATGATCGCCTACACGGGGATCGAGACCGTCTCCAACATGGCCGAGGAGGCGAAGGACCCCGGCGAGCAGGTTCCGCGCACCGTCAACTACGTGCTGATCGCCGTCGTCGGGCTCTTCGCCGGGATCTCGATCATCTCGATGTCCGCTCTGCCCGTGACCCAGAACGCGGCCGGGCACTACTCGACCGCGCTGGGCACGACCTACAAGGACGACCCGGTGCTCGGGATCGTCTCGGCGCTCCACCTTCACGGCACGATGCTGACCGCGGCCCGCTACTACATCGGGGCCCTGGCGGCCACCAT
>Ga0070741_10020907_pt1 | contig 10247 bp, 10 predicted proteins | sample Coa_R1_4_FD_66440 | JGI IMG/M metagenome (GOLD analysis project Ga0070741, IMG submission 66440) | Surface soil microbial communities from Centralia Pennsylvania, which are recovering from an underground coalmine fire - Coalmine... | ecosystem: Environmental > Terrestrial > Soil > Unclassified ...
ATCGGCAGGGCCTCGTGGACGATCTCCGAGCGCGACCCCGTCACCTCGATCACCGCGTGGGCCAGCTCGAGCAGCGTGTACTCCTCCGGGTTGCCGACGTTGACCGGCTGGTGATAGCCGGACTCGGCGAGCGCGATGAGGCCGCGGATCTCGTCGTCGACGTAGCAGAAGGACCGGGTCTGGGACCCGTCGCCGAACACGGTCAGCGGCCGGTCCTGCAGCGCCTGGCGCAGGAAGGTGGGGATCGCGCGGCCGTCGTTCGGGCGCATCCGCGGGCCGTAGGTGTTGAAGATCCGCACGATCGCCGTGTCGACGCCCTGCTGGCGGTGGTAGGCCATCGTCAGGGCCTCGGCGTAGCGCTTGGCCTCGTCGTAGACGCCACGGGGGCCGATCGGGTTGACGTGGCCCCAGTAGGTCTCGGGCTGCGGATGGACCTCGGGGTCGCCGTAGACCTCCGAGGTCGAGGCGAGCAGGAAGCGCGCCCGCTTGAACTTCGCCAGGCCGAGCATGTGGTGGGTGCCGTAGGAGCCGACCTTGAGGGTGTGGAGCGGGAGCCGCGCGTAGTCGATCGGGCTCGCCGGCGAGGCCAGGTGGTAGACGAAGTCGACGGGCTCGTCCACCTCGACGTACTCGGTCAGGTCCTGGTTGCGGAAGACGAAGTTCTCGTCCCGGATCTGATCGATGTTCTCGAGCGAGCCGGTCTCGAGGTTGTCGAGGCAGATCACGCGGTGGCCCTGCGCGAGCAGGTGCTCGCACAGGTGCGATCCCAGGAATCCCGCCCCTCCGCTGACGACGCAGGTGCTCACGGCCGGCTGAGAATAGCCCGCGCCTAGCCGGAGATCTGCACGACCGCGCGCGCGAAGCCGAAGGCCGTGACGCGCAGGCGCTTGCCCTTGCGGACCCGGATCGCGTCCACATCGATGTGGACGGACTGGCCGTTGGCGAAGTCGACCGGGGTCCGCTGGCTCGGCCGGAAGGGATCGGTCTCCAGGTAGTACTGGCTCGGCATCACGAAGGTGGCGAGCGCGCGCCCCTTGCCGGAGCTCCGGTAGGGCGGGGTGCCCTGGGCCGGGGAGGTCGGGGCCGGATCGCAGAAGTACCTCTCCCCGCACTGCGGCGTGGTCGGCGGCGCCTCGATCACGAGCCGGAAGTTCGCCCGCGGCGGCAGCCGCGAGAGGCCGACCGTCTCGAGCTGGCCCGGGGTGACGATGCCGTCCGAGACCACGCGCGCCTTCAGGAAGATCTCCTTGAACTTGCCGCCGGAGAGGCCGCTGACCGCCGGCACGGCCCCACCGGCCGCGACCGCCGTCGCGGATCCGAGCAGCAGGGCCGCCGCGGCGGCGGCGAGGGCCTTCCTTCCCCTCCCCTTGAGCATGGGCGGACTATCGCAGGGAGGCCTCCCGGCAGCAACCCGCACGGCGTCGAACCATCTGCCGCAAATTGCGGTGGATCAGCGCCGCGTCCTTCGCAAATTGCGAACGGGGCCGGTGGTGCCGCGGGGCGAGTCATGTCAGCTTTCGGCTCACCCGGATGTGTCGGAGGTGTTTCGTCTGGGCCTGTTGGGAGGAACAACCGGTCGCGCCGGGGCCGATGCTCGACCGTCAAGCGAGGCCGAGGAGGCAGCCGCCTCCCCTGAGTCGCGCCGCCGCGCGGCGAGCCGACTGATCGAGACGCACGACCACGTCTTCAGGCGGACGGCCCGCCGCTACTCGATCTGCGCAGACGACGCCGAGGACGCATATCAGCGATCGCTCGAGATCCTGCTCACCAAGGCGCCGCCGATCGAGGGAGACGCCCTGGTCCGCTGGATGCAGACCGTGACCAAGCGGGAGGCGCTCGCGGTCCGGCGGCAGAGGGAGCGGCTGCTCGGAGCGAGCAAGCCGGTTGGCGAGGACGAGATCGAGCGCGACCCGCTCGAGGCGATCGCCGACGAGGGCCCCGGGCCGAACGACCGGGCCGCCCGGCACGAGCGCGTGATTCGCAGTGGCGAGGCGCTCCGGGCGCTCAAGCCGCAGGAGGTCAAGGCCCTGACGCTGAAGGCGCAGGGCTACTCGTACGCCGAGATCGGCGAGATCACGGGGTGGACCTACACCAAGATCAACCGCTGCATGGCCGAGGGCCGCAAGCGCTTCCTCCAGGCCTTCGCCGACATCGAGCAGGGTCGCCGCTGCGAGGAGCTCGCCGAGGCGCTGTCCGAGATGGCCGACGGAGAGGACGCCAACGGCTCGACCGAGGCGGTCGCGTTCCATCTGAGGAGCTGCGCGGCGTGTCGGGCGAAGCTGCGCGCCTACCGCGCCATCCCGGAGAAGGTCTTCGAGCTGCTGCCGGCGGGCCCGCTGCTCGATCAATCGATGGGCGGGCGACCGCACGAATGGATCGCGGAGCGCGCCGCGGCGGCGCTCGACCGGGTCCGCGAGGCCGGATACGCGCTGGTCTCGCGGGCGGGCGGCGGAGGCGGCGATGCTGCCTCGGTCGCGGCTGCGGGCGGTACCCGGGGTGCGGGCATGGCAGCCGTCGCCAAGGTGCTTGCGATCTGCGGCGCGACCGCGGCCGGCAGCGTGGCCTGCGTGGCGAGCGGGGTGGTGGATCCCGGGGCGATCGCGGGCGGCGGCGACGGACAGCCGGCTCTCGAGCGGCCGGCGGAGCCCACGGCGACGACCGCCCCTCACCAGGACGGCGCGACTGCTACGGCGGCCCAGACCGAGGCGGTCCCCGCCGATGCCCAGACGCAGAGGACGGCCGAGCTGACGCCGACTCAGCAGAAGCAGCGGCAGCTGGGGATCGAGCCGACCGCCGCCGGCTCGACCTCATCGAGTCCGACCCGCAGTGAGTTCAGTGGCCCGGCGGGCGGCGGTGGGTCGGCCGTCGGGGCAGGCGGGGGTGGGGGGTTCGGGATCGAGTGAGGCAGTCCGTCCTGATCAGCTCACGCGCGCGACGACGGAGAACTTCGCGCGCCGGCCGCTTAGAGCGAGTGGTTCTGACCGGAAGCACGAGGATGGAGGTCGGAGATTTGAAGGCGAAGTCACTCGATGCGAGGCGCGTGTTCAGGCGCCGCCGCACGGGCTGGATCGCGTTGTGCGCAGGAGCGGCGGTGGCCGTCGCCCTCGTCGCCGCTCTGGCCCTGTTCACCAGCGTCGCCCGCGCGAACTACCTCGTCCGCGAGTGTGTGCCGGCGCAGGGGGTGGGCGCCCCGGATGCCCAGCCGACAGTGAGCGGCGGGCCGAAGATCTACCAGAGCAACGAGTGCACGGGCGGCGCTCGGGCAGGCTGGGGTCTCGGTTTGGAGAGCAACGGGGCCGCCAACGAGGGCCAGTGGAAGGGATGGTTCTTCGGGGCTCCGCCGCACACGCACTTCGCGACGGTCAAGGCATACGTCCACGAGTACGCCGCGTACGGGTACGGCGGCGTCTACCAGGGCGGAAGCGACCCGGCCCACTACTTCCCTCAGGGGCAGGTCTTCGACTGGTTCCCGATCGACAACACGACCAGCTACCACGTCTTTCTGAGGTGCTTTGCGAGCGGCGGGTGCTCTTCACCCGGCGGAGCGGGAGACACGAACGTGGATGCGGCGTTCGCCTTCCTGACCGACTTCACGGCCGACGTGGTGGACGAGGTTGCGCCCTCCCTGACCGCTTCCGGAGACCTGCTCAGCGGCCAGGTGGTGCGAGGCAACCAGCCGCTCCAGGTGCACTTGTCGGATCTCGGTGGTGGGGTCCAATCTGTCTTGGTCCGCGTCAATGGCGTGGCATCGGCTCAAACGCCAGATCTCTGCGGTGTCAACACGAGCGTTGGCGCCTATACGACGCTGAAACCCTGCCCCAACGATTGGAGTGGAACAGTCTGGCTCGACACCGAACACGGTGCTGGCTGGAGCAATGGCCCTAACGATGTCCTGATCTGTGGCTGGGATGTGGGGGGCAACCAGTCAACCTGCATCCGGAGGACCGTTCAGGTTGACAACTCGTGTCCTGGATCAGGCGGGACAGCGGCGTCCAGCATCAGCTCCGGTGTCGATGTGGGTGGCGAGCGTCGCAGCCGCGCGGGGATCACGTCCAACGATCAGCCCGTCATCCGCGGATCGCTCAAGGACGGTTCGGGAGCCCCGGTCGCGGGCGCGACCGTATGCGTCTACGAGACGGTCGACCTGCCCGACGCCTCCCGTGAGCTGGCTACTACCGTTACGACCCAGGGAAACGGCCGCTTTGCAACGCGGCTCGACACAGGTCCATCGCGCAAGCTCGATCTGGTCTATCGCTACAACGACCGGGTTCTGAGCGACGCGGCCGAGCTCGACTCGACGGTCGTCCCGACGCTTCGCATGCCGAAGAAGCACGTTCACAACGGCAGCTCGGCCGTGTTCCTGGGGCACCTGCCCGGCCCGAACTCCGAGGGACGCGTCGTTGCTCTCCAGGCGCGCGTGGGGCGGAAGTGGCGGACGTTCAAGCAGCTCCGGACCGGCCAGGACGGAGAGTTCCATGGCACGTACCGCTTTACCCAGACGTTTGGGGTGGTGCAGTACACGTTCCGAGCACTCGTCAAACGACAGAGTGGCTACCCGTACGAGCCGGGGGCCTCACGCCACCGCAAGGTAACCGTGCACGGATAGGCATGCCGCCTGTCATTCATTGCTTCTGAGGATCTGCGACCAGACAGTTTGCGATGGCCGTGATTGTCACGGTACCGGCGCCGTCTGAGCTTCCGGAGGCGGCCCAGCCTTGCCCTACTTGGTGGGTGCTACTCAGAAAGGTGGCCCCGGGTCCGCTGATGACACCACTGCCGCTGAGCAGCCGCGTTCCGGCTGGACATGACGCCAACGCAGCGTTTCCTGTGTACACGCCGTTACCGGGAGCCGGGTCAGAGAAGCTCACCTCTTTCGTTACTGCCTGGATCCGCGTCAGATCGCTCGCCGTCACGTTGTTGGCCCGGATGCTCTTCGTCGTCACCGAGCCCTTCGGCGCCGTATGGCGACCCGCGATGGCGGTGGTTCCGCCTGCAACGGCGATGACGAGCGCCACGGTCGCGGCGACGTTGGCGTAGGTGAGATGGCGTCGAACCCGATGCATCGGTCCTCCCTCCGGTAGCTCCTCCTCCATGAACCCGCGTCCGGTCCTCGGGTCGCGCTGACCCTATAGGCCGGCCGGAAACTGAAAGTCTCCGCACCATGACCGGCAGGGAGAAAGCGTTCCTCGTGGCGACCGCCGCCGCCACGGCGGTCGCCGGGATCTTCCGCTACGCGGACGTCACCGCCGTCGCCGCCTTCGCCGCCGCCACGGTCGCCCTCGCCGGGCTGGCCTGGGTGGTTGCGCTGGCCACCGAGCAGGTCGGGCTGCGGTTCGGGCCGGCGGTCACCGGCTTCCTGCAGTCGACGCTCGGCAACCTGCCGGAGTTCTTCGTCGTGCTCTTCGCGCTCGGCTCCGGCGAGCTGGTGGTCGCCCAGACCTCGCTGATCGGCTCGATCTTCGCCAACGCGCTGCTGGTGCTCGGGCTGGTGATCGTCGCCGGGACGATCCACGCCGAGGACAGCTGCATGCGCTTCCGGCAGCGCCTGCCCCAGGACACCGCCACCCTGATGCTGGTCTCCGTCTTCCTGATCTCGATCATCGGGATCTCGGTCGCCTCCTCGAACCAGGCGAGCCACCACGTCGAGGGGCTCTCGACCGTCGGCTCGATCTGCCTGCTGGTCGTCTACGCGGCCTGGTTGTGGCGCTATCTCCGCGAGGACCAGGCCCCGAGTGAGCGGGGGACGGAGGAGACCCAGCCGCGGATCTCGCTCGCCTCAGCCATCGCCCTGCTCGCGATCGCGGGGGTGGGCTCCGCCTTCGTCTCGGACTGGTTCATCCACGCGCTCGATCCGGCGGTCAAGTCGCTCGGGATCTCGAAGGCCTTCGCCGGGCTGGTGATCGTCGCGATCGCCGGCAACGCCGTGGAGAACTTCACCGGGATCTTCCTCGCAGCCAAGGGCAAGTCCGACCTGGCGATCTCGGTGGTGAAGAACTCGGTCGCCCAGATCGCAGCCTTCCTCTTCCCGGCGCTGGTGCTCGCCTCCTACCTGTTCACCACCCACCTCACCTTCAGCCTGGCGCCGGTCTACATCGGCGCGCTCGCCCTGACCGCGATCTCGGTCTGGCAGATCACCGGCGACGGCGAGGCGCAGCCGTTCGAGGGGCTCGCCCTGATCGCGATCTACGTGGTGCTGGCGACGTTCGCGCTCTACGACTGAGCGACGTTCCGTGCGCCGCGGATAGGCTGCCGCGGTCCACGAACGGGAGGTAAGAGGAATGGGGAAGGGAATCGGACCGGCGGCTGCGCTGTGCGCGCTGCTCGGCGCAGCGGCGCTGGTCGCGGGCTGCGGGGGGAGCAGCAACCCGAAGCCGACGGCACTCAACGTGTCGATCGGCGAACAGGGCAAGACGGCGAGCTTCCAGGCGCCGAAGACTTCGAAGGGCGGCCTCGTGGAGGTGACCCTCGCCAACCACGGCAAGGCGCCACACGGCGTCCAGTTCATCCGGTACACGAGCGGCCACGCCGCCGCCGACGTGCAGAAGCAGCTCGGCTCGAATACCAACAAGATCCCCGACTGGCTGAAGGCCGAGGGCGGGATCGGCAGCGTCGCGCCGGGTGCGACCCAGACCGCGACCCTCAATCTGCCTGCCGGCAATTACGTCCTCGTCGACGCCGCGGCGCTCGGCGGAGGCGGTCCAAGCAGCGGGCCACCCGCCACCGCCGACATGACGGTGAGCTCGGGCGAGACGGGCGACCTGCCCGACACGCCGGGCAAGGTCGTTGCCGATCAGACCGGCAAGGACCAGTTCGCCTGGGACGTCTCCGGGCTGAAGGCCGGCGAGAACGACATCACGTTCGAGTCGAAGGGGGAGGATTCGCTCCACCTGCTCATCGCCGTCCCGGTCAAGGGCACCGCGCCGCCGCTCAGCCAGATCAAGAGCGACATCGCGAAGAACGGCCCGCCGCCGCCGTACCTCGACGTCAAGAACATCGTCTCCTCGGCTGTCCTCGATGGAGGCCTCTCGCAGACCACCAAGCTCGATCTGCAGAAGCCCGGGCAGTACGTCTTCTTCTGCCCACTCACCGATCGCGACGGCGGCAAGCCGCACGACCAGGAGGGACTGCTGGCGGTCGAAACCGTCAAGTGAGGCGACCAAAGCGAGCGCTGTAACGCGAACGGCCCGCTTCGGCGGGCCGTTCGCGTTCCCCCGCATTCAGCTGCTCGGTCAAGCGGCCGCTACCACCTGCTGGGAAAGAAGCCGCCGACGAAGACCACGCCGACCAAGGTGACGATCAGGCCGATCCAGAAGCTCGAGAAGATCATCAGGATGAGCCCCAGGACCATCAGGACGCCGCCGACCGAGACGCCGCCGACCCCACCTCTGCGGGGCTCTGTATCCATCGAGATCCTCCTTGACTCGAACGAGGGCGGAGAGTGGGTACCCGGCCGCCGCCTCGGCTAACCCAGCCGGATCAGCTGGGGGTCTTCGCCTTCGCGTACGCGATTGCCTCCTCGCGCTCGCGGAACTCCTTCACGCGGGAGATCTTCCGGCCGCGGACAAGCATCGCCTGCCAGTAGTCGAGGATCATCTCGCTGCCGGTTCCCTTCACCCTTGCGGTGAGGATGGTGTGCCCGACCACCCAGTCACCGACCTCCTCCAGGTCAGGGACCTCGAAGCGCATCGCGTCTACGGTGGCGCGCCAGTCCTCGAAGTAGCCGCGGACCTCGTCGTGACCACGGTAAACGCCGGCGTCCGGCGCATCCTCGATCGCCTCCCAGACGATGTCCTCCGAGAACATCGAGATCCAGCCCTCGAGGCTGCCGGTGTCCTCCACGCGAGTCGCCTCGGCGAGGGCACCTCGGACGAGCTCGGAGTTCTCGCCCACGCGGTCACCTTAGACCCGTTCGCGGTGCTTTTGGTTAGCTGCTCACCAGCCGTCCGACCGCTCCCATCAGCTCCTCGACCTGGTCCTCCGAGGCCCCCTTGCCGCCGCGCATGCAATGGCGGACGTGATCGTCCACCAGGCCGAGCGCGATCTTGTTGAGTGCGGCCTGGGCGGCCTCGATCTGGGTGAGGACGTCGATGCAGTAGCGGTCCTCCTCGACCATCCGCGTGACGCCGCGGACCTGGCCCTCGGCCCGGGCGAGCCGCTTCAGCAGTTGCTCCTTCGACGCTCTGTAGCCGGGGGTCTTTGCGTTCGCCATGTGGCGCACTATACCCCTATGGGGTATAGTCGGCAACCATGGACGGCGTGATCTCGACGATCGGGGAGGGCTTCAAGCAGTCGTTCCTGATGGCCTACGAGGTCTGGTGGGCGCTCGTGCTCGGCTTCGCGATCTCGGCGGTAGTGCAGGCCTGGGTGCCCCGGGAGCGCATCGAGAGCGCGCTCTCGGGCAGCGGCCTCAAGCCGATCGCCAAGGCGACCGGCCTCGGCGCCGCCTCCTCCTCGTGCTCCTATGCGGCGATCGCGATCGCCAAGTCGCTCTTCCAGAAGGGCGCCTCAGCCGCGACCTCGCTCGCCTTCCAGTTCGCCTCCACCAACCTGGTCTGGGAGCTCGGCCTGGTGATCTGGATCCTGATCGGCTGGCAGTTCACGCTAGCCGAGTTCGTCGGCGGGATCGTGCTGATCGGGCTGATGGCGATGCTGCTGCGGGCGTTCGTCTCGCCGAGGCTGGAGGAGCGCGCGCGGGTGCATGCGCAGGAGGCTCAGGCGGGGCACCAGCACGAGGCCGCCGGCGGGTCGCAGGGCTGGCGGGAGCGGCTCACCTCGGTTTCGGCCTGGTCCGACGTCGCCCACAACTTCCGTGGCGACTGGCAGATGCTCTGGAAGGAGATCACGATCGGCTTCCTGCTCGCCGGCTTCATCGGGCTGCTCGGGAACGACTTCTTCAACGCGCTCTTCATCGAGGACGCGCCGGCGGGGATCAAGACGATCGAGAACGTGATCGCCGGGCCCATCATCGCCGTGCTCAGTTTCGTCTGCTCGGTCGGGAACGCGCCGCTCGCCGCGGTGCTCTGGTCCGGCGGGATCAGCTTCGCCGGAGTGATCGCCTTCATCTTCGCCGACCTGATCGTGCTGCCGATCATCGCGGCCTACATCAAGTACTACGGCCGCGCCTACGCGCTGCGGATCACGGCGCTGATGTTCGTGACCATGGTGATCTCGGCCCTGATCGTCGACGGGCTGTTCAGCCTGGTGGGGCTGATCCCCGACACGCGGCCCTCGCGCGACGAGATCTTCAGCTCGGTCTCCTTCGACTACAAGCTCTGGCTCAACCTGCTCGGCCTGGTGATCTTCGCGGCGCTCTTCTGGCTGACGATGCGCCGCGGCGTGACCGACCCGGTCTGCGGGATGAAGGTGGACAGGGAGAAGGCGGTACCGCTCGAGCACGCGGGCCACACCTACCTCTTCTGCTCGGAGCACTGTCGCTCGCAGTTCGAGGCCGACCCCGAGGCCTACCTTCGGGGTGGGCCGGGGGCCGGGCACGAGCATCCGCTCGGCCACGCGCACGTCCACTGAGCGCCGCCGGCCATGGATCCCGACCGCGACCATGTGGGGATGAAGCACCGGATCGCCTGGCTCGACGTTTTCGCGGAGCGGCCGCTGGCCGGCAACGGGCTCGCCGTGGTCGCGGACGCCGACGGCGTGCCCGATGAGACCATGCTCGCCGTCGCCCGCGAGACCGGGCTCTCCGAGACCACCTTCGTGCAGTCGCCGGGAGCGAACGGTGCCGACTACCGCAACCGGATCTGGACTCCGCGACAGGAGCTGCCGTTCGCCGGGCACCCGTCGCTCGGCACGGCGGTGGCGGTCGCCCGCTGGCGCGGCCTCGATCGGGCGAGCCTGGTGCAGGAGACCGGCGCAGGCCTGCAGCCCGTGGAGGTGGAGCGCGAGGGCGAGCGCTGGCGCGCGGCGATGCTGCAGAACCCCGCCGAGCTCGGCGCCGAGGTGGACGCGGGCGTGGCGATGGCGATCGCCGGCCTTCCGGCCGCCGCCGCCGACCGGGACCTGCCCCCGCAGCTCGCCTCCACCGGGCTCCCGCAGCTGATCGCTCCGGTCGCGCAAGCCGAGGCGCTGGCGGCCGCAGCGCCGGACCCGGTCGCGCTCGAGACGGACCTCGAGCGGCTCGCCGTCGACTCCCTCTACCTGTGCTGGTGCGACCCGGACGCCGGGAAAGCCCGGGCCCGCTGCTACGTCGTCGGCATCGGCGAAGATCCCGCCACCGGCTCGGCGGCCGGGCC
>Ga0070741_10020908_pt1 | contig 10247 bp, 13 predicted proteins | sample Coa_R1_4_FD_66440 | JGI IMG/M metagenome (GOLD analysis project Ga0070741, IMG submission 66440) | Surface soil microbial communities from Centralia Pennsylvania, which are recovering from an underground coalmine fire - Coalmine... | ecosystem: Environmental > Terrestrial > Soil > Unclassified ...
CGGCGGCAGCGGCACGACCATCAGCAGCACGATGGCGAGCGCAGCCGCCGGGGCGACCAGATGCGTCGCGCGCGGAGCCGTCGGTGGCGCTGGTTTCGACCCTGGCGGCATCTCTCCACACCCTCGCTCTCTTGGGCGCCGGATCCGCGGCGCCGCCTCGAGGCGGTCCACGCAGCCCGGCGCGAGCAGTCCCCTGCCGAACGCGGGCGCAGGCCCGCGCCGGACCTCACAGCATCAGCTGCTTGATCCGGATCAAGTACGCGAGCACCTCGGCCACGGCGCCGAAGAGCGCCGCGGGAATCGCCTCGCCGACCTCCGCCCCCTGGTGCAGGGCGCGCGCGAGCGGCGGGTTCTCCACGATCGGCACGCCGTGGGCCCGCGCAATGCCGCGAATCCGCTGCGCCATCAGGTCCCGGCCCTTGGCCACCACGATCGGGGCAGCGTGCTGCTCGCGCCGGTATTCGAGCGCGACCGCGTAGTGCGTCGGGTTCGTGATGACGACGGTCGCCTTTGCGGTCGCCTGCAGCATGCGGCGGCGGAGCATCTCGCGCTGGACCTTGCGGACGCGCGCCTTGATCTCCGGATTGCCCTCGCTCAGGCGGGCCTCCTCCTTCACCTCGCGCTTGGTCATCCGGAGCGCCTGCGTCAGGCGCCAGCGCTGCACGCCGTAGTCCGCGGCGCCGACGGCGAGCAGCACCAGGCCGCCCTGCCACAGGAGGCGGGCGGCCGCATCCCAGCCCCGCGCGGCGGCGATCGAGGCCGCCATCAACGGGAGCCGCGGGGCGTCGGCGGCGAGCCGGCCGCCAATCGACCAGCACACGGCGACCAGCGCCGCCACGGCGATCACCGCGCGCACGAGATCCAGCCCCGACCGGGAGGGCATGAGGCGTCTGAATCCCGCGGCGGGGCTCAGGCGGGCCCAGTCGAGCCGCAGCGCCGCCGGGGCGACGCGGATGCCGCCCTGCGCCGCCGTCGCCGCGACAGCCGCGCCGGCCGCCACGCAGGCGATCGGGCCGACGAGGAGGGCCAGGGCCCGGCCATAGGCTGCCGTCAACGCCGACAGGTCGCCCGCACCGAGATCCTGGCGGGCCCGAAGCCCAGCGGCCGCGAGGCCGTCGGTGACGAGCGAGGCCAGGCGCCGCAGCATGAACGGGCCGGCCAACCCCAGCGCTGCCGTCGTGCCGATGAGCGAGACGGCGAGCGTGAGGTCGCGGCTGCGCGCGACCTGTCCCTTGTCCCGGGCCTCGCGGCGCTTCTTGGGAGTGGGCTTCTCGGTGCGGTCTTGAAAGGCTTCGGACATCAGTCAGTCGTCGGCCGTGGCGGCCGGCCGGCCACCCGGCAGGCCCGGCTCGATGCTCTCCCGATTACCGAAACGCCGCGGCCGCCCGGCCGGCGACCTGCACGATCGAGCCCGCTGCGCCTGACAGGAGCGCGACGAGCGCCGGGACGACGATCGGCAGGAGCAGCAGCCCGGCGAGCAACCGCAGCGGGGCGCCGACGGCCATCAGATTGAACGCCGGCGCGGCGCGGGCCACGAGCGCCATCGCGATCTCGACGACGACCAGCACGACGACGACGGGCGCGGCCAGCCGCGCGCCGAGCACGAAGACGACCGCCAACAGCTCGGCGACCACCTGCGGCAGCGAGGCGCCGACCGCGCCTCCGCCGCTGAGCGGCAGATCGAGGTAGGACTGATGGAGGGCGCGCAAAAAGGCGTGGTGCCCGCCCACCATGAAGAACGTGACGAGCGCGAGGTTGCCGTACAGCGTCGCGAGCAGCGGGTTGCGAACCCCGCTCTGCGGGTCGACCGTCGCGCCGTACGACAGGCCCATCTGAAACCCCGCCAGATGGCCCCCGAGCTCGGCGCCCGCCACGATCGCCTGGACGGCGAGCGCGAGGGCGAACCCGAGCGCGATCTCGCGGACGGCGACCAGGGCCAGGGGAACGGGATCGCCAATCGCCGGCAGCGGCACGCCCGGCACGAGCGCCATCGCGAGCAGAACGGTCAGCGCGATCTTCGTCTGCGCGGGCGCATACGTCCCGCCAAAGCCGGGCGCAAAGGCGACGAGGGCGCCTGGCCGCAGCAGGAGCAGCCCGAACCGCATGACGGGCGTGAGATCGATCACCGGATGAGCTCCGGCAGCCGGCCGAGCAGCTGCTGGGTGAACCCGGTCAGCACGCGCAGCATCCACGGGAACGACAGCGCGAAGACCGCGAAGATCGCCGCGGCGCGCGGGATGAACGCGAGCACGTTGTCCTGGATGGACGTCACCGTCTGGAAGATGCTGACGATGACGCCGGCCGCGAGGCCGGCCCCGAGCATCGGCAGGGTGACGATGACCGCAATCTCGAGCGCCTGGCGGATGGTTCCGACGACAAGGGCATCAGGCATCGGTCACGCGAAGCTCCGGACGAGCGAGGAAATCAGCAGATTCCAGCCGTCGACCATGACGAAGAGCAGCAGCTTGAACGGCAGCGAGATCATCGCCGGCGGCAGCTGCAGCATGCCCATCGACAGCAGCGTCGTCGAGACGACGAGGTCGATGAGCAGGAAGGGCACGAAGACGAAGAATCCCATCTGGAAGCCGGTCTTGAGCTCGGAGATGGCATAGGCCGGCACGACGACCCGCATCGGCAGATCCGAGGGGTTCGCCGGTCGGGGGCTGCCGCTCAGCTCGACGAACAGCTGCAGGTCGGCCTCGCGGCTCTGCTTCAGCATGAACTCGCGCAGCGGCGGCACCGCCTCGGTGATGGCGTCGCCGACGCTCAGACGTCCGGCCAGCGCGGGCTGGAGCGCCCGCTCGTTGATGCGCTCGGCAACGGGCGCCATGATGAAGGCCGTCAGGAACAGCGTCAGCCCGATCAGGACCTGGTTGGGCGGCATCTCCTGGGTCCCGAGGGCCTGCCGCAGGAAATGAAAGACGATGACCAGCCGCGTGAACGACGTCATCACAACCAGGATCGCGGGCAGGAACGAGAGGAGCGTCAGGACGAGGACGATCTGGAGCGGCGCCGAGATGCTGCCGACGCCGTCCACCTTCACGGTGAGATCCGAGGGGCCTGCCGCGTGCACCGCGGACGCGCCGGCGAGGATCAGCGCGCCGACAGTCGCGGCGCCGGCAATCCGGCGCGTCATGACGCCTTCTCCACGGGCCCCACGGGCGCAAGATCGGCGAGATGGGTGACGCTCCCGGGCGTCAGACCGAGCAGCAGCCGCCGTCCTTCGACGGCCACGATCACGAGCGACCGCCGCTCGCCCAGCGCGACGGCGGTCTCGACCGCAATACCGGCGCGGGCGCCGGGCCGCGTGCCGCCGAGCAGCCCGCGGCGCAGCGCCCACACGAACCCGGCCAGCAGCCCGATGACGACTGCCAGGCTGATCGACGTGCGCAGCAGCAGCGCAGTCGTCATGCGGCGGCTCCGCTGCCCGGCGGCGGGCAGATCTCGGTGATGCGAATGGCCGTGCTGTCGTCGACGATCACGACCTCGCCGGCGGCAAGGGTCACACCGTGGACGCGCACGAGCAGGTCCGCGCCGGCCGATTGCCGGAGCGCAATCACGCTCTGCGGCTGCAGGCGCAGGCACTCCCGAACCGTCATGCTGCCGGTCCCCAGCACGACGTCGACGCGGCACATCACGTCGTGCATCGGCGCGAGGGGCTGCGCAGCGTCGGCCAGCGGCGCCGGCTCAGAACTGGACGACGAAGTCGGCGAAGAGGACATCGTTCACCTTCGCGCCCTCGAGGAGGGGCGCGACCCGCTCGGCCACCGTCCGTTTGAGCTCCGCCTTGCCCTCGGGCGTCACCAGCCGCTCGGCGGTCTGCTGCGCGAGCAGCTCGAGGATGGCCGAGCGGACGCGGGTCAGCGCGACTTCGTCCTTCGCCAGGTGCTCGGCTTCCTCGCGCGTGCCGGTGACGAGACGCATGCTGACGCGCAGGAAGCGCGATCCGCCTCCGTCAGCGAGGTTCACGACGAACGGATCGAGCGAGAGCACGCCGGGCGGGCCGTCTGGTTTCGGCGCCGGGCCCGCCGCCCGACTCTTCTTCCAGGCGAAGAGTCCGCCGCCGGCTCCGGCGAGAACGACCGTGGCAACTCCGACGACAAGGATCAGCCGCTTCAACCGCGACGGGCGCGGCGCAGCATCGGGGTTCGGGGCCGGTTCACTCACGCCGCCATGGCCGAGCAAGGGCGATGCCCGGCAAGCACGGGCAGGATCGAACCGAAAAACGGGGCGATTCTGGAAAATCGCGCGACGGCGGGCCGGCCGGGTGTCGACGAACCGACCGGACGATCAGCCATCGGCCTCCGGCCGATCGACCGGGTCCTTCGCGATCGGACTGACGTCCGGCCGCTGGCTCAGACGGTGATCTCGAACGTCGCGGCCTCGCGCGGGCGGCGGCGTGGCGGCTCGAATCCGGGCTGGGGCCGCTTCTGTCCCCGGTCGCGATCCGGATCGCGTTCAGGCGATCGATCGCTGACGACGAGCCGGTCGAGCGTCAGCCCCTGGTCGGCCAGCCCGGCGCGAAGCAGCGACTCGCTGGACGCCACCCACTGCCGGATGTCCGGTGAGGCGGCGCTGATGTGCGCGGAGACGCTTTGCTGATCGACGCGGAGCGAGATGGTGACCTCGCCCAGGTACTCAGGCTGCAGTGTGAGCCGCGCGTCGCCGAGGCCGTCGCGCCACTGGAGCCGGATCGCCTGCACGAGTTGATTCATCACATCCGCCTGTCCGGCGGCGCCCGGTAGCGGATCCGGCCCGGCGGTCATCGACGCGAGGCCGGCGGGAATCTCGGCGGAGGGCAGGCCGGGCGTCGGCGCAGCGCCGGCGGCCGGCATCGACAGTGGTGCGGCCGCGGATGGGGCATGAGCGCCGGCCGCCGGGGAGACGACCTCCACAGCCCGCGCGAGGCTGAGCGCCGCAGCGGATCCACTGTTCGAGGCCTCTGACCGGCGGCGAGTGTCGCTCTCAGGGCCGGCTTCCGCTGAGGCGCGCGGCGCGACCGCCGACGACGAGCCTGTTTGCGCCTCGCTCGCGAGCACATTGACTGCCTCCGCCGTCGCACGGGCGAGGTTCGCCTCGGCCCCTGCCAGCCTGCCGTTCGCCGGCCGCGGCTGGTCCTGTACCATGCGCCCGCGTCCGTCGATGCCGGCCGCCGAGAAGAGCGCGTCGACCAGCGCCTCCGGCGGCGACAGCGGCGAGGTCTGGGCCGCCGCGGCAGGCACCCGCGGCACGGTGACCCCGCCTGCGGGCGGAGAGACGCGAACGGGAGGCGCGGAGGTCTCCGCCGCCGGCCATGTGCCGACCGGCGGCGGCGCCGGGGAAGGTCGATCCGCTCCGGCGTGCTGGGGATCCGCCGGGCCGGCCGCGGAAATGGCCGGACCCAGTGCGTCCACCGGGCACGCCGCGCCCGGGATCGAGGCGGTCGGAGTCGGGCAGGGCGCGAGGGCAGAGTGAGTGTTCGCGCGGGCCTCCGACCTGGAAGGAACGCTCGCGTCGTTCAACGAAGACCGTGTCCCGCCGTCCGGCAGTCCGCCAGCTGCTTCGGCCCCCGCCGCGGATGTGCCGGCCGCCTCCTCGGGCACGGATCCCACCTGATGGGACGGCGCAGCCGGAACATTCGAGGTGGCATCGCGGATCCACAGCCACGCGGGCACCCCGACCAAGACAGGCGCGGCGGCAGGGTCGCCCGAGGGGCGCCGGCGCGACGGATGACGTTCCGCGTCGGCACGCGGAGCACCTGGGCGTCCGGCGTCCGACGCGTCGGGGCGACCGCCTGCCGCGCGCGTCGTCGACTCCTCGGCTCCAGGGTCGTCCGGCGCCGCGCTGGCGGAGCCGGCGATCAAGGTCTCGAAGCGTGCCGGATCGGCGGCCGCCGCGCTGCCTGGATCCGGGGGCGCGCCGGGCGGGACGGCAGCGCCGCGCGTCGCAAGCTCGACGTTCACCAGGCTCCTTTACGTGCGTTCTGCTCCGCTCGGGCCCTCGGCTTACCGCTTGAGGTTCAGCGTATCGACGAGGAGCTCGTCGGACACCGTGATCGTCTTCGAGTTCGCCTGGTAGCCACGCTGCGCCAGGATCATGCGCGTGAACTCCTGGGCGATATCAACGTTCGACTGCTCGAGCGCGCTGCCGATGAGGGTGCCGCGCCCGCCGGTCCCCGCCACGCCGATGTTCGGCAGCCCCGCCGCCTCGCTCTCGCCGTACGCGTTGGCGCCGAGCTTGACGAGGCCCTTGGGGTTGTTGAAGCTGGCGAGGGCGAGCTGGGCCACGATGACCGACTGGCCGCCTCCAAGCGTCGCCACGATCGAGCCGTCGGCGTTGATGCTGATGCTGTCGATCATGCCGGGCGCCGCGCCGTTCTGGCTGATGGAGGAGGTTGCCGACGGCGCGGCAAAGCTGGTGAGGAGCGGCGTGCCGTTCGGGCCGAGGACGTTCCACGTCACCTGGGCGCTGGCCGCTCCGTCGGCCCATGCCGGCATCGTGAAGACGACGTTCGCCGGCGGGTTGCCGTTGACCGTCTGAAGGGCGCCGTTGGCATCGAAGGTGAGCGTGCCGGTTCCGATCGAGACGGGCGTCCCCGGGGTTGCGCCGGACACCTCGGCCGGGTCGGCCGTCAGCGTGTACGACCAGGCGCCCGGCCCGGTGTTCTGGTACGTCATCGTGAGCACGTGCGGGGTGCCGAGCGAGTCGAAGATCTGGATGGAGGTCGAGAACGTATCGTTCGCCGCGGCAGCGGCGTTCAGGTTCGACGTGGCGGAGAACTGCGTCGTCTCCTTGGGCGGCCGGAGGACCCCGGGCGGGACCGTGATGTTGCCGGGCTGGCCGGTCGTGATGATCTTGCCGGTAGCCGGGTCGGTGGCCGTGTAACCCTGCACGAACTGGCCATCGGGCGTGACGAGCACGCCCTCGCTGTTGAAGCTGAAGTCGCCCGCGCGCGTGTACGATCGCCCTCCCGGGCCGTCCAGGACGAAGAAGCCGTTGCCCTGGATGGCGACGTTGGTCGCCTCGCCGGTCTTCTCGATCGATCCCTGGCTGAAGACAGGCGAGATCGCGCCGACGCCGACGCCGAGGCCGACCTGCGCGGGATTGTCGCCCAGCCCGCCGACGGTCTGGCTGACGAGGTCCGCGAACTCGACGGCGCTGGCCTTGAAGCCGATCGTGTTGATGTTCGCCAGGTTGTTGCCGATGACGCTGAGCGCGGTGGCGTTGGCGTTGAGGCCGGAGAGGCCCGCTGAGAACGATCCAGACATTTACGCGGTTCCTTTCTGAACGGCGGTGAACACCTGCTTGATGGCCGTGAGCGACTGGTCGATGCTCGTGAGCTTTTCGAGCGAGCTGAACTGCGCGAGCTGCGCGAGCAGTTGGCTGTCGTCCTGGGGCTGGGTAGGATCCTGATGCTGCAGCTCGGTGATGAGCAGCTGCATGAAGGCGTCCTCCCCGAGGCCGCTCAAGGTGGACGGCGTGGCCGGAGCCGGCGCCGTGGACGGGCCTGCGGCGGAAATCGAATCAGTCACTCGAGTCCTCCTGCCGCCGGGTGAACTGCACGATCGCGAACTGGTTCATCTCGATCGCTTCGAGGCGGCGGCATTCCTGGTCGTACTTGCGCCACGCCCGATCGCGGAACCGCTCGAGCACGCGCAGGCGGCGGTGCGCGAGGCGGACCTGGGCGGCCGCGCGCTCCTCCGCGGCCTGCCGCTCTGCGTCCGCACGCCGGCACGCCTCGGCGCCGGCCTTCAGGCGCGTCATCCAATTCCGGTGCCGTTCGATCGCGGCCATCGTCGGCGTCGAGGCGAGCTCGTCGCGGTAGCGCGCCGCTGCACGGGCCACTTCGGCGTCGGCCTCGACGAGGGCGCGGCGCGCGGCGTCCCGTTCTTGTTGCGCGCGGGCGAGATGGCCGCGCGCCGCTTCGTACTCCGTGCGGCGGAGCGCGAGCACGGCGGCGGGGCGGAACCGGAAGCGCTTCATCGCCTCAGAGGGCCTCGAGCGCGGCCCGAGCGTCGGCCGGACTGCACAGGGTGTCGGCCGGCTGGCACAGGAACTCGCGGATGGCCTCGCGCCGGTCGAGCGCCGCGTCGACCTGCGGGTTGTTGCCCCGCACGTAGGCGCCGACGTTCACGAGGTCTTCGGTGTCCCGGATGATCGACAGCCACTCGCGGACGCGGGCGGCCTTCAGCCGGTGCTGCACATCGGTGACGTCCGGCATGATCCGGCTGACGCTCTGCAAGATGTCGATGGCGGGGTAGTGGTTGCGGCCAGCCAGGTCCCGCGAGAGCACGACGTGCCCGTCGAGGATCGCACGAACGGCGTCTGCGATCGGCTCGTTGGTGTCGTCGCCCTCGACGAGCACGGTATACAGGGCCGTGATGCTGCCGCTGTTCTCGACGGCGCCCGCCCGCTCGAGCAGCGCCGGCAGCAGCGCGAAGACCGACGGCGGGTAGCCCTTGGCCGTGGGCGGCTCCCCGGCGGCAAGCCCGATCTCGCGCTGCGCCATGGCAAAGCGGGTGATTGAGTCCATCAGCAGCAGCACGTTCAGCCCCGCGTCGCGGAAGTGCTCGGCGATCGCGGTCGCCGCATAGGCCGCGCGCAGCCGCAGCAGCGGCGGATTGTCCGACGTCGAGACGACGACGACGGCCCGCTTGAGGCCTTCGGGTCCGAGATCGTGGTCGAGGAACGCGCGGACTTCTCGGCCGCGCTCGCCGATGAGCGCCAGGACGGTGACATCGGCGGACGTCCCGCGCGTCATCATGCCGAGCAGCGTGCTCTTGCCGACGCCGCTGCCACCGAACAGGCCGAGGCGCTGGCCCCGGCCGCAGGTGAGCAGCGCGTCGATCGCGCGTACGCCCGTGTGGAGCGGCTGGGTGATCGGCTCACGCGCCAGCGGGTTCACGGCCGATCGGTTGAGCAGCGCGACGGTGTCGGTGCGGATGCGGCCGAGCCCGTCGAGGGGCCGCCCGAACGCATCGACGACGCGGCCGAGCAGCTGCGGGCCGGCGGGAACCGACGCCTGCGCGCCGCGGGCGACAAGCCGATCGCCCGGGCGGATGCCGGCCGTGCCGCCGAGCGGCACCGACTGCAGGTAGCCTTCCCGGAATCCCACGACCTCGACCCACAGGGGCGGATCGCCGGGCGCACCGACGACCTCGCAGATCTCGCCAATCCGGGCACGCGGGCCGCGCGACTCGACGAGCAGGCCGACCACCCGCACCACCTGGCCGATGAGCGGCGTCAGCTCGGCGCGGCCGACTGCGTCGATATACGAGGCGAGCGTGATGCGGGGCGGGGCCGCCATGGCGCAGGGTTCAGTCGATGCGGTCGACGGCGCGAACCGGCTCGCCGTCGCCGAGCAGCGTGCGCGCGAGCTCGGCGAACTGCGCATCGAGGCTGACATCCATCAGGCCGACCTCGGACTGCACGAGGCAGCCGCCCCGCCCGACGGCTGGATCCGCGACGATCTCGACCTGCGCCGTGAGGAACCGATCGGCGCCGGCGGCCATAACGGCCGCGTGGTCCTCTGGGTGCAGCCGAATCCGCGCCGTCACCTGCTCGCCGAGCCGGTCGAGCGCGACGCGCGCCATCGCGACGAGCAGCCCTCGATCGGCCGCGAGCTCGCGGTCGAGCATCCGTCTGGCAATCGCCATCGCGAGCCGGACGATCTGATGCTCCGTGCCCTTGAGGAGGTCCTGCCGCAGCGAGGCCAGCTCGTCGATCGTAGCGGCGAGCCGCCGCAGCATGGCCTCGGCGCGCTCGGCCGCCACTTCGGCGCCGGCCTTCTCGCCCTGGGCGTACCCCCTGGCGAAGGCGTCGCGCTCGAGGGCGGCCAGGCGCTGATCCTCAGAGGCCGGCCCGGGCCGGGGCGGCGCCGCCTGGGGCTCGCGGCTCGCCTGCGCCGCGCCGCCGCCCGCCGACCGCTCGCGCCACTCGAACGGCTCGGCGCGGCCGGTCACGCGGCGCGCCCTAGACCACATACGCCTCGCCGGCCGCTGCGCCGGTCACGATGATGCCTTCCTCTTCGAGCTTCCGGGCGATGGCCACGATCTCGTGCTGCGCCTTCTCGACCTCGCGCAGCCGCAGCGCGCCCATCACCTCGATCTCCTCTTTCATCATGTCGGCCGCGCGCTTGGACATGTTCTCGAAGAAGCGAGCGCGGATCTCCTCGCTCGCCCCCTTGAGCGCGATGGCGAGCACCTTCTTGTCGGCGCGCTGGATGATCTCGCGGAGCCCATGGTTGTCGACATTGCGCAGGTCGTCAA
>Ga0070741_10020910_pt1 | contig 10246 bp, 13 predicted proteins | sample Coa_R1_4_FD_66440 | JGI IMG/M metagenome (GOLD analysis project Ga0070741, IMG submission 66440) | Surface soil microbial communities from Centralia Pennsylvania, which are recovering from an underground coalmine fire - Coalmine... | ecosystem: Environmental > Terrestrial > Soil > Unclassified ...
GCGAGGACTATCTTGCGCAGCGGCCGAGGCGGATCGCCACGAGCGATGACGTCGACAAGTTCCTGGAGCGGTTCGCTGAGAAGCGCGCGAAGGAGAAGGCCGCGAAGAAGCCGGCGAAGAAGCGGAAGAAGTAGCCCAGCTCCTGGTCGAAGCAGGTCCTGCATGTACGGCCCGTCGGGCACGGGCAAGACCACTCTTGCGAACAGTCTCACGCTCGCCGGCGTTCCGGAGGAATTCGGTCAAGGCGGATCGCCGCGTCCAGGCGTCTCATGATCCGGAGCAGGTCGGCGACGTCGCGGTCGCTGAGGCTCGCGCCCACCGTCTCCCGGAGCAGGGCGTGGTGGCTCTCGCGCGCCCGCTCGACGAGCCGGCGTCCGCGCGGCGTGATCACCGCGAAGGCGGCGCGCGCGTCGTCCGGGTCGGCCTCGCGGCGGATGAGGCCGGAGCTCACCATCCGGTCGAGCAGCTTGGAGAGGCCGGAGGGGGAGAGGGCGATCGCCTCGGCGAGGTCGGAGAGCCCGAGGCGCCCGCCCTCCGCCTGGTTGAGATGCGCGAGCACGTCGTAGCGCGCCATCGTCAGGCCGTGCCCGCGGCGCATCTCCGACTCGACCCGCTCCCAGACCCGCGTGTGCGTGCGGACGAACGCCATCCAGGCGGGCATCCACCGGCCGTCTTCTCGCATGCCCGCATCATACTTGACATGCCAAGTAGTTGCCGAATAAAGTTGGCATGACAAGTAAATCCTCCAAGGAGGCATCGTGCAGCGTGCATCGGCAGTCATCTGCTCAACCGACCTCGAGCGCAGCCGGGCGTTCTACGAGCAGCAGGTCGGGCTGACGCTCTCACCGGAGACGATCGAGAACCACCTGCTCTTCGACTGCGGCGAGGGGACGACCCTGCTCGTCTACGGCCGGCCCGGCGAGAACAAGGCCGATCACACCCAGGTGCGGTTCTGGACCGGCGACGTCGCCGCCGACGTCGCCCGGCTGAAGGCGCGCGGCGTCGTCTTCGAGGAGTACGACTACCCGACCCTGAAGACCGTCGACTCGATCGCGTCGACCCCCGGCATCGGCTCGTCGGCCTGGTTCAAGGATCCCGACGGGAATACGCTGGCGGTGTTCCAGCCAGAGTAGGAGGAGGCGCACGATGGCGATCAAGCTGCACCGCTGCAAGAACACGTGGGCGAAGTTCGGCCCGCACCCGTGCTGGAAGGTCCAGCAGGCGCTCGACGAGCAGGGGATCGAGTACGAGCTCGTCCTCGGCCCGTGGCCCGGGCGCAAGGGCCGCACCGCCGTGATCGAGGGCACCGGCCAGTCGTCCTACCCGGCGATCCAGTTCGAGGACGGAAGCTGGTATCGGGAGCAGTCGCGCGACATGGCGCGCACGATCCGCTCCGGCGGCCTGCTGCAGCGCGCAGGCTCGAGCACCCCCGACTGACGGCGCCGGGCGCGCGGACTCCCTCGTTCGAGGGATTCGCGCCCGAACCGCCGGACACCTCCGTCGCCGCGGGTAGAGTGCGCCGCCTCGACGCCTCGGGGAGGGGCGTCCTGCGACCTGGAGAAACCGGTGGATGCGCATGTCGTCGTGAGCCTGCGTGCGGGCGAGTTCTGCCTGCGCCTGACGCCCATGCCGGAGAGCCCCACCGTCTTCGAAGTCGCCGCCGAGCATCGCGGCATGCGCTACCCGCTCGGTCTCGCCGGCGAGCCCCTGTACGACTCGCTCGTCACCGCGCTGCAGGACGGCTGGCCGGACGAGCTCTTCGTCCACGCCTTCAGCGCCGACCCCGAGCTGCGGTCGGAGCGGTCGTACGAGCTCTGGCTGACGCACGACCCCGACGGTCACGACCGCGTACGGCTCGACTTCGGCCGGCCGCGCGGGGCGCTCGTGTCGTCGGTGTTCACCGACGACCACCGGCGTGACTGGCTCGGCCGCCTGCGCGAGCTTCCGATCGGCAACCGCGTCGTCGAGCCGCGCCGCGTCGCGAGCTGGGAGCTGCGCTTCCGCGACGACCTGATGCGGCGGGCCCAGGTCACGCTCGTCGCCGACAACATCACCTGGATGCTCGGCGAGGCGTCCGGGCTTGCGAGCCTCGTGCCGCTGCTCGAGGAGCCGATGCTGCCGAAGCCGCGGCCGTCGGCGCCGCTCGTCGACGGGACGCGGGTCGCCTACGTGACGTTCCTCGAGCCGCTTGCGAGCGGCTCGTCGATCGGCGCCACGTTCACCGCCGGCATCCTCTCGCTGCTCATCCACCCGGTGTCGGAGCTCGTCGCCGACCACCCGCCGCTCAAGCTGGAGCTCGACGCGGGCGCCCGCCTCCGCCTCGCCGGCCAGCTCCGGGCCGCGGGTCTCTAGACGGCCTGCGACCGCGCGGCCGCCGGCGCGGCACATCCGCGCCGGCGGGAGGCGAAAGCTCAGGTCGCGACGGACGCGGCTCCGCGCAGCCGGCCGATCGCGGGCAGGATCCGCGGCTCGATCGCCGCGGACAGGCCGGCGGCCTCGGCCGTCGGCTTGATCTGCGTCTCCGCGAACTCGGCGAACGCAGCGGGAGACTCCCAGACGTCGACGACGAGCATCCCGGTGCCGTCGACCGCGGCGACGTGCTGCACCGCCGGGTGGGCCGACTGGTCGCCGGTGTGCGCGTCCATGCGCGAGGCCATGGCGTCGTAGTCGTCGGTGCTGAACCCGTCGATGGCGATCACCACCAGCGTGCCGGCGGTCTTCCCGGCGCCCTGCGGGATGACGTTGTGGACCGGCAGGATCGTCGGCTCGCCGGCGGCGAGCCCCGCCGCGTCGAGCGCGGCGCGCAGCCGCTCGTTGAAGAAGGACTCCATGTTCTCCTTCGAATCCCAGACGTCGACGACGAGGACGCCGTCGTCGCTCAACCCGGCGACGTGCGTGATCAGACCGTCGGGCGCGTCGTCGTCGCCTCTGATCCCCAGCGCGTCGTTGGTGGCGACGTACTGCTCCTGCGTCGATCCGACCGCCTCGAACATCACCAGGATCGCCATTCGTGCCTCCTTCCGCCCGAGGCCGCCTCGGGTCGCTCGACCGATACCGAACGTCGTTCGTCGAACGGGCCGGACCGGTTCGAGGCGACTCTACGCCGCCGCGGCGGCGCGGGCCGGCAGCTCGACGAGGTCGAGCTCGTACGGCTCGACCGGCTCCCCGTCGGCGTCCCAGCCGATGCGGACGCGCGGCTGCTCGAGCCGGTCGCGCGGCACCGAGGTCACGACCCCGCGCCGGCCGTCATCGAGAACGATCTCGCTGCCCGGCGGATACGGCGCGACCACGCGGCGAAACGTCGCGACGACGTCGGGGTCGAACGTCGTGCCGGCGCCGTCGACGACGACGCGCCAGCCCTCATGCGGCTCGCGGGCGGCGCGGTACGGCCGCTCGCTCGTCACCGCGTCGTACACGTCGGCGACCGCCGCGATGCGCGCGAACTGGTGGATGGACTCGCCCGCCCGGCCGTCGGGGTACCCGAGCCCGTCGAAGCGCTCGTGGTGCGATCGCACGACGATCCGCGACAGCGGGCTGATCGTCGCGCCGCTCAACATGTCGAAACCGGCGACCGGATGGCGCTTCATCAGCGCCCACTCGTCCTCGTTCAACGCCCCGGGCTTGTTCAGGATCTCGCTCGGAACGATCAGCTTGCCGATGTCGTGCAGGATCAACCCCAGGCCGATCTGGACGAGGCGGTCGTCGAGCCTGTCATAGCGGCGCTCGTGGCGGTAGTCGACCCAGCCGCGCTCGCGGAACATGCGGCGCGCGACGAGCAGGCCGAGCGCGGTCACGTCGATGCTGTGCTGCAGCGTGTACGAATCCGCGACGGCCAGATCCTGGAGCGCGAAGATCGCGTCGCCGCAGCCGGCGATCTCCTCGGCGATCAGGCATGCCACCTCGCGCAGCTCGCCGATCGTGTCGGCCGGGACCCCGCTCTCGCCCCCGTCGGCGCCTTCGCCGCCGCGCACGCGCTCGAAGGCCGTGGCGAGCGCCTTCGTCGCCTGCTCGCGGGTCTCGTCCGAGAGGGCCTGCGGCACGTCGATGCCGCGGCCGAGCGCATCGTCGATGTACACGGCGTTGATCCCGGCCCGCTCGAGCGCCGCGAGCTTCCGTTCGTCGAGCACGACCCCGTGCACGAGGAGCGGGGCGAGGCCGTGGCGGCCGGTGTGGACGTCGCGGGCGAGCACGGAGCCGGAGGGGACGCGATGCAGGCCGACCAGGCGCATGGCCTCGTCATCGGCAGCCGCCGCCGCGAGTTGCGTCGCGTCCGGACGAGCCGATGGCGGCTGTGACGCCGCCGGTACCGTGTGCCGTAGAACAGCCGTGAGACTCGTCGCCCTCGCCGCAGCTGCAGCCGGACTCGCCCTCGCGGGCGTCTGGCAGGCCTCGGCGCGGCCGGCCTCCGCGCAGTGCACCGGCGCGCAGCTCGCCGGCAGCTTCACGGTGATCAGGGGCAGCGCCGGCGCCGGCAACATCAGCTACGCGCTCGTCCTCCGCAACCGCTCGCAGACGATGTGCACGCTGACCGGGCTGCCCTCGGTGCGCCTGCTCGGCGCGTCGGGCAGGCCGCTGCCGACCCACGTCCGCGCCGCGTTCCCGGGCGCGCTGACGGCGATCCTCGTCCGGCTCGCGCCGGGCGGCCGGACGCGGGCGACGGCCCGCTTCTCCCCCGACGTTCCGGGCGTCGGCGAGCCGACGCAGGGGACGCGCTGCGAGCCGATCGCCTACAGGCTCCGCGTGAACGCGCCGGGCGGAGGCACGGCGACGGTTGCGATCACGCCGCCGACGCCCGTCTGCGAGCACGGGCAGCTGCAGTTCTCCGCGTACGGCAGGTAGGAGCGGGGGCTACTTCCGCTTGCGCTTGCGGGACGGCGACCCGCCGCCGGGCCGGCCGCCGCGCGCCTGCTGCTGCATGCGCTCCGCCTGCCGCCGCATCTGCCGGTTCGCGCTCTCGGCCGGCATCTGCTCGCTCGCCATCTCCATGTAGGCGCGCCGCTCGGCCGGGGTGAGGCGGCTCATCGCCTTCTGCACCGCCTGCGGGTTCGTGTTGGCGGCGACGCTCTCGAGCTTGCGCATCGCGCTCGCAAGCTCCGGGTTCTGCCGCTCGAGGCCCGCCGTCGCGAGGCGGGTGAAGAGGCGGCGCATGAAGCCGATCCGCGAAAGCCGCGCGATCACCGGCCGCAGCAGGGCGCCGTTCCGGAACCGTCCGAGCACGACCAGCACCGCGAAGAGCAGCGTGACGCTGCCGAGGATGATGACGGGGAGCCAGAGCCACCACATCGCGCGAGGATCGTACCCGCCGTCCCCCGATCAGCGGCGCAGCCGGGCGCGGCCGCTGCGGGGGCCTAGGAGCCGACGACCTTGCAGACCCAGCGGCGCGGGCGGGAGCGGTCGAGCTCGATGAAGAGCACCCGCTGCCACGTGCCGAGGCAGAGCTCGCCGTCGGCGACCGGCACCGACTCGCCCGCCGAGCCGAGCAGCATCGACATGCAGTGGGCGTGCCCGTTGCCCACCTCCATGTCCTCCGGGCAGATGTTCTCGGTGCGCCGGTCCCAGTCGTCGTGGGCGTAGTAGGTCTCGTGCGGGATCAGCCGGCGCAGCAGCGCCCCGAAGTCCTCGAACATGCCGCGCTCGTACTCGTTCACGCGCACGCAGCAGGTGGTGTGCGGCGAGTAGATGCAGCAGATCCCGTCGATCACCCCCGACTCGCGGACGATGTCCATCACGTCGTCCGTGATGTCGGTCACATGCAGGCCGCCGGTGGTCTGGAAGTGCCTCTCCGCCTGGAAGACCTTCACGCCGCGAGTGTAACGAGCAGCCCCGGCCCATGGCGAGAGGTACCCTCGCCCCCGACCGGGCCCGTAGCTCAGCGGTCAGAGCAGGGAACTCATAATTCCTTGGTCCCTGGTTCGAATCCAGGCGGGCCCACTGGCCGGCCACGGCCCGGGGCCGGCGCGGGAGTCAGACGCTGGCTCTCCGCTCGTCGTGAGCCGCGGGCGGGACGGCCACGGCGCGCGACGCCCGGATGGGCAGCCACCCTCTGTGCCGGAGGGCGAGCGCCACCGCTCCGAGCGCGGTGTGCTTGTCTCCGAGCGCGCCGCGAGTGACGGTCGGGATGTTGTCGACCTGGGGGATCGCTGCTCGTTCGACAGCGTCGCGGATCGGCCCGAGCGCCGCCTCGCCGGCGCGCGCCATCGCGCCGACCACGACGACGCTGTCCGGGGCCGCGAGCAGACACGCGGCGCCGACCGCCTGCCCCACCAGGGCGGCCGCATCGGCCACGACCCGGTGCGCGCCGGGATCTCCGTCGCCGAGCAGGTCGAGGAGCGCCCCGACGCCGATGTTGACATGCCGATGTCGCAGGGCGTCGAGAATCGCCGGAACAGCAGCGACGGTGTCGAGACAGCCGCGCTTCCCACAGCGACAGACCGCGCCCCGTGGGTCGACGGTCGTGTGGCCGATCTCGCCCGCTCCGCCATGGGCGCCGGTGACCAGCTGATGATTCGCGATGAGACCCGCGCCGATGCCGCTGTGGAACTTCACGATGATGGTCGTGGCATGACCCCGGGCGGCACCCCAGTTGTGCTCGCCGAGGGCCGCGAGGTTCGCGTCGTTCTCGATGAGGACGGGAACGCCGAACACACGGCTGAAGTCCTCGGCGGTCGTGCCGCCCCAGCCTGCGAGGATCTCCGACTGCACGACCCGCTGTTCGAGCGTGTCGATCGGGCCCGGCAGCGCGACGCCCGCACCCACGATGGCGTCGGGCTTCACGCCGCTCGCCTCCACCGCCTCGCGCACGAGCACCGCGCCGGCGTTCAGCCCTTCCTCGCGGCTGTAGCCCTCCGGCAGCCTCGCCTGCCGGAGCGCAAGAGCTCGAGCGAACAGATCGCACACCAGCACGCGGACGTTTCGGAAGCCGTAGTCGACTCCAACCGCGACCACGCGGTCGGGGTTGATGGCGAGGGCGGTTCCCCTCGGGCCCGAGCGTCGGCGGTCGTCGTCGTGACTCGCGGCCGGGCCGACCTCCACGACGACCCCCTCATCTCGAAGGCTGCGGACGAGCGCCGTCATCGTCGACGGAGCCAGGCCGGTGGCGCGAGCGAGCTGGGCGCGGCTCAGCGAGCCTGCTGCGAGGAGCTCGGCGAGCGTGCGGTGACGCGGCGACGCCTGGTCGTCGCCCGCGAGATCGGTGAAGGAGAGCGGCACGGCGCCGACAGTCTAGTCGATCCTCCCGATAAATGTTCACTTTAGGAAGATAAGTTCGGAGAACTGAGGGCACAACACGACTTGACTATTCACAAATCGAAGCATTATTGTCACATGCGCCCGACCGGCATTGTTTGAGCTTCGATCAGGAGGTGTCATGCGCGTCCGTAGTGGAGTCTCTCTCGGCGTCGCCGCCGTGATCGCCGTCACGGCAGCGACCGCGGTTTCGTCCGGCCTCGCGGCGAACGCCTCCCACACCGCCGCTGGACGGCCGATCAAGGCGATCTTCTTCGCCAACCCGCTGCCCGCCTACCCCGACTGGCACACGGCGGACAAGTGCTTCAAGGCCGAAACCAAGCGCCTGGGGATCAGGGGTGTGACGCAGGGGCCGACCGGCCTGCAGGTGAACGACCAGTTCGTGCTCGACCGCATCACGCAGGCGATCGCACAGAAGTCGTTCGACGCGCTGATGGCCGTTCCGATCACGCCGCCCGCCTACGAGGCGCTGTTCAAGCGGGCCAAGAAGCAGGGTATGCGGATCGCAACGCTCAACACCGGGTTGGCGACGAAGACGCAGGACCTCGAGGTCGGAACCGACTACCCGCATCAAGGCGCGAAGGTCGCGCAGGAGATCGCGAAGCGGCCGGGGCAGCAGAACGTCGGGATCATCACCAACCAGCCCGGCGGCATCGGCGGCGTGATCATCTCTGCGTTCGAGAAGAACCTGCCTCCCAACGTCAAAGTCGTCGCGACCGCGTTCGACTCGGCTGATCCCACGAAGACCGCGGACGCGGTCTCGGCCATGCTGACCGCCCACCCCGAGATCAACATCGTCTTCTCCTGGGAAGGCACGGCCGTCGCGGGGATCGAGACGGCGATCAAGGAGAAGAACGTCGTCGGTCAGGTATTCGGGGTGGTCAACGACCTGACTCCCCAGGTCGTCGACGGCATCCGGCAAGGCACGATCTACGGGACGAGCCGCCAGCACTTCTGCGCCATGGCAAAGGATGCCGTCGACCTGCTGGTCGCGAAGAGCAAGGGGAAGAAGGTTCCGAAGCAGACCGACACCGGTACGACGTTCGTGACGAAGACGAACCTCGACCAGGTCCTGGCGCTGGCCAAGAAGGAAGGCGGCTGATCCATCGATGACGGCCCCGAGTCGTGTCGCCGACCTTCAGCTGACGGGGATCAGCAAACGGTTCGGCCACGTGACCGCCCTCGACGGCGTTGACCTGTCCGCCTACGCCGGGCAGGTCCTCGCCGTCGTCGGCGACAACGGCGCCGGCAAGTCGACGCTCATCAAGATCATCAGTGGAGTCTTCCGGCCGGACGCCGGCGAGGTCGTCGTGGCCGGCGAACGGCGTACGTTCGCCGAGCCGGCTGCGTCCCGTCGGGCCGGCATAGCGACCGTCTTCCAGGACCTCGCGCTCGTCGAGGTCCTGGATGTGTCGACGAACATGTTCTTGGGTCAATTTCCTCGACGCGGGTGGTTCGTCAACCGCAAGGCCATGGACGCGCAATCGCGCGCCTTCCTCGACGAGCTCAGGATCACCGTCTCCTCGGTCAAGACGGAGGTCGGCATGTTGTCGGGCGGCCAGCGCCAGATCGTCGCGATCGCCCGAGCGATGCGGACCGGTGCTCACACGATCCTGCTCGACGAACCAACCGCGGCGCTCGGCGTCCAGGAGACAGCGCGGGCGGCCGAGCTGATCCGCCAGCTCCGCGACCGCGGCAAGACGATCATCTGCGTGAGCCACGACATGAACTTCGTCTTCGAGCTCGCCGACCGGGTGCAGGTCCTGCGCCTCGGCCGCGTCGCCGGCGTCCGTGATGTGGCGCACACGAGCAAGGACGAGGTGATCGCGATGATCACCGGCTCGCTTTCGGATGCGCGGGCCGGCGGCGAGGTCGCATGATCCACGCTCCCGCCGACCGCTCGCAACCCGACTCCGAGCGCTCGGCGCGGCCGGACGGCTCGCGCCGGGGCGGCGCACGGGTCAACCTGGATTGGGGCCGCTACACCCAGCAAGCCGGTCTGTTCGCGGCGGTTCTCGGCCTCGGCGCGTTCTTCGCGGTCAAGAACCGCAGCTTCGCAGCCCACGACAACCTGATCGAGCTGCTGCGCGCCGCGACGCTCTACTTCATCGTCGCGTGCCCTGCGACACTCGTGCTGGTCGGCGGGGGGCTGGACTTCTCCGTCGGCTCGGTCTACGCGCTCGGCGGCGTCAATGCGGGCCTGCTGATCACTCACGGCGCACCGTGGCCGCTCGCCATGCTCGGCGGCGTCGCGAGCGGCGTTGCGGTCGGCCTGATCAACGCCGCGGTGTCGGTCTACCTAAGCGTGCCGCCATTGATCGCGACCATCGGGTCGTTCTTCTTCGCCGGCGGCATCGCCGTGGTGATCACGGACGGCATCGACGTCTACGGCTTCCCGAACTCGTTCTCCAACATCGGCTTCGGCGATTTCGCCGGTATCCCGTACCTGATCTTCTACGCCGTCGTCATCGGTCTCGTCTTCCACGTTCTGCTCGAGAAGACCACCTTCGGCTACAACGTCCGCGCGACCGGGGGTAACCGTGGCGCGGCAGCGGCGAACGGCATCCGCGTCGCCCGTCTCGACATGGCGCTCTACGCGATCAGCGGCGGCATCGCCGCGCTGGCCGGGATACTCGGCGCCGCCCGCTTGAGCACCGCATCACCGTCGGCGGGCGGCGCCGGTTTCACGTTTCAGGTCGTGACCGCCGTCATCGTCGGAGGAACGTCGCTCTTCGGCGGAGTGGGCACCGTCGCGGGCAGCGCGCTGGGAGCAATTCTCTTCGCCGAGATCAACAACGGGCTCCAGGTGATCAACGTGAACCCGCTCTACCAGAGCATCTTCATCGGGATCATCCTCATCGCTGCGGTCGCCGTCGACCAGTTTCGTCGGAAGCGCCGTTTCCGCGCGGGACGCTGATCCAGAGCGATGCCTCTCGACAGCGACCTTTCCGCGCTGCTGGCCGCGATGGCTCGCGACCAGTCGTTCGTCAGGCCGACGGAA
>Ga0070741_10020911_pt1 | contig 10245 bp, 10 predicted proteins | sample Coa_R1_4_FD_66440 | JGI IMG/M metagenome (GOLD analysis project Ga0070741, IMG submission 66440) | Surface soil microbial communities from Centralia Pennsylvania, which are recovering from an underground coalmine fire - Coalmine... | ecosystem: Environmental > Terrestrial > Soil > Unclassified ...
GCGTGACGCCGCCGAACGGGAAGCGCACGGTCAGCCGCAGCACGCGGTCGAAGGCGCCGAGCCCGAAGTGGACGCGCGGATCCTCCGACGAGAGGTAGCTGCTGCCGGCGTGCACGACCTGCTCCAGCCGGCGGCCGTCCGGCAGCACGACGGTGACGACGGCTCCCGGCGAGAACCTCGTCAGCCGCACGTCGAGCCAGTGGCCGCGCGGCCCGGACGGCCGGAGCAGGACGAGCCTGCCGCCGATCGTGTTGACCGCGATCTCCATCCGTCCGTCGTTGGCGACGTCGGCGGCCGCGAGGCCGCGGCCGTTCAGCCGCACGCCCTGCTTGCCGAGGATGCGGGTGAGGTCGCCGTAGCCGCCGCCGGGCCGCGGGGCGAGCACGCGCAGCGGCTCGGCGTCGGCGGCGAGGCTCGTCACCGGGATCGCCCCGGCCGCCAGCACGAGGTCGGGGCGGCCGGAGTTCGTCAGGTCGACCCACGAGGCGCCCCAGCCCGCGAAGGACGAGCCGAGCGCCGGCAGGAAGGCGCCGCGGTCGCTGGCGAAGCGGGCGCCGTCCCGGCGGTAGGCGGCCGACGGCTCGTTCCGCGAGTTGGTGACGAAGACGCCGCCGTCCCGGGTCGCGATCCCCATGCCCGCGTAGGGGTCGGCGACGCCCTCGGCCGCGCCGCGCTCCTCGAAGCGGAACCCGAGGTGCGCCGGGTCGGCGGCGGCCCCGCCCGGCCACGGGACGTTCTCGTAGAGCTGGTTCGGATCCTCGTCGTCCGCGACGTAGAGGTCGGGGCGGCCGTCGCCGTTGACGTCGAGGAACGTCGCGCCGAGGCCGTGGCGCGGGAAGGCGGACTCGAGCCCCGCCTGGATCCCGACCTCGCGGAAGCGGCCGCCGCCCTCGTTCAGGTAGAGCAGGTCGCGGACGCCGGCGAGGTTCGTCGGGAACCCGGCCAGGCTGCCGGGCACCGGCTCGTTGGGGTCGCTGTAGCCGGCGACGAACACGTCCGGGCGGCCGTCGCCGTTCACGTCGGCGATCGCGGCGCCGGTGTACCAGCCGGTCGCGGTCATCCCGGCCGCCCGGGCGCCTTCGCGGAACCGCCCGTGCCCCGTGTTCCAGAGCAGGTCGATCCCGGTCGTGGTCGTGACGACCAGATCCGGGCGGCCGTCGCCGTTCAGGTCGCCGGCGGCGCAGCCGTCGCCCTGCACCTGCAGCCCGGCGTGCGCCTGCGCCGTCACGTCGACGAAGCGGCCGTGCTCGTTGCGGAAGAGCTCGCTCGTCGGCAGGCCGCCGTGCGCGTCCCACTGCGCGGTGTCGGAGCTCGCGTACGAGTTGACGGCGAACAGGTCGACGTAGCCGTCGCCGTCGTAGTCGAGGAAGCAGACGCCGCCGCCCATCATCGCCCGGTAGTCGCTCGACATGCCGAAGCGGAAGGACCCCTGCCGGAAGTCGAGGCCGGCCTGCGCGGCGACGTCCTGCAGGCGGAGCGACGCCGACCCGGGCGCCGCCGGCGGCTTCTCGGCGACCGGCAGCGGCCTGTGCGGTCCGCGGACGAGCCAGTGGTTGCCCGACTGGTCGAGCCGGTAGGTGCGGCCGCCCGAGACGGCGACCGCGTACGGCGGGCTCTGGTCGCCGCCCGGCGCGAGCCGGAGCGCGAGCGTCTGCGCCGTCGAGACGCCCGTCTCGGCGACGAGGTCGTGCGCGATCAGCTCGGCGGTGTGCCGATCGAGCTGCGTCTGGACGCCGTGCGAGGGAAGGATCGTGATCGGCGGCAGCGTCCCGGCCGGCACGGCGCGGTACGCGCCCGCGTGCACGTCGTTGCCCGAGGCGAGCACCGAGGCGGCGAAGGCGGCCGCTGCAACCGGGACGGCGGCGACCGCCAGCCGCCGATCGACCGGGAGCGAGAGCCGCCGCACGAGCGGCAGCGCCACGCAGACGATCGCGAGCGCGCCGAGCAGGGCGACCTTGCTCGCGAACTCCGTCGTCGTCAGCGAGATCAGCGCCGACGAGAGCGCGCCGAGCACGACCGCGTAGAGCAGGCGCCCGGACGGCGAGCGCGGCGCCGTCTTCGGGTCGGTGATCATGAAGAACAGGAACACGAGCACCTCGGGCGAGGTGACGAGCACCCACCAGAAGTGGAAGCCGGAGATGGGGCCGAGGTGCCAGCGCGCGATCATCGCGTGCCCGCTCGCCGCGAGCACCGCGATGCCGGCGGCGAACGACAGCCAGAACCCGAGCGCGATCCGCAGCAGCGAGAGGCGCGAGAGGATCGTGAACCCGCCGGCGACGATCACGCACAGCGCCGCGACGAGCCACGCCGACATCGGCCCCCACCAGAAGTCGAGCGGGTCGGCGCGGTTGCGCCCGAGCGCGAGGAAGCAGACGACGAGGCCGATGTTCGACGGGTTGAAGAAGTGCTCGCCGCGCCACGCGATCACGTGCTTGGAGAGCAGCGAGATCGCCGCGGTGCCGACGAAGATCCACCAGCCGCGGAGGCTCCACCAGTCGCCGTGCTGCGTGCCCGGCACGCGCAGCACGAACGCGACGCCGTTGCCGGTGAGCAGGGCGCTGGCCGGCCACAGGATCACGCGGCGGCGGAAGAACGCGATCCCGGTCTCGAGCACGAAGCAGGTGCCGAGCGAGACGAGGATCTGCGCGATCGAGAGGCGGAAGTGGAACCCGATCTGCCCGATCACCTGCAGCGACGTGATCGTGGCCGCGAGGTGCAGGCGCGGGTCGCGCAGCTTCGGCAGCAGCACGGGGTACGGCGTGCCCCGGATCACGACCGCCGTCATCCGGACGAATGTAGCTAGCTACAGGTGAAAGTGCCCGAGCCGGTGCCGGCGCCGCCGAGCACCTTCCCGGTGAACGTGCCGCCCTTCAGCCCGGGCTTCACGGTGACGCTGACCGGCAGCAGGCCGTAGCGCTTGCCGGGCTCCTGCCAGGCGACGACCTGGTTCGGGTGGGTGCCCGGCCTGGGGGGCTTCACGTCGATGCCGAGGTACGCGAACTTCGGCTTGGCCGGAGGCAGCGTGATCGAGCCGACGTTGACGTTGAAGTAGCCGCCCTCGACGGTGCAGCTCCCGCCGCTGAAGCGAAACGTCTGCGAGCCGATCTTCGCGGTCGCCTTCGCCGGGCCGCAGAACGTGCGGACGGTCGCGCCCGCGGCGGTGTGGACGCCCGCGGTGCAGCTTGCGCTGCGGGTCGTCGCGCCGGCGCGGCCGAGCACGGCGGCGGCGGCGAGCACGGCGAGGGCGATCGCGGCGGCGCGGAGCACGCAGCGATCCTAGACGCCGTCGAAGCGACGCGCGAGGCGCCGGAAGAGGCGGGGCGCGGCGCCGTGCAGCCGCATCGGCACGGCGAGCAGCCGCGGCACGACGACCTCGGGGCGGTCGCGCCGGATCGCCTCGACGAGCTCGCGCGCGACGCGTTCCGGCGGCACGGGCCGCGGCCTGCTGCGTCCGTACGGCGCGCCGCGCGCGGTGAAGAAGCCGGTGTCGACGGCGACGGGGACGACGAGCGAGACGCCGACACCGCTGCCGCCGAGCTCCGCGCGGAGGCTCTCGGCGAACACCGCGAGGCCGCCCTTGGCGGCCGAGTACACCGCCTCGCGCGGCCGGCCGACCGTACCCACGATCGACCCGACGAAGACGACGTGGCCGCGCCGGCGCGCGAGCATCCCCGGCAGCAGCGCGCGCGTCAGCTCGACGGGCGCGACGAGGTTGACGCGGAGGAGCGGCTCGACGTCCGCCGCGCCGAGCGCGGCGAGGTCGCCGAACGAGCCGACGCCGGCGTTCGAGATCAGCACGTCGACCTCGCCCGCGTCGGCGGCGAGCCGTGCGGCCGCGCCGGGCTCGGCCAGGTCGTGCTCGAGGGCGGCGCCGCTCCCGGGACGGTCGGCGGCGAGCACGCGCGCCCCCGCCGCCTCGAGCGCCGCGACCGCCGCACGCCCGATCCCGCCCGCGGCGCCGGTGACGAGGCACGTGCGGCCCGCAAGCTCCATGCGGCGACTATTACCATCGCCCGCATGCGGCTCGCGCGCGCACGGGCGATCGTCGACGACGTGGTGGCGAACGCGCCCGCGCCGGTGTCGGTGTTCGTCGCCGACGCCCACGGCGAGCTCGTGTGCGCCGCGACGATGGACGGCGCCGCACCCGATACGCGGCTGAACGCCCAGCGGAAGGCCTACACGGCCGCCCGCAGCGACGCGCGGACGACGCGCGAGCTCGCCGGCAAGGTGCGCGACGACCCCGTCGAGCGGGCGAGCTTCGACCCGTTCTTCACGTTCTTCCTCGGCGGCGTCGCCGTGTTCGAGGACGGCGTGCGCGTGGGCGCGGTCGGCGTCAGCGGCCTGCCCGGCGAGGTCGACGAGCGGCTCGCGCTCGACGCTATCGAACGATCCGCGGGTCGGTGAACACGTCGAGCTCGTCGCGGCTCTGCGTCGAGAACTCCGACACGATCGCCGGCTCGTCGCCCGCCTGGAACCAGTGCAGCGTGTCGGGCGGGATCGTGTACTGCCCGCCCGGGCGCAGCACGATCTCGCCCTCCCCCTCGACGTGCAGGTGGACGGTGCCGGCGCGGCAGCGGAACGTCTCCTCCTTCCCCGGCGTGCCCTCGAACGGCGGATGGCGGTGCTCCGGGCAGGTCTGGTGCGGGAAGAGCACGAGCTCCTTCGCGCACACCCGCTCGGTGTTCACGTAGACGACGAGCTGCAGCCCGATCTCCTCGAGCCGCCCGAGGCCGAAGTCGGCGACCTCGATCCGCCGGATCTCGTCGCGCGTGAGCACGATGCCGGCGGCCGCGAGCACCTCGGCCGCGCGCTCGCGTGCCTCGGCCTCGGTCACAGGCCGACGGGCGAGCTCGTCGTCGCGGAGCGGTGCAGCGCCTCGAGGACGCGCGCCTGGCCGAGCGCGTCCTCGCGGCCGAGGAGCGGCTGCGCCGCGCCGCGGGCGGCGGCGCTCAGGTTCTCGAGCTCGAGCCGGTAGCTGTCCCGCCGCTCGACCTCGATGCGCTCGACGGCGCCGTCGCCGCCGCGCAGCTCGATCCCGGGCTGCAGGCAGTGCCACGGGTCGTCGACGAACAGCGAGCCCTCGCTGCCGACGAGCTCGAGCTCGTCGCGGTTCGTGAGCGCGGTCCCGCAGTCGAAGGTCGCGATCACGTCGCCGGGCAGCCGCATCGTCCCGGTGAAGACCCAGTCGGTGCCGCTCGGCCCGAACCACGCCTCGCCCCAGACGCGCTCGGGCTCGCCGCCGAAGAGGCGCGACGCGGAGACGTTGTAACAGCCGACGTCCATCAGGGCGCCGCCCTCGAGCTCGGGGATCAGCCTGATGTTCTCGGGGTCGTAGAGCGAGTAGCTGAACACGGAGCGGATCAGCCGCAGCTCGCCGATCGCGCCGCCGGCGACGAGCTCGACGAGCTTCGCGGTCTGCGGGTTGTGGCGCCACATGAACGCCTCCATCAGGATGCGGCCCGCCTGCTCGGCGACGTCGAACGCGCGGTCGACGGCGGCCGGGTCGCGCGCGAGCGGCTTCTCGCAGAGCACGTGCTTGCCCGCCTCGAGCGCCCGCTCCGACCACGGCAGGTGCAGCGTGTTCGGCAGCGAGACGTAGACCGCCTCGATCTCCGGGTCGGCGAGCAGCTCCTCGTACGACCCGTAGGCGGCCGGGATCCCCCACTCGCGCGCGTAGGCCTCGGCGCGTGCGCGGTCGCGGCTCGCGACGGCGCGCAGGTCGACCTCGGGCGAGGCCTGCGCGCCCGGGATCACCTTCCGGTTGATGTCCGCCGTCGAGACGATGCCCCAGCTGACCGGCACGGCGTAACTATCGCAGCCGCGGTGGCAGCGTCAGCTCAGGTGCGCCACGACGAGGAAGCCGAGCAGGCCGAGCCAGCCCGCCTCGACGGCGACGATCGCGAGCGTGAATGCCACGCTGAATGCCCCTCTCCCCAGAGTCGACACCAACCACAGGACGGGGCACGGAGCTCATTTCTTCCATCGGTCGTCGAGGACGAGCGTCGCCTTGCCGCCGCGGTGGTCGAAGGCCTCCGCGAAGCGGTCGAGCGGGACCCGGAGCGAGACGAACGACTCGAGCACGTCCCGCCAGCGTCCGGCCGCGGCGTCCAGCGCGGCGACCGCGGCGGCCCAGTCCTGCCGGTGCGCGTTGACGCTGCCGAAGACGACGCGGTTGCCGAGCACGAAGTCGAGCGCGAGCACCCGCCCGTCGAGCTCGACGCGCCGGTCGCGGCCGTCGATCCCGATCAGGCAGGCGACGCCGCCGCGGTCGAGCAGGCCGAGCGAGTCGGCGGCGAGCTGCGCGTCGCCCGCGCCCTCGACGACGAGGTCGAACCGGCCGAGCCCGGCGAGCGCGCCCGCCGCGGCGGGCGCGTAGCGGGCGCCGAGCGCCTCGACGAGCGGCGCCTCGGGCTCGAGCGACGCGACGGTGACCTCGACGCCTTCGAGCCGGAGCAGCAGCGCGGTCAGCGTGCCGACGGCGCCGGCGCCGAGCACGAGCGCGCGTCCGAGCCGCCACGGCTGGCGGCCGCCGATCGTCCGCGCGTGGCGCAGCGCCCGTGCGCAGATCGACGTCGGCTCCGCGAGCACGCCGAGCCGTCCGAGCGACCGCGGCACGGGCACGAGCTGCGCCGGGTCCTCGGCGACGAGCTCGCGCGCGAACCCGTCGAGGCGCGTGATCCCGCGCTCCGCGTAGTCGCCGGTGAGGCACGAGTCGGGCGCGCCCTCCGCGCACGCGAGGCAGTGCCCGCAGGAGCGCCGGACGGTCGCCGTGACGAGGTCGCCGCGCTGGAAGCCGTGGCCGTCGCGCTCGACGACGGCGAGCGCCTCGTGGCCGAGCACGAGCGCGCCGCGCCCGTCGGGCGCCACCCCGAACTGGCCGTGCGCGATCTCCCGGTCGGTGCCGCAGACGCCCACCTCGAGCACCCGCAGGAGCACCTCGCCCGCGCCCGGCTTCGGCGCGGCGGTCTCCTCGACTGCGGTCGAGCCGTCGACGCCGGGCCGGGTGACGAGCGCCTGCATCGTGCAAGCTTCGCACGATGCGGGCGGAGATCCTGATCGACGTCGCAGCGACGCTCGGCGAGGGGCCCCGCTGGGACGCCGAGCGCTCGCGGCTCCTCTGGGTCGACATCGAGCCGGGCGAGCTGCACGTCTGGGACGGCGCCGCCGACCGCGTCACGGCGTGCGGGGCGCGCGTCGGCGCGGCGGCGCCGGCCGAGGGCGGCGGGATCCTCGTCGCGCTCGCCGACCGGCTCGCCTTCGTCGGCGAGGACGGAGCGATCGGCGCCGCGCACCCGATCCCGCACTCCGCCGAGCTGAGGATGAACGACGGCGCCTGCGACGCGCGGGGACGCTTCTGGGTGGGGAGCATGCGCCTCGACGAGCGCGGCTGGGACGGGGCGCTCTACCGCTACGACGGGCGGGAGCTCGTGACGGTGCTCGACGGCGTCGGCCTCTCGAACGGCATCGGCTGGTCTCCGGACGGGACGCTCATGTACTACGTCGACACGCTGACGCGGCGCATCGACGTCTTCGACTACGACGGCGAGATCGCGAACCGGCGGCCGTTCGTCCGGATCGACGCGGCCGACGGGTTCCCCGACGGGCTCGCCGTCGACGACGAGGGCGGCGTCTGGCTGGCGCTGTGGGGCGGACGCGCGGTGCGGCGCTACGGCGCCGACGGCCGGCTCGAGGAGCAGCTCGACCTGCCGGCGGAGCACGTCACCGCCTGCTGCTTCGGCGGGGCCGGCGGGCGTACGCTGTTCGTCACGACGGCGGCGCCGGACGGGCGCGTCTACGTCGTCGAGGACGCCGGCGTGGCCGGCCCGCCGGCGGCGCCGTTCCGGAGCACGGCCCCCTCCGAGGCCGAGCCGACGAGCGCGCGGTAGCGGCCGAAGACCCCGGACGCGTACGGCAGCTCGGGCAGCCGCCAGCCGGCGAGCCGTGCCGCCAGCTCCGCCGCCGGCACCTCCAGCTCGAGCGTGCCGGCGTCGACGTCGATCGCGATCACGTCGCCGTCGCGCACGACCGCGAGCGGCCCGCCGCGGGCCGCCTCGGGGGCGACGTGGCCGACCATCAGCCCGCGGGTCGCGCCGGAGAAGCGGCCGTCGGTGACGAGGGCGACCGAGTCGCCGAGGCCCGCGCCGACGACCGACGCGGTGATGCTGAGCATCTCGCGCATGCCCGGCCCGCCGGCCGGCCCCTCGTAGCGGACGACGACCACCTCGCCCGGCTGGACGGCCCCGCCCCGGACGGCGTCGGCGGCGGCCTCCTCGCTCTCGAACACGCGGGCCGGGCCGCGATGCGAGCGCAGCCCGGAGACGAGCTTGGCGAGCGCGCCGTCGGGCGCCAGGTTGCCGCGCAGGAGGTGCAGGGCGCTCGTCGCCTTGTACGGCGACTCGAGCCGGTAGAGCACCTCGCCGTCCGGCTCGGGGGCGCCCTCGGCCGCGTCGGCGAGCGTCCGTCCGTCCACCGTCGGCGCGGCGCCGTCGAGGAAGCCGCCGCGCACGAGCTCGCGGACGAGCGTCGCCGTGCCGCCCGCCTCGTGCAGCTCCTCGGCGACGTGCCGCCCCGACGGCGACAGGCTTGCGAGCACGGGCACCCGGTCGCCGGCGGCGGCGAGCTCGTCGACGGTCAGCTCGACGCCCGCCTCGTGGGCGATCGCGAGCAGGTGCAGGACGCCGTTCGTCGAGCCGCCGGTGGCGGCGATCCCCGCCATCGCGTTCAGGAGGGCGCGCCGGTCGAGGAAGGTGCGCGCGGGGGGCGGCAGGCCGGCGGCGAGCGCGCCGGCGCGGGCGGCCGCCTGGCCCTTCGTCGAGAGCTCGTCGGCGGGCACGAGCCCGTCGCCGAGGACGGCGATGCCGAGGCAGTCGAGCGCGACGGCCATCGTGTTCGCGGTGAAGTGGCCGGCGCACGTCCCGGGCCCCGGGCAGGCGAGCCGCTCGAGCTCGTCGAGCTCGCCGCGGGAGAGGAGGCCGCGCTCCTCGCCGCCGACCGCCTCCCACACGTCCTGGATCGTGACCCGGCGGGCGCCGATCCGGCCGGCGCGCATCGGGCCGCTGTAGAGGACGACCGCGGGCCTGTCGAGGCGGGCGAGCGCCATCAGCGCCGCCGGGACGGTCTTGTCGCAGCCGACGATGCAGACGAGCGCGTCGAAGTCGTGGCCGTGCGCGACGAGCTCGATCGAGTCGGCGATCACCTCCCGCGAGATCAGCGACGCGCGCATCCCCGGGGTGCCCTGCGACTGGTTGTCGGAGACGGCGATCGTGTTGAAGGGGAGCGGCACGCCTCCGGCGGCCGCGACGCCGTTGCAGGCGTACTCGGACAGCTCGAGCTGCGTGATGTTGCACGGCATCGTGCCGCTCCACGTCGAGGCGACGCCGACGATCGGGCCGTCGAGCCGGGCCGGGTCGATGCCGATCGCGCGGTAGTGGGCGCGCGCGCCGGCGCGGGCCGCGCCGGCCGCCAGGGCCCGGCGCGCCAGGCGCCGCCGTTCGTCGGGCGAGACCGTCACGGCGGCATCCTCTCAGCCACTAGGGTGCCGGGCATGACCAACGCGACCATGACCACGAACCAGGGCACGATCGAGTTCGAGCTGTTCGACGAGGACGCCCCGAACACCGTCGACAACTTCAAGAAGCTCGCCGGCGAGGGCTTCTACGACGGCGTCATCTTCCACCGCGTGATCGAGGACTTCATGATCCAGGGCGGCGACCCGACCGGCACGGGCTCCGGCGGCCCCGGCTACCAGTTCGACGACGAGCACAACGACCGCCGGGTGGTGCGCGGCGCGCTCGCGATGGCGAACGCCGGCCCGAACACGAACGGCTCGCAGTTCTTCATCGTCACCGCCGAGGCGTGCCCGTGGCTCGACGGCAAGCACACGGTGTTCGGCCGGGTGAGCGCCGGGATGGACGTCGTCGACGCGATCTCGCGGCTCGACACCGGCCCCGGCGACCGCCCGCGCGACGAGGTGCGCATCGAAGGGATAACGCTCGGGTAACACCTCCCCGGTAGCGTGGGAAGCATGGCCGAGGACACCCGTGCGGACGGGCAGACGCTCACCTGTCCGCACTGCAAGAAGCCCTTCACGGCCGAGCTGATCGCCGGCTCGGCGGAGCGCTACCGCGGCTTCAAGTGCCCGCACTGCCGGCTGTTCGTGCCGGCGGCGCGGGCCGGCGCCGGCTAGACGCAGTCGCGGAGGCCCTGCGCCTCCGGGAGGCTCTCCAGCTTCTTCAGCGTGTTGTT
>Ga0070741_10020912_pt1 | contig 10244 bp, 9 predicted proteins | sample Coa_R1_4_FD_66440 | JGI IMG/M metagenome (GOLD analysis project Ga0070741, IMG submission 66440) | Surface soil microbial communities from Centralia Pennsylvania, which are recovering from an underground coalmine fire - Coalmine... | ecosystem: Environmental > Terrestrial > Soil > Unclassified ...
CGTGAACGGATGCCAGACGTGGGCCTGGTCGAGCGCCGCCAGCCGCTTGGTCCGCTCGGCCGGTGACTCGCCCGACGTCATGGCGCGTCGACGGGAATGCGCTTGCGGACCGGCTTGGCGGGCAGCGACCGGGTGCCGTCGGCGGCCACGATGAAGCGGCCTTCGCCCGGGCCGCCGCCGGCCACCGGCATCCCCAGCGACTCCAGCAGGGCCACGTCGTCCTCGGGGGCCCGGCCCAGGGTGGTGAGGTAGTTGCCGACGATGAGGGCGTTGGCCCCGGCGTAGAGGCCCATGCTCTGCAGCTCGCCGAGGATCTTCTCCCGGCCGCCGGCCAGCCGGATCCAGGCTCCCGGCAGGATGAGGCGGAAGAGGGCGATGGCCTGCAGCGCCTCCCGGGGGGTGAGCAGCGGCGTGTCGGCCAGGGGGGTGCCGGGCCGGGGGTCGAACAGGTTGACCGGCACCTCGACCGGGTCGAGCTCGGCCAGCTCGAAGGCGAAGTCGACCCGTTGCTCCAACGTCTCGCCCATCCCCAGGATCCCGCCGCAGCACAGCTCCATGCCGGCCTCGGTGGCCCGCCGGGCGGTGGCCACCCGGTCGTCGTAGCTGTGGGTGGTGCAGATCGAGCCGAAGGTGGCCCGGGGCGCCTCGAGGTTGTGGTTGTAGCGGCGCACCCCCGCCCGGGCCAGCCGGGCGGCCTGGGCGTCGTCCAGCAGCCCGAGCGAGCAGGCCACCTCCAGCCCGGTCTCCGACCGGACGGCGTCGACGGCGGCGATCACCTTGTCGAGGAGGCGCTCACTGGGCCCCCGGACGGCCACCACGATGCAGAACTGCGTGGCGCCGGCGTCCCGGGTGGCCCGGGCGGCGGCCAGCACCTCGGCGAGGTCGAGGAAGGGGTAGACGTCGACGCCGGTGTCGAAGTGGGCCGACTGGGAGCAGAAGGCGCAGTCCTCGGCGCAGGCCCCCGACTTGGCGTTGATCAGCGACTCCAGCTCCACCTCCGGCCCGCACCAGGCCAGCCGCACCCGGTGGGCCAGGGCGATCAGCGCCGGCAGGTCGTCGAGGGGAAGGCGGGCGACGGCGAGGGCTTCGTCGCGGGTCAGGGTGCGGCGCTCGTCGAGCAGGGCGCGTTCGGCGGCGGCGAGAGGCACGTGCGACTCCTTGGACCTTGGTCTCCCCTGACCTTTTCGGACGGGGCCGAAGCCTACCGGCCGCCCCCCGGCGAGCTTCAGTCCGGGGCGTCGAGCCCGGCCAGATGGGCGGAGTCGTTGAAGCGGTCGAGGCGCCAGCGGGCCAGGCGGTGGCCGGCGTTGCCGAAGTCGCCCTCGGCCGGCTGGTAGGACCACTCGGTCAGCGACGTGTTCTCCACCCGCACGTCGAACGGGCGCCGCAGGGGGAGGCCGCCGAGGGCGAAGAAGGACCCTTCGATGACCCCGCCGTGGCACACGACGACCACCGTCTCGCCGGCGTGGTCGGCCGCCGCCCGCAGCAGCGCCTCTCCGACCCGCACGAAGAAGCCGCCCCAGCTCTCCGACCCCGGCGCCATGATCTGGTAGGGGTTGCCCGACGCCAGGCCTTCCGGCCGGTAGAGGGCGCCGAACTCCTCCCACGTCAGCCCGTCGGCTTCGCCGGGGTGGATCTCGCACAGCTCGCAGCGCTGCTCCACCTCGAGCCCGCCCAGCGCCGGGGCGATGATCTCGGCCGTCTCGATGGCCCGGGGCAGCACGCTGGTCAGCACCGCCGCCGTGCCCGCCAGTTCGGCGGTGCGGCTCAGCCGGTCCCGCAATGCCTTGGCCTGGCGCACGCCCCGGTCGGTCAGGCCGTTGCAGCCCTGGTGGCCGCCGACGACCCGGTCGACGGTGGAACGGCTCTCGCCGTGGCGGACGAGGACCAGCCGGGTCATCGGAGGCGCAGCGGTGGAATCGGGCACCCCTCCAAAATACGGGCTCCCCCGCTCGGGGGAGGATGGAGGCCCGGGTCCCGTGGGTATGCCTGTCCGCAGACAGAAGGAGGTTCACCCATGGCTGACAAGGGTTTCGAGAAGACCGAAGGGACCGCTGGCGGGGCCGGCCCGGCCGGCGAGGGGAAGGTCGAGCACGAGGGGGCCAAGATCGACGAGTCGCACCACGGCTGGGCCCCCGACTCGGGCCAGACCAGCGAGGCCAACAAGCAGGCCGGCGACCGGGCCTTCGAGACCGGCGAGCAGTCCGACAAGTCCACCTCGGAGCGCTCCAACGGCTGATCCACCACCGCGGCATCCAACACCTCCCAGCCGCCGCCGGGCCCCCGCCCGGCGGCGGTGCCGCGTCCGGCCACCGCCCGGCGAACCGGTTCACCGAGCGCGGTTTGTGGGTATGACCAGCCCAGATAGCTGGGGCTGGGTAAGGGAACACCCATCGGCAGGGGGGAACGGACAATGTCCTGGGGTCGCGTCGCGCTCCGTCACGTCGTCGCCATCGTGGCCGCCCTCGGCGCGCTGCTGCTCGGAGGACTGGTTCCGGCCGGGCCGGCCCATCAGCAACGGGCGGCCGCCGCCTCCGGCCCGGCCCGGGCCAATAGCGTCACGGCCTACGGGTCGGCCCCGGCGCAGGGGCCCGACGGTTCGGCGAAGTTCTCCCGGCCCCCGGTGGCCATCGCCCGGGCCGGCGCCGAGCGGACGGCGGGCTACTGGCTGGCGTCCGACGACGGCGGCGTCTTCGCCTACGGGGGCGCCCGGTTCTTCGGCTCGCTGGCCGGCCCGAAGCCGGGCCCGCACGTCGTCGGCATCGCCGCTCCGCCGAGCGGCGCAGGGTACTGGCTGGCGTCGGACGACGGCGGCGTGTTCGCCTTCGGGTCGGCGCCGTTCCTCGGCTCGCTCGGTGACCGCCGGCCGGCGGCGCCGATCGCCGCCATCGCCGCCACGCCGTCGGGCGCCGGCTACTGGCTGGTGGCCCGGGACGGCAGCGTGTTCGCCTTCGGTGACGCCCCCGCCCTCGGCGGCCCGTCCGGTGCGCAGCTCCACGGCGCGGTGGTGGGGATCGCCTCGTCGCCGACCGGCAGGGGCTACTGGCTGGCGGGGGAGGACGGCGGGGTCTTCGCCTACGGCGACGCCGCCTTCCTCGGCTCCCAGAACGCCGGCGCCATCCCCGCCCCCATCTCGGGGATCGCCGCCCCGGCGTCGGGCGGCGGGTACTGGCTCGTCGGCAAGGACGGCCAGGTCTACGCCTTCGGCCTTCCCGACGAGGGCTCGGCCGACGACGCCGGCCCGGTCGAGGGCACGGCCATGGGCATCGCCGCCTTCGCCCCCGACGGCTACTGGATCGTCCACGGCGAGCCGTTCGTCACCGAACCGGGCGAGTCGGGCCCCGACGTCGTCGACCTGCAGCAGCGGCTGACGTCGCTCGGCTTCTTCGTCGGTCCGGCCGTCTCCGGGAAGTTCGACGACGACACCACCCAGGCGCTCTACGCCTTCCAGAAGCTCATGGGCCTGCCGGTGACCGGCAAGGCCGACCCGCCCACCCGCCAGAAGCTGTCGACGGCCACCCGGCCCAAGCCGGCCAGCGCCGTCGGTGACCTGATCGAGGTCGACAAGGCCCACCAGGTGCTGATCGTGGTGCGGGGCGGGCAGACGCAGTTCATCTTCAACACCTCGACCGGCACCGAGGGCCCCTACACCTACGCCGGCAGGACGCACACCGCCCACACGCCGGAAGGCCGCTTCGTGTTCTTCCGGGAGGTCGACGGCTGGGAGCGGTCGCACCTCGGCCGCATGTACCGGCCGAAGTACTTCGATCCCAACGGCTTCGCCGTCCACGGCGACACGTTCGTGCCGTCCTACCCGGCGTCGCACGGCTGCGTGCGGGTGTCGCTGGCCGCCATCGACTTCATCTGGAGCCAGAACCTCGCTCCCCGGGGGTCGCAGGTCTGGATCTACGGGCAGAGCCCGCCGGGCAAGCTCGGGTGAATAGGGGTTCAGTTCGAGCCCCGGCGGCGGTATGGTCGACAATGACGGCCTGCTCGCCACCGAAGGAGGCTCGGACTTGGCCGGCATCGTCGCCTACGGCGCCTACGTCCCCTATCACCGGCTGAAGCGCTCGGAGATCGCCGCCGTCCTCGGCGAGGGGGGCGGCCGGGGCGCCCGGGCGGTGGCCTCCTACGACGAGGACGCCACCTCGATGGGCGTGGAGGCGGCCCGGGCGGCGCTGCGCCGGGTACCGGCCGGGCCCGTCCCCGAGCGGATCTTCTTCGCCACGGCCAACCCGCCCTATCTCGACAAGACCAACGCCGCCGTCATCCACGCCGCCCTCGACCTGCCGCCGTCGGCGCTGGCCGTCGACTTCGGCGGAGCGGTGCGCTCGGGGGTGGGAGCGCTGCTGGCCGCCGCCGACTCCCGGGTCCCCACGCTGGCGGTGCTGTCGGACCTGCGGACCGGCCTGCCGGGCGGCGGCGACGAGAAGGAGGGCGGTGACGCCGCGGCGGCCTTCCTCTTCGGCGGCGACGATGCGGTGCTGGCCGAGCTGATCGCCGTGGGAGCCACCACCGACGAGTTCCTCGACCGGTGGCGGACGCCGGGGGCGCCGGCCGGGAGGGTGTGGGAGGAGCGCTTCGGCGAACACGTCTACGGGCCCCTGGCCGACGCCGCCTTCGCCGATGCGCTGAAGCAGGCCGGGCTGTCACCGGGCGACGTCGACCACCTCGTCGTGGCCGGGCTCCCCGCCCGGGCGGTCAGGCGTTTCGCCGGCGGCGCCGGGGTCAGGCCGGAGGCGCTGGCCGACGACCTCACCGGTGCCATCGGCAACGCCGCAACGGCGCAGCCCGGCGTGCTGCTGGCCGATGTGCTCGACCGGGCCGAGCCCGGCCGGACCATCGCCGTCGTCGTGTTGGCCGACGGTGCGACGGTGCTGGTCTTCCGGGCGACGGCCGCCCTGGCGGAGCGGCGCTCGCAGCCGTCGGTGGCGGCGCAGATCGCGGCGGGCGGCGACGGGCTGCGCTACGCCACGTTCCTCACCTGGCGGGGGCTGCTCAACCGGGAGCCGCCGCGGCGGCCCGACCCCGACGCCCCGGCCGCCCCGCCGTCGCACCGCACCGGGCGCTACAAGTTCGGCTTCGTCGGCGGCCGCTGCGACAGCTGCGGCGCGGTGCACCTCCCGCCCGTCCGGGTGTGCGTGAAGTGCGGCGCCATCGACCGGATGACCGACGTCCCGATGGCCGACGCCGTCGGGACGGTGGCCACCTTCACCGTCGACCGGTTGGCCTTCACGCCGAGCCCGCCGATGGTCGCCGCGGTCATCAACTTTCCCGGGGGCGGCCGGTTCCGCTGCCAACTGACCGACGTCGACCCCGCCACCGTCGCCATCGGCGACCGGGTGGAGATGACGTTCCGCCGGATGCTGACGGCCGGCAACGGCGTCCACAACTATTTCTGGAAGGCCCGGCCCGTCCGGGGAGAGGAGGCGTAGCGGCCATGGCGTCCCGAGGCATCCGCGACCGGGTCTGCATCGTGGGGATGGGCTGCATCCCCTTCGGCGAGCACTGGGACCGCTCCACCGAGGACATGCTCCTCGACGCCGCCACGGCCACGCTGACGTCGGCCGGTGTGACGCTCGACGACATCGACGCCTACTGGCTGGGCACGGCGGCGTCGGGCATCTCCGGCCTCACGCTGTCGCGGGCGCTGCGCATCGGCGACAAGCCCGTCACCCGGCTGGAGAACATGTGCGCCACCGGCTCCGAGGCGCTGCGCAACGCCAGCTACGCCGTGGCCTCGGGCGCCTACGACGTCGTCATGGCCATCGGCGTGGAGAAGCTGAAGGACTCCGGCTACTCCGGCCTCACCCGCATGAGCATCCCGTCCGACGGGACGGGCTGGATCATGGGCGACACCACGCCGCCGGCCAACTTCAGCCTCCTGGCCCCGGCCTACGCCCAGAAGTACGGCGTCGACGCCGACGAGCTGAAGGACGTCATGGCCCGCATCGCCTGGAAGAACCACCAGAACGGGGCGAAGAACCCGCTGGCCCAGTTCCGCAAGGCCGTGGCCAAGGAGGCGATCTGCGCCTCGCCGCTGGTGGCCGGGAACCTCGGCGTGTTCGACTGCTCCGGGGTGGCCGACGGCGCCGCCGCCGCCATCGTCGTCCGGGCCGAGGACGCCCACCGCTACACCGACCGGCCGTTGTACGTGAAGGGCCTGTCGTTCGTGGCCGGCAAGGCGGCGGGCAGCATGGACCCGGACTACGACTTCACCACGTTCCCCGAAGTGGTGCGTTCGGCCGAGGACGCCTACGCCCAGGCCGGCGTCACCGACCCCCGGGCCCAGATCGCCATGGCCGAGGTCCACGACTGCTTCACGCCGACCGAGCTCGTCCTCATGGAGGACCTCGGGTTCGCCGAGCGGGGCTTCGGCTGGAAGGAGGTGCTGGCCGGCACCTTCGACCTCGACGGCGACCTCCCGGTCAACCCCGACGGCGGCCTCAAGGCCTTCGGCCACCCCATCGGCGCCTCCGGCCTGCGGATGATGTACGAGTGCTGGCTCCAGCTCCGGGGCGAGGCGCCCCCCGACCGCCGCATCACGACCGTCGACCGGGGCAAGACGCTGGCCCTGACCCACAACCTCGGCGGCCAGCCCGGCGAGTGCGTCTCGTTCGTCTCGGTGGTCGGCTCCGAACCCACCGCCTGAAGTTCCGGCCGGCGACGCCGGGCCTCCTCAATCTGGGCGCAGAAAACCGCGGAATCCGCGGGATCGTGCGCCCGGATCCGGAGAACCCCCTCGGCGGAGGCCGGCCGGAGGAGGGCGAGCCCGGTCAGTCGGGGGCGGCGGCGGACCCGTCGGTCAGGGCCGAGACCGCCCGGAGGATCTCCGCCGGTTCGGTGCGGGTGCCGTAGTTGGGACGCACGTCGATCCAGCGGATCACGCCGGCGGGATCGACGACCGCCACGGTGGGCATCGGCACCGTCCCGGTGCCGTCGGCGTTGGCCGCCGCCACGTCGATGCCCAGCGCCGCCTGCGAGGCCCGGGCCTCGTCTCCGGCGGCGGTCAGGACGCCGAGCCGGCCGGCGATCTGGTTGCCCGGGTCGGACAGGACGGTGAAGGTGAGGTCGTTCGTCTGCTGCATGGTCAGCGACCCGTCGGGGGTCTGGGGGCTGATGGCGATCAGCGGAACACCCTGGGCCGTGAGCGGCGGGACGAGCTGGTGCTCGTAGGCCCGCAGCGTGAGATTGCAGTAGGGGCACCACGCCCCCCGGTAGAGCACGACGACGGCGGCCCGGCCGGCCCGGGCCTGCTCCAGCGTGGTCGGCAGGCCGTGGACATCGAGCAGCTTCCCGTCGGGCATCGGCGTACCGGCCGCCGGGAGGCCGGCGGGGAGGCCGGCGGCGTCGAGGGCGGCCTGCTCGGCGGCGAACGGCCTCAGCAGTTCCACCGGAACCTGGGCGGCCATGCCCGTCTCAAGCGCGGCGATCTGCTCGGCGAGGGTCGGATCGGTGGTCGTCACGGCGGGATCCTTTCCGAATGGATTGGAGCAAACGATCCAGTTTGTACCGGCGGGCAGAATGGATTGTCAACTCCAAATTTTCGGTAGTCTCGGCCCATGGCCGGCGAAGGCGCGTCTCGGGCGGCGGGATGGACCCGCAAAGGTCAGGCCACCCGCGACCGGATCGTGGCGGCGGCGGCGAAGCTCATGTTCGAGAAGGGCGTGGCCGGCACCACCACCGAAGACGTCCGGGCCGAGGCCGGGGTGAGCAGCTCGCAGCTCTACCACTACTTCGCCGACAAGAAGGCGCTGGTGCGGGCCGTCATCGGCTACACCACCGACGCCGTCCTCGACGCCCAGCAACCGCTGCTGGGCCGCCTCGACAGCCTCGAGGCCCTGCGGGCCTGGCGCGACGCCATCGTCGACCTCCAGCGGGGGCGGGCCTGCCAGGGCGGCTGCCCCATCGGCTCCCTGGCCAGTGAGCTGGCCGACGGCTGGCCCGAAGCCCGGACCGACCTCGCCGCCGCGTTCGAGCGTTGGGAGGTGGAGATCCGCCGGGGGCTCTGGACCATGCGCGACCGGGGCGACCTCCGCCCCGACGCCGATCCCGACCACCTGGCCCTGGCCACCCTCTCGGCGCTGCAGGGTGGCCTGCTGCTCACCCAGACCCGCCGCGACACCGTGGCGCTCGAAGCGGCGCTCGACGCCATGCTCGACCACATCGCGTCCTACACCGCCTGACGGCCCGACGGGCTACCGCAGCAGGACTTCGACGGTGTGGATGCCGAGGCCGGCCAGGGCGCCCACGACGGTGCCGTTGATGCGGATGAACTGGAGGTCGGGGCCGAGGAGGAGCTCGAGGCGGCGGGAGGTCTCCTCGCCGTCCCAGCGGCTGATGGCCGTGTCGACCATGGTGCCGATCTCGCCGTGGAAGTGGTCGGCGACATAGGTCGCCACGGTCTCGACCAGCTGGTCGGCCCGGGCCAGCAGGGCGGGGTCGTCCCGCAGGCGGCGGCCGCCGGCGGCCAGGCCCCGGGTCAGGCGGGTGCGGAGCTCCGAGCCGGGGTCGGCGGCCTGGTCGGCCAGCGCCGAGCGGAGGTCGTGCCACAGCCAGGCGGCCAGCTTGGGCAGGTGCCCCTGGGCCAGGAGCTCGTCCTTGGCCCGGTTGATCCGGGCCCGCAGCGGCCGTGACGTCTCCAGCTTCCTGACCAGGGCCTCGAGCCGCTTGTCGACCTCGAGCCGCAGCGGATGCCCGGGGTCGGCCGCGATCTCGTCGAGGAGGTGCAGCGTGGCCTCCAGCAGGCTGGTGAAGATGCGGCGGTCGAGGGCCCCGGGGCGCCACCAGGGCGACTCCGACAGGAAGCGGGCCTGGAGGTCGGCCCGGTGCTCGTCGAGGAACCGGGACGTGCCCCGCAGGACGGCGTCGAACGCCTCCTGGTGGTAGCCGGCGGCCATGACCGCCGTCAGGGTCCTGGCCGCCAGCGGGCCGAGCTCGACGCGGTCCACCGCCCGCCGGAGCCCCTCCTCGATCAGCCGCTCGACGTCGTCCTCCTCGACGACGCCGGCCAGCGTGTGGGCGGCGTCGGCGAGGTAGCCGGCGAGGAGGGCGGCGTGGCGCTCGTCGGACAGCCAGTCGGCCGTGCGGACGGCGAGGCGGGCGTGGCGCACCCGGTCGATGATCAGCGCCGGGGTGAGGAGGCTCTCCTGCACGAAGCGGCCCAGCGTCCGGCCGAACTGGTCCTTGCGCTCGGGGATGACGGCCGTGTGGGGGATCGGCAGCCCGAGCGGGTGGCGGAAGAGGGCGGTGACGGCGAACCAGTCGGCCAGCCCGCCGACCAGGGAGGCCTCGGCGCCGGCCCGCACGAAGCCCAGCAGGCCCCGGTTCGGGCCGGCCATCACCGAGACGACGAAGACGGCCGCCATGATCCCGAGGAGCCCGGTGGCCCGGCGCTTGCCGGCCACCAGCAGCCGGGCCCGGTCGGCCTCGGAGCCCAATGCGGCCGCCGGTGAAAGAGGCATGGACATGGGCACGACGGTCGCACCTGACGTCCGGGCGGGCTAATCGACCCCGCGATCTTCGCGAACTGGACATCACAGGCATTTCGCCCGATCCGGTCGAACCCCCCGCTGACCAGCCATTTTCCCCTCGGTCTCCACCCGGCGATGCCCCGGAGATTTCACTGAATGGCCGCAAGAGCGTCATGGCGACAACACAAAATAGCCCGTCCTCAAATAGCGGAATTGCGTGGCCCAGCCCGAGACGAACCCGCAGGTCAGGGGAGTGAAACCTGAGAGGAACCTTGGGGGAAACTTGACACTATTCGACATCGGGCGCAGAATTCCTTCACGCAGTCCGGAGAGCTGGGAAAACTCTTCGGGCACAAGTCTGGGGACGACAAAGTCTGGGTTTCCGGCGAAAGCCGGGAGAAATGTCCGGATCACGGGCGCTGGGGTGTGAGGCGCGGGCGGCGGGCCCGAGCGATCACACCGGGATCCATGACCGAGACCGGGCGCACGCCGCCGGCAGCGGGCCGGGGGCGAGAAACACACTGCACAGGAGGCACACAACCAATGGCAGTTAGCGCTCTCAAGAACAAGGCCGCGCGCCTGGCGATGGTCACGGCGACCGGCGGCTTCATGGTGGGCATGGCCTTCCTCAACGGCGGGCAGGCCCACTCGATCGGCGGTCTGTGCAACGGCCGTCCGGCGAGCCACACCTGGCTGGACGCCTCGGGTCAGTACGGCCCGGCGCTGCTCGACGGCACCAACCACGACGACGTGATCGTCGGTTCCGACGGT
>Ga0070741_10020913_pt1 | contig 10244 bp, 11 predicted proteins | sample Coa_R1_4_FD_66440 | JGI IMG/M metagenome (GOLD analysis project Ga0070741, IMG submission 66440) | Surface soil microbial communities from Centralia Pennsylvania, which are recovering from an underground coalmine fire - Coalmine... | ecosystem: Environmental > Terrestrial > Soil > Unclassified ...
CGGCGTAGGGTCTAGACCTGATCGGGAACTCGATCGGGCTGCGTGGATACGTGTTCTAGTCCGAGTATGTATCGATCGCGCGGCAAGCGATAGGGGCGCTCCCTACCCCGGTGCCGTGTTCCGCGCGTCCATCCGTCCGTTCATGACAAGGGTGTTGATTTCACGGGCGGGATGAACGGCGCGGGCGCGTGTCGCTCGTTGCCGTCGAGTTGGGCGCGACGTCACGTGGAGATCGATTCACAGACCTCTGGCGCGAGGGCCGGCGCGCTCCGGAGCATCAGACGCCTGCAATCGCGCACACGCCGGGCGTTTCCCGACCCGCGGCGGAAGGAGGCATGGCATCGAGCGGGGGCGGGTCGGCAACGTTCGCATCGTCCTGATGGAGTGCGACCAGCTCGAACAGCCGGGCGACCGGGAGGGAGACGGCAGCCACGTGCACGCTGCCTCCGGCCGTCGTCACGTGCTGGTCGAAGGCCCGCAACGTACGCAGACCGGCGAAGTTGATGAACGTGATCTGGGACAGGTCCAGCAGGATCGGGCCGCTCACCGGCTCGGCCAGCGCCCGCAGCCGCAGCAGTAGATCGCCGGCGGTAGCCAGGTCGATCTCGCCGCGTACGGCGATCATGTGTATGTGCTCGTCACGTCGGGTGGGGAATACGTCCATGAATGGCCTCACGCTTCGGGTGTGCAGCACCGAGCGCGTGATGGTGCGCGGCCGGATTGCGCACGGGCCGCACACCCTGACGCCTCCTGCGCCGGAATCGCGGCGCCAGGGTCCGGAGCGTCATAAGCTACCTTGACCATACTCGAAACCTTCCGAGCTGAAACCACCTAACAGCCCGCATCGCATCGCCCTGCGATCTGTGCTGTCGCAGGTTGTGTCCTTCCGTGCGGGATTGACAGTCGGATCGTGTCCGGCGTTCGCACCTTTATTCTGGTCCGACCGGTTTCGAGGCAGTACGCTGAGCAGGTCACTCCGGACCCCGGCGGCGAGAACATCCACCACCCTCACGGATCTTCTCCGACGATTCGGGGTTTTTCTGTGCGTGGACCGGTTCGACCCTCGGCGATGCGCCCCAGGGCGAGTGCGGCCGGCGCCGTGGGATGACCGCGTGGTGGATGTGGGCGCTTCTTCGAACGCAGTCATCTCATCTGGGAGTCTTCATGGGCGTCATCGCCTGGATCGTGTTGGGAATCATCGCCGGCGCCGTTGCCGAACGCCTCGTCAGCCGCCGTGCGTCGCACGGCATCATCATCACCTCGCTGATCGGCATCGCCGGCGCGCTGCTCGGTGGCTGGCTGGCCACCAAGTTCTTCCACGTTCACAGCCTGCAGGGTTTCTTCAACCTGTCCACCTGGATCACCGCGCTGGCCGGATCGGTCGTGCTGCTCGGTGCCGTGCACCTGGTGGAGGGCCAGCGCGGCGGGCGGCGCAGTGTGCGCCGGTGAATCGCCGGGGAGCAGGGCGCTGGATGAACCCGTTCATCCTGCTACTCTCCACCCAGGCCGCGTACGCCGCCCGTTGATCCCGCCGAGCCGGAACCCAGCGGGCCGGCACCGACCAGATCAAGGCAGAACACGACTATCAACTCAGCCAACGTGTGCTCGCCTACTTGATCGCCTGGCGCCGTGACACACACCCGGCCCGTACTGCCGCTGCATCGAGGAGATTGGATCCACGCTGAGGCGGCGCTTATCGGCCAGGGATACGGTCCGGCTTCCCGACTGGATCCGGCGCCCTTCGCCGCCGGACCTGTGCACATCGAGTAGGGCACTGAGTAAAGTCAGCCGGTCGGGCCCCGCAGCATCACGGCAGAGGTAGGCGGTGTCACGCTTTGGTCAGCGATCGGATGGCTGCGGTCCTAGCACTGCTGGACGGCGACCGAGAGCGCGGCGCGAACCTGCCGCAGTCGGTGGCCGTCGAGGCCGCAGCCGTGTTGGGAGTCGACGGAATCTATGCCGCGCTGGGCACCGGGCCCACGGGCCCGGTGTTGGCCTGGGGACCGGAGACGGTCAGCGCCAAGTTGGAGGAACTGCAGTTCACCCTCGGCCATGGCCCCGGCATTGACGCCGCCGCCGGGGCGCCGGTACTGGTGCCCGACCTGGCCGCCGAGACGGCCCGCTGGCCGATGTTCGTCCCCGCCGCCACCGGATTGGGGGTGCGCGCGGTCTTCGCGTTGCCGCTGCGGATCGGGGCGATTGGTGTTGGCGCGCTGCTGGCCCACCGCGCCGTCCCGGGACCGCTTGTCGACGGCGCCCTGACAGATGCCTTCGCCCTGGCCGGCGCGATCACCCTGCTGCTGGCGCACCGGCAGTTCACCTGGACCGACCGCGCCGACGACGCTCCGCAACCGGGCTGGGCGCCTGTCGCGACCTACCGGGTCGAGGTCCACCAGGCCACCGGCATGATCAGCGCGCAGCTCGGGGTGAGTCTGGCCGAGGCCCTGGTGCGGCTTCGCGCGCACGCCTACGCCGACGGCCGCCCGATCTCGCAGGTCGCCGCAGACGTGGTGGCCCGCCGTCTGCGTTTCGACGACCACAACCGGTAACACATCCGTGTGCGGCACGGCGCTGCCCGAGCCGCACTGAAGGGCCTATCGTGAGGGCGTGACCGTGACCCGTGAAGAGCAGTTGATCGAGGCGTTTGTCGAGGCAGCCGATACCCTCGTCGACGAATTCGACGTCATCGAGTTCTTGCACACTGTGGCAGGGCGGTGCGTGCAACTGCTCGACGTGGACGCCGCTGGGCTGATGCTGGCCGACCAGTACGGGCAACTGCACGCCACCGCCGCGTCTACGGAGAGCGCGCGTCTGCTGGAACTGTTCGAGCTGCAGGCCGACGCAGGCCCCTGTATGGATGCCTTCCGCAGCGGTAGCCAGGTGATCAACGCCGACCTCGCGGCGAGTCAGGAGCGCTGGCCCCGCTTCGCCGACGCTGCCCAGGCCACCGGTTTCGTTTCGGTGCACGCCCTGCCGATGCGGCTGCGCGCCACGATCATCGGAGCGTTGAATCTGTTCGTCGCCCGTCCCGGTACGCTCAGCGACGCCGACGTGCGCACCGGGCAGGCGCTTGCGGACGTGGCCACCATCGGGATCCTGGCTCAACGCAGCGTCCAGCAGGCCGAACTGCTCGCGACCCAACTTCAGCAGGCGCTCAACAGCCGCATCACGATCGAGCAGGCCAAGGGCGTGCTCGCGGAACGCCGCCGCATCACCGTGGATGAGGCCTTCGCCCTGTTGCGCGCCTACTCCCGCGACCACAACCTGCACCTGTCCGACCTCGCCCGGCAAGTCGCCGACGGCACCAGCACCGCCACGGAGTTGCTCTCCAGGCCGCCGCGCGACGAGGTGCGCGCTCGGCAGCCTGAACCGAACTGATCGGCTCAGCCACATGTGCGCATTCACGGTCACCCGGTTGCTCTGACCCCAAGCCTGGTTCAGCGCGGCGATGAATTCTGTGGAATGCCCGCTTCCGGGTCCGGACGCTGTGGCGGCGGCGCGCGGAGGGAATCATCCCGCTTGCGCAGGCTCCTGACAGACCACGCCAGGCGGATCGCCAGGGCTGCCAACCCGGCCGATGAGATGGTCACGCCGGCGACGTGGTTGCTGATCCCGGAAATCGTGAAGTCGACCGCGTAGGTCAGGATCGCGCCCACCGTGATCGCGGCCAGCGCGCCGGGCACGCTTGGCGGCTTCATCGTCGCGGACTTCTGCGCGCGGACTGGCACCGGTTGCCTCCGCCGCCCGGTGACCAGATGGCGGCGCTCCCAGAGAACAGTGCTCTGCGAAAGCGCGCGCCGGTGACCGTGTCACGGCGGATCGCTTCAGGCGACGTGGCCGCGGGACGCACCGCGGAGCCGAGGAGCGGGTCGGCGATCGGTGCGGAGGAAACCAGTTTCGGCATTATTCGGACGCTTGGGGCTGGGCAGGACCGGCAAGCCTTTCGGTGAATCCCGTCCAGGTGCACAGCTCACATCCGGCCCGCGTACGTCCCGGTCCCAGTGCGGCAAATGCAGCCTCGGTCCAATCCTCCCGTGACCGTCGCGTCGCAGTAGCGGATGGAGATCCGGTCGTGTTGGCTGTAGGGGTGTCCGCACGTGCACAGGTTGGCCGGGGGCAGTTGTTCGGCGGGATCGACCTGGATGCTCACGGTCGTCGCGGCCACGTGGTTGTTCACTGAAAGGGGCATGACACTCACCGTCTGAGAGATCGAAATTGGAGGTGTGGCGAGGAGCGTGAGGTCTAGACAAGTCCCGGCGCGCTGACTGCTTTGAGGGTTTCACGGATCGAAGGTGCCAGAAGACCGTGCGCGGCCGGCACGGTTTGGGAACGAGCCGGCTGACCCGGCGCGGCTGCGGGCCGGCGCCTGCATGCCAGCTGTCTACGACTCCAGCTTGCCATTGCCGCTGCTGCTCGGGGTGCCTGCTCGTCCGTGTTCGGGGCGGTAGAGCTGCGCAGAGTCGGGTGTGACGTCTGGAGTCTGCGGCGGCGCTGTCGGGGCGGAGGCAACGAGGTCGTCGCGGCGGCGTCTGCGCACGACCCAGCGCAGTTGGATGATGCGTGTACTGCCAACTGCGAGGGTGAGCAGGCAGCCGGCCACGGCGGCGGCCAGCAGCGCGACCGCGAGAGGGAAGCGGCCGTGCAGGGAGAAGAAGGAGATCTTCGTCGCGCCGGCGTTCTGTGCGAGGAAGACGATGAGGGCGACCAGGACGAGGGCCGCGATACAGGCCAGCACCCAGGTGGTCCCGGCTCTGGTGCGCGGGGGCGTGTGGACGGGCGCGGAGGTCTCGGGTACTGCCGGCCCGGTGGGCGTCGTGTTCGGCATCGCTGGCGAGGGCGGGGCGATTTGGGAACGGCGGTGTAGCTTCAGCATGGGGTCCTCTAGATTCTTTGGCAGGTTCGCCGGTGTGCCCGGTGTCGGTCATCGCACAGTTCCTCGATGGTGCGACTGGTGCTCTCCGCTTTCCCGAAGAGTTGCGCGGTCGCCAGGTCGGCCCGTGCCTGGTGCGGGCGGGCGCGGGCGGGGCATGTGTACCTGAACATCACGATGCTGCGCTGTGGGCTCTGGCGGGCGGGCGAGTCCCGCTGGGGCGGCGGCGTCGCTGGTCGAGCCGGGTGGCGATGGGCCAGTGCACGTCCCGTGCCCAGCCGAGGCGTTCGAATAGCCGGATGAGGGCGGCGGACGGATCGATCTGCCCGCGGTCGACGCCGTGGCGCGCGCAGGCCGGATCGCTGTGGTGCGTGTTGTGCCAGCTCTCGCCGAGGGAGAGCAGTGCGAGCGGCCACAGGTTGGTGGCCCGGTCGTGTCGTCGGGTGGTGTAGGGGCGCTGGCCCAGCAGGTGGCACAGGGAGTTCACGCTCCAGGTGACGTGCTGGAGCAGGAATACGCGCACCAGCCCGGCCCATAGCAGTGCGCTGAACGCGGCGCCCAGACTGCCCCCGATCGCGAAGCCTGCCAGCGCGGGCAAGGCGAGGGAGACCACGCACAGAAGCGGGAATGCGCTGCTGATACGCCGCATGACTGGGTCCGCGACGAGGTCCGGTGCGTAATGCTCGGTGCTGGTCGCCTCAGTGCTGAACAGCCAGCCGATGTGGGCGTGGGCGGCGCCGCGCAGTTGGCCGAGCGCGCCGGTGCCGTAGCGATAGGGAGAGTGCGGGTCGCCGGGACGGTCGGCGTAGGCGTGGTGGCGCCGGTGGATGGCGACCCAGCCGATGACCTGGCCCTGGAAGCTCATCGAACCGGCGATCGCCAGCGCGGCGCGCAGTGCGGGGCGCGCCGTGTAGCTGCGGTGGGTCAGACAGCGGTGAAACCCTGCGGTGACCCCGAACCCGGTCAGCAGGTAGAAGAACGCCGCCAGCCCCAGATCCGCGGCGCCCAGCCCACGGCCCCATTGTGTCCAGATCGCCGCGCCGAGCCCGATGAACGGACCGAGCACGATCAGGCCGGTCACCGAAATCCGCACGGCGCGCTGCGCGTCCATCGGCCCGGAAACGTCAGCCTCGGGAAAGCGGTCTGCGCCATTGTAGGGAGCCGTCGCCACGGATCCACCTCGCAAATCGGAGAAGCAGCGAGGCGGGGATCGAGACCGGCGTATGGTCTAGACCTGATCGAAACTCGGTCGACTGCGTGATGAGTGCCGCACTGCTAGTATGCGCGCGTTTCGGCCCGAGCGACACCACGGGCCCGAACACCCATACGCGAAATGCTGTCAGTAGCTTGCGGGTGCCTTCCCGATCCGCTCTGTACGGTACGCCAGCTGCAGGTTCGCGCCCTTCGGCCGCCTGTTCGCGCGCCGCCGTGCCGCGCTTCCTCACCCGGTGCGGCGCATTCGGCCAGCAGGTCGGGGATGGGCACTGGTGAAGCGCACGAACCGGGCGTCCTCCATGCCGTGCCGCTCGGTCGGCGCCGCGGGGCACAGGATGCGTTCGCTCAGCGCGGTGTCAGCTGAGAATTCGAGGTCGTAGGCGGACGCGGCGATCCAGCGAATGCGTTCGATGGTGCGGTGGGCTCCCTGGCGCGCGGTCAGCTGCTGCGGCTGCCGATCGCCCGGCAGATGCGGATGGCGCCCTGCGGACTGTCGCGCGGCTGGATCGCACCGCCCTCCCTTTCAGCGCCTAGCTTGCTTCACGATGGCTCGGCGCGCGCATTCCCAGGCGTCGTCGAGACCTGCTGGGTCTCGACCTGGAGGGCGCCTACTGCCCGCAGATCGTTGCCGCGACCTACCAGGACACGGGGCTGTTCGGGCAGCGTCCGCCAGGCTGGTACGACGCGGGCAGCAGTGACGCAGCGGGAACCGCCCCCTGGCGGCGTGCATCCTGACCGCTGCCGGAATCTCCTCTGGCTCCGCGTCCAGCGTCAGGCGAGGGCTAAGGGGCGTAGTATGAGTGTCACCGAGGGTATTTCGCACGACGGCTTCCAGGCCGGCCTCGCCCCTGGCGATTGGCAACCGGCCCGAAGTGGGCCCTGATCGGCGCACGCCATGACCGTCCTCAACACCCCCGATTTCCTGACCGTCCCGGCCGCCGCATCCACTCCGAGAGCGTCGGACGGGTTGCGGTTGAAGCGGCGCGATCCCACCGGCGCCGACGGATTCGTCGACGGCGGTTGGTGGCCCCACTCGCTCGACCTGAGCGTGGAGCTTCCCCAACTCTTGGCCGAACTGAGCTCGGCCGGCCACGATGTCGCGCAGGTCATCTACAATCCGACCGCCTGGAAGCCGGCGCCGCGCACCCTGGCCGCAGCAGGCCGCTCGGTGACCCTCGCCCCTTCCACCGGCCAGGACGCCGCGTCGATCAGCCTTGTCGACAGGGCGGGCTCGAAGCGCACCGATCTGGTGGTCGTCCCGCCGCGCACCGACCTCCGGGTCGCCGAGCGGGTCCTCGCCCTCGCGGGGCTCGGCGGCGATCTGCGCCGCGCCGTCGGCATCATCGAACGCGCGAACAGCGGGACGCAGACGCCGCTCGGAGACGCCGTGCCGCTCGACCCACTGTCCGCGGCGGCTTGGGAGACCGACGGCGGGCGGGGCCTTACGGGGTGAACATCTCCGCGCCCGACATTTCCATCACCCATCGCCATCGCCATCGCCGTAGCCACGGACCATCTGCGGAGCGTTAGCCGTCCCGGCCTGCCGCAGAGCGAACGCATCCCTCCCGACCCCTGTAAGCAAACTGATCCGCTCTCTCAAGGGAGTACCACCGTGGGCATTCTGATCACCGTGCTCGTCGTCGTCCTGGTGCTGGCCCTTCTGGGGTTCGCACTGTCGGTGCGGATCGTCAAGCAGTACGAGCGCGGTGTGCTCTTCCGGCTCGGGCGCGTGCAGGGGCCGCGGCCGCCGGGTTTCCGGCTGATCATCCCGTTCGTCGACGTCTTGCACCGGGTCTCGTTGCGCATCGTCACCCAGCCGATCCAGTCACAAGGCATCATCACCCGCGACAACGTCAGCGTGGACGTCTCCGCGGTGGCCTACTTCCGCGTCGTGGACGCCGTCAAATCGGTCGTGGCCATCGAGAACGTGCGCGCCGCGATCGACCAGATCGCCCAAACCACGCTGCGCAAGGTCGTCGGCCAACACACCCTGGACGAAACCCTCTCCGAAACCGACCGCATCAACCTGGACATCCGCGAAATCCTCGACGTGACCACCGTGGACTGGGGCGTCGAAGTCACCCTGGTCGAACTCAAGGACATCCAACTGCCCGAGAGCATGAAACGCGCCATGGCGCGCCAAGCCGAGGCGGAGCGGGAGAAGAGAGCGAAGATCATCAACGCGGAGGGGGAATCCCTGGCCGCCGCGGCGCTCGGCGACGCCTCCGACACGATGATGGCCCACCCCCTGGCCCTGCAATTGCGCAACCTGCAGAGCCTGGTGGAGATCGGCGTGGACAAGAACACCACAGTCGTCTTCCCCGCGCCCCTGATGACCACCATCGCGGAACTCGGCGCGTTCCTCGCCCGTGAAAGCGCCGCCGCGACCCCGCCGCCCCCGCAGCCGGCGCCGGCGCCGACCTCGGGCCGCGCGCCGCTGCGTATGGCTGCGGCGGTCGCCATGCCGCGCCCGGACGAGGTCGGGCCCACGAAGTAACCCCCCCGTAGCTTCTAGCGAAGGACACAGTGCATGGCCAAGTTGATCGCATTCGACGAACAGGCACGCCGCGGTCTGGAGCGAGGCGTGAACATCCTCGCCGACACAGTGAAGGTGACCCTCGGGCCGCAGGGCCGCAACGTCGTGCTCGGCAGCACGTGGGGCGCTCCCACCATCACGAACGACGGGGTGTCGATCGCCCGTCAGATCGAACTCGGCACCTCGATAGAGCGGATCGGGGCCGAACTGGTCAAGCAGGTCTCCAAGAAGACCGACGACGACGCCGGGGACGGCACGACCACGGCCACGGTGCTGGCCCGCGCCCTGATCCGCGGCGGGCTGCGCAACGTGGCGGCCGGCGCCGACCCGATCGCGCTCAAACGCGGCATCGAGGCCGCGGTCGCGTCGGTGTGCGTGGTACTGGCCGCGGCTGCGCAGGAGGTGCAAAGCAGGGAGCAGATCGCCGCCACCGCATCGATCTCGGCCGGTGACAGCGCGATCGGCGAACTGATCGCCGAGGCGATGGACAAGGTCGGCAAGGAAGGCGTCATCACCGTCGAGGAGTCCAACACCTTCGGTCTCGAGCTGGAGCTGACCGAAGGCATGCGTTTCGATCGCGGCTACCTCAGTCCGTACTTCATGACCGATACCGGCCGCATGGAAGCAGTGCTCGATGACCCGTACGTTCTGATCGTCGACGACAAGATCGCCGCCGTGGCGGACCTGCTGCCCCTGCTGGAGAAGGTCGTGCAAGCAGGCACGCCTCTCGCGGTGATCGCGCAGGACGTCGAGGGCCAAGCCCTGGCCACGCTGGTGGTGAACACGCTGGGCGGCGCGCTGAAGTCCCTGGCCGTCAAGGCGCCGGGCTTCGGAGACCGCCGCCGGGACATGCTCGGCGACATCGCGGTGCTCACCGGCGGCCAGGTCGTCTCCGAGAGCGTCGGACTCACCCTGGAAACCTGCGGCCTGGAAGTACTCGGCCGCGCACGCAGGATGGTCGTCACGCAGGACGAGACCACCATCATCGAGGGCCTCGGCGACGGCGACCTGATCACCGGGCGGGTGAACCAGATCCGCGCCGAGATCGAGCGCAGCGACTCCGACTACGACTCCGAACATCTGCGCAAACGCCTGGCCAAACTCGCCGGCGGTGTCGCGGTCGTCAAAGTCGGCGCCGCGACCGAGGTCGAACTCAACGAGCGCAAGCACCGCGTCGAGGACGCCGTGCGCAACGCGAAGGCCGCCGTCGAGGAGGGCTTGCTGCCCGGCGGCGGCGTGGCCCTGGCCAACGCCGCCCGCACCGCGTTCGACAACCTGGACTTGACCGGCGACGAGGCGACCGGCGCCGGCATTGTGCGCGCCGCGCTGACCGCCCCGCTACGACAGATCGCGGCCAACGCCGGCCTCGAAGGCGGTGTCGCCGTGGACAAGGTCGCGCACCTGCCCGTCGGCCACGGCCTGAACGCCGCGACCGGCCATTACGTCGACATGGTCAAGGCCGGCATCGTCGAGCCGACCAAGGTCACCCGCTGCGCGCTGCAAAACGCCGCATCGATCGCCGCGCTGTTCCTCACCATCGAGGTCGTCATCGCCGAAGAGCGAGAGAAATAACACTGGCAGCGCGGATTCCGAGAAGCCCACACGCCGAAGCACCGGACGCAC
>Ga0070741_10020914_pt1 | contig 10244 bp, 7 predicted proteins | sample Coa_R1_4_FD_66440 | JGI IMG/M metagenome (GOLD analysis project Ga0070741, IMG submission 66440) | Surface soil microbial communities from Centralia Pennsylvania, which are recovering from an underground coalmine fire - Coalmine... | ecosystem: Environmental > Terrestrial > Soil > Unclassified ...
ACGACGGCACGGTGCTGCGGTGATCCGCACGACGGCGTTCGTCCACCTGCGACCCGATGTGGCCGGCGCGACCGTCGATCGTCTCGTCGATGCGGTGCGCCGCGTGGACGCCGAGCTCGATGCGCTCGCTGTCGACGCCGCGCGCGTCACACCGAACTCCGTCAACGCCGGCGACGTGATGCTGCTCGGCGCCTTCGCCGACGCCGACGCCCTCGAGCGCGCTCGCCGCCATCCCCAGGTCGCGGACGCGGTCCGCCCGCTGCTCGACGAGTGCGCGCGCCACGTCGAGGTGGTCCGCTACGAGCAGGCGCCCGTCGTGCTGCGCGAACCGGCGATCCGTGACTGCGTACACCGCACGCTCCTGCTCGCCGTCGACCCCGAGACCGATCCGGCGCTCGTGGCGCGCTTCGAGCACGACCTCGCCGACATGCCTCGCTACATCGAGGCGATCCGCAACTCGTCGTTGAGCCGGGTCGGAACCGTGGACGGCTCGCGCGGCCCGGCGTACACGCACGTGTGGGAGCAGGAGTTCGCGTCGCTCGAGGGCCTGACCGGGCCCTACATGCGGCACGCGTACCACTGGTCGCTCGTCGACCCGTGGTTCGACGCGCAGTCCCCGACCCGGATCGTCGACGACGTGCTCGTCCACGCGGCGTGCCCGCTCCGGCGCAGCTTCCTCGCCCTCGGCCCGGTCGGGTGACGCCCGGGGCGGGTATCCTCGGATCCCCGCCCTCGTAGCTCAGCGGATAGAGCATCGGCCTCCGGAGCCGTGTGCGCAGGTTCGAGTCCTGCCGAGGGCGCCTCCGACGCCACGGTCGCGGCAGTGTGCACCGAGCATGGTCTGCCGGTCGTGAGCGCCGACTCCGACCTCGCCCGGTTCACGGAGATCGCATGGCTGAAGCCCGTCGTCCGACGACCGACATCCCGCTGACACTCCACGAGGCGGCGAGGGCGCTCCGGGCCGGTGAGCTGACCAGCGTCGAGCTCACGGCGGCCTGCATCGCCCGGGCCGACGCGCTCGACGACCAGCTCGGCTGCTACCTCGCCCGCTTCGACGAGGAGGCGCTCGCCGCGGCGGCGGCGGCCGACGAGCGGTTGGCGGCCGGGCGCGACGACGGTCCGCTGCAGGGGATCCCGATCGGCGTGAAGGACATCCTCGCCACGACCGAGGGTCCGACCACCGCGAACAGCCTGGTGCACGACCCGGCGTGGGGCGCCGGGCGCGATGCCCCCGTGATCACCCGGCTGCGGGCGGCGGGCGCGGTGATCAACGGCAAGGTCACGACGATGGAGTTCGCGATCGGGATGCCCGACTTCGCAAAGCCCTTCCCGATCCCGCGCAATCCGTGGGACCCGGCCGCGTGGCCGGGCGGGTCGAGCTCGGGCACCGGCAACGGCGTCGCCGCGGGCTTCTTCCTCGCCGGCCTCGGCACCGACACGGGCGGCAGCATCCGCATCCCGGCCGCTTACTGCGGGGTGTCGGGCCTCATGCCCACGTTCGGGCGCGTCCCGAAGAGCGGGTGCGTGCCCCTGGGCTTCACCCTCGACCACATCGGACCGCTCGCGCGCGGCGCGTGGGACTGTGCGGCGGTGCTGCAGGTGCTCGCGGGGGCCGATCCGTCCGACCCGAACTCGGTCGACGTCCCCGTACCGGACTACCACGCCGGCATCGACGGCGGCGTCGAGGGACTCACCGTCGGCGTGATGCGCGAGCACCACTTCAACGATCCCGATCCAGGCACCGAGGCGGCCTTCGACGCGGCGATCGCGCAGCTCCGCGACCTCGGCGCGACCGTCGTCGACGTCTCGATCCCCTACTACCAGGAGGTCACGGCCGCGAGCCTCGTGACGATGGCGTCGGAGGCGATGGCCTACCACCGCAACGACCTCTGCGAACGCTGGGACGACTACTTCGCCCGCACGCGCGAGCTCGTCGTGTGGGGCGTCCTCGCGTCGGGCGCCGACTACGTGCAGGCGCAGCGCGTCCGGCGCGTCGGGCAGCGCGCGCTCGCCGGCGTCCTGCGTGGCGTCGACGTGATCGCGACGCCGACCGCGTCGACCGGGGCGCCACTGTACGAGCGCATCAACTCGGAGGGTGGCATGGGAACATTCGGCTCCATCCACACGCCGTACTGGGACGCCGTCGGCAACCCGGTGCTCGCCGTGCCGATGGGCTTCACCGACGCGGGAATGCCCGTGAGCCTCCAGCTCGCGGGGCGCCCGTTCGACGAGTCGACGCTCCTGCGCGTCGGCCACGCCTACCAGTGCGCCACCGACTGGCACCTCCGCGTCCCCGACCTCGTCAGCTCGGTGGCCGAAGGGGGCGGGGGTCCCGTGACCGACGAGGAGATCGTCCGGGCGAAGGTCGCCGCGGCCGGGCTGTGCCCGTCCGAGGCGGAGACGGCCACGCTCGTGACCGCGTACGCCGGGCTCCGGGGCATGCTCGAGATGCTGTACGCGGTCGACGAAGCGCGCTACGGCGACCCGTGCCTCACGTTCGCGGCCGATCCCCGCTTCGTCGACTGGTCCTGACCGGTCCCGCACCGCGGATTTCCCGAGCGCGCGCGTCGGAGAACGCGGCCCCCGGACGACTGAGTGACGTGAGCGGACGTCGCGGAGCGGGTATCCCGCGGAGCAGCGAGCGCGGCCCGAGCGGCCCGGCGCCGCAGGCGCCGAGAGCGGGAGGCGTGAGCGAGCGTCGCGGAGCGGGTATCCCGCGGAGCAGCGAGCGGGGCCCGAGCGGCCCGGCGCCGCAGGCGCCGAGAGCGGGTGTCACGTGAATCCTGAGGCGGGCGCGGACCGCGATCCGGCCGAGGAGCTGCGAGCCCTCTTCGACACGGCGCTTCCCCGTGTGTACGGCTACCTGCTCCCGCGCTGCGGCCGGGCCGGCCTGGCCGAGGACCTGACCGCGGAGACGTTCCTCGCGGCCGCGGACGCGGCGCGGCGAAGCGACGCGGCGCCGGTCTCGGTTCCGTGGCTGATCGGCGTCGCGCGCCACAAGCTCGTCGACCACTGGCGCCGGACCGCGCGCGAGGAGCGCAGTCTCCGCGCCGTCGAGGGCCCGCTCGAGCTCGAGGACCCGTGGGACGTCGAGATCGACACGTTGCGGGCCCGGCACACGCTCGAACGGCTCGCACCGCGCCACCGGGCCGCGTTGACGCTGCGCTACCTCGACGACCTGCCCGTCCCTCGAGTGGCGGAGCTGCTCGACCGGAGCGTCCACACGACCGAGGGCCTGCTCGTCCGGGCACGCGCCGCGTTCCGTCGCGCGTACCTCGCGGAGGAGACCGGCGATGCCTGATCCGTTCGAGCGCCTGCGCACCCCGATCACCCCCATCGACCCCGATCCCGAGTTCGCAGCCCGGCTGCGGGCCCGCGTCGAGCGCGCCCTGACCCTCCCGAAAGGAGTGCCCGTGAGCACCGTCGAGCTCCATCCCGAACCCGTCACCATCGTCCCCCGCGTCACCGGCGCCGCCGTCCCGTACCTGGCGGTCGCCGACGGGCGCCGCGCCCTCGACTGGTACGTGGACGTGCTCGGCGCCCGCCGCCGGGGCGAGCCGATCGTCATGGACGACGGCCGCATCGGCCACGCCGAGCTCGAGCTCGCCGGCGGCGTCGTCTACCTGGCCGAGCCGTTCCCCGAGATCGGCCACGCCGCGCCCCGGCCCGGCGGCACGCCGGTGAGCCTCGTGCTCGAGGTCGCGGACGTCGACCGCACCGTCGCGGCGGCCGTCGCCGCCGGCGCCGAGCTGACCCGCCCCGTCGGGGAAGGGCACGGCAGCCGCAACGCCACGATCGTCGACCCGTTCGGCCACCGCTGGATGCTGCAGACCCCGCTCGCGGGCGGCACCGGCGAGCCGGCTCCCCTGCGTCCCGGCGACGTCGCGTACGCGTCGCTGTGGGTCCCCGACGCGGCCCGAGCCGCCGACTTCTTCTCCGCCGTCCTGGGCTGGCGCTTCGAGGGCGAGCCCGCCCCGGGGCACGCCGTCCAGGTCGTCGGGACCACTCCGGCCCAGGGGATCTTCGGCGGTCAGGAGCGCGCCACGCTGTTCACCTGCCTCGCGGTCGCCGACCTCGACGACGCGCTCGACCGGGTCCGTCGGGCGGGTGGGCAGCCCGGCGAGGCGCGCCGCGAAGCCTACGGCCGCGTCGCCGACTGCACCGACGACCAGGGGACGCCGTTCGCGCTCGTCGAGGTCCCGGAGCCGGCGTCGATCGGGACAGACCGGCCCGTGAACGGGCGCCGCCAGGGTGACATCTCGTACCTCACCCACGAGGTGCGCGACGCCGACCGGGCCCGGGCCTTCTACGGCGCCGTGCTCGGCTGGCAGTTCGTGCCCGGCCGGACCGAGGAGGGTTGGCAGGTGCTCGACGTCGCGCCGATGACGGGTCTGCACGGCGGTCACGACGTCGCGACCGGTGTGCCCATGTTCCGGGTCGACGACGTCGCCGCCGCCGTCGCCCGGGTGCGCGCCGCCGGCGGGACCGCGACCGACCCCGAGCGGCGGCCCTACGGCATCTCGGCCGACTGCGTCGACGACCAGGGGACGCGCTTCTCGCTGGGCGAGCTCTAGCTGTGCGGCCCCGTGACGTGGCCGGCGTGGCCCCGGGTCACCCCGGGGCCACGCCGGTCACGGTTGCCCTGTCTCCCGCTGCCCAGGACGTGCCGACGCGGGCGCGAGCACCGGCGCCGGGTACGGCGGCCGCACCTGGCCCGTCACGACGACGGTCCCGCGGCGCTGCCGTGAGAGATCGGAAGGGCGCGGACGCCCCTGCCGCGCGGCTGGGTGTTCCTGCCCTGCCCGTACGCGAACGGATTGCCCACACCCGTCGTCGCGACCCGTGCCGGCGCGGTTGCCCTGCTCCCGCTGCCCTTCCTCACCGTGCCTCCTCAGAAGGCAACGACCACGAGGACGGCGGGTTCGCCACTGGCTCCCCGCCGGGCCAGGCGACCAGATACAGCCCGGCGGATCATCACCTCGCCCTACCACTGACGCCGTCCACGATACCACGCAGAGTGGTCAAGTCAACCCGAGCCGACCTCGTCCCCCCGCGAATTCGCGCGCAGCGTCACGACTTCCGGGCCGGGGTGAGGGTCAGGGTCGGCGCCGGGTTCTCGGGGGCGGGCGCGCCCTTGGTCGGCGTCTCGATCCAGCGCACCACCGAGCCGTCGCTGTAGGTCTGGAGCGCCTTGAACACGAGCTTGCCGGTCTTCGTGGGAAGCGGCCCCCCGAACACCGTGAACAGGTCGAAGGCCCCGGGAACGATCTGACCGCCGCTCCACGTGACCTTGGTGACCACGTCGCCGAAGGAACCGTCGCCGGTCCTGATCGGCTTGGCCAGGTGACGGGTCTCGACGGCGAAGGTCCACCCCGGCTTCTGCTGGACGAGGACGTCGGCGATCGGGAACTTCTCGGGGAAGAAGATCTCGACCTTCACCGTCGTCGCGCTCGGCTCCTCGTTGGGCACCCGGAACGACCACGTGGTCGTCGCGCCCTTCGGCAGGGACTCGGGCTCGATCTCGACGTGGGCCCACGCCGGGCCCGCCGCGAAGACCACGCCCGCGGCGACGACCGCCGCCGCGATCCGCCTACCCCCGCGAAGCCTCATGTGACCGTCTCCTCCTCGTCGACGACCCGGTCGAGGACATAGTCGTTCCGGGCGGGGCCGTGGTTCCCGGGCCGCCTGCGGGGTCGGTCGCTACCCGGCCTCGGCCGCCCGGGCTTCCGCGACCAGCTCGGCCCGGGCGCGGGCGACGCGTGAGCGGATGGTGCCGATCGGGATCCGGCAGATCTCGGCCGCCTCCTCGTAGGAGCAGCCGACGATCTGGGTCAGGACGAACGCCTCCCGCCGGTCCGGTTCGAGCCGGGCGACGAGGTCCTCCAGGCTCCGGATCCGCGCCGGGTCGGGTTCGACCGTCGTCCGGGGACCTTCGCTCTCGAGCCGGACGAGGAGGCGACGCCGCCGCGAGCGGGCCCGCAGCGCGTCGGCGGCGGCGCGGCGGGCGATGCCGAGCAGCCACGTCCGGCCGCTCGCCTCGGCCCGGTAGGCCGGGAGGGCCCGCCAGGCGCGCACGAAGACGTCCTGGGTGACGTCGTCGGCCGCCTCCTGTCCGATCTGGTGGACGACGAAGCGCCGGACGTCGGCCTGGCTGGTGCGGATGGCGGCGGCGAGCGCCGCCCGGTCCCCGGCGCGGGCGGCCACGAGGAGCGTCGTCAACTCGTCCACCGCCCGAGGACGCTACCGGGAACCGGAAAGCGATTGTGGTCGACTACCCGTACATGATCTGTGACCGCATCCAGCTCTCGATCTCCGCGGCCCTCGACGGCGAGGACCCGCTGGAGCCGGCTCCGGTCGTCGCCGCGCACGTGGCGCGCTGCGCGCACTGCCGTGCGTACCGCGACGGGGTCGAGGCCCTGCATCGGGCGGTACGCGTCGCGCCGGCGCCGCCGGTCCCCGACCTCACCCCGCAGATCCTGGTCGCCATCGGCGCCGAGGAACGCGATACCGATGCCCGGGCGCTGCGCCTGGTCGTCGGCCTGCTCGGCCTGCTGCAGCTCGGTGTCGCCCTCCCGGCCCTGCTCTTCGGCAGCGACGCCGGGCTCCCGGTGCACACCGCGCGCCATCTCGGTTCGTTCGGCGTCGCGCTCGGGATCGGCCTGGTCGTGGCGGCCTGGCGCCCCGACCGGGTCGCGGGCCTCTTGCCGCTCGCGACGGCTCTCGTCGTCTGCCTCGCCGTCACCTCGATCCTCGACGTCACCACCGCGCACGTCCCGGCGACGGGCGAGCTCAACCACGCGACCGAGGTCGTCGGCCTCGTCGGCCTGTGGCTGCTGAGCCGCACCCCTGTCGCGACCCGCCCCGCCGGTCGCCACCCCGTGAGAACCGCGTGAGCGAGCGTCGCGGAGCGGGTAGCGGAGCAGCGAGCGGGGCCCGAGCGGCCCGGCGCGCAGCGCCGAGAGCGGGCAAGCCGTGAGCGAGCGTCGCGGAGCGGGTATCCCGCGGAGCAGCGAGCGGGGCCCGAGCGGCCCGGCGCGCAGCGCCGAGAGCGGGCAAGCCGTGAGCGAGCGTCGCTGGAGAGGGCGAGTCGGGCGGCTGGGTGCACTCGTCGCGCTGTCGCTCGGGCTCGTCGTCCTCCTCGCGACGCCCGCGTTCGCGCACGCGACGCTGCTGCAGACGACGCCCGGCGCGGGGCAGGTGCTCACGTCGAGCCCGCGGACGATCCAGCTCCGCTACAACGAGTCCGTCGAGGTCGACGCCGGCGCGGTCCGGATGTTCGACCAGAAGGGCGACCGGGTCGACACCGGGCCGCCGTCCGCGTCGGGCGACGTGGTGAGGGTCGCGGTGCGCGAGAAGCTGGGCGACGGCCTCTACGTCGTGACGTGGCGCGTCACCTCGGCCGACTCGCATCCCGTGCAGGGCGCGTTCGCGTTCCAGGTCGGCACCGCCGCCAACGCGACGAGCCCGGCCGTGAGCTCGCTCGAGAACCGGCTGCTCGACCAGCAGTCGAGCGACCACGTCGTCGGGGCCCTGTACGGCGTCGACCGCGGGGTGCTGTTCGCCGGTGTCGCGCTGCTCCTCGGCGCGACCGCGTTCGCGACGTTGGTGTGGCCCGCGTCGGTCACGCTGCGGCGTACCGTGCGCATCGCCGAGCTCGGATGGGCCGCCACGGCCGTCGCGACGGCGTGCGGCATCCTCCTCCAGGGGCCCTACGCGGCCGCGCTGCCGCTGAGCGACGCGCTCGAGGCCGACGTGCTGCGCGACGTCGTCGACTCGCGCTACGGCCACCTGGCACTCGCCCGACTTGCGTTGCTCCTGCTCGCGATCCCGGTCATGCGCGTCCTCTTCCGGCGCACGGAACACGACGGGCCTCGACCCCGCTGGTGGACGCCCGGCGCCCTCCTCGTGAGCATCGGGATCGCGCTCACGATCTCGCTCGCCGGCCATGCACACACCGGCGACTACACCGGCATCGCCGTTCCCGCCGACGTGCTCCACCTGCTCGCGATGTCGGCGTGGATCGGCGGGCTCGTCGTGCTCACGGTCGCGGTCTTCCCCGGGCGCGACGTTGCGCAACTGCGCGACGCGGTGCCCCGCTTCTCACGAATCGGCTTCTGGTCCGTCTGCGTGCTGGTCGTGACCGGGACGTTCCAGGGCTGGCGTCAGGTGCGCTCGCTCGACGCGCTGCGCAACACCGACTACGGACAGCTGTTGATCATCAAGCTCGCCATCGTCGCCGTGATCCTCGTGTTCGCCGCCCGCAGCCGTCAGCTCCGGCACTGGCTCTGGCCGGAACCCGAGCCGGAGCCGCACCGCGAGCTCGTCGTCGCGGGTGGGTCCGATGACGACCCGGCGGGTCCGATCGCGGCCGGCGCGACCGACGGGGTGGGCGAGGAGCCGGACGGGGACGAGGCGCGCGAGCTGCGCCATCTCCGCGGCTCGGTGTTCGCCGAGGTCCTCGGCGCGATCGCGGTGATCGTGGTGACGGCACTGCTCGTCAACGCCGTCCCGGCGAACGTCGCAGCGGGACGGCAGATCGCCGGCGCAACCGCCGTCACGCTGAAGTCGTCGAAGGTGTGGGTCGACATCGCGATCTCGCCGGGTCGCGCCGGCGTCAACGACTTCCACGTCAGTGCCGTCACCCCCCAGGGAGTGCCGCTCCGCCTGGCCGAGCTCACCATGACCGTCGACCTGCCCGACAAGAAGATCGCCCCGATCAACGTGCCCCTGCGCGATCTCGGGCCGGGCCACTACCTGTCGCCGGGCTTCTACTTCACGCTGCCCGGCAGCTGGCGGGTCACGGCGCACGCGCGCCTCGACGCGATCAACGAGGTCACGCTGGTCGGCACCCTCGGCATCCGATGACCGTCACACGCCACGCACCCCGCAACAGCGGTCGGACCACTTCCCTCGGCTCGCTTCCACTTCTCGATTGGCTGATCGTCGGCGGGGGAACCGCGTAGTCGTACGCGGAGGTCGCGGGTCCGCCCGCCCGGTGGAGCGCTCACCGGAGACGTGCGAGGCTGCGGTCGCCGCCCAGGCCGGCCCGGAGGACGGGAGCATCGATGAGCACACTCCGCCCAGTCCCGATCGGCGGCGTCCGGTTCACGGGGTCCGACGCCCTCACCGTCCGCTCCCCGTTCGACGGTCACGAGATCGCAACCGTCCCCGCCTGCACCGCGGCGGACGTCGCGAAAGCCGTCGACGCGGCCGGCGCCGCCCGCCGCGCCGGCCCGCTGCCGCCGTGGCGCCGGGCCGAGATCCTCGACCGGGCGGCGCAGCTGCTGGCCGAGCGGGTCGAGGCCTTCGCACGCACCATCGCCGAGGAGGCCGCGAAGCCGATCAAGACCGCGCGCGTCGAGGCCCGCCGCGCGATCTCGACGTTCACGTTCGCGGCTGCGGAAGCCCGCCGCCTCACGGGCGAGATGGTCCCGATGGACGCCGCGGACGTCGGTGAGGGGAAGCTCGCCTTCACCCTGCGGGTCCCCATCGGCATCGTCGGAGCGATCAGCCCCTTCAACTTCCCGCTCAACCTCGTCGCCCACAAGGTGGCGCCCGCGATCGCGGCCGGCTGCCCCGTCGTCCTGAAGCCCGCGAGCCAGACGCCGCTCTCCGCCATCACGCTGGCGGAGCTGCTGCTCGACGAGTGCGGGCTGCCCGAGGGCCACCTCAACGTCGTCACCGGCGGCGGCGGGACCGTCGGCAACGCGCTCGTCGACCATCCCGGCGTCGCGATGATCACGTTCACCGGCTCCCCCGACGTCGGGTGGGCGATCCGCGGGCGGGCCCCCCGGAAGAAGGTCGGGCTCGAGCTGGGCAACAACGCGCCCGTGATCATCGAGCCGGATGCCGACTTCGCGACCGCGGCGACGAAGATCTCCGTCGCCGGGTTCAGTCACGCCGGCCAGTCGTGCATCAGCACCCAGCGCGTGTTCGTGCACGACGCCGTCGCCGAGAAGTTCCTCGGCAAGCTCGTGCCCCTCGTCGAGGCGCTCGTCGTCGGCCCCCCGCTCGACGAGTCGACCGACGTGTCGGCGTTGATCTCGGGCTCCGAGCGCGACCGCGTCGCGTCGTGGATCGACGAGGCGAAGGGCGCAGGAGCGGAGATCGCGTGCGGCGGCGTCGTGCGCGACGGGGTGCTCGCGCCCACGGTCCTGACCAACGTCGCTCCCGACATGAAGGTGTGCGCGCTCGAGGTCTTCGGCCCGGTCGTCGCCGTCCACACCTATCGCGACGTCGACGAG
>Ga0070741_10020915_pt1 | contig 10243 bp, 10 predicted proteins | sample Coa_R1_4_FD_66440 | JGI IMG/M metagenome (GOLD analysis project Ga0070741, IMG submission 66440) | Surface soil microbial communities from Centralia Pennsylvania, which are recovering from an underground coalmine fire - Coalmine... | ecosystem: Environmental > Terrestrial > Soil > Unclassified ...
TCCGATTGGGACGGGCCGATGGAGATCAAGCAGGTGCGGCCGGCGCATCGCGACAGCTACGAGCGGCTATGCCGCGACAGCGGCGTCGAGCGCTTCCTGATCGACCTGCGCGAGGAGCAGTCGCCGCAACTATATGCCGGCCTGCTCTATCCGCGGCTGGAGCGCGCCATCGGCGCGATCTACCGCCCGGAAACGGAGCTCGCCAGCCACTATTTCGACGCCTCGCTGCCGCGGCAGTTCGACGGCTTCGTGTGGTTCGAGGAAACCCGGGCGGTGACGCCGCTTGCCGCCACCGGCCGCAAGGAATTCGCCGAGACCTATCCCTTCGGGCTGTAAAGCCGGTGCGCCGCCGCCATGCCCCGGAACCTCGCTTGCGAGATGGTGTTTTCCAAAAGGCGGCTTCTGCGCGCGGCCCGGAACCGAGGGCGCCAATCTGCGCGGAACGCCAGCCAGACATCACGCAATCAAGACAGCCCATGGAGAGAATCATGCGCGTAAGCGAAGCAATGACTCCCGACGTCTGCATCGCCAGTCCAGAGCAAAGCATAGCCGAGGCCGCCCGCATCATGGCGGAAATCGACGCGGGCGTGCTGCCGGTCGCGGAGAATGACCGCCTGATCGGCATGATTACCGACCGCGATATCGCGATCCGCGCGGTTGCCGCCGGAAAGGGCGCCGAAACTCCGGTGCGCGAGGTGATGAGCCGAGAGGTGAAATACTGCTTCGAGGATCAGGACACCGAAGACGTCGCCGAGAACATGGCCGAGATCAAGGTCCGCCGCCTGCCGGTGCTGAATCGCGGCAAGCGACTGGTCGGGATTCTGTCGCTCGGCGATCTTGCGATCTGCGAAGATCCCGACTGCACCGGCGAGGCGCTGTCCGGCATTTCCGAGCCGGGCGGCGAGCATTCGCAGTCGCTCGACGGCGGCGCGAGGCCGGCGGCCTGACCGTCAAGCGCGCCGCCTATTCCTCTTTATATCCGTAAGCCAACGCGTTCCCGGTCGCGCCGTAATATTTGAACGGCAGGAATTTGCCCGACATCGTGACCTTCACCCGGTCGCCTTTGGGATCGGGCTGGCGCTCGATCGCCATGTCGAAGTCGATGGCCGACATGATGCCGTCGCCGAATTCCTCCTCGATCAGCGCCTTCCAGGCCGGCCCGTTGACCATCACCAGCTCGTAGAAGCGGTAGATCAAGGGATCCGTCGGCGGCATCGGCGTCCCGGTGCCGCGCATCGGCACCTCGTTGAGCAAAGCCTGCTCAGCTTTCGACAGCCCGAACAATTTGGCGGCGGCGGCGGCCATCGGCTTGGTCATCTTCTGCTGGCCGAGCATGGAGCCGACGATCATCACCGGCGACATGCCGCCGATCTGCTCGCAAATGTATTTCCAGGTCCAGCCTTTCTCGCGTTTGATGTCGAGAATTTTCTCAGCGAGGTCGCTGCGCTTCATGGTCCTCTCCTTGCGTGCACAGGTTTGCCTTGCCGTGCGCAGCGGAGCCCGGCGCCCCGCGGAACAGCCGCGTCTATTCGATAGCGACACGCCGCCGGGTTCAAGATCGGCGGTGAATTTCGCCGGATTAATTTGTAGGCACATTGCCTAGGACGCCCGTTCAGCGTGCGGGCAGCCGCAACGCGGGGCTGCGCCTTATTGCGGCGCGTATCCGCCGCGGCCGACATTCACCCGCGAGGCTTCGAATGAGCCGTCCGGCTTGGCTTCGGCGCGGCTCACCGCGATCGCCGCCCCGGTTTTCAGGTCGTCCCTGCTGGCGTCCGAATTGCGCAGGATGGCGGCTTTCGGCGGGACGATGATCTTCTTCTCCCCGCCGGTATATTTGACCGTGAGCACCTTGCCGTTGACCTCCGAAACCACGGTGTCGATGGTGGCGTTGGTCATGGTCCCTTTGGGATCGCGGCTCCACGGTCTGAACCCTTCATTCTGGCCCCGTTGCGACTCGGCAAAGATCGTGATCTGAACCGCTCGCTGGCTGCCATCCGGCTCCGGCATGGCGCCCACGCCGACGAAATCGCCTTTCTTGACGTCGTTCAGCGACGCCTTTTCCACGGCGACGATGCGCGCCTTATCGGCGAGACCGAGCTTCACATCGCCCTTGGATGTCTTCACCCGATAAAGCTGACCGTCCATCCCTTCGATGGTTCCGGTAAGACGCGAGGTCTGCGCCTGAGCGAAAGCGCAGGCGGTGCCGAATAACAAGGCGGCTCCCGCCAGCGCCGACCTATTGAGCATCATCATATTTTCCTCCGTGGAAATCCGCCCTTCGCTGCATGGGCATCGCCCGACAAACACCTTTCCTGCGCGAGCTATTCCAACTCGGCTTACTCCTGGATCGCGGCGCCGTGCTTGAGATCCGCCTCCACCAGCGCGCGCAGTTCGTCGGTCACCTCCGGCCGCACGCCGAACCACAGCGAAAATCCGCGCACCGCCTGGTGTAGCAGCATGCCGAGGCCATCGGCCGTGCGCAAACCGCGCTCTTGCGCAGCGGCGAGCAATGGCGTCTGCAACGGCACGTAAACAATATCGGCCACCACCGCGTCGCTCGGTAGCCGAGAGATATCGATGTCGAGTTTGGGCTGTCCGGTCATGCCCAGCGAGGTAGTATTGACCAAAAGCTGCACGTCCGGCAGCACGCCGCCGACGTCAGACCATTGCACCGGATCGATCGCCGCGCCGAAGCGCTCACGCAAAGCTTCGGCCCGCGCGAAGGTCCGGTTGGCAAGATGAATACGGCCGACGCCACGCTCGATCAAAGCGAAGACTATGGCGCGCGCCGCACCGCCGGCGCCGAGAACGAGGGCGCCCTGCAATGCCTTCTCCCAGCCCGGCGTTTCCGCATCCAGATTGGCGAGAAACCCCTCGATGTCGGTATTGGTGCTGCGCAATCCGGCACCCTCGAACCATACCGTGTTGGCGGCGCCGACGGCGCGGGCCCGATCGTCCGGCTCGGTCAGGCTCAAAACCGCTTCCTTATGCGGCAGCGTTATATTCGCGCCGATGTAGCCGCGGTCGCGCAACGTGAGAAGAAAATCGGCGAATTTTTCCGGAGGCACGGCTTCGCGCCGGTATTCGGCGGCGATGTTGTGCCGCTTGATCCAGAAATTGTGGATGAGGGGGGACCGCGAATGGCCGACGGGCCAGCCGATCACCGCTACCGCGCGGAAATCCTCGCTAATCAGGCCCGCACTCGAAACCACGCTGCTCCCCCTTGGGCCGCCGGCGTCGGTGAAACTTTCCCCTCGCCGCTCCCGTTGTAAAAAACCTTATGGGGCATTGGTCATGGCCGAACAAGTTACCACTACTCCCGTGTTCGTCCACGGGGCTTTGCGTCTGCCGGAGGTCGAGGTCGATAGCTACAATATCGAACTGCGCGACGACGAAGGCTTTCTCGGCGATCGCGGCAGCAAAAACGCGTTTCGCGAGATTCTCGAGAAATGGCGCAAGGTCGTGCGCAAGAACGGCAACGACCCCTTCGGCGATGAACCAAGCGATGCGATCAGCAAGAAAAAGCTGGATTCCATCCTGATCGAAGGCGATTTAAAGGCGGCCGGCGCGCTGCACGGCGCGATCGAGGATTTTGCGCAGGAGCTGGCGCTCATTATCGGTCGCTTTCTCAAGACCAAAGGCTGGCGCGATACCGAGGCGCTCCGCATTGGCGGCGGCTTTCGCGGCAGCCGCATCGGCGAATTGGCGATCGGCCGCGCTACGGTAATCCTCCAAGCCGACGGCACGACCATCGAACTGAATCCGATCCACCACGACCCCGATGAGGCCGGGCTGCTAGGGGCGCCCCATCTGGCCCCCACCTGGGCGTTCAAGGCGCACGACGCCGTACTTGGCGTCGACATCGGCGGCACCAATATTCGTGCCGGCATCGTCAAACTGAACCTGAAAAAAGCGTCCGATCTATCCAAGGCCGAAATCGGCAAATTCGAGCTCTGGCGTCACGGCGACGAAGAAAATCTGAAACGCGATGACGCCGTCGAAGGTCTGGCGGAGATGCTCGAAAAGCTGATCAAGAACGCGAAAAAGGAGAACCTGCGACTTGCCCCTTTCATCGGCATCGGCTGTCCAGGCCGCATCGACGAGGATGGATCCATCGAGCAGGGCGCGCAAAACCTGCCGGGCAATTGGGAAAGCGGCCGATTCAACCTGCCGCGAACGCTCTGCGACGCAATTCCGAAAATCGGCGACCACGAGACTATCGTCGTCATGCATAACGATGCCGTCGTGCAGGGACTGAGCGAGATACCGTACATGCGGGACTGTCGGCAGTGGGGGATTCTGACCATCGGCACTGGCCTGGGGAATGCCCGCTTTACGAACCGCGCTGAAACCGCGGGGAAATAGTGGCCTCGCGCGGAATTCGCGAGGAACCGGCGAGAGTTTCTGGCGTTTTCGTGGCGCAACGGAATTGGCAAAAACCGATGCGCGAAAACGAGAGCCGGAATTATCCGGTTCACGAGGATATGCGCTTTCAATACGCCTCGTGGATTGTGGAGCGGGCCGCGTGGCTGCTGCTTGGCCTGGTCGCATTCGCGGGCATGGCGGGGCTTTTTGCTCATGGCTGGCTCAGTAAAAGCACGATTAGCACCAACTCTGGATTGAGCCTGGAGTACGAGCGCCTGCAACGCCAATCGGCTTTGTCGCGCTTCGTCATCCATATTCCGGCGCCTCAGCATGGGAATGCCCAAGTGCGGCTCGGGTCCGCGTTTCAACACGCCTTTCAAATCGAGGACATACAGCCGCGGCCGACGGCCAGCAGCGCCGATGCTGCCGGCCTCGATTTTTCCTTTGCGCCGTCCGGCGGCAAGGAGGTTGTCGCGGTGATTTGGACGCGGCCGCGCGAATTCGGATTCATGCGTCTTCAGGTTAGCGCCAGCGGCGGCGCTCCGCTGGCCTTCACCATTTTTGTTTACCCGTAGGGTTCTATCCAATGGATAGCGTGCTCAAGGCTTTGATCGTCTACGCCGTGCTTTGGGCGCTGATCCGCGTTTCCGGCCGGCGCGCCTTGGCGGAAATGAGCACCTTCGATTTCATCCTCTTCCTCATCATCGGCGGCGCCACGCAGCGCGCCCTGATCGGCCAGGATTATTCGCTCATCAATGCGTTCGTGGTCGTGGCGACGTTCATCGTCGTCGACGCCGTTGTGGGATTGCTGGAGCGGCGCTTCCCGGCCTTTGTCAAAGTCGAGAAGGGGATTCCCATGATTCTGGTCGAGAATGGAAGGTTGCTCACCAACCGGCTGCAGTGGGCGCGCGTAAGTCGGGACCAGGTGCTTGAGGCCGCCCGCTCGCTACATGGGCTGGAATCGCTGGAGCAGATCAAATTCGCCATCCTCGAGGCGAATGGCGATATTTCCATTATCCCTTACGAGCGGCCGAGGGAGCGGCCACGGGCGGCGCACTAGTCAAATGCGGATCAGCGCGTGGCCATGAATCGCGGCACGAAATTCGTCGCTGTGCTCGCCATCGGCTCCAGGTTCATGTTGCGCTTCTGCAAGAGGCCGATGAAGTCGCTGCGCGGCATCGGCTTGGCGAAGAGAAAGCCCTGGCCGATGCTACAGCCTACGGCTTGCAGCTTGTGGCTTTCGTGCGTCGTCTCCACGCCTTCGGCCACCGTCTTCAGGCCGAAACGCGTCCCCAATTCGACAATGGTTTCGCAGAGTCCGGCGTTAACCTTGTCGCTGTGGCAATTGGTGACATAGCTGCGGTCGATCTTCAGCTCGCTGAAGGGAAGCTGGCGCAGCCTAGCCAGCGACGAGTAGCCGGCGCCGAAATCATCCAGCGCCAGCGTGCAATTGAATGAGCGCAGCGAATCCGCCACGTCATTGGCGAGTTGCAGATCGTGAATGATCTCGTCCTCGGTGACTTCCATGATCAGCCCCGGCCAACGGTCGGAGCGCGGGCGCTCCTCTTTCAGGATCTTCGCCAAAGGCAATTTGACAAAGGCGCTGACCGGAACGTTGACCGAGAACTTGATCGACATTCCGTTCTTGGCGCAGGCTTCCCAGTCGCGAAGCGCACTTGTGATCACGCGCTCCGTCATCGCCAGCATGTCACTTTCGCTGGCGCCGGGAAGGAATAGCCCGGGCCCGAGGACCCCGCGTTGCGGATGGCGCGCCCGCACCAAGGCCTCGGCGCCGGTAAGCCGCATGGTGCGCAGGTCAATCTTCGGCTGATACCAAAGCTCGAACCATTTGCGGCGCAGCACCTCGGCGAGAGGAATCTTGCCGTCGGCGGATTCGCTGCTGCCGCCGAAAATATTTTTGATCGCGCTCAGCATGCGGACGGTTACATGTGTTTCGGACGGCCCTGATCTTGCCGCCGCTCCACACGGTTATATTGGCCGCCAATGCCGCGACGGTTAATGCGCCGCCTACAAATACCGACATGCTTTTTAGTTCGTATTCGCGCGCCGCTGTTAGGCAGGCGTTTACCGCAATTATTCCCAGTCGGCAGAATGGGGCGGCTAAGCCGCCGCCGCAGCGGCCTTGCGAGCAGCCACGATCTGCTCGGCGGGGCGGCCGCTCAATTCAGCCATATGGTCGAACTTGGACGTGAACGTCCCCACTCCGGCGGTGGCCGAGCGCACTTCGATGATGAGGTCGCCGATTTCCGCTTCCGGCATCAAGGCGCGCACGGTATCCCAACCCGACCAGCCCTCACGGGTGTCGAATCCGAGGATCTGCCCGCGGCGGCCGGAGAGAATAGCGTTGATCTTCGCCGTCGCGTCGCTGGGGCAGAAGATTTCCACTGAGTGGATCGGTTCGAGCAGCACCGGCTGACATTGCGGCAGCGCCTCGACAACACCGATGCGTCCGGCTTGGCGGAATGCCATGTCCGAGGAATCCACGGTGTGATACGAGCCATCGGTCAAGGTGACGGCGATGTCCACCACCGGAAAGCCGAGCGGACCGTGCTGCAGCGCGTCCCGCACGCCTTCCTCGACTGCGGGAATGTAATTGCGCGGCACGACACCGCCGGTGATCGTCTCGGTGAATTGGAACCCGGTGCCGCGCGGCAGCGGCTTGATATCGAGCACCACGTCGCCGAATTGGCCATGGCCGCCGGACTGCTTCTTGTGCCGCCCGCGTTGCACGGCGCCCTTGCGGATGGTTTCACGGTAACCGACGGTCGGCGCGCGCTTCACGATGGCAACGCCAAAGCGATCGGCAAGTCGCTCAGTCGCCACCCGCAAATGCATCTCGCCCTGCCCCAGCATGATTACTTCGTGGGATTCGGGATTGTGGATCACGGTAAGCGACGGATCTTCCTCGAGCAGCTTGTTCAAAGCCTGGCCGAGCTTCACGTCATCCTTGCGCTCCTTGGAACCGACGGCGATCGCCAAAACCGGAGCATAGGGTTCCACCTTGACCGGTTGCGGCGGCGCCTGCTTGCCTGAGGACAGCATCTCGCCGGTCTTGGCGTGGTCGAGTTTGCCCAAGGCTACGGTTTCGCCCGTGGCCGCCGCGCTACGTTTTTCCGACTGCTGGCCGAGCATCTTGAACACGCCGGATACGCGATCGGCGGTATCAGCCGGGCCGATCATCTGAGCACCTTCGGCGACGGAGCCGGCGAGCACGCGCACGATCGACATCTTGCCGCCGTGCGAGGTATGCGACGTCTTCATCACATAAGCGATGGCTTCGCCGTCGGCCGCCTTTACACCGAGCCGCTTGCCCGTTGCCTCGACCCCTGGCGCTTCGTGACGAAGCGCTTTCAAGAGCCGCTGCACGCCGTTGGTCCGCGTCGCTGAGCCGAGCAGCACCGGACAGGCGAGGCCGTCGCGCAATTCCTTGGCGAGATCGTCAAAAACCTTGTCGCGCGGCGGCTGGATATCTTCGAGAAGCTGCTCCATCAGCTGGTCGTCGTGATCGGCCAGCGTCTCGAGCATGGAAAAGCGCGCAGTCTTTTCGCGGTCAGCGGCGTCGCCTTCCAGCGCGATCACTTCCGACGGCGCATGTTCCTTGTAGACATAGGCGCGTTCCAAGGCGAGATCGACGAAGCCGGTTATGATGTCATTGGAAAAAGTGGGAATTTGACGCAGCAGCAGCTTGCAGCGGGAGGCTGGCTGCAACAGCCGCAGTACGTCGTGAATCGCGGCGTCGGCCTTATCGATCTTATTGACGAAAAGGAATCGCGGAATTTTCTGTTCCTCCAGTTCGCGCAGAATGAGCTGGAGTTGGGGGATTTTCTTGTCGTCCATTTCGCAGACGACGATGGCGGCATCCACCGCGGGCAAAGCCGCGCGCATGTCGTGGATGAATTCGATCGAGCCCGGGCAATCGATGAAGGTGTAGCTATCGCCCATGAAGGCAGCGGTTGCCGCGGTGAGTTCGACGCTCATCAGGTGATGGCGCGCTTCCTTGCTGGCGTCACCGACCGTGGTGCCGGTTTCGACGCTGCCTTGGCGCTGCACGGCCCCTGTGCGCGCCAGGATGGCTTCGAGCAAGGTGGTCTTGCCGCTCTGGAAAGGGCCGACCAGCGCAATGCACCGGGGACCCTTCGCCATTCCGTTCCCATTCCCTGTGGCCATGAACGCCTCCACGCTGCGCAGCACGGGCCGGGGCATCCGGCCGCGGTCAGACGCCGGAACAGGATCGTCTCAGGAGGCAGGGGGGATTGGCAAGTCTTTCGTGACCGCAGGCCATGCTCGCAGGCCGCGCCTGCCGCCGAGCAGGCGTTGAACCTGTGAAGTACAGGAACTACTTTAGGTTTCCGCAAAAACGCTGGATACGGCGACAGGCTTCTTCGACCTCTTCCGTCTTCACCGCGTAGGAAATGCGAAAAGCCGGTCCCAGCCCAAAGGCGGAGCCCTGTACCACCGCGACGCCTTCGGCTTCCAAAAGTTCGGTGACGAAATCCTCGTCAGTTGCCAATTTCTTGCCCGACGGCGCAGTCCTGCCCATCGTCCCGGCGCAGGACGGATAGACATAGAACGCGCCCTCCGGCGTCGGACATTTGATCCCCTTCGCCTGATTGAGCATGGATACGCAGAGGTCGCGGCGCTCCTTGAACACCTTATTGTGTTCAGCAATGAAATCCTGCGGCCCATCGAGCGCCTCGACCGAAGCCCATTGCGACACCGCCGTCGGATTCGACGTCGACTGCGACTGAATCATGGTCATCGCCTTGATCAGCGGCTCCGGCCCGCCGGCGTAGCCGATGCGCCAGCCGGTCATGCAATAGGCTTTGGACATGCCGTTGATGGTCAGCGTGCGCTCGTAGAGCTTCGGCTCCACTTGCGCAGGCGTGAAGAACTTGAAGTCGTCGTAGACCAGATGCTCGTAGATGTCGTCGGACATCAGCCATACCTGCGGATGCCGCAGCAGCACCTCGGTGAGCGCCTTCACCTCGTCGCGCGTGTAGGCGGCGCCGGTCGGGTTCGACGGCGAATTCAACAGCACCCATTTCGTCCTCGGCGTTATCGCCTTTTCCAGCGCCGCCGGGCTGATCTTGAAGCCCTGCTCCGCAGTGGCGACCACGGGCACCGGCTCGCCGCCGGCGAGCAGCACCATGTCGGGATAGCTCACCCAATAGGGCGCGGCGAAAATCACTTCGTCGCCCGGATTCAGCGTGGCCATGAACGCGTTATAGAGCACCTGCTTACCGCCGGTGCCGACGACGATCTGGCTCGGCTTGTAGTCGAGACCGTTCTCGCGCTTGAACTTGCGCGCAATCGCGGCCTTCAATTCGGGAATGCCGTCGACCGCGGTGTATTTGGAGGCGCGGCCTTCCTCGATGGCGCGGATGGCGGCGCGCTTGATGTTGTCCGGCGTCTCGAAATCCGGCTCGCCAGCGCCGAGCCCGATCACGTTGCGGCCCGCGGCTTTGAGCGCCCGCGCCTTGTCGGTCACCGCCAGGGTCGGCGACGGCTTCACGCGCTTCAATGAATCGGCAAGGAAACCCATAACAATCTCCAGCTTCAGCCCTGTTCCTAAGGGCGCAAAGCGACGACAGCAAGACGCAAAAGATTGATGGCGTTGCAATGCTGTTGATGGGGCGACCCCCCTCTCTCCGATCGCGGACAGGAAAACAAGCGCAACCCTCCCTTAAGCCGCCGCTGCTAGACCTCGGCACGAGCGGAGGTCCGATGGGCGGCCTTGTCCGGACGATGCGTAGCGGTGCCTGGCTGACCCCTGAGCGGGCACGGCTCTGGGCCATCGCCGTCCTGATCGCCTCGCTGGCCGGCATTCTTTATATTCTGGCCACCGCTCACGGGCTAA
>Ga0070741_10020916_pt1 | contig 10243 bp, 9 predicted proteins | sample Coa_R1_4_FD_66440 | JGI IMG/M metagenome (GOLD analysis project Ga0070741, IMG submission 66440) | Surface soil microbial communities from Centralia Pennsylvania, which are recovering from an underground coalmine fire - Coalmine... | ecosystem: Environmental > Terrestrial > Soil > Unclassified ...
AATGCGTCCACGTGCCCGCAGGTGCATCGGGATCGTCCGCAATCAGCGCAAATGCCTGGGTCCCGTCAGGAGCGCCGCTCCATGAGATTTGTGGCGAGGCGTCTTCTCCATCGCAGGTGAACTTGCGGGCGATCTCGCCGCCGCTCGAAAAACTGGTGCTGCTGAGTGTGAGCGACATGGTCTTTGCTCCTTGCCCATAGGTCGCCATCGAAATCATGAGCGAAAAAAGCGCGATCAGAAAAATCTTGACTAGTCGGATGCGCATGCGGGTGCACCAGGAATTTAGAACGTGGAGATGGTGAAATTGACCGTGATACGAGCTTCCGTTTCAACCGGCTGCCCCTCTTGCAGGTAAGGCTTAAAACGCCACTGTTTCACGGCTTGCCGGGCCGCTTCGGAAAGAATGGTCGGTCCACTCAGCACATGCAGGTCCTGGATGTTTCCGTCCTTGCCGATCAGAGCCTGCAACAACACCGACCCCTGGACCTTCATCTGTTTGGCGAGTAGCGGGTAATCCGGTTGCACCGAATGCGTGACCACCGCTTTGGTGCTCGAAGGCAAGCTGGCACGCTCAGACGCCGAGGCTACGTTGCTGCTCGGACTCGTGCCGCCGTTCCGCGGCTGCATGTCGATCTGCACCGAGGGATCTCCGGGATGAACCGAACGATGCGAATCTCCTGCGACCACCTCGATTTCAAGCGGAGGCAGCACCGCGCGATTGACCACGGCGGGTGGCGCATCGGCAGTTTGCACCGGCGGAGGCGCAGTCCGTGGCTTGGGCCGGACGGCCGTCGTGGTCTTTGGAGCGTGATAGGTGAGTGAACCGGATCCAGGCTGCCCAACGCTGGCGTCATCGGACTCGACTTCGGCCGGTGTGGCCGACGGAAAGAAAAATTGCGACCAGAACACCCGGTCTTTGACCGTGACCCACGCCAGGGCCGCGAGGAGCACAAGCAGCGCTATCACCATCTGGCGCCGCTGCCTGGGGTCGGAGGTCGGTTCCACCCTCTCCGTGGTCAATTGCGCCTGGGTGTCGCCCTCCAGCATGGCCATAAAACCCCTACTCCCTGCCCGGAAATTTTCTTCGTTTCTGTTTCGTAGTATGCCCTGAAATTGCCCGTAAATCCACCGGGAACAGAGATTTCGCACCCTGTGAGCATCATCACATTTAGCTGTGCCACTTATCACAGCGCGGTGTTCCGGCAGGGCTGACACTAGAGTCGTGACGCCGGTCACATCACTGTGAGATGTAGACGGGCATCACAGGGGGTGCGCCGTGCTCTCACCATACGGTCTCGACATTATCGAAAGTTGCCTGACCTGCAAGATGCGTTCGGATCACATTTTTTGCGATCTGCCGACTTCTGCGTTGCAGGCGTTCGAAAACATCAAGTACGCCACCGCGTACCCCAAGAGCGCTGTTCTGTTTGTCGAGGGCCAGGCCCCTCGCGGGATTTTTGTGCTCTGCAAAGGCCGGGTGAAGCTTTCCATTTGCGCCACCGACGGCAAAACCCTGATCCTGAAAATTGCCGAGCCCGGCGAGGTTTTAGGGCTCAGCGCCACAGTTTCGGGCAAGCCGTACGAATTGACGGCGGAGACGATCGATCCCTGCCAGGTCAACTTCGTGAAGCGCGAAGATTTCCTTCGCTTTCTGAAAGAACATTCCGACGCCTGCTTCAAAGTTGCCGAGCAGCTGAGTGAAAAATACAACAATGCCTGCCATGAAGTGCGGGCGCTCGGGTTGTCTCACTCTGCTGGCGAGAAACTTGCCAAATTACTTCTGGAGTGGAGTTCCAAAAACGGAGAAGCGGCGAAGACCGAACCCCGTCTCAAACTGGCCCTCACCCACGAAGAAATTGCGCAGATGATTGGCACTTCACGCGAGACCGTTACCCGTTTGTTTGCGGACATGAAGAAGCGGCAGATCGTTCAGGCCAAGGGCTCGACTCTCATCATTCGCAACAAGGCGGCTCTGAAAGTTTTGGCGACGGCGAACTGACGGCTTTTTCGAACGTGCCCACGGTCACGGGCAGGGGTGACTCTTATCACTGTTTTCTGACACCCATCGCGATAAGACAGCACCATGGAGAGCGCAATTCAGCAAAGTTGTCTTGACTGTGTCCTTCGTTCGGACCGGCTCTTCTGCGATCTGCCCGCCGACGCCTTGCAAGCCTTCGACGCGCTCAAGAGTATGGCCCTATTCGAGCGTGGCAGCGCCATCTTTCAGGAAGGGCAACCGGCTCGCGGAGTGTTTGTGATCTGCGAGGGACGCGTAAAGCTTTCCGTCTGTTCTGACTCGGGAAGACGTCTGATTCTCCGGATCGCGGGACCCGGAGAGGTTCTGGGCCTGAGTGCATCGCTGTCCGGCAGTCCCTACGAAGTCACCGCGGAGACGCTGGACAATGCCCGGGTCGCGCTGGTCAAGCGCAAGGATCTGCTGCACTTCCTGCGCGATCATCGCGAGGCATGCCTCCAGGTGGTGCACCTGTTGAGCCAGGACCTGCATACCGCCTACGACCGCGTGCGCTCCGTTGGTTTGGGCAGGAGCCGCCGGTCCCGGGTCCCGCACGTCCAATAAAGCTTTCGCCCCGGAGTGCCGATTCTGCGGATATGAAGCTGTGGTGCTTTCTGCTGGTGGTGTCTGTTCTTGCTCTTCCTCAGGAAAGTTCTGCCTCCCGTCACAAGGACAAAGCGTCCCCGGCAGCGATGGCTGCAGGGGATTATGTCGGCTCCGATACTTGCATCGCGTGCCATGATGATTCCGGCAAAACTCTGGAGCCCACCCGGCACCAGAAATTGTTCGCCAGCCCTGAGCCCGCAAAAAGTGGGTGCGAGGCCTGTCACGGTCCGGGATCGAAACATGTCGATGGAAACGGCGATGTCGAAAAAATCTTCCGTTTTACCGGCGCCTCCGTCAGCCAAGTCCAACTTCGCTGCACCGTATGCCACTCCAAGCTGGGCGAAGGCCATGGGCACGCCAAGCTGAATTGCTTGAGCTGTCACTCCATTCATCACGCGTTCGAAGCCAGATCTCTCTTGGTCAAAACCACGCCCGATCTTTGCACGGGCTGTCACCACTAGAGGTGATTGCGGTCCTTGCCCGTCATATTCCCACCTATTTTTTCCAACCGCATAACGTGTGACGCACGTCACCTCTTCTGGTGAGATCACTCATTGTCGCATTGCAGCATTCCACGAAGAATAGACAGTCCGGAAGATGTGGAGGGTTTAACCCATGCGATGGAGCGGAGGGAATCTCAAATCCAGGTTACTCGCGGTTCTCTGCATCCTGCTCTTCCTCACCATTTTTTGTTCCTTCGGTTTCGCCGCGGGAGCCGCCAAGGCGCAAAAGCCCAGCACTGAGGAGTGTCTGGCTTGTCATGGCGATTCCACCCTGAGCAAAGAAATCAACGGCAAGCCCTTTAGCCTTTTCGTGAACCCCGACAAGTTCAAGGACTCGATTCACGGCGCCATGTTTACCTGCGTCGACTGCCATACCGATCTCAAGTCCTCGCCCCATGATGGCACCCCGGCCAAGGTCTCATGCGCGACCTGCCACGCCGACCAGCAAGCCGCGTACGAGCGAAGCTACCACGCCAAAGCCATCCAAAACGGAGACGGCAAAGCAGCCACCTGCATCGATTGTCATGGCAGTCCCCATGAACTGCTCCCGGCATCGGACCCCAAGTCCCGCGTCAATCACGCGAATATTCCCGCCACTTGCGGCGGTTGTCACGGGCAGAAGTTTGTCATGGAGGCGAGCGGTCACAGTTCCCAGCCTTTCGCCTCGTACCAGGAGAGCGTTCACGGCAAGGCCGTTGCTGCCGGATCCGAGAAAGCCGCCGTCTGCACCGATTGTCACGGCTCGCACGAAATTCTGGCCGCCAGCGATCCCAAATCTTCCATCTTCAAGTTCAACGTGCCGCTTACCTGCGCGAAATGCCACGAATCGGTCAAAGCCGAATTCATGCAGAGCATTCACGGGCAAGCCGTGACTCGAGGCAATTCGCAGGCCCCCGTCTGTACCGACTGCCACGGGATACATTCCATCAAGTCGCATGTGGATCCGAGTTCCTCGGTCTCGGCCCAGAATTTGGCTCGCAATACCTGTGCGCGTTGCCACGAAGGGGTGCGGCTCTCACAGGAGTTCGGTTTCGAAGGACGTCGTGAAACGACATATCTCGAGAGCTATCACGGCTTGGCATCCAAACTCGGTTCACCCATCGTGGCCAACTGTTCCAGTTGCCATGGCGTGCATAATATTCTGCCCTCCAGCGATCCGCGTTCCACCATCAACCACGCGAACCTGGTGAAAACCTGTGGCCAGTGCCATCCGGGGGTGAACGAAAAATTTGTCTTGGCTAAGGTCCATGTGGATGCGCCGCTCTCGGCCGATACCGGCAGCGTCGCGGTGCGCTGGATACGCAAGTTCTATCTGGGAATGATCCTGGTGGTGATCGGCGGCATGGTCCTTCACAACCTTGTCATATGGCGGCGTAAGGCCATGCTTCGCCGCGCCCAGCATCATCGCCTCGTGCAACGCATGTCCAAAGGCCAACGGGTTCAGCATTGGCTGCTGCTGGTGAGCTTCTTCGTACTGGTGCTGACCGGTTTCGCGCTGAAGTTTCCCGATTCATGGTTCGCCAACCTCCTGGCATTGGGAGAGCGTGTGCGCGGTATCACGCATCGTGTAGCGGCTTTGGTCCTGATCGGAATCGGAGTCTATCACTTAGCCTACCTTGCGCTGACGCGCGAAGGGCGCCGCTTGGTCTTAGACTTCCTGCCCACGCCGAAAGACGCAACCGACGTCTGGTTCACCCTGCTGCACTACCTGGGTTTCCATTCGACCAAGCCGGAGTTCGCTCGTTTCAACTACGCGGAGAAAGCCGAGTACTGGGCCCTGGTGTGGGGCCTGATGGTCATGGCCAGCACCGGGATCATGCTGTGGGCGAAAGTCCTGGTGGGCAACCTGCTCCCGCGATGGTGGCTGGATGTGGCCACCGCAATCCACTTCTACGAAGCGGTGCTTGCGACTTTGGCCATCGTGGTTTGGCACTTCTATCAGGTATTCCTTGATCCCGATGTATATCCGATGAACTGGGCGTGGTGGGACGGCAAAGTTTCATTCGAACATTATCGCGAGGAACACGCGTTGGATACGGCCACTTTGCTGGAGGCCGCTCGCGCAGACGCAGCCTCCAAGCCCTCGGACGAGCACCCGGAGCAAGCGAGAGAAGTGGATGAACCTGTCCAAGTTTCGAAGTAGTGGGATTTAGTACTTGGCATTCGCAGATTTCGGGAGGAGAATCTGTCCTTCCCGCACCAAAAAGACACTGATTGACCTGAAGCAGTGCGCGCAAACTAGTCACGGGAGATGACAGATGGCCGATCCGCAATCCTCAAGCACCCCGATGGGTAAATTAAGAGGACTGTTTCGTAATCCGATCAGCTTGATAGGCGGAGCGTTGGCCCTGGTAGCGCTGGCCAACATTTTATTTTTGTTCCTGATCGATCTCACCTCCGAACACCCCGCGCCTTACATAGGAATTTTGGCTTACATGGTAGGCCCTGCCATTCTCATTTGCGGGCTGGTTCTTATTCCCTTTGGCATATGGTACGACCAGCGGAAACGCAAGACTCTTCTGCCCGGCCAGTCGATACGTTATCTGAAGATTGATTTCACCGATCCCAACCAGCGCGGCGCCCTGGCCTTCTTTGGCAGCTTTCTGGTGGTGTTCATGCTGATGAGCGTGATGGGAAGCTATCGCGCATATGAGTTTACCGATTCGGTGCAGTTCTGTGGCCAGCTGTGCCATTCCGTGATGGCTCCTGAATTTATCGCTTACCAGTTATCGCCGCATGCGCGCGTCGCTTGCGTTGAATGTCACGTCGGAGCCGGCGCCACCTGGTACGTGAAGTCGAAACTCTCGGGCGCCCGACAGGTGTTTGCCACGGCTTTCGACACGTATCCCCGGCCCATTCCGACTCCGGTCCACAATTTGCGCCCTGCCCAGGAGACCTGCGAACAGTGCCATTGGCCGAAAAAATTCTACGGCGCGCAATTAAAATCGTTCACTCACTTCGCCAGCGACGAAAAAAACACCGTTCGCCAGATCAAGTTGCTGATCAAAACAGGCGGGGGAGATCCCGCGACCGGGGCGCCTGAGGGCATTCACTGGCACATGAACATCGCCAACGAAATCACCTACATCGCCACCGACGAGCAGCGGCAAACCATTCCTTATATTCATGTCAAAGACATGCAAGGGCGGGTCACAGAGTATTTTGCGAAGGATTCAAAGCTGGGGCCGGAGCAGATCCGCACCATGCCCCGCCATCGCATGGATTGTGTGGACTGCCACAATCGTCCTACGCATATCTACGTGCCGCCCGACCTGGCTGTCGATCAATCGCTGATGGGGCATCGGCTCGACCCCTCGTTGCCCTACATGAAACAGCAAGCCGTCGCCGCATTGACCGGGAACTACGAGACCACGGAAAAGGCGACCGAAGGAATTGCCAAGAGCCTTCATGATTTCTACGCCTCCAAGTATCCCGATCTGAGCCACAGCAAGGAGCTCGAAATTCGTAACGCGATCGACGAAGTGCAGGCAATCTATCGCCGTACGACATTTCCTGAAATGAAGTTGAATTGGCAGACCCACCCCAACAATCTCGGCCATTTCTATTCCGCGGGCTGCTTCCGCTGCCACGACGGGCAGCACGTGAGCCAGGACGGCAAAGTGATCAGCAAGGATTGCGATACCTGTCATACCGTGGCTGAACAGCAGGAGGGCGGCGTTGCCACCGCGCCGGTGCAGAAGATCAACTTCCAGCACCCGGTCGACCTCGGCGACCTCACTCAGGTGTCCTGCAATGATTGTCACAGCGGAGGCGTCAGCCCCTAACCCGGCGACTCTCAATAACTTGGCCTTGTGACACAGATCACAATTTCAGGTGACTAGGGTCACGGCTGCCCCGGTCATGCTCTTCTATCGTGGCTTCCATAAGGGGTGAACGACTCCCCGGCATCAAGGAGGCCGCTCGATGGCTCCAACGAATGGCAAGCATTCCGCTGCAGGTTCTGAGACTGGTAAGCCGCGCCTGATCTTCTGGGAAGTCACCAAGGGTTGCAATCTGCGTTGCATTCACTGCCGCGCCAGTGCCACCGAACTCAGTTCCCCCAACGATCTTGCCACAAAGTTCGCGCTTGGCATCATTGACCAGATTGCCGAAGCCGCCAACCCTATCCTGGTACTGAGCGGCGGAGAACCACTCTATCGCTCTGATATCTTTCAGCTCGCGCGCTATGCCACGGACAAGAAACTGCGCGTGGCCCTGGCCACTAACGGCACGCTGGTCACCAAAGATGTTGCGCGCATGATCGTGGATTCAGGCGTGAAACGCGTCTCCATCAGTCTCGATGGCGCCGACTCGCTCACCCATGACAGTTTCCGTGGAATCCCCGGCGCGTTTGACGCTGCGGTGTATGGGTTGCGAAACCTGAAGTCCCTGGGCATGTCGGTGCAGATCAACATGACGATCGCTCGCCACAATGCCCGCCAGCTTCCCCAGGTACTCGAGTTGGCCAAGTCTCTGGGCGCCGATGCGCTCCACACGTTCTTGTTAGTTCCGGTTGGCTGCGGTGTAGACATCGCCGCCGAGCAGATGGTTGCTCCCGAAGAATACGAGGAAATGCTGAACTGGTTTTACGATCAATCGCTCACCGGCGAGATCGAACTGAAGGCCACTTGCGCTCCGCACTACTTCCGCGTCGTCCGGCAACGCCGGGTGCAGGAAAAACGCTCTGCCGAAGCCGCTCGCAATCACGCTATTCGACTGGCCGCTGCCGATGACATCGGGCCCACTGAAATGGTGATGCCCGGGGCCACCGGCGTCTCGCTAAAGCCGAATGGCGGGGGAAACGGTCATCCGGGGGGGCACCCCGGTGGTCATCCCACGGACATGAACGCCATGACCAAGGGATGTCTGGCGGGTACCGGCGTGTGCTTCATCTCGCACGAAGGCGAAGTCTATCCGTGCGGCTACCTTCCCGCAGTTGCCGGTGACCTGAGAAAGGAGCGGTTCGCCGACATCTGGGAAAAATCCGTGGTGTTCAACGCCCTGCGCGACACTGGCAATCTAAAAGGGAAGTGCGGCTGCTGCGAGTTCCGCAACATCTGCATGGGCTGTCGCGCCCGCGCCTTCGCCGCCTCTGGAGATTTCTTAGCCGAAGAACCGTTCTGTGTTTATCAACCGAAAACCAACAGCATTCATAACGATAAGCCGTTGCCGGAAAAGCTTGCCTTGCAACAGAAGTGAGAGAAGTATGGCGAAGTTGATTCGATTCTATATTCCCGCGTGTCACCACCAGAAGGTGCGCTGGGTGCCCAAGCAAAGCCGGGGAAAGTTGCTCCCTTTCCCGATCCTGAAGCCTCGCAAGGCCGCGGTGGCAGGAGTTTCATTGAAATGGCAGTTCCTGAACCGTCCATCGCGGTCCGCTAAATAAACATGGCTACAATACATCTTGTGGGAAAAGACCCCGGTGCCCGATCCACCCTGTCGAAGGTTCCGATCTTCTCCGGCCTTTCCGAAACGGAGCTGGGTTTCCTTTCTCAACGCGCGGTTCCCAGAAACTTCGCTGCGGGAGAAATGGTCTTTACCGAAGGCGAGCCGTGCCTGGGAATGTATGTCGTGCAGTCCGGCAACGTCCGTATTTTCAAAACCTCGATTAACGGTCGTGAGCAGGTTCTGAACATCGATGGTCCGGGCAGTTCCGTCGCAGAGCTCCCGGTCTTTGATGGAGGCAACTATCCCGCCTCCGTCAACGCGGTGAGCGATGCCACGCTGCTGTTCGTCAGCAAGCAGGACTTTCAGGCGCTGTGTCTCGCGCATCCGCAGGTCGCGCTTAAAGTGTTGCGAGTCGTGGGCACGCGCTTGCGACGCCTGGTGGGCATCATCGAAGAACTTTCCTTTACCACCGTCAGACATCGCCTGGCTTCCTATCTGGTTCGGACAGCGCAAAAAGAAGGGCAGCCGACAACCGGTGGCATCCAGGTTATCTTGCCTGCCAGCAACCAGGAATTGGCCTCACATATCGGCACCGTCCGCGAACTGGTTTCCCGCAATCTCAGCCGCTTCCAATCCGAAAATCTCATTCGCATGGATGGCCGCTCGGCCATCATTCTCGATCTCGAAAAACTCCAGGCGGAACTGGAAGCTTCCGAGTAGCTCGGTCTCCCATTACACCTGTTTGTGATCAGTGTGACAAAAGTCATCGGCGAATTTCCCCGTCTCTCCTAACCTCAAGACCGTAGCAATCGACAGCTAAGGAGTGAAGCCATGACATTGACAGTGACCAAGACGGTTCGAGACCTGGCCCTGGAAATTCCTAACGCCAGCCGCGTATTCGAAAAATTCGGTATCGACTACTGCTGCGGCGGTATGAAGCCGCTGGATGAAGTGTGTCAGGCAAAAAATATCTCGATCGACGAAGTTTTGCAGAGCCTTGAGGAAGCAGCAGGTTCCCCGGAAGAAACGAAACGCGAATGGCAATCCGCTCCTCTGGCCGATCTAATCGCGCAAATTGTCGAAAAACATCACAAATTCACGCGTGAAGAAATCGTTCGCCTGAATGCACTGCTCGAGAAAGTTTGCGCCAAGCACGGCAGCCATCATCCCGAACTTTTCACGATTCAGACAAGTTTCAGAAATCTCGCGAACGAACTGACCATGCACTTGATGAAGGAGGAGAAGATTCTGTTTCCCTACATCCTGCGCATGGAAGAAGCGGTGCTTCAGCGAGAGCCGATCCTGCCCGCTCCCTTTGGCAGCGTCGATAACCCGGTGCGAATGATGATGCAGGAACATGACTCCGCCGGAGATGCGCTAAGAGCCATGCGCCAAGCCAGCCACGACTACGCACCACCGGCAGATGCGTGCATCAGCTATCGCACGCTCTACCAGGCGCTCGCCGCCTTTGAGGCAGACCTCCATCAGCATATCCATCTGGAGAACAACATCCTGTTTCCGCGAGCCATGGCGTTCGAAAAGAACAATAGCTAACCCCTCCGTTCAAAGGACATTTCAAGTCTTAGAGTAGTAACCGCGGAAGCCTGCGTTGGGATGGTTGGCGGCCGCAAATAAAAAGCCCCGCCACTTCGGCGGGGCATTTTTTCTTTCCCGTTTACGCTGATTTCTTCACTGCTTCCGGAAACCGGATGACTTGGCCCCGCTTGTCCGC
>Ga0070741_10020917_pt1 | contig 10243 bp, 9 predicted proteins | sample Coa_R1_4_FD_66440 | JGI IMG/M metagenome (GOLD analysis project Ga0070741, IMG submission 66440) | Surface soil microbial communities from Centralia Pennsylvania, which are recovering from an underground coalmine fire - Coalmine... | ecosystem: Environmental > Terrestrial > Soil > Unclassified ...
TGGGGGATCTGGGTGGACGAATAGAGGATGATGTCGCCGCCCACCGGCTGCGGGATGACGACCACGCCGCGAGGTTCGATGGCGTCCGGAATCAGACGTTGCTGGACGTAGCGCTCTTTGACGACATGGACCGCGCTCGAAAAGGCGGCGTTGACGGCTTCGTCGTCGGGAGCCAGGCGCCACGTGTAGGAGGCATTGGTGCCGAGGGCGTCGTGGATCACCACCCGGTCGCTCTGGGCGTCCTCCAGGTCGACGACGGCGGGCAGGGGGTCGTACTCGACGACCACGGCATCGACACCGTCGGCCGCCGCGTAGCGCGAGTCGGCTACGACCACGGCCACGATCTCGCCGAGGAAGCACACCTTCCCCGTCGCGACCGGGAAGTGCTCGGGGTTCTTCATGTCGGGCGTGACCGGCCAGGCACAGGGCATGGGCGCGGCCCACTCGCCGGCCAGGTCGGCGCCGGTGAACACGTGGCGCACACCGGGAACCTGCAGCGCGCCGGACACGTCGACGCTCGTGATGGTGGCGTGGGCCATGGTGCTGCGGACCATGGCGAGGTGGAGCGCGCCGGGCACCGCCAGGTCGTCGGTGTAGCGGGCCTCGCCAGTGAGGAGACGAGGATCTTCCTTGCGCCGCAAGGGCGTTCCGACCACGGGCGGGCGCGTTGCCTCGGTTGCCGTCATACCGTCACCTCCCCGTGAGCCGCGGCCAATACGGCCTGCACGATGTTGTGGTAGCCGGTGCACCGGCACAGGTTGCCCTCGAGCCCTTGGCGCACGGCTGCTTCGTCGAGAGCGCCGTCCTCGGCCACCAACGACACGGCGGCGAGCACCATGCCCGGGGTGCAGAAGCCGCACTGCAGCCCGTGGTGCTCACGGAAGGCGGCTTGCATCGGGTGGAGCTCGCCGTCGGTTGCGAGGGCCTCGATGGTGGTGACCTCGTGGCCTTGGGCCTGCACGGCGAGCATGGTGCAGGACTTCACCGACTGGCCGTCGAGCAGCACCGTGCACGCACCGCACGAGGACGTGTCGCATCCCACGTTCGTGCCGGTGAGCCCGAGCACGTCCCGGAGATAGTGGACGAGTAACAGGCGAGGCTCGACATCGCGCTCCGTGGTCGAGCCGTTCACTGTGACGGAGACCTGCATGCGCTCCACCCCCTGCACCGCTCGGGAAAGCGGGCAAGGTCATTGTTGCGCGAACTTCGCCTGCGTGCTCGGCGGCTGCGGGAGGTGCCGTTTCTGGTGATTTGGCGCGGGGCGTACGGCGACTCCCGGCAAAGCCGGCTACGGCGCCACCGTGGCGGCCAACTCCTCCTGGCTCATGGTCGACCGGCCGGGGATGTCCTGGGCCTGGGCCTTCTTCAGCAGCTCGTCCTTGGTGAGGTCGATCTTGTCGGCCAGCGTGGGCGCGCCGAGCTCCCGCTTGCGGCCTTCCATCTGCTCGGCCCACTGCTCGCGAGCGGTGGCTTCAGAGGACGAGCGGACGTCGGGGAACATCTCCTCTTCCTCTTCCTCGGCGTGGTGCTCGACGTTCTCGATGAGCACGGTGACCTTGGCCGCCCACTCCTCGCTCCCGGGCTCGAGGGCCGCCAGCTCTTCGATCAGGACCTTGGCCACATGGTGCTCTTCGTTGGCCTCGGCCACCATCTCGGGAAGCTCCTCCTCCAGGCTCTTGATGGCGGGGTAGAAGATCTCCTCCTCGATGGTGGTGTGCACCTCGAGCTCGGTGACGATGCGGTCGACCACCGACTGCATCTCGGCCGTGTCCTCGGCCTCGTGCGCCTTCTTGAACAACGAGAACAGGCCCCGGACCCGGTTGTGATCAGCGGTGAGCAACTCCAGAGCGTCCATGCTTCCCTCCGTCGCGTGGTGGTGTGCCGTGCGACGTACCCACGGCGGGAGGGAAGCATGCGCCTCGATCGGTGCCGCTCAGGTGTCGAGCGTGCCCACCCCCACGACCGGCGAGCCTGGCGGGTTGTTCCCCAGCGAACCGGCGAACGGCTTGTTGCTGAAGTTGAACACGCCGCCGTCCCGGCCCACCATCAGGTAGGCGTCGCCGTACCGAACCATGCCGGTGATGGGCGCGTTGAGCGGCTTGCCGCCCATGGAGCCCTTGAACGGCGCGTCCCCGAAGGAGAACAGGCCGCCGTCCGACGCCACCAGCCAGTACCCGCCGTTGCTGCGGTCGGGGACGAGCGACTGCACCGGCGCGTTGAGCGGCTTGCCGCCCATGGAGCCGCGGAACTTGGCGTCCCCGAAGGCGAACACGCCGCCGTCGGCGGCCACCATGTAGTAGCCCTGGCCCGTGGGCGTGGCCACCGACCCGAGGACCGGACCGTTGAGGACGGTTGCGCTCATGTCACCGAGGAAGGGCGCGTTGCCGAAGGTCATGACCCGGCCCTTGTTGGTGAAGATCCAGTAGCCGCCGCCGTCGGGCGTGGCCGAGAGGCTGGTGACGGACTCTCCGCCCTGGAGCCGGTCGGCGGCACCACCGAAGTTGGGGGCGTTGAAGGCGAACAGATGCCCGCGCTCGTCGATCACCCAGTAGCCGTCGCCCGCGGGCGTGGGCTCGATGTGCACGGCGTTCAGCGTGGCCGCGTCACCCCGGGCCACGGCGTCGCCGAAGGCGAACACCTGCCCGGCCCGGGTCAGCATCCAGTAGCCGGAGTGGTGCACGACCGGCGGGGCGTTGACCGTCTGGGTGAGCGCGGGCGAGGTGGACGTGGCGAACGTGCCGTCGCCGCTGTACACCCCGGTGATGCTGTGGGAACCGGCGGAGAGGGCCGAGGTGGTGCACGACGCCTGGCCCGTGGCCAGCCCGACGGCCGCGCACAGCGTGGCCGAGCCGTCCTTGAAGGTCACCGTGCCGGTGGGCGTGCCCGTGGTGGACACCGTGGCCGTGAAGGTGACCGACTGCCCGGCGCTCGACGGGTTGGCCGACGATGCCATGCCGGTGGTCGTCGCCACCTTGTTCACCGTCTGGGTGAGCACGGACGACGTGGAGCCGGCGAAGTTGGCGTTGCCACCGTACACCCCGGTGATGCTGTGGGAACCGGCGGAGAGGGCCGAGGTGGTGCACGACGCGTGGCCGGTGGCCAGCCCGACGGCCGCGCACAGCGTGGTCGAGCCGTCCTTGAAGGTCACCGTGCCGGTGGGCGTGCCTGCCGCGGGTGCCGCCGGGCTCACCGTGGCCGTGAAGGTGACCGACTGCCCGGCGCTCGACGGGTTGGCCGAGGACGTCAGGCCGGTACCCGTGCTGCCCTGGTTCACCGTCTGGGTGAGCGTCCCGGTGCTGGAGCGGAAGTTGACGTCGCCCGAGTACGTCGCCGTCATGCTGTGGGTCCCGACGGCCAGTGGGCCGGCGGGCGTGCAGGTCGCCTGGCCGGTGTGGTCGTCGACGGTCACGTTGGTGCAGCCGGCGATGGCCCCGCCGCCGTCCTGGAAGGACATCGTTCCCGTCGGCGTACCCGGCGCCGTCGACGTCACCGAGGCGGTGAGGGTCACGGCCTGCCCGGTGACCGACGGGTTGGCCGACGACGTGAGCGCCGTCGTTGAACCCACCGCGCCGATGACCTGGGTCAGGGCCGGCGAGGTGCTCGTGTTGTAGCCGGGGTCACCGTTGTACACGGCGGTGATCTGGTGGGTGCCGTTGCCCAGCGTGTTGGCATTGGTGTCGCAGGTCGCCGTCCCGTCGGACGCCAGCGGCCGCGAGGTGCAGCCGGAGATGGCAGAGCCGTCGGACTTGAAGTCCACCGAACCCGTGGGCGTGCCCGCGCCCGGCGCAGTGACGGTGACCGTGGCCGTGAAGGTGATGGGCTGACCCAAGAGGGCTCCGTCGGGGGCCGTCGTGTCGACCGCCGTGGTGGTATCCGCCTTGTTCACGGTCTGGGGGACGACCGCCGAGGTGCTACCGACGAAGTTGCCATCCCCGCTGTAGACGGCAGTGATGTTGTGGCTGCCCGCCGACAGCCCGGGCGGCGCTGCGGGGGTGCACGTCGCCTGCCCCCCGGTCATCGCCGCCGTGCACAGCGTGGCGGCGCCGTCCTTGAAGCTGATCGTTCCCGTGGCCGTACCCGAGCCAGGTGACGTTGGCGTCACCGTGGCGGTGAAGGTCACGGACTGACCCTTCACCGACGGGTTGAGTGAGGAGGACACGGCCGTGGTGCTCTGCGCCTTGGTCACGGTCTGGCTCAGCAACCCCGAGCTCGTGGCGTAGCTGCTGTCACCGCTGTAGGTGGCGACGATGGAGTTGTTCCCCACCGCGAGGGCCGACGTGGTGCACACCGCATGGATGGGCGGCGTAGCGGTGACCGCCAGGGTGCTGCATCCGGAGATGGCATGGCCGTTGCTGGTGAAACTCACGGTCCCCGTGGGCGTCCCCGGGGCGGACGTGGTGATGGTGGCCGTGAGGTCGACCGTCTCACCCGACACGGGACTGGGCTTCGAGCTGGTGACGGCCGTGGTGGTGTCCGCCTTGGTGACCGTGTAGGTGATGGCGTTGCTGCTCGTGCCGTAGTCGGCGTTGCCGTTGTACGTGGCGGTGATGGTGTGGGCGCCCACGGCCAACGGCGTGGTCGTGGAACAACTGGCCGAGCCGTTCACGAGCGTGACCGGCGGGCAGATGGCCGACGCGGTGACGCTGTCGGTGAACGACACCGTGCCGTCGGGCGGGGCGGGCACGCCTGCCGTCGTGGCCGACACGGTGGCGTTGAACGCGACCGTGGTGCCGAACTTCGACGTGCTGGCCGGGTTGGCGGTGAGGCCGGTGGCCGTGCCGTGCTTGTTCACCACCTGGTCGAACGTCGGCGACGTGCTCGCGTTGAAGTTGGTGTCACCGCTGTAGGTGGCGGTGATGGGGTGCGTCCCCAACGTCGGGTTGTTCACTTGGCAGGTGGCGGTGGCGTTCGACGCCACCGGCGTGACAGTCACGTTTCCGCAGCTGCCGATGCCGCTGCCGCCGTCGAAGAAGCTCACCGTCCCCGAGGGCACGCCCGACCCGGGAGCGGCGGCCGTCACCGTGGCCGTGTAGGTGACGGTGTCGCCCATCTCGGCCGGGTTCTTGGACGACGTCACCACCGTTGCGGTGTTGTCCTTGTTCACCGTCTGGACCACGTTCACGGCCGAGTCGACGGCCTTGTAGTTGGTGTCACCGGAGTACGACGCCGAGATGGTGTGCGGCCCCGGTGTCAAGTTGGACTTGCCGCAGGTTGCCTTGCCTGCAGTCACCGTGGCTCCCGTGCAGATGACGGTGGCACCGTCCTTGAAGTCGACCGTACCCGTCGGCGCCGTCGGGGCGCCGGTGGCCGGGTCGACGGGTGAGAGCGTGGCCGTGAAGGTCACTCCTTCGCCCGACACCGTGGGGTTCTTGGACGACGACACCGCCAGGCTGGTGTCGGCCTGGCTGACGGTCTGGGGCGACGCGGCAGTGCCGCTGCTGCTGATGAAGTTGTCGTCACCCAGGTACGAGGCGTTGATGGTGTGGGCGCCCACGGAGAGGTTCGAAACGCTGCACGACGCGTGCCCGCCAGTGAGCGTGACAGAGCACACGGACGTCGCACCGTCCTTGAACGTCACCGTGCCGGTGGGCGTGCCCGTGCCGGGGCTGTTGGCGGCCACAGTCGCCGACAACGTGACCGGCTGGCTGAACACCGAAGGGTTGGGCGTGGAACTGGGCGTCGTGGTGGTCGACGCTCGGCTGACCGTCTGTCCCAATGCCGGGCTGGAACTGCTGGCGAAGTTGATATCACCGCTGTAGGTGGCGGTGATTGCGTGCCCGCCGACCGACAAGGACGAGAGGACGCACTTGGCCGAAACGGTGGCGTCGAGCGGCACGTTCTGGCACGTGACGATCGGCGTGGCCGGGGCCGTGCCGTCCGTGAAGCTCACCGACCCCGTCGGGGTCCCCACGTGGGTGCTGGTGACCTTGGCCGTGAAGGTGACGGTCTGCCCGAATACCGACGGGCTGGCGCTGGTGGACAGGGCCGTGCTGCTTTCCACCGTGCCCACGTTCTGCGTGACCTGGGCGCTGTTGCCGGTGAAGCTGGCGTCACCGGCATAGGTGGCGGTGACCGTGAAGGCTCCGCGGGTAGGGAACACCGTGGTGCACGTGGCCTTGCCCGCCGTGATGGGCTGGGCGGTGCAGCCGCTGATCGGCCCGCCCGGAGTCGAGAAGGCGACCGTCCCGGTCGGCGAGCCGCTGCCCGGTGCCGTCACGGCAAGGGTGTCGGTGAGGGTCACGGTCTCGTTCTGGAGCGACGGATTGGGCTGCGAGGTGAGGGTGCCCGTCGTGGCGGCCTTGCTCACGGTCTGGGTGACCGTGCCCTGGCTGACGTCGTAGATCGTGTCCCCGCTGTACGAGGCGGTCACCACATCGGTCCCGACGGGCAGCGCCGTCGTCGTGCAGGTCGCGGTGGCCGAGGAGGCGCCGGGACTGGTGGGCGTGAGGGTGGCGGCATCGCACCCGCTGATGGGCGTGGTACCCGGCCCGGTGAAGGCGACCGTTCCCGACGGCGCCGGCGGCGTGGGGTTGGTCGTGGCGACGACCGTGGCGGTGAACGTCACGGACTCACCGGACACCGTCGAGGCCTTGCTCGTAGCGACGGTCGTCGTCGTCGCCACCAACGCTGCCGCGCCTGCGGGAGCAACGGCCACGAACGGCTGGAGCGCCTGGAGGACCAGGAGCGCGCCGGCGAACGCGCCGAAGGCAGCGCGGGCACGAAGGATGGGACGGGGCATCAAGCGCCTCCAGGTGCGGTGATGTTGGCAGCGACTACGGCAGGAGTAATTGGCCACGGACGGCTTCGATTCCTTGGGAACAATTGGGGAGAACAGCCGCGTAAAGGGGCACAGAGGGTGGGCGCGGACCCGTTTCACCGCGCGTTCCCCGAGTGACCCCATCTGCCGCCGATCTCCCTCCCGCCAGGCAATCGGCGCGCTGGTGGGGAAGTTGAGTGAACTTTCCCAGAACTTAGCTGAGCGGTTCGCGGCGTTTATTCGTGCTGAGCCGCGCTGAGTCGGGTGGCCCTTTTCTCGGCACGCCATGGGGTGCTACGCCTGTGCGATGCCCGCCGAGGGAACGGTCGTGCTCCGGATCCTGATCGGTACCGTCCTTGGCTACGGCCTCGGGTTCGAGCGGGAGCTGCGGGGCTCACCCGCCGGGGATCGCACCTTCTCTCTGGTGGGGGCGGCGGCCACGGCCATCACCGCGGTGGCCTTCAAGCAGTCGCCCCAGACGGTCGCCGGTGTCGTCACCGGCATCGGCTTCATCGGTGGCGGCGTGGTGTTCCAGGGGCAGGGCGCGCTGGTGCGCGGCATCACCACCGCCGCCACCGTGTTCGTCACCGCCGCCGTCGGGATCCTGGTGGGCGCCGGGCAGTTGCTCGCCGGCGTGGTGCTCGCCCTCCTTGTCCTCGTGGTGCTCGAGGTCCGCCACTTGCCCGCCCTCCGCTACCTCGATGCCCACCGTTACCAATCGCGGTTCAAGAAGGACGTGGAAGAGCCGGACGAGCGCTGACGCCGCCGCCGGGGGCGAGGCCTATCCAGCGGGATCCCCGGAGCGCTCAGGCGAGCGCATCCAGCATCCCGTGAAGGTGGGCGATGGCCAGCTCGATGTCGAAGTACTTGCGCTGGCCGGCGCGCGACTCGGCGGACAGCACCCCACATCGATGGACGCGCTCGAAATCGCCGTACGGGAAGTGGTAGCGGCCCTTGCGCTCCTCGTCCTTGTCCTCGTCCATGCCGAGGTACCAACGGGCGTACTCCTGAAAGCCGTGGTCCTCGATGAAGCGGTTCTCGTCCTCGGCGGATGGCTGGTGCTCGCTCCAGTCGTCGCGGTCGTCCAGCACGTACTTTCCGTCCTTGATGAGCGCCTGGGCATGCTCGAAGGCCGCGTCGTTGAGCTTCATCGGACGCCCACCTGTTGCAGGCTCGGCACGGGGGCAGCCGGCGCCACCTCGCCGCGGTGGGGTTCGACCGGCGCCAACACGAGACCGGCGAGGTGACGCTGCTCGCTGAGCGGCGAGCGCAGTGAGGACGTCGACCGGGAGTCGTACGGCGGGCACGGGCCGCAGGCGGCGTCGGCGTACGAGGCCGCTCGGGACAGGAGTGCCCGTGGGGACCGGGCTGCCCGTGGGGACAGGAGTGCCCGCGGGGACAGGGCTGCCCCTGCCCCTCGGCCCGCATTGCGTGGCTTCATGTCGACCTCCTCGGTCAGCCGTGCCTTGCGCTACCCGGAATGACCACGGGACGAAGCATCCCCTCGGGGTCCGTGGTCGTATGGATCCAGCCGCGCACGTCGGGCCGCAACTGGTCGGCGATCCGGTGCGCCTCCCCGCCCGAGATGCGCTCGGCCAGCGTCTGCAGCGTGGCCCACGTGGCCCGCGCGGCCGTGTCCCGGTCGAGGTTCGCCCACCGGCCCACGCTCGCCAGGAACTGGTCTCATCCATGTGCCGTCCAGGCTGGTGCGGGCGTGGGCGGCTCACATCAGGCGATCGCGTGATTGCATCGGGCGCCTCGCACCCACGCATCCCGTGCCCCCGAACTTCTGTGTGCAGGGAGCGAGTCCCAGCCCGTCGAGCGCCTCGCACTCGACCGACGTGCTCGGCAGCGTTGATGTTGACCGGACCCCGTTCATCGGTCCACCCGCTATGAGAGCTGTGGTTGGTTGATCCGCCACCGCTCGGCGAACTCGACGGGCGTCAGCATGCCGAGGGCCGAGTGGGGGCGGTAGGTGTTGTACTCGATGCGCCAGTCGGCGGCGAGCACCCGGACCTCGAGCAGCGAGTCGAACTGCTCCACGGCCAACAGCTCGTCGCGCATGCGGCCGCCGTAGGACTCGACCCAGGGGTTCTGCCAGGGCGAGCCGGGATCGATGTAGCTGGTGCCCGCGCCCGTGAACCGGCACCAGTCTCTGAGTGCGTTGGCGGTGAGCTCGGGGCCGTTCCATTGGCGGTTGTTCTCCATCCACTCGCTGGGCGGGGTGTCCGGTGGGTTGTAGTAGTCGGCGCCCAGGCCTTCGGCAGTCGGGATGACGCGCCCCTCCATGTCCTCGCCGATGACTATCGCTCGGCGGCCGCCGCCGCCTGCTCCCTCTGCGGCCACAACGGAAGCGATTGAAGTCGAAAGCATCGCTGAGTGCGACGAGGCTTCGGTGCCCGTCGCGGTTGCGACCGACGCTGGTCCGCTATCGAGTGCGGAACGCGCGGAAGCGTCGTTGTGCGCGCTGTCGTAGCTGTAGTCGGGCCCGACGGCATGGCGTGTTGCTGTGCTCCCCGGGACGCTCGCACCGAGCTGGCTGACGACAACAACGGGGCCGACTACAACGAGCCCAATTGCGATGACCAGCCAGGCGGCAAGCCTCGACAGCGACGGCCTGGTCGAGGCTGCTTCGGTCACTCGGTGTCCAGGTCGGGGTGCAGAGGTACCCGCGGATCGACCCGTTCCACGAGGCAGCGTCGGTGACAGACGAGCCCCTGCCGTTCATCGCCTCCAGGCGTGGGAATGACGATGAGGTCCACTCGCTGGTACCACTGCACATCCTGGAAGCAGAAGCAGCAGGTGGCGATGTGCTCGTTCATTGGATCGTCCAGCCGTAGTTTTTCGCGAGTCGATCGAGCGAGGCCTGCGACAGGTTCTGGAAGGTCGTGATCAGGCCTCGTTCGCCATCGACGACGACGCTGAATCGCCCGTCTGCCTGTTGGAGGCACGAGCGACCGCGCCGTTGGTCTGTGTGTACTCCGTCCCCCCACCTCGAACCACGGAGATCTCGGCCTCGTTCAGTAAGCCGCCGCCTGCCCCGGCGGATTCAGCCTCTGCGGCGCTCGAAGACTCTTCCGGGCACCCCACCGTCTGGGCAATCGTGACGATGCCAACCTCGACGACCGCCGCGGCGTGCCCCACCGAACATGCCCACATCCTGCCTTCGTTGCTCTCGTAGGAGCAATCACCCCCGAGCATCCCGTGGCCGAACGCACCAAGCTGGCGACCCACCTCGGCACCTTTGCAGCCCCCATGGCTGTTGTGAACGAGGCACCACAGGCCGGTAGCGTCGGTCCCGTTCAACGGCGAACCGCCGACATACCCGTAGGCCGACCGGGTCGTAGCCACCAGCGGGTCGCGGGTGAGGAACTGGCCGGTGGCGGGGTCGTAGTAGCGGGCCCGCAGGTAGACGAAGCCCGTCTCGGCGTCGGTCCACTCGCCGGCGAAGCCGAGCGGCGTGGTGGCCGTGCCCGACGAAGCCAC
>Ga0070741_10020918_pt1 | contig 10243 bp, 7 predicted proteins | sample Coa_R1_4_FD_66440 | JGI IMG/M metagenome (GOLD analysis project Ga0070741, IMG submission 66440) | Surface soil microbial communities from Centralia Pennsylvania, which are recovering from an underground coalmine fire - Coalmine... | ecosystem: Environmental > Terrestrial > Soil > Unclassified ...
CATGCTCTGCACCCGGCTGAAGAAGGACGATCAGCTCAAGGCGATCCCGATCATCCTCACCAGCGCGAACGCGACGCCGGACAGCTTCGAGAAGCACAAGAAGCTGAAGACGCGGGCGGAGGAGTACCTGATCAAGCCGTTCGCGCCGCAGATCATGCTGGAAAAGGCTTCGCAGCTCCTCGGCGTGCAGCTTCCGCCGGAACAGGGTGAGGAGGAGATCGTGGCGGTGGAGGACGAGCCGCTCGGGCTGGGCGACCTGGTGGACGGCGAGGACGAGCCGATCTCCCTCTCCGCCGCCGACGTGGCCCAGGCGCGCAGCGCGCTGACCGAAGAGCCGCTGGTGGTGGAAGAGGTCGAGGAGGTCATCGAGCTCCCCGAGGAGGGCGGCGACAAGGATCTGGAGATGTTCGACAAGGCGTTCGACTCGCTGGGCACCAACGGCGCCCAGCCGCCCTCGAGCGCCACCAGCCGGTTCGCCGATGCTCCGGCGCAAGCGGCCGCCGCCCCGTCGAAGCCGGCGATCGCCATCGAGGTGGAAGCGCCGGCGGACGATGCCGTGCTTCGCTCGCTGGTCCAGGGCGAGGAGCCGGTGGCGGTCAACGACCCGGAAGACTTCGATGCGCGCATCGCCGAGCTGGAGTCGAAGCTCGCCGAGCGGGACGCCGAGCTGGATCACGCGCGCAAGGGCGCGGCCTCGAGCACCGAGGTGATCCGGATCAAGGAATCGAAGAACAAGGCGGAGAAGGAGATCCTCCGCCTTCGCGAGGAGCTGAACGCCAAGGACAAGGAGCTGGTCGAGCTGCAGGAGCAGCAGACGGCGCTGGAGTCGCAGGCGCAGCAGCTCAAGGACGACGCGGTGAAGCGCGAGGCGGCGGCCAAGTCGCTGCAGCAGCGCGCCGATGCGCTGGCGGCGGCGGCGAAGAAGTTCGAGCGCGAGCTGACCGCTGCGCGGGAAGAGGTGAAGAAGGGCGGCGCGGCCGGGGAGCTGAAGTCGAAGCTGGCGGCGTTCGAGAAGGAGCTGGAGGCGGCGAAGACAGAGGTCGCGGCCCTCACCGGCGAGAAGGACCTCCTCTCGGAAGAGCGCGACGATCTCAAGAAGCAGCTGGAGGAAGCGCAGGCCAGCGCGGAGAAGAACGAAGACCGCGCGGTGAAGGCCTACGCGAAGATCAAGAACGAGGAGAAGCTGCGGGAGAAGGCGCGCAAGGCGCTGGAGATCGCCCTGCAGCTCCTCGAGAAGAATGGCGCCGACGACGAGGACGCCGACGAATCAGCGAAGAAGTTCGCCTAGAATTTCGGGGCAATTCGTGAAGCCTAGTCGATGCCGCCCTTCTTCTCGACCATCTTCTTCGCCGCGGTGGCGAGGCCCTGCGGGACGTTGCGGTTCTTGGCCACCGACTTCACTTCGGCCATGCGCAGCGAGGAGAGGAAGCGCATGGAGACGCCCACCGGGGTCTTCGGATTGTTGATGAGATTGACCTTGATTTGGTAATTCTTCATCAATTGCCGGTTGTTGTAGATGTACTGGAGGACTTCCTGCGGAGACATGCGGGAGTTCGCCACCTTGGCGATCTCGCCCTCGGTGATGCGCGCCGACTGCAGCACCGCGAGCTGCACCAGCTTGTTGGGATCGCGCAGGAGGATGTTGCGCACCTCGCGGTTGCCCTTCTTGTTCGCCCACTCCACCTTCTTCGCCACGCTCAGCTTCATGATCTGCTGCGTGATCGAGAGCTTCTTCTCTTCCTCCCGCTGCTCTTCCGCGCTGCCGGGCGTGACGGGCATCTCCTCGCCGTCGGGCCCGGTGACGCCCATCTGCTCCAGAGCGGCCTCGGCCCGCGCCTCGGTCTTCTTCTGCTCCGCGGCGACCTTCTTCGCCAGCTCCTCGTCCTGCTCCGTGCCTCCGTGGATGCGGCGGCGCGCCGCGCGGAACGCAGGCACGTCCTCGAGGGCGAGCCCGGAGCGGACGCAGAAGTCGCAGACGTTGTCGACCGTGGCCGGCCGGGCCGCCGGGTTCCCCACCAGCGCGCGAACGATGTCCGGGTAGCGGAGCATGCGCAGCTGGTTCTGGGCGACGATCTCGACGATCTTCTCGTCGGCCACGGCGGCGATGCGCTGGAACGCGGCGTCCGGCGTGCTGGCGTTCAGCACCAGCATCTCCACGTACACGTGCTGGCTGGCGAAGAGCGAGGCGTAGTACCCGAGCACCGCCGGGTCCGCCGTCTCGTCGCGCAGCGCCACCGAGAGGATCCGGTCCGGCAGACCCGCCGCGCTCTTCTCCGCCGTCTCCCGGACCGCCTGGTCGGGGTCGAAGGTGAGCATGAACAGCGCGGTGGCCATCTCCTTCGGCCCCATCGGGACGAGGACCTTGGCCCCCATCATCCGCAGCGGGACGGGCGCTTTCGGGTCGACGTGCTTCTGGAAGTTGGAGGGCAGCGCGGAGAGCGGCACCGGGCAGGAGGGCGCCGGCGCTGGGGGGACCTGTGCTTCGCTCATCGCCAGATCCTAGCTCAGTCGGGCCGCGACATGGGGTCGAGGCGCACGCGCTTCGACCACTTCCAGGTCAGCTTTCCGATCCACTTGTTGAGGATGAAGTTGCGCGGCAGCCAGGGGATCGGCGGCGGCCGGCGAAGGCCGAGGGCGACGAACTCCGCGGTCACCCGGGGATCGTCGGGCGCCAGCTCCATCGCCTTGCGCAGCGCGCGGACGGCCTGCTCCTTGTTGCGCGTCACCACCAGGGCGCGCGCGAGGTTCACCAGCGTCTCGGTGGTCTGGAGCCCGCGGCGCAGCGCCTCCTCGCAGAAGCGGATTCCCCGCTGCCGATCGCCTTCCACCAGCACCAGCGTCAGCCCGTAGTTGGAGAGTACCCGGGCGTCGTTGAGGTTGCGGCGCCAGGCCTTCTCGAACACCTCGTGCGCCGCCCGCGGATCGAGGTCCAGCATCGACCGGCCTTCGTCGAGGATCCGGTCCAGCTCGCCGCGCGGCACCAGCGTGGGCGGCGGGCGCGGCGCCGGCGCGCTGGCCCGCGGCGCAAGCGCGTTCACCGCGGTCTGCGCGCGGGGAGTGGCGCGGACCGTGGCACGCAGGGCATCGAGCTCCGAGGGGGTCGCTCCCCGCGGCAGCTCGGGGCCGTCGTCGTCGTTCTCCGGCATCATCGCTCGCCCTGGTTGCGTTGGTAGATGATCCTCAGGCCGTCCAGCGTCAGCTGGTCGTCCACCACGTCGATCTGCTTCGACACGCTGCCGATCAGCGGCGCCAGCCCCCCGGTGGCGATCACCTTCGCCGCGAACCCCAGCTCTTCCTTCATCCGCGCGCAGATCCCGTCGACCAGCCCCACGTAGCCGTAGACCAGCCCGCTCTGCATGGAAGCGACGGTATTGCGCCCGACCACGTGCTCCGGCTTCTCGAACGAGACCCGCGGCAGCTTGGAGGCGCGGTGGAACAGCGCCTCCATCGAGATGGCGATGCCCGGCGAGATGGCGCCGCCCAGATACTCGCCCTTCGGCGTGACCGCGTCGAAGGTGGTGGCGGTCCCGAAGTCGACGATGATCAGCCCCTGCGGCCACTTGTCGTAGGCGGCGACGGCGTTGACGATCCGGTCCGCGCCGACCTCCCGCGGATTGTCGTAGAGCACCGGCATCCCGGTCTTCACCCCGGGGCCGACGAAGAGCGGCTTGCGCCCGAAGAACCGCTTCGACATCTGCTCGAGCGGAAACGCCATCGGCGGGACGACGCTGGAGACGATCACGTCGTGCACCTCGCTCATCTTCAGCGAAGCGAAGTCGAAGAGCGCCTTGATCTGCAGGCCGTACTCGTCGCCGGTGCGATCCTTTTCCGTCTGCACGCGAAACGAATCGCGGAGCTTGCCCGCGTCGAAAACGCCAAGCACCGTATTGGTGTTTCCAACGTCGATCGCAAGCAGCATCCGTCGCAGTATCGGGAGTGCGGCAAGCCCGCGTCAATCGTCCTTTTCACGACGCGCACCTACAGGATCGCGCAGTGCTCCACGTCGCCAGCCACGACGCGCACAAGCGTTCCGTCCGCGTCGCGGACCAGCAGCGCGCCGTCGTCCGCGAGGTCGACGGCGTCGCCCTCGATCGTCTCCCCGGCTCCGGTGATGCGCACGCGCCGTCCCAGCGTGCTGGAGAGCTGCCTCCAGCGCTCCGCCACCGGCGCGAAGCCTTCCGTCTCGTGCAGGCTGAGCCACTCCTCGAGGTGCTCCAGCAGGGCCGCGCAGACCACCGGCCGCGCCGTCCGCTCCCCGCTCTCGAGCAGCAGGCTTGTGGCGATCGGTCGCAGCTCCTCCGGGAGGTCCTGCATCTGCACCGCGACGTTGAAGCCGACGCCGAGCACGGCGTGGCGCACGCGGTCGGGCTCGGCGCGAAGCTCGGTGAGGAGCCCGGCGATCTTGCGCCCCTTGCACTCGACGTCGTTCGGCCACTTGATCCGCGCTGCCGGCGCGCCCATCTCGCGCGCGGCCTCGGCCACCGCCACCGCGGCCGCGAGGGTGATCTCCGGCGCACGTGTGGCCGGCAGCGCCGGCCGGAGGATCACCGAAAACGTGAGCGCCGTTCCCCGCGGCGCGACCCAGCTCCGCCCCCTGCGACCGCGCCCCTGCGTCTGGAAATCGGCGACCACCACCTCGCCGTGCAGCGCGCCCGCGTCCGCCAGGCGGTGCGCCTCGTCGTTCGTCGACTCCACCTCGTCGAAGTGGTGGATCCTGCGGCCCAGCTCACCCGTCGCGAGCAGCGGGCCGATCTGCGCCTCGCCCAGCCGGTCGGGCACCTCCACCAGCCGGTACCCGAGGCCGCCCCGGGTGTCGATCACGTACCCGCGCGAGCGCAGCGAGTCGATCCGCTTGAGCAGCTCCGCCCGCGGCACGTCGAGCTTGTCGCAGAGCACGCCGCCCGGCACGAAGTCGTCGGCGCACTCGAGCAGGAGCCCGAGCACGATCGCGTCCAGCTTGAGATCCGTCCAGTGCCCCTCGCCCGGGGAGGCGGGCACGGACGCAGGCATCAGGCGGCCTCCACCAGGAGACTGAGATCGGCCGCCGGAGCGGAGTGTGTCAGGGCGCCCACGGATACGTAGTCTAACCCGGCGGCGGCCACGCGCGGGAGCCGGTCCAGGGTCATGCCCCCGCTGGCCTCCAGCGGGACGCGCCCTCTGACCTGCTGCACCGCCTTGCGCAGCTCGTCATCGCCGAGGTTGTCGAGGAGGAGCATGTCCGCCCCGGCCTGCAGCGCCTCCTCGATCTGCTCGTTGGTGCTCACCTCCGCCTCGACCTTGAGCAGCGGGTGCGCGGCGGCGCGCGCGCGGCGCACGGCCTCGCCCACGCCCTTCGCGCAGGCCGCGTGGTTGTCCTTGACCAGGATGCCGTCGAAGAGCGCGCCGCGGTGGTTCACGCCGCCGCCCGCGCGCACGGCCGCCTTCTCCAGCGCGCGCATTCCCGGTGAGGTCTTGCGGGTATCGAGCAGCTTCGTCTTCGTTCCCGCGAGCGCCTGCGCGTACTCGCGCGTGAGCGTGGCGATCCCGCAGAGCCTCTGGAGCAGGTTCAGGGCCGTGCGCTCCCCGGTGAGGATGCTGCGCAACGATCCCCGCACGCGCAGCACGCCCTCTCCCGGGTCCGCCGGATCGCCCTCGCCCTTCAGCGCCTCGATCTCGCACCCGGGATCCAGCGCGAGGAACACCCGCGCCGCCGCCGAGACGCCCGAGACCACCAGCGTCTGCTTGGCCACGATCAGGCCGCTGCCTCGCGCGCCGGCCGGCACGCACGCCTCGGCGGTGAGATCGCCAGGGCCGACGTCCTCGTCCAGCGCGAGGCGGATCAGCCGCCCGACGGCGTCGTCCGGACGGCCGAGATCGAGCCCGCGCGCCTGCTTCTGCGGGCCGGAACGCCCCACCTACTTCGTGCCCTTCCGGGACGAGGGACGCCGCTTCGCGCCGCTCTTCCCCCGCGCGCCCCTCTGCGATCCGCGCCCGCCGCCCTTGCCACCGCCGGTGCGCCCGATGCTCGCCGCCGTCCTTCCCGGCCGCCCGCGGACATTCGCGCGAGACTGCGTCTTCATCGGACGCGTGGACTGCTTCTTCAGCTTGCCTCTTGCTCCGCGGGTGCCCTTCTTCGCGCCCTGCGCCGCCGCCACCCGGCCTGCCTTGGCGCCCTTGCCCACCTTTCCCGCTTTGTCCGCCTTGTTGCCCGAGCCGCGGACGCTCTTCGTTCCAGGCTTCGCCAGGTGCGTCTTCGCCCGCCGCGGCATCGCCCGCGCCGAGGCATCCGCCTGCGCGATTTCGGCGCGCTCCTCGTTCTCTTCCTCCTCGGACACGGGGCCGCGCCGCTTCTCGTCGGGCTTCTTCTCCATCAGCCCGCGCGCGATCGACTTCACCCGCGCCACCGCCCGCGCCGCCATCCCCTGCGCCTCGTCCTCGTCGCTGGCCTGCACCGGCGCCTCGGAGCCGCCCGGGCCGCCCAGGACCTCCTCGCCCGCGCCCGGCTCTTCGGCGGGCCGCGCGTGCTCGCCGGGGCTCCCCGATGCCGGACCGCCATGCGTCCCGAGTTGATCGAGAGCGCGGTGCCCCTGCTCGCCGGAAGCGCCATTTCCCTGCGACTGCTGCGGATTCTTGTCTTCCATCGCTTCCTCCACGCTGGTGACGCGCGCCAGGTGGCGCGCGAGCTTCTCCCGTTTTCCGGCGAGCTCTTCGGCCCGGGCGCGGTCCTTCTCCACCACCTCCGCGGGCGCCCTCTCGACGAATCCGGCATTGTCGAGGCGCTTGCGCAACCCTTGCAACTCGCTTTCGGTCCGGGCGATCTCCTTTTCGACACGGGCCCTCTCGGCCGCGAAGTCGATCAGGCCGGCGAGAGGAAGGTGCACCTCCACCTCCGGCTCGACGTGAACGGCGGCCTGCCGCGGGCGCGGCTCGTCGAATGCCCGGAGCGTCACCTCGCTGGCGTTGGCGAGGTGCTGGAACGCCCGCTCGTGCCGGCGGAACAGACCGCGGTCCCTGGCGAAGAGGATCAGCGGGATCTTCTGGTTCGGCGGGAGGTTCACCTCGCCGCGCACCGAGCGCGCCCCGTCGATGGCGCGGAAGATCACGTCCATCTCGCGCTCGGCCGCCTCGTCGCGCGCCCCGCCCGCGGGAAAGGGCGCGACCATGATGCTGCGCCCCGAGCGGTTCGGGAGCCGCTGCCAGATCTCCTCGGTGACGAAGGGCATGAAAGGGTGCAGGAGCCGCAGCGCCCCCTCCAGCGCGGTGAGCAGCGCGTTCTGCGCGCTGGCGCGCTCGGCCGGAGACTTCTCCCCATAGAGGGCGGGCTTGCTCAGCTCGATGGCCCAGTCGCAAAGCTCGTTCCAGATGAACCGGTAGATGCCGTTCGCCGCGTCGCTGAGCTGGAACTGCTCCAGCGCGGCGCGCGTCTCGTCCGCGCAGCGGTGGAACCGGCTGAGGATCCAGCGATCGTAGACCGAGGCCAGGGGCGCGCGCGAGTCGAACCCGTCCGCGTTCATCAGCACGAAACGCGCCGCGTTCCAGATCTTGTTGGCGAACGCGCGATAGCCCGCGATCCGCTCGGTGGAGAGCTTGATGTCGCGGCCCTGTCCGGCCATCGAGGCGAGGGTGAACCGGAGCGCGTCCGCGCCGTACTTGGCGGTGACGTCGAGGGGATCGACGACGTTCCCCCGCGTCTTCGACATCTTTTCGCCCTTCTCGTCGCGCACCATCGCGTGCAGGAACACGGTGCGGAAGGGCACCTCGCCCATGAAGTGGACGCCCAGCATCGCCATCCGGGCGACCCAGAAGAAGAGGATGTCGAAGCCCGTCTCCAGCACCGAGTTCGGATAGAAGGTCTGCAGAGCCTGCGTCTTGTCGGGCCAGCCGAACGTCGAGAACGGCCAGAGCCCTGACGAGAACCAGGTGTCGAGCACGTCCGGGTCCTGCGTCAGCCGGCCCGAGTGGCAGGTCTCGCAGTCGGAAGGCTTCACCCGCGCGACGTTGACGTGTCCGTACTCGCAGTACCAGGCGGGGATCTGGTGCCCCCACCAGAGCTGGCGCGAGACGCACCAGTCGTGGATGTTCTCCATCCAGCGGAGGAACTCGGCGCGCCAGTTCCCGGGGACGAAGCGCATGTCGTCGACCTTCGCCACCACCGCGTCGGCGAGCGGGCGCGTCTTCACGAACCACTGCTTCGACATCAGCGGCTCGACGATGTTGCCGCAGCGCTGGCAGCGGCCGAGCGCCAGGGTGTGCGGCTCGCTCCCCCGGTCCAGCCCGAGCTGCGCGAGCTTCTCCTTGAGCGGAGCGCGCACCTTGATCCGGTCCTGGCCCTCGAACGGGCCGGCGTTGTAGTTCAGCGTCCCGTCCGGATTGAGGATGTTGATGAACTCGAGCTTGTGCCGCTTGCCGGACTCGAAGTCCTCGAAGCTGTGCGCGGGCGTGACCTTCACCGCGCCGGTCCCGAACTTCGGATCGACCAGCTCCGCGTCGCCGATGATGGGGAATTCCCGCCCGGTGATCGGGTGCCGCACGTTCTTCCCGATCATCGCCTGGTAGCGCGGGTCGTCGGGGTGCACCGCGACGGCCGTATCGCCGAGCATCGTCTCGGGCCGGGTGGTGGCGACCACGATCTCGCCGGAGCCGTCCGCGAGCGGGTACGCGAAGCGATACAGCTCGCCCTTCACGCCCTCTTCGTGGTCGACTTCCAGATCGCTCAGCGCGGTCCCGTCCTTGACGCACCAGTTGATCAGGCGCAGCGCGCGGTAGAGCAGCCCGTCCTCGTACAGGCGGACGAACGCCTCGCGCACCGCGCGCGAGGACTGCTCGTCCATGGTGAAGCGCAGCCGATCCCAGTCGAGCGACGCGCCGAGCGCGCGGTGCTGGATCGCGATCCGATCGCCCTGCGCTTCCTTCCAGGCCCAGACCCGGCGGAGGAACTCCTCGCGGCCGAGATCGTGGCGCGACTTCTTCTCGGTCTTCAGCAGCTCGCGCTCGACCACCATCTGGGTGGCGATGCCGGCGTGGTCGATCCCGGGCAGCCAGCAGACGTTGAAGCCGCTCATGCGCTTCCAGCGCGCGAGCACGTCCTCCATGGTGGCGGTCAGCGCGTGACCGATGTGCAGCGACCCGGTGACGTTCGGCGGCGGCTGCACCATCGAGAACGGCGGCTTGTCGCTGACGTCGGCGGAGCGGAAGAACCCCTGCTCCTCCCACCACCGCGCCCAGTGCGCCTCGACGTTCGCGGGCTCGTACCCTTTGTCGAGATCGCTCTCCGCCCGCCGCTCGCTCATCGCGCGCGGTAGATACCATATCGGTTCCGTCACGGCAGCAGCACCGCGCGAGGAAAACCTGGGGACACGATACACGTTTCTTTTCTTGCGTCAGAGCAGGCGCAAATTTTGAAACGTGTATCGTGTCCCCGGGTTCCCCCGGGTTCCTAGGCGCCGCGTTCCTTGATCAGGCGCTCGAGCTCTTCGCGGATGATGGTTTCGGCGAGCTCCGGGACGACTTCCCAGGCGATCTTTTCGATCACTTCGCGGCTGGCGCGCGAGAGGGCTTCGCGGAGGACTGCTTCGCCGCCGTCGCCGGGCGGGGGGACTACGCTCAGGGCGGGCTTGTGCGCCGCGGAGGGGACCGGACGCAGCGGAGTGGGCGCCGGGCCCGGCGCTTCCTCGGCGTCGACGATCTCGTCGTCCATCGGGATGTCTTCGTCGTCGTCGAGCGAAGCGGGCGGCGGCGGAGGCGTCGGCTTCTTCAGCGGCGGCGGAGCCGGCCTTGCGGGCGGCGCGGGCTTCGACGCCTGTGGAGCGGGCGGACGGGACGCCACGGGCGGCGCCGTGGCCGGAGCCGGCGGCCGGGATGCCGGCGCGGCAGGTCTGGCGACCGGAGGCGGCGCCGACGCCGCGGGGCGTGCAGGAGGAGGAGCGGAGGGCCGGGACGACGCCGGCGGAGGCGGCCGCGAGGCCGGCGCTGCCGGCATCGGCGGGCGGGCCATCACCATCGTGCTACCTGCGCCTACACCGCCGGGCGCAGCCGCGGGCTTCGCGGCCGGCGGCATCGAGGGCCGCGCGACCGGAGCAGCGGGCCTCGGAGGAGTGGTCGAAGGTCCGGCGGCGATCACCGGTTTCGCTTTCGGATTCGCCAGGATGGTCTTCACCTGCTCGATCAGCTTCCCGCTGTCGAACGGCTTCGGCATGTGGCCGTTCGCGCCGACCGAGATGGCCTTGGCCGGATCGACGGGAATCCCACCCCCGAGCAGCAACAC
>Ga0070741_10020919_pt1 | contig 10242 bp, 12 predicted proteins | sample Coa_R1_4_FD_66440 | JGI IMG/M metagenome (GOLD analysis project Ga0070741, IMG submission 66440) | Surface soil microbial communities from Centralia Pennsylvania, which are recovering from an underground coalmine fire - Coalmine... | ecosystem: Environmental > Terrestrial > Soil > Unclassified ...
GCTGAGCGAGACCGCCGACTGACCCACCGGGACGCCCAACCCGGCGGCGCCCAACCCGCCGGCACGGGCGCCGGCTAACCAGCCGGCACACCGACTTCGTACGCCGCACACGCGCTGCAGCATGGGTGCGGAGTACGAAACGCAGGTGCGGAGCGCTCTGAGGCACGTGGCGAGCGGGCGCGGCGAGCGGGCGCGGCCGGGGCGGGCGCGGGCGAGCGGGCGCGGGCGCGGCGGGTGCCCGCCGGGCCTGAGCGGCGTGAGCAGGACGCGGCGGGGGCGGTCAGGACAGGTCGCCCACGCGGGTGCGGATCTGGCGCAGGACGCCGGTGGTGCGCTGGGCCAGCGAGTCGCTGACGCCGGGTAGCCCGAACTGGATGGTGGCCAGGTCGTCGCTGGCCTTGATGACCGCCTCACGGCCGGCGTCGGTGAGCGCGGCGAGCACCGTGCGCCGGTCGGTGGGGTGCGGGGTGCGGCTCACGAGCCCGCGGTTCTCCAGCTGGTCGATGACCAGGGTGACCGTGGTCGGGTGGACCATGAGGTGCCGGCTGAGCTGGCCGAGGGGGCGGGTGTGGTCGCGGGAGATGAGCAGCGTGGCCATCAGCAGGAATGCGGTGCGGCTCATCCCGTGCGGCTTGAGGCGCCGGTCCATCTCGGTGACCATCGCCTGGTGGGTGCGCAACAACGCGGCCATCGCTGCGAAGTGATCGGGTGCGGGCAGCTCGCCCTCAGCCCAGTGCTTCCGCACCCACTCCACCGGATCGACATCCGGAGCCACGTCGAGTCCCCTTTCCGGGCCGACGTCGGCCAACCCGCTTCCTCGATAGTCTACTCATTGACTATCGAGGATGCGGGTAGTTGCGAGATGAGCATCAATCGCCGGTGAACTTCGCCGGACGGCGCTCGAGGAACGCCGCGACGCCCTCGCCGAAGTCGCGGGTCGTGGCGAGCTCGTGCACCAGCCGACCCTCGAGCTCGAGCTGCTCGACCAGGCTGGGCCGCTCGCCGGCGTTGAAGGCCCGCTTGATGGCGGCGTACGCCTTCGTCGGTCCCGACGCCAGCCGGGCGGCCAGCTCGGTGACGGCCGCCGTCAACTCGGCGTCCGGCACGGCGCGGTGCGCGATACCCCACTCGGCGGCCCGTGCCGCTGTGACCGGCTCCCCGAGCATCGCGATCTCGGTGGCCCGCTGGCGCCCGACCAGGGCCGGCAGCATGTGCGTGCCGCCGCTGTCGGGGTTGAGCCCCAGCGACACGAACGCCAGCAGCAGGAACGCCGACTCGCCCATCACCAGGAAGTCCCCGGCCATCGCCAGGCTCGCACCGAACCCCACGGCGGGACCGTTGCAGGCGGTGATCACTGGGAGCGTGGACGTGCGGATCGCCACGATCGTCGGTACGAAGTGCCGGTGGTGCATGCCGTGCAGGTCGGGATCGCCTGACGGTGTCCGCTCGAAGCCGTCACGCAGGTCGACACCGGCACAGAACGCGTTGCCCTCGCCGGTGATGACCACGCAGCGCACCTCGGGGTCGGACTCCGCGCGGCTCAGGGCCTCGGTCATCTCCGCGCCCAGGGTGGCGGTCCAGGCGTTACGCCGTTCCGGACGGTTGAGCCGCAGCCAGCAGACGCCGTCGCGGACCTCGACGTTCAGCTCCGTCGGTGCCGATGACCCGCTCATGAGTCGCCACCTCCGGGCGCGGCGTGGGTGATGAGCGCGTCCACCAGCTCGTCGCAGCGCTCGGGCGTCAGGCGGAAGCTGGGCGGGTAGGCGATGACGTGGTCCAGCACGCCGTCGTAGCGGCGCAGCTGCTCAGCCACCTGGGCCGGGGTACCCGCGACCGCGAGCCGGTCGATCATCTCGTCCGGCACGGCCTTGACCATCGCCTCGTGGTCCCCGCCGGCGAAGGCCTCCCGGATCGTCTCGGCGGCCGCCGCGAAGCCCTGCCGTTCGAGCACGGCGCCGTAGGCCTTGGGCGCGCAGTAGAAGGCCAGCTGCGCGGCCACCTCGCGGCGGGCCTGCTCCTCGTCGTCGGCCACCGAGCAGATCACCACGGCGCAGATCTGGACCGCCGAGGCGTCCCGGTCGCCCTTCTGAGCGCCCTTGTCGATCGCCGGCCGCACGACCTCGTTCAGGTAGTCGGCGGAGAAGAGGGGATGGCCCAGGAAGCCGTCCGCGACCCGGCCGGCCACCTCGACCATGCGGGAGTTGACGCCGGCGGTGTACACCGGGATCTCGGTACGCACGGGCGCGTCGACCTCGGCGGTCGGGGTGATGTCCACGTGGTAGAACCGGCCGTCGTGGCGCACCGGACCCTCGTGCAACCGCCACAGCCGCCGCAGCAGCGGTACCAGTTCCTCCATGCGGGAGGCCGGTCCTTCCCCGTCGACGCCGTGCCAGTCCTGCATCATCCGCCGGGTGCCGGTGCCCAGCCCGAGGACCATCCGCCCGCCCGACACCTCGTCCAGGCTGCGCGCCTCGGTGGCGATGGTCAGCGGTGAGCGGCCGACGGCGTAGGCGATGGAGCTGCCGACCGCGGCCCGGGAGGTCTCGGCGGCCACCCGGGTGAGGGTGACGACCGCGGAGCGGGTGTAGAACTCCGGCGACCAGACGGCGTCGAAGCCCTGCTGCTCGGCCCGGGCGGCCGCGGCGGCGATCTGCTGCACGCCGCCGCGCAGCACCGTCAGGCCCCGGGTCGCGCGCGATGTGTCAGGTCGGTCGGACTCAGGCATAGTCGGGCCTCCGCTTCTCGATGAACGCTGTCAGTCCCTCGCGCGCCTCGGGGCCGGAGAACAGCGTGTTGACCCGCTCGGCCTCCCGGGCCAGGCCCTGGTGCAGCGGCAGGTCGTCGGCGTCGTCCACGCACCGCATGATCTGGGTCAGCGCGGCGCCGGAGCGGGTGCACAGCAGGCGGGCCAGCTCCATCGCCTCGGCCTCGGCCTTGCCCGGCTCGACGAGGCGGTCCAGCAGCCCCAGCGCGTGGGCCTCCGGTCCGGCGACCTCGCGGGCGGTGAGCATGAGATCCAGCGCGCGGGCGCGGCCGACCAGCCTCGGCAACCGCTGGGTGCCGCCGGCGCCGGGGATGAGCCCGATCTTCGACTCGGGCAGTCCCAGGCGCGCGTCCGTCGAGCCCACCCGCAGGGTGCAGGCGAGCGCGAGCTCCATGCCGCCGCCGAGGGCGAGCCCCTCGATCGCCGCGATGGAGGGCCGCTCGTGGCCGTAGAGCCGGCTCAACGGCTCACGCAGCCGGTCGCCGTAGGCGGAGAACGAGGCGACGTCGCCCTGCTCGACGTACCCGCCCATCAGCTTGATGTCGGCGCCGGCGGCGAAGAACCCGTCCAGCTCCGAGACGATCACCAGCACCCGGGCGTCGGAGGCGTCGAACGCGTCCAGCGCCCGCCCCAGCCCCTCGACGATCGGCAATCCGAGAGCGTTGGCCGGGGGCCGGCGCATCCGCACGACCTGGATCCGGTCGTCCGTGCTCCAGGTGACGACCTCGTCCGCCGTATCGCCGGCGTTCGGCGACTCCTGCTCAGCCATGCGGCCTCCTTGCCGGTATCGGTGCTGGGCTACTGGGTGGTTCGGGGCAGGACCGGGGCGTACAGCGCGTTCCACACGATGCCGGTGTACGCGTCCATCATCTGTCTCGAGTCGACGTCAGGCGCCCGGCGGCCCAGCATGTGCAGCCCCCGCTCGGCCATCCACTGCAGCCAGTAGGCGGTCTCGCCGGGCGGCAGCGTGGGGTCCACGAAACCGCCGCGCTGGCCGGCCTCGATATGGCCGCTCAGGCCGTCGATGTACTGCTGCATCGCCACCTCGACCGCCTCCCGCACCGACGCGTCCATGCCGATCGCCTCGTGCGTCGCGGCGAGCAGCTCGGGGTGCGGCCGGTAAGCCTCGAGGATGGCCGCGAGCACCTCGGCGAGCCGGTCCCGGGTGACCGAGGCGTCGAGCGCCCACCACTGCCGCGCGACGGCGAGCAACCCGCGGTTGAACTCCTCGTACCAGGTGCCCAGCAGGTTCGTCTTGTCCACGAAGTAGGCGTAGAAGGTGGACCGGGAGATGCCACACTCCCTCGCCACGTCGGCCACGTTCAGATCGGCGAACGACACGCCCGAGCGGAGGTGCCGCTCCACGGCTTCGAGCACCAGGGCGCGAAGCTCGTCACGGCGGGCCTGGCCCTGCTTGCGGCCCTTCCTCGCGGCCGGTGCGGCCGCTGCGGCCGGCACGGCGGTCGCCTCGTCGTGAAGCTCAGCGCGCTCACCGAGGGATGCCATGGCACTAGTTTACTCACAAGTCTGGACACAAGTCCAGACATATGCTTGGCTACAGTCAATCGAGCCGGACACACACAGCGTGCCCGGCTTCGGCGATCGGACGAGCGGCGACACCTTGGGGTCCGTCGCCAGCCTGGGTCAGGGAGGACCGGAACATGAACTACGAGGACGTCCACTACGAGGTCGACGGGCCGAACGCGGTCATCACGATCGACCGGGCGAAGCGGATGAACGCCTTCCGCGCGAAGACGATCGAGGAACTGATCCACGCGTTCAAGCGGGCGTGGGCGGACAAGTCGGTGCATGCGCTGATCCTCACCGGCGCCGGGGACAAGGCGTTCTGCGTCGGCGGGGACGTCAAGCAGCGCGCGGAGACCGGTGACTACGGGCCCAGCGAGAACGGGCTGTTCGAGGCCACCTACTTCCACCGTCTGATCCGCGACGTGCCCAAGCCGGTGATCGCCGCGGTCAACGGCATCGCGATCGGTGGCGGCCACGTGCTGCACGTGCTGTGCGACCTGTCCATCGCCGCCGAGCACGCCACCTTCGCCCAGGCGGGCCCCCGGGTCGGGTCGTTCGACGCCGGCTTCGGTTCGGCCTACCTGGCCCGCGTGGTCGGTGAGAAGCGGGCCCGCGAGATCTGGTTCCTGCTCGACCAGTACGACGCCCAGACCGCCGAGCGGTGGAACCTGGTCAACAAGGTCGTCCCCAAGGAGGAGCTGCTGCCCGCGGCCAAGGCGTGGGGCGAGAAGATCGCTTCCTACAGCCCCACCGCGCTGCGCTATCTGAAGGCGTCGTTCAACGCCGACACCGACCACCAGGGTGGGCTGTCCGCGCTGGCCATGGCCGGGCTGGACTCCTACGCCCAGACCGACGAGGCCAAGGAGGGCGCGATCGCGTTCGCCGAGAAGCGCCCGGCCGAGTTCGCCAAGTACGTCAAGACCTACTAGGCCCGGGAGGCAAACGATGAGCGTGCAGATCGACCTGAGCTCGGACGTAGCCGTCGTCACCGGTGGTGGCAGCGGCATCGGTGCCGGCATCGCCACCCTGCTGGCCGAGGCCGGCGCCAAGGTGGCCATCCTCGACATGTCGGCCGACGCGGCCAAGACCGTCGCCGAGCAGATCAACGGAAGTGGCGGCACCGCGATCGGTGTCGAGGCGAACATCACCGACGAGGCCGGCGTCGAGCAGGCGCTGGCGTCGGTGCGTGAGCAGCTCGGCCCGGTGTCGGTGCTGGTCAACAACGCCGCCACCTGGACGATCAAGAAGTTCCAGGACACCACGGCGGACGAGACCCGCCGCGTGGTGGACGTGACCCTGATCGGCACCGTGAACGTCATGCGGGCCGCGCTCCCGGACCTGCTCGAGACCAAGGGCCGGATCGTGAACGTGGCATCGGACTCGGCGCGGACCGGCGAGCACTCCATGAGCGTCTACGCCGGGGCCAAGGCGGGCGTCGTGGCCGTCACCAAGAGCGTCGCCCAGGAGGTCGGGCGCAAGGGCGTGCGGGCCAACGTGGTGGCTCCGGGCACCACGCAGACCCCCGGCAGCGCGGCCTTCATCGAGCAGGTCGGCGGGCCGGAGAAGCTCGCCAAGGCCTACCCGCTGGGCCGGCTCGGCCAGCCGGAGGACATCGCCGGCGCCGTGCTGTTCCTGGCCTCCCCGCTGTCGTCGTGGATCACCGGCCAGGTGCTCTCGGTCAGCGGGGGCTACACGATGGTCTGACGCTGCACCTCGGCTCACCGGGGAGCAGGGGGCGTACCGGGCCGGCCGGCCCGGTACGCCCGTACCCGTCCGCCGCCGGCGCGCGCTGCGTGCGCCGCCGGTCCGGACATGCCGTAAGACGCCAGACGAGCACGCGGACGAGGAGTGGGATCGATGACCGTGTCGGTGGGGACCTCCGTGCATGACCAGGTGCTGTCGGTGCCGCCCGCGCAGCGGCGGGAGTTGCTGGGCCGGATCGCCGATGCCGGCATCGATCACGTGGTGGTGGCCGATCACGTCAGCTTCCACGGCGGGACGGGGTTCGACGGCATGGTCGGCGCGGCGGCGGCGCTGGCCACCGAGGACCGCATCGACGTCCTCATCGGCGTCTACCAGCTCGCGCTGCGCCACCCGATGACCGTGGCCCGCCAGCTGGCTTCGCTCAACGAGATGGCGCCCGGGCGGCTCACCCTGGGGGTCGGGGTCGGGGGTGAGGACCGCTCCGAGGTCACCAACTGCGGGGTCGATCCGGCGACGAGGGGTCGGCGGATCGACGAGTGCCTCGGGGTGCTGCGGCGATTGGCGACCGGAGAGGTCCTCGACCATGAGGGGGAGTTCTTCCGTATCGAGGCCGGCGCGGTGTTGCCGGCGCAGAAGCCGGCCGTGCCGATCCTGATCGGGGGCAAGTCGGAGGCCACCTTGCGGCGCACCGTGGAGCACGGTGACGGCTGGCTGGCCATGTTCGTCTCGGCGCGCAAGTTCGCCGAGTTCGTCACCGCCATCGCCGAGCGGGCCGACGAGGCCGGTCGCCCGGTGCCCGATCGGCACGGGTTCGAGGTGTGGTGCGGTCTCGCCGATGACGCCGGGGTCGCCCGGGAGTGCGTGGCGGAGAAGATGCAGGCGCTCTACAAGCTGCCGTTCGAGAAGTTCGAGCGGCTGTGCCCGGCCGGTACGCCGGCCCAGGTCGCCGACTTCCTGCGGCCCTACGTCGAGAACGGGGCCCGCTCGCTGACCCTGGTGCCCTGCTCACCGAGCTGGCAGGCAGGTGTCGACGCCGTCGCCGAAGTGCGGTCCCTGCTGGTCGGCTAGCGACCGGGCGCGGACCGGGTGGCTAGCGACCGGGCGCGGAGGTCGGGGACATCAACGGGATCGACGACAGCGGCGGTATGAGCACCTGGTCGATCACGAAGATCGTGGCGTTCGACGCCGGGATGTCGCCGCACAGCACCCGCGCGTGCTGCGCGCCGATCGACAGGTCGAGCCCACTGCCGGTGACCGTGATGGGGGCACCCTCGAGGGTCGTCATCGGACCGGCCGCGGCCAGCTCCCGGGCGGAGTACCGCTTCGGCACGATGTGGTAGCTCAGCACCGCCGTGAGCGCCTGCTTGGGGTCGACCGGGATGCGGCTGAGGTCGCCGAGGTGGGACAGCGGCTCGAAGGCCGAGCCGGCGGGGGCGAAGACCGTGTAACCGGCGTCGGGCTTGTCCAGGGTCTGGTCCAGGCCGGTCAGCCGCAGCTGGATGCCCAGCCGGGTCAGCAGGGGCGTGCTGCCGATGGCCGTCCCGGCCGGCTGGGTCGCCATCTGTTCCGCCGAGCCCGGTCCGGACCTGGGCACGTCGTTGCAGTGGGGCCCGAAGATCTGGGATGGGCGGGTGACCCCGGGCGTGGCGGGTGGGAGGCTCGGCCGGTCCGACGCGTGGCCGCAGGCCGGGAGGGTGAGCACGAGCGCGGTGGAGGCCAGCGACGCGAGTACTCGCTGCGCGGCCTGCGTGAGGGGTCTGATCGCCGACATCCCCTGGAACGTATCCGATCACCCGGTTCCGCGCGGGGGCAGGAGCGCGCGCATCCCATCGATCATGGCCCGCGTGGTGGCCACGTCGCCGCCGCGGGCGCTCACCAGCATGCCGAGCATGGCGGCGTAGACGACGTGGGTGAACTCGGCCGGGGGGGCCGGTAGCGGCTCGCCGGCCTCATGGGCGCGCTGGACGGCGGCGCCGATCGCACTGCGTATCCGGGCCAGGTGGCGACCCGTGAGCTCGGAGACCCGCGGATCGCGGTTCACCGGATCCCCGAGGATGGCGACGACCATGCAGCCGGCCGCGCCGTCCGGCCCGCCGTCGCTGCCGGCGACGCGGGCGCCGATGCGGTCGAGCAGTGCGTGCAGGTCAGCGACGCCCCGGGTGCCGTGCTCGAGCGGGCCCAGCATCCCGTCGGCGAGCTCGAGGTAACGCTGGAGCACCGCGTCGAACGTCTGGGCCTTGGTGCCGAACGTGCGGAACAGGCTGGACGACGAGAGCCCGGTCGTGGTGCGCATGGCCTCCTGCGTGGCACCCTCGTAGCCGCGCCGCCAGAACAGACCGACCAGGGCGTCGAGGGCCTCGGCGCGGTCGAAGCCCGCGGGACGACCCGGGGCGCGGCTCGTGGTTGACACGTGAGTCAATCTACTCAATATTGCTTCTGAGTAGCATCACTCCAAAACGGGGGAAGGCGCATGGTGAAGTTGACCCTCGGCGACATGATCGCCGGACATGAGCTCACGGCGATCGACAGGTTGCCGGCGGCGCGGGGCGTGGCATGAGCGAACCGGCCGGGTCGCCGGACCGCGGCGACATCAACTTCTACTTCGACCCGGTGTGCCCGTTCGCCTGGCTGACCAGCAAGTGGGTCCGGTCGGTGATGGCGCAGCGCGACTACACGGTCGACTGGCGCTTCATCTCGCTGCGGATGACCAATGCGCACATCGACTACGACGCGCACTTCCCGCCGGAGTACGAGGCCGGCCACACCGCCGGCCTGCGGCTGCTGCGGGTGGCGGCCCGGGCCCGCGCCGAGCACGGCCGGGACGCCGTCGGGCCGCTCTACACCGCCATGGGTGCGCACATCTTCGACAGCGGCAGCCCGTTCCAGAGGCCGACCGAGCCGAATGGTCTCGACCCGAGGGGTACCCGCGAGGCGGTGGAGCCGATCCTGGCCGAGGCCGGTCTCCCGGCCGGGCTGGCCGCCGCGCTGGACGACGAGAGCCTCGACGCCGTGATCCGCGCCGAGACCGACGAGGCGCTCGAGCTGACCGGCAAGGACGTCGGAACGCCGATCATCCACTTCGAGCCGCCCACCGGGGTCGCGTTCTTCGGCCCGGTGATCAGCCGGCTGCCCAGCGATGCGGACGCCGTGCGGTTGTGGGACCACGTGGTCGGGCTCGCGGGCTTCCCCGGCTTCGCCGAGATGAAGCGCAGCCTGCGGGAACGTCCCCAGCTGCGGGCGTTCGGCGTCGAGCCCGGTGAGGTCGGTAAGACCGAGGACTGGCACGGCGGTAGCCGCCGGCTGAAACGATGAGTACACCGACAGAGCCGTCGATCCGAAAGGTTGTGCCCCATGTCTGAACTGACCCATTCCGAGTCCATCGTCGTCGCCGCGTCACCCGAGACCTTGTACGACCTGGTCTCCGACGTCACCCGCGTCGGCGAGTGGAGTCCCGAATGCCGTGCTGCCCGGTGGGACGAGGGCGCCGGCGCGAAGGTGGGTGACTGGTTCACCGGCAGCAACGAGTCGGGGGACCAGAAGTGGGAGACCAAGTGCCGGGTGGTGGCCGCCGATCGCGGTAAGGAGTTCGCGTTCGCGGTCGGCGGGACCTACGTCCGCTGGGGCTTCACGTTCGCTCCCGCGGAGGGCGGCACCGAGCTGACCGAGTCCTGGGCCTTCCTTCCCGACGGCATCCAGTACTTCAAGGACAACTTCGGTGCCGAGGCGGAGGGCGCCATCGAGGGGCGGACGGCCGCCGCGCGCAGCGGCATCCACGAGACCCTGGTTGCCATCAAGAAGATCGCCGAGTCCGGCTGATCGACCCCTTGAGGACCGATGGCCGGGTGGGCGCCTGTTCGGCTGCACCACCCGGCCATCGGTACCGGTGAGTTCGCGCCTGTCCTCAGATGGCGCCGAACCCGTAGTCGTTCTTGTCGAGCTTCTTGTCCTTCGTACCGAGGTAGCCGTTGTAGCCGTTCTCGCCCCCGGCACGGTTGGGGTTGTAGTCGCCCTGCCAGCCGGTGCGCTTCGGGTGGTAGTCGCCGCTGTCGTACTTGCAGTCGTCGGAGGCGTCGCCGTTGTACCCGGCTGGACCGTTCTCCGTGGCGTAGATCGGCGCGCGCGAGCTGCCCTCGTGCTTGCACTTGTTCTTGTCGTAGTGCTCGGTCGGCTGGTACAGGTCGTAGTCGTAGGGGTCGCCGGCACCGTGGTGGTCGTGGTGGCCGAATCCCGCGTACGGCGTGCCCGAG
>Ga0070741_10020920_pt1 | contig 10241 bp, 5 predicted proteins | sample Coa_R1_4_FD_66440 | JGI IMG/M metagenome (GOLD analysis project Ga0070741, IMG submission 66440) | Surface soil microbial communities from Centralia Pennsylvania, which are recovering from an underground coalmine fire - Coalmine... | ecosystem: Environmental > Terrestrial > Soil > Unclassified ...
CGGACGACTGGCTTTTTCTCGGCATGGTCCACTCTCGGATCGGATCAGCGTGTCGGTTTGGAGAGATCGTCGCGTCGACGCCTGTTGGCGGGCGGCCGGGCAGACTCAGGAAAACGACAGGAGGCGTAGTGTAGAGGCTGGATTGACGTCGGACTGTCAACTACATGACAGTCCGGCCTGCAGGCTGCGGCGGCGCGCTACAGGGCGGGGCAAAACGCCAGGACGCCGCACACGCTGACCGGCGCGTCTGCCGCCCGGATCGCCACGGGCCGGGCGTGGTTCGGACGCCTCGGGCTGGTCGGCCTATTTTCCCACCTGCTCGTAGTTCTTCTTGATGACCCCGTAGCAATCGCACGCCATGTCCAGCAGACGTGTGCGATCCACGACCAGAATACGTCCGCGCTCGAGTCGCAGGGCGCCGCACCGAACAAATTCCTCGATGACGATGCTGGCCGCCGGCCGGCTGACGCCGAGCAACATGGCCAGAAATTCGTGGGTGATCGAAAAGCGATCGGCACTCACGCGATCCAGGGTTTCGAGAATCCAACGCGCGCATCGCTTTTCCAGCGTATGCAGGCCGGTACAGCCGGTCATGCGCATACTGTGAATCAGCAGCGCATGTGAATACTGTGTCAGCACATCGCGAAAATGGCTGTTCTCTCGCATTTCCTCGTCCAGGGCATCGATGTCGAGGGCGTGCGCCTGGCCGCCGATGGCGACGACCGTCTCGCAAGGCATGCTCGGCGCACCGATGCTCGCGGAGATCCACGACGCACCTTCGAGACCGACGGTCGCGGTTTCGAGCGTATCGCCGTTGCGCATCACCGTCATCTGGCAGATCACCGCGTTTTCCGGAAAATACACGGTGTGGATGGCCTCATTCGGCCTGTAGAGAATCTTCCTGGCTTGAAGCTTGACTGGTCTCAGCTTTCGTACAACCCGGTCGTATGCAGCCGGCTCCAGCAGCCGAAGCAGCTTGTTCGCCGGCCGGTCGAAGCGTTGCATCGCCAAAATGTAATCTATTCGATCGTGCGCTCGCATGGTTGCGTTGCCGCCGGACGAGGCCTGGACTCAGACGTACCGTCGACTCGTGACGATGGTCGTTTGAGGACGAACGGTGTAGACGAAAGCAGGGACCGATCGCTGACTGAGCGGAGTGCCGCGGGCCGCGAGCTGCAGCGCGTCGACGCCGCCTTTCAGACGTTGCGGCCGAGCTGGCGGCGTCGCCGACAACGAATTGCGTGCAACCTCGCGCGCCGGCGAGGCCGGACCGACGCAGCCCGCCCATAATCGGCGTATAGGCCGGCGGCGTTCTCGACGGCTCTGTCGCCGGTTCCACCGGAGAGCGATGTCAGAATCCGCGACCTCGAGGCGCTCGGACGCGGCCGGTCGACGATCAGCCGCCCCGCGCGATCGTTCATGACGCAGAGACAGAGCACGATCGCGTGCGGTCCCGGGGTGAACAACCCGGCGCCGAGTCCGTCGGGCACGACGGGATCTGGCGCGACCACCAATCCGGGAGCGAACAACCCGCCGGGCGCCGGGACGGTCCCAGGCACGCCACCGAGTGCGGGCACTACGCCGACGCCTGGGATCACGCCGACGGGCGGTACGGTACCCATGCCTGGCACTCCACCCATGACCGGCACGACACCGACCGTCGGCACGCCGAACGCGCCTGCGTTCCCCACGACGACCGGCACCGGCAACGGCACGACGGGTCCCGGGATCCCGGGCGATATGAGCGGGATGAACATGGAGCACGCGCTCGACACGCTCTACGTTCCGCCGCTCGTCGACGATCGCGTCTTCTCACGCTTCCGGCGCGCCGTCCAGGCTCACGCGGGTTCGCTCCAGCGCCTCGACGAAGCCAACGCCAAACTGCGCGACTTGCGCGACACGCTGCAGAACCTCTGCGACGTGGCGAGCGTCTGCCGGCTGGCCGCGCGCGGCGAGCCGCGTGCGTTCTGCCGGGCGCATGACGAGCTCGAGTGCATCGCGATCGACTTCCCCGACAACCCACTCGGCCCCGCCGAGTCGGGCATGGGCGTGGCGGCCCCGAACGACAACTGGCAGCTCGCGGCGGCGCTCGATCTGTTCGCGGGCGCCGCGTTCGTGTCGAAAGGCGACACCGCGCAGCTCACGCGCTACGTGACGGCGATCGTGCGCGCGATCGAGATGGCCGTCGCCTTTCCGCTCGCCTTCGCCGACGAGTCGGCCTGTTTCCTGGGAGAGAGCGCCGGCGCGATGCCGCCGGCGCTGGCGCGCCGCGCGATCGCCAACGCCACCCGGCGGCTGTTGAGCAACGACACCGATTGCACGCCCGCCGCGCCCGCGCGATTCACCGCACGGCTCGAAACGCTCGCGCGCCGATGGATCAAGGCGAATCCGGTCACGGCGCTGTTCGACGCGCTGACCGGGCCGACGTTGGACGAAACAGCCATCACCCTTCGGCCGTCGAGCGGCAGCGCGGGCGGCGTGCTCACGCTGTCGCTCGGCATGCAGTCGGTGGATCCCGCGTCGCTCGTGGCGATGTTCACTCCGCATGTGCCAGCCAACATCGTGCGAACGCAGAAAGGGACGGGGGAACTGTACGTCGTCATTCCCGCCGGCGCGCACTCCGGCCACGTGGCGGTGGTGCAGCGCCGAGGCGCCGACCAGTTCACGCAGGTGAACGCGCTCGTGCAGAACTATGAGGCCGACTTCGAAGCCGAGTGGATGCTCGGCGTGTTCAGCTTCATTCCGCTGCAGGAGTGGTGCTATCCGATCGCGTTCACAGACTCGCCGTGGATCCACGTGACGCAGGTGCCGGCGAGCGCGAACGTCCAGGTCTTCGACGCCGACGGGCGGCGTGCGGAATCGCGAAACGTGAAGGTGAACGAGCCGGTGACCGTCACCTGCTCGGTGTATCCGCCGGGCAGCGAGGCGAACGCGCCGCTCGCGATCAGCGCGACGAACGGCACGATCGCCGCCCGCTCGAAGTCGAATACGTATGTCTATCGTCCCGGCAATCGCGGCACCGGGCAGATCCGCCTCACCTGGGGCGGCCTCACGGTGACCGCAAACGTCACGGCAGGCGATTGATCATGAGCGCATCCTGGGATCAGCCGCTCGAAGACGCACTGAAGATCGTCGGCGTCCACGCCGTCGTCCTGCGCACGGGCAAGGTGCTGTATTGGTGCTTCGACGCGCGCTGCGTCAACCACAAGGAGAATCTCGTCTTCTTCAACAATCCCATGCTGGGCAGCTACCAGATCTGGGATCCGGTGAGCGGCGCGGCCGGTCCCGTGAAATCAGTCGGGCGGAACGTGTTCTGCGCGGGCCAGTGCACGAATGCCGACGGCACCATTTTCCTCGCCGGCGGGCAGGACGGCGCGGGCGCGGTCGATCTCACCGGCCAGACCGACAAGTGGTTCGCCGCGCAGTTCGGCTCGGACAACGGCGCGCAGCTCGACGTGAACACCTACGATCCGGTCGCCGACACCTGGACGCGCTGGCCCGACATGCAGGATGGGCGCTACTACCCCACCGTCCAGATCCTCGACAACGGTTGTCTGTTCATCGCCGGCGGGCTCTCGAATCTGCAGCAGTTCGTGTTCTCCGGCTCGAACTGGTGTCAGAACGACCAGTGGGAGATGTACACGGAAGGCCTTCTCGGACTCGGACCGACGCCGCAGAAGCACTTCATGACCTGCGATCAGTATCCGATCCTGCGGCTCCTGCCCGGAAGCCGGAAGCTCTTCGTGCATTGGCATCGCACGACGTACATCTGGGATCTCGATGCGTCGAGCTTCGTTCCCGGCGCCGAATTCCTGCCCCCGAGTCCCGTCGGCCGTCAGACGTACCCGATGCAGTCGGGCTACTGCGTGCTTCCGCAGATGGAGGGAGAAGACCCGCGCATCCTCATCGTCGGCGGCAGCACGGCCACCGGCTACGACTACAACACCCACAGCGACGCGCCGGCGGTTCGCGGCGCGTTCATCTTCGAGTTCAACCGCGCGTCGCCCGTCGACTCGTTCTGGCGGACGACCGTCAATCCTCCCAACCACGCGCGACTCTTGAGCGACACCGTGCTGCTGCCGGACGGCACGGTGTTCGTGGTGAACGGGATTGCAACGGGCGCCGCGTCGGGGCACTCGGCCAACAACGTGTTCGAGCCCGAACTGTTCGATCCCGCCGGCGAAACGTTCACCGTGATGCCGATGCAGAGCACGAAGCACCCGCGCGCCTACCACAGCACGGCCGTGCTTCTGCCGGATGGACGCGTGGCGATCGCCGGGAACACCGCGCTCTACAACAATCCCGACCCTGGCGCGCCCCCGCCGGTGGACGACACGAGCATCGAGATCTTCAATCCGCCGTATCTGTCGCGCGGACCGCGGCCGGCCGCAAAGAATCTTCCGCCGAGCGCGGACTACGGGCAGGTCGTTCCCTTCGAGGCGTCGGCCGGTCCGGCCATCACGAAGGCGATCATGATGCGTCCGTGCGCGGTCACGCACACGCAGGACATGGATCAGCGCGCCGTGTGGCTGAAGATGACGACCGATGCGAAGGGGAAGACGGCCTTCGCGGTTCCCACCGATCGCTCGCTCGCCCCTCCCGGCCCGTACATGATCTTCTTCCTCACCGCGGACGGCATCCCGTCGGTGGCGCAATGGATGTTCGTCGGCTTCAGGCCGCCGGAGCGCGGCGGCGGCGGACCCGGGGGCGGCGGGGGCGGTCCGTGGCCGCCCGTCTATCTCGGCACCTACGAGAACAACGTGATCGTGGACGAAGTCTTCGACGGCGACATCACCATCGAGAAGATCGATCAGCACTGCAACGTGACGATCGAGAGCCGTCACGGCAGCATCACCATCAACGACAAGTGCGATCAGCACTGCTATGTCAACCTGAAGGCGGCGACGACGGTCACGATCGGCCAGAAGATCGATCAGCACTGCAACGTGACCATTCAGTGCAACGGCAACGTCGAGATCGGCCAGAAGATCGACGGCAACTCGGAGGCCAACATCAAGTCCGCCAACGGCAGCATCCACATCGGCCAGAAGATCGACGGTCCGAGCCAGGCGACCCTGTTCGCGCCGAACGGGACGGTGAAGATCGATCAGAAGGTCGACGGCGGTTCGGTCGTGACCTGGCAGGGCACATCGTTCACGTGCCCCGACACGAACAATGCCACGATCACTCGTGTCCCCTGATCGTCTGGGCCAGGGTTTCTTTCAACCGATCGCGCCGCTGATCGTCATCTTCGTTGTCGCGTTGATGCTCGTCCCGATCGCCGTCGCGGTGGCTCCGCTCGAACCGACGCGGTGATCCTCGCGTCCGGCACTGCTCCCGACGCAAGCGCGGCGGCGAACGACGCTCGCACGCCACACAGTCGAGCCGCGCGTTGAATCAATTCCTCGAACTGCCGAGCTTCGACGCGCGGCAAGACTCGAACGTCCCTCCTCGTTCGTGCGAAGCTATGGGTCGCGTGCAGTCGGACGACCCCTTCGTCGGCACCAGCGAGATGGCGCGCCTGATGCGCGCCTACGCGTGGTCTCACACGCCGCTCGGTCCGCCGTCCGACTGGCCGCGCAGCCTCCACACCGTCGTGCGCGTCCTCCTCACCTCGCGCTACGCGATGTGGATGGGATGGGGACCCGAGCTCACCTTCTTCTACAACGACGCCTACGGCGCGATGACGCTCGGCGCCAAGCACCCGTGGGCGCTCGGGCGGCAGTCGCGCGAAGTGTGGGCCGAGATCTGGCCGCAGATCGGTCCGCGCATCGACCGCGTCCTCGCCACCGGCGAGGCCACGTGGGACGAGGCGCTGCTCCTCTTCCTCGAGCGCAGCGGCTATCCCGAAGAGACCTATCACACCTTCTCGTACAGCCCGCTGGCCGACGACGACGGCGTCGTCCGCGGGCATCTGTGCGTGGTGACCGAGGACACCGAGCGCGTCATCGGCGAGCGGCGCCTCGCCGCGCTCCGCAGCGTCGCCGCCGCCACCGCGTCGGCAAACCGCGAGCCCGAGCTGGGTCTCGCCACCGCCGAGTCGCTCGCGGCGCACGCGCACGACCTGCCGTTTGCGCTGGCGTACCTCGTCGACGAACCGAACGCGCAGCCGCGCCTCTGGACGGCGAACGGCATTGCACCCGACGATGCGCTCGCCCGCGTCGACTGGCCCGTCGCCGACGTGTGGCAATCGGACGCGCCGGTGGTCGTCGATCTCCCGCCCGGCATGCCGGCGCCGAACGGCCCGTGGCATCGCCCGCCCACGCAGGCGATGCTGGTGCCGATTGCCGCGCAGGGCCAGTCGCGGCCCGCCGGGTTCTTCGTCGGCGGCGTCAACCCGTTCCGCGCGGTCGACGACGCGTACCGCAGCTTCGTCAAGCTGCTCGTCGGCCAGATCGCCGGCGGCCTCGGCAACGTGCGCACCTACGAAGCCGAGCGCCGGCGCGCCGAGGCGCTGGCCGAGATCGATCGGGCCAAGACGCTGTTCTTCTCGAACGTCAGCCACGAATTCCGCACGCCGCTCACGCTGCTCCTCGGCCCGCTCGAAGACGCCCTGAACGATCCCGCTCGCCGCCTCGAGGGCGCGGCGCTCGACACCAGCTACCGCAACGCGCTGCGGCTGCTGAAGCTGGTCAACGCGCTGCTCGACTTCGCGCGCATCGAGGCGGGACGCATCCGCGCGACGTTCGAGCCGACCGACCTCGCGTCGCTGACCGCCGAGTTCGCCAGCGCGTTCCGCGCGGCGATCGAACGGGCCGGGCTCTCCTTCCGCGTCGAGTGCCGGGCGCTGCCGGCGCCGGTCTTCGTCGACCGCGACATGTGGGAGAAGATCGTGCTGAACCTGCTGTCGAACGCCTTCAAGTTCACGTTCGACGGCGAGATCGGCCTCGCGCTGACCGCGCACGACGATCACGTGGAGCTCGAGGTCCGCGACAGCGGCATCGGCATCGCCGCCGACGAGCTGCCGCGGCTCTTCGAACGCTTCCACCGGGTCGAGGGGGCGCGCGCCCGCACGCACGAGGGCTCCGGCATCGGCCTCGCGCTCGTCCACGAGCTCGTGCGGTTCCACGGCGGAACCATCTCGGCGACGAGCGAGCCCGGCAACGGCACCACCTTCGTCGTCGCGATCCCCTTCGGCGACGCGCACCTGCCGGCCGACCACGTGCGTCGTTCGGCCGAGACACCGGCCGACGCCGCCAGGCCGCGCGCCCGCGCGTTCGTCGAGGAAGCGCTGCGCTGGCTGCCCGACGGGATCGGCGGCGACCGCGAACCGGTGCCGGCGCCGCGCGCCGTCCCCGTCGATTCCCGCGTGCTCGTCGCGGACGACAACGCCGACATGCGCGAGTACATCGCGCGCCTCCTCGCGCCGATCTCCCGCGTCGACACGGTCGCCAACGGCCGCGAGGCGCTCGACGCGCTGAGACAGGGCGAGGTCGACGTCCTCGTGACCGACGTCATGATGCCGGAGATGGACGGCCTCGAGCTGCTGCGCGCCGTCCGCGGCGACGCGGCGCTGCACGCGCTGCCGGTGATCGTCCTGTCGGCCCGGTCCGGCGACGATGCGCGGATCGAGGGGCTGCAGGCGGGCGCCGACGACTACCTGTTCAAGCCGTTTTCCGCGCGGGAGCTCGTCGCGCGCGTGTCGACGCAGCTCGAGCTCGCGCGCGCGCGGCAGGCGGCGGCCACCGAGCGCGATCGGCTCCGCGCGATGTTGTCGCAGGTGCCGGCGATCGTCAATTTCCTCAAGGGGCCCGACTTCGTGTTCGACTTCGTCCACCCGCTCGCGTCCAAGGCGCTCGGCGGACGCGAGCTCCTCGGGCGCGCGCTCCTCGACGCGATGCCCGAGCACGCCGGGCAGCCGTTCATCGACATCGTGCGGCGCGTCTACGAGACCGGCGAGCCGTACGCCGCGCGCGAGGTGCTGGCGCGCCTCGACCGCACCAACACCGGGACGCTGGAGGACAGCTACTGGAACGTCACCTTCGTGCCCGTTCGCAACGCGCAGGGCGAGGTCGAAGGGGTGATGACGTTCGACATCGACGTCACCGACCAGGTCCTCGCGCAGAAACGCGTCCACGAGCAGACGGCGGCGCTCGTCGCCGCGCGCGAGCAGGCGGAGACCGCGACGCGCGCGAAGGACGAATTCCTGGCGATGCTCGGCCACGAGCTGCGCAACCCGCTCGCGCCGATCCTGACCGCGCTCGAACTGATGCGCCTCCGCGGCCACACGTCGCGCGAACAGGACATCATCCGCCGCCAGGTCGGACACCTGACGCGGCTCGTCGACGACCTGCTCGACGTGTCGCGGATCACGCGCGGCAAGATCGATCTCGCGCTGAAGCCAATCGAAATCGCGGCGACCGTCGCGCGCGCGATGGAGCTCGCCAGCCCGCTGCTCGAACAGCGCAAGCACCGCGTCGTCGTCGACGTCGCGCCGCGCGGCCTCGGCGTGTGCGCCGATGCCGATCGCCTCGCGCAGGTCGTCGTCAACCTGCTGACCAACGCGGCCAAGTACAGCGACCCCGGATCCACCATCGCGGTGCGCGCCGCGAAGATCGGCGACGCGGTCGAGCTGCGCGTGCGCGATCACGGCGTCGGCATTCCCGGCGACATGCTCGATCGCGTGTTCGACGCGTTCACGCAGCAGCCGCAGACCATCGACCGCTCGCAGGGCGGCCTCGGCCTCGGCCTCACCATCGTCCGCACGCTCGTGGAGAAGCACGGCGGCACGGTGCGCGCCACCAGCGCCGGCCCGGGACGCGGCAGCGAGTTCGTCGTGCGCCTGCCGTACGCGCGGGTCCCCGATGCGCCGAACGCCGCGGCCGCGGCGGAGCCGATCGTCGTGGAGCCGCGCGCCGAGCGGATCCTCGTCGTCGACGACAACGAGGACGCGGCCGAGATGCTGCAGGGCGCGCTGGAGCACCTCGGATACACGGTCGACGTGGCGACCGACGGCCCCGCGGCGCTCGAACGCGCGCGCGCGTTCAAACCCGACATCGCGCTGCTCGACATCGGGCTGCCGGTGATGGACGGCTACGAGGTGGCGCAGCGGCTGCGCGCCGAGCTCGCGAACGGGATCCGCCTGATCGCGGTCACCGGGTACGGGCAGGAACACGACCGCCGCCGGTCGTTCGAAGCCGGATTCGCCAGCCACCTGGTCAAGCCGATCGACCTCTCGCAACTGCAGGACGTGCTGTCCCGTTCTTGAGCAGTCGACCCGCGAAAAGTCGCGCCCGCGACGGACTCTTGTCTTCCTTGACAGTGCCGCTGAGGTAGCCGAGACTTCTTCCCTCGGACCCCAACTTTGCTGCGTCTGGCATTCGCGACGATCGTGATCGCCCTCGGCGTCTCTGCGCCCGCGCGGCCGACGTCCGCGGCCGCGCAGCTGCCCAAGGAGCGCCAGACGCCGGCCCAGACGAAGATCGACAGCCACCTGCTGCGCGCGATCGAACGCGCGCGCAGCGGCGCCGCGCCGCTGCACGAGCCGCTGGTGCGGATCGACGCGAAGGGCCGCGCGCTCGTCGAGCTCCGCGCCGACGTCACCGCCGGCGTCGAGCGGCAGCTTCGCCGGGCGCACGCGACGACGGTGTCGGTGCTGCCGGAGTACCGGTCGATTCTCGCCTGGGTTCCGCTGACGCAGCTCGAGGCGCTCGCCGCACGCGACGACGTCTACGCGATTCAACCCGCGCCGCAGGCCACCACGAACAAACCGAAGGAGAACGGACGATGACTCGTCGCGCGATGATCGTAGCCGCGCTGATTGCGCTGATGTCCAACGCCGGCCGCGGCATTCCCGCCCGCGCGCAGGGACCGCAGTTCGCGCAGAACGACCTGCCCGCCGCGGGCCGCGCGCAGATCGCCGCGCTGCTGGCGGAGAAGGCGTCGCTGACGCCGACGCAGCAGAAAATCGATTCCCGGCTGCTGCACGCCAAGCGCCAGCTCACGCGCGAAACCAGCGTGATGACCACGCGCGTCGCGCTGCCGCAGTCGGCGAGCGGCAAGATTCAAATGGAGTTGCGCGCCGAAGTGACGCCGTCGCTGCTCGACTCGCTGCGTACGCTTGGAGTCGACGTCGTCGCGACGGAGGTGCTGGGCCGCAGCGTCCTCGTCGACGCCGACCTCGTGGTGGTCGAACGACTCGCGGCGCTTCCCGAGGTGTACTTCGTCCAGCCCAAACCGGGCTACATCACCCAGGCCGTCGGCGGCCATCACGCCGCGTCGACCGACGGGTCGGCCATCGG
>Ga0070741_10020921_pt1 | contig 10241 bp, 9 predicted proteins | sample Coa_R1_4_FD_66440 | JGI IMG/M metagenome (GOLD analysis project Ga0070741, IMG submission 66440) | Surface soil microbial communities from Centralia Pennsylvania, which are recovering from an underground coalmine fire - Coalmine... | ecosystem: Environmental > Terrestrial > Soil > Unclassified ...
TCTGGCTGGGCTGCAGCTTCGCATCCGATAGCGCCTGCTTCGCAGGCCCGGTCGTGCGCTCGATCAGGTCACCAGTCAATTGCTCGAGCTTCGAGCGAGCGAGCGTGAGCACCAGGTGCTTGGGGCCCGACGCGTCAGCCGTGATGAACGGCAGATTGATCTCAGCCTGCATCACCGTCGAGAGCTCGACTTTGGCCTTCTCCGCGGCCTCTTTCAAGCGCTGCAGAGCCATGCGGTCCTGGCGGAGGTCAATTCCCTGGTCGCGCTTGAACTCGTCGCATATCCAGTCGATGATGCGCTGGTCGAAGTCATCGCCGCCAAGGTGCGTGTCGCCGTTTGTGGAGATCACCTCGAAGACACGCTCGGCGAGCCGCAGGATCGAGATGTCGAAGGTTCCGCCGCCGAGGTCGTACACCGCCACCGTCTCGTCCTTCTTCTTGTCGAGCCCGTAGGCGAGCGCGGCCGCGGTCGGCTCGTTGACGATGCGGAGCACCTCGAGCCCCGCGATCGTTCCCGCGTCCTTGGTCGCCTGGCGCTGGCTGTCGTTGAAGTAGGCGGGCACCGTGATCACCGCCTGAGTGACCTTCTCACCCAGGTAGGCCTCGGCCGCTTCCTTCAGCTTGCGCAGGACGAGCGCGGAGATCTCCGGGGGTGAATACACCTTGCCCCGGATCTCGACGCGCGCGTCGCCGTTCTGGGCCTTGAGCACCTTGTAGGGCACCAGCTTGATCTCGCTCAGGACCTCGTCGTAACGCCGGCCCATGAAACGCTTGATCGAAAAGATGGTGTTGTCGGGGTTGGTGATGGCCTGACGCTTCGCCACCTGCCCGACGAGAGTCTCGCCTTCCTTCGTGAAGGCCACCACGGACGGAGTCACGCGGCTGCCTTCCTGATTCGCGATGACGGTGGGGTCTCCGCCCTCCACGACCGCCACCACCGAGTTCGTCGTCCCGAGGTCAATGCCAATCACCTTCGCCATGTCGTTCTTTCTCCTGTCTGTGATCTGACACGTCACCGGCGGGGCACACGTCGCGCCCCGCCGGTATCCCTGTGACGGGCGGCGCTACGCCGCCTCGATCTTGATCTCCTTCGGCTTGACTTCTTCCGACTTCGGTAGCTTCACGGTCAGCACACCATCGCGGAAGGTGGCCTTGGCCTGACCCACGTCGACCGGGAACGGGAGCGAGAACGCCCTCTCGAACTTCCCGAACCACCGCTCCTGCCGGTAGTGATTCTCAACCTGCACGTCGAGCTGCCGCTTCTCGCCCTGAACCGTCAGGACGTCGTCTGCGATGGAAAGCCGGATGTCCTTCTCGGCCACGCCGGGCAGTTCCACGACGATCACCGCCTCGTTCTGGGTCTCGTGCATGTCCGCCGGCGGCGCCCATACCCGCTCCACCGGTGCGAACAGCCGGTTCATCTGCGTCTGGATCTCAGCCAGGCTTTCGGACACGTCCTCTGCGAACGGACGAAGTCGAACTGCCACCATGGGGTTCCTCCTTGGTCGCCGGGGGGGCCACCCTCCGGCCAAATCTAAGTCTATATGACTTATATATACTGAGTCCGAGCTTGTCAAACATTAGCCAGAATATGCATGCCAGACCAACTAGTTCAGTGGTTTCTGAACGGCCAGGTGGTAGGGTTCCCGCATGCGGCTCGGCTGCCTGGGCTGCCTGGGCTCTCTCCTGGGCGCCATAGCCATTGCCGGCCTGGTGGGCGGCGGATACTGGGCCTGGGGGAGGGTCTGGGAGGCTCCCCCGCTGGCGGCCGCACATATTCATCCGTCACCGGCTCGGCTGGATCGGAAGCTCGCCGACCTGGGGCTGCGTGGCGGTGGGCGACCGGGCCCCGGCTCGATCGTGCTCAGCGAGGCGGAGGTCTCGGAGGTCGCCTCGAGGCAACTACGCGACGCTGGCCTGCTGATCTCTGCCCCAATTGTTGAGATGCAGCCTGGGCGGGCCATGGTTCAGTGGCGGGGTCCGGTCGGCGCGCTGCTTCAAGGGCCGCCGTTCGGCTGGCTGGGGTCACTACTGCCGTCCTCAATCAAGGAATGGCCGCTCTGGATCACCCTCTCCGGGGGGGTACAGCTGCGGCCCGCGGCAGCCCCGCGTCGCCCCCGCTACGCGGAGGCGTCCGTCGTAAGCGCGCGCCTGGGCCGCCTGCCGGTACCGACGTGGCTCCTCATCCTGATGGCGGGTCCCCGGGGGGCCTCCCTGCTTCGGTGGCCGGTGCCCCCTCCGGTCGACCAGATCGAGCTCGGTGACGGGCGCCTGACGATCCGGACGCGCTAGTTGCCGGCTCGCGCCGCCTGGACGAAGCGCATCTGGAGGTCGTACAGGATCTCTTCCACGAGTCGGCTTTCCTGCTCGGTTCGGTTTCCGTGGGTCTTGTCACGCAGCATGAGCAAGATGTCGATGGCCGAGCGGGCCTGGTCGAGGTCGACGCGCGGCGCTTCTGCCCCCGGCTCCCTCATGGCCCCGAGGCCCACCAGAGCCGAGTTCGCGAACATGATGAACAGCGCGCTCAGTTCGGCCGGCGGGGCGCCGGTTCGCCGCGGTCCGGATGCGGGAGGCACGGCGGAAGGTGCCGCAGTCGGGGGAGCATCCTCGCTTCGCCTTCGCCGGTCGGTAACCTTGAACTGCTCGTCCTGACTCATGCTGCGTGCTCCGGCCTCACATCGGCGCCGAGCCTAGCACGTGGTCCGAGGCCCTTCAAGGCGCTGTACCCGTTGTGTATAATGCCGGTGCGTGTACTTCTAGATCTTCCCATGGGTGACGCCGCCGGCATTCGTTTCGCCTCCCTCCTCTCACTCATGGCTCGCCTCAGGAGTGAAGGTGGCTGCCCGTGGGATCGCGAACAGACGCGAGCGTCCCTGAAGCCCTATCTCGTCGAGGAGACCTATGAGGTCCTGGAGGCCATCGACGAAGGCTCGCGAGATCACCTCGTGGAAGAGCTCGGGGATCTGCTCTTCCAGATCGTGTTCCACTGTCAGCTCGGAGCGGAGAGTGGAGAGTTCACGATGAGCGACGTCATCGATCGGCTTTGCGCCAAGATGACGCATCGGCATCCCCACGTCTTCGGCGATCGGGTCGTGGCGAACGCGGACGAGGCCTTGGCCCAGTGGGAGCAGATCAAGCACGAGGAAGCGCAGGTGAAGGATCGTCCGGCATCGTCCCTTCAGGGGGTCCCGGCCGCGCTGCCCGCCCTGCTTCGCGCGCAGCGGCTGCAGGCAAAGGCGGCCCGGGTGGGATTCGATTGGCCGCGACGGCAGGATGCCTGGGCAAAGCTCGAGGAGGAGATGCGCGAGGTCGGTGAGGCGCTTGAGGGCGGGGCGGACGATCGCGTCGCTGACGAGCTGGGCGACTTGCTGTTCTCGATGGTCAACGTAGCCCGGTTGCGCGGGCTGGACGCCGAAGAGTGCCTGCGGCGTTCTTCCGAGAAGTTCACGAGGCGATTTGGAAAGGTGGAAGCGGAGATGAGGGCCGGGGGACGGTCGGTCACCGAAGCTTCGATGGAAGAGCTGGATCGAGCATGGGAGGCGGCGAAGGCGCAGGAACGCTCGGAAACACCCCCGACCGGACCACGGCCATGAAATGCAAGATCGGCAAGACGACCCTCGTGGTCGAGCGAGGCGACATCACGGACGCCGAAGTGGACGCGGTCGTGAACGCGGCCAACGATGAGCTCCTCATGGGGGCGGGGGTGGCGGGCGCGCTCAAGCGAAAGGGCGGGTCCGTGATCGAGGAAGACGCACTGCGCCAGGGACCGATCGAGATCGGCGAGGCCGTTCTCACGGTCGCCGGAAACTTGCCTGCGACCCATGTCATTCACGCGGTGACGATGGGTAAGGACCTGAAAGCGGACCCATCTCGGATCTCCGCGGCCACGCGGGCAACCCTGGCCATCGCGGAGAAGCACAAGCTCTCTTCCCTGGCCTTCCCGGCCCTCGGGAGCGGCATCGGTGGGGTCCCCGCTGCCCAGTCGGCGGATGCTCTGGTCTCGACCGTCGTCGAGCACGTGAAGCGCGGCAACTCCAGCCTTGAAAAGGTCCTGTTCGTCCTCTATGAGGATCAGGCCCAAAAGGCCTTCAGTGAGGCGCTGAAGCGCCTCGGAGGGGCCCGCTAGCCGTTCGACCGCCCGCGCCTCTGGCCGGTGGCGGCGCCTCCGCTGCACCGGCCGAGGACACCGCAGCCAATACGCATTTACTGGCCCACCCCTGGGCTAGAATGAAGTGGCTCTGCTGGCCCGCCCTGCCATTCAGGTCGCCCCGGGGTCCCCGGCACAGCGCCGGCAGGACGTGCCGGAATTGTGGAACGCAGGTTGCATGCGGTTCTGAGGGCGCATCAGCATCATCCCCTCATATGCCAAGGAGGCTCTAGGCAACTAATGGCCGCGACGATGCACGACCTGCTGACCTTGATGATCGAGCGTGGGGCCTCGGACCTACACATCACCACCGGGACGCACCCGCAGATCCGGCTGCACGGCAAACTGATCCCGCTCACGCAGTTCGACGTGCAGATGCCGCAGGACACCCAGCGGCTCGCCTACAGCGTCCTGAACGAAGGCCAGAAGCAGAAGTTCGAGGAAGAGAACGAACTCGACCTCTCGTTCGGAATCCAGGGGCTGGCCCGCTTCCGCTGCAACGTCTACCGGCAGCGCGGCGCGGTCGCCGCCGCGATCCGCGTGATCCCGGTGAAGATCCGCGGGTTCGACGAGTTGGGCTTGCCGCCGATTGTCGAGCAGCTCGCGGATCGGCCCAAGGGACTCATCCTCGTGACGGGCCCCACCGGGTCCGGCAAGTCGACCACCTTGGCCGCGATGGTGGACAAGGTCAACTCGGAGCGGTCGGAGCACATCGTTACCATCGAGGATCCGATCGAGTTCGTGCACCAGCACAAGAAGTGCATGGTGAATCAGCGCGAGGTCTTCTCGGATACGCACTCCTTCAAGAACGCGCTGAAGTCGATTCTCCGGCAGGACCCCGACGTGGTGCTCGTCGGCGAGATGCGCGACCTCGAAACCATCGCGGCCGCGCTGACCATCGCGGAGACCGGACACCTGACCCTGGGCACACTGCACACCAACTCCTGCGCGCAGACCATCAACCGAATCATCGACGTGTTCCCGACGAGTCAGCAGGCCCAGGTGCGCGCGCAGCTCTCCCTCGTGCTGGAGGGCGTGCTGTCCCAGCAGCTGATCCCGACCGCCGACGGGCGCGGCCGGGCGATGGCGCTGGAGATCATGGTGGCGACCCCCGCGATCCGGAACCTGATCCGTGAAGAGAAGATCCATCAGATCTATTCCGCGATGCAGGCCGGTCAAAAATTCGGCATGCAGACGATGAACCAGTCCCTGGCCGAGCTCGTACAGAAGCGCCGGATCACCCGCGAGGAGGCGATGAACCGCAGCACGCTTCCGGAAGAGCTTGCCGGGTTGCTCGGCGCGACGGGCAGCTCGTCCGCCACTCCGGCCGCTGCCGCGGCTGGAGGCTCTCCCTTCGGCCGACGGTAGCCGGTTACCGAGGAGGCTTACGCGATGGCTGTTTTCGTCTATCAGGGGCGTTCCGCGAACGGGATGCAGAGCGGCGAGATCGAGGCACCGGACCGCTCGGCCGCGGTCGGCGAACTCCGACGGCGCGCGATTCTGGTTACCAAGATTTCCGAGAAGACCGCGCCCAAGGTGACCTTCAAGTTCGGGGGCAAGGTCAATGACAAGGAGATGGCGATCTTCACCCGCCAGTTCTCCACCATGATCGACGCGGGACTGCCCCTGGTGCAGTGTCTGAACATTCTCGCCGAGCAGAGCGAGTCCAAGACCCTCCGGTCGGTGACCGGCCAGGTCGCCCGCAATGTGGAAGCGGGGTCGACGCTTGCCGATGCGCTGCGACGGCATCCCCGCACGTTCGACGAGCTCTTCACCAACCTCGTCGAGGTCGGCGAAGCGGGCGGTATCCTAGACGTCGTGCTGCAGCGCCTGTCCGCGTACATCGAGAAGGCGGCGGCGTTGAAGAGGAAGGTCAAGGCGGCGATGGTGTACCCGGCCGCCATCATCGGCGTGGCGATCATGGTCGTCATTTTCATGCTGACCTTCGTCATTCCGACCTTCGCCCAGATGTTCAAGGACCTGGGCGCCGACCTGCCGCTGCCCACGAAGGTGGTCCTGTGGCTCTCCACGTTCGTGCGCACCTACATCCTGCTGATCGTCGCGGCCATGATCGGCTGCGTGCTGGCGCTCCGGTCGTACTACCGGACCGAAGGGGGGCGATCGACCATCGATGCGTTGATGCTGAAGATGCCAATTTTCGGCACTCTCGTGCGAAAAGTGGCAGTCGCCCGGTTCACCCGGACGCTCGGCACCCTCGTGCAGTCCGGCGTGCCCATTCTGGATGGGCTTCGGATCACCGCCCGCACTGCCGGCAACAAGGTGGTCGAAAAGGCGGTGCTTCAGTGCCGTGCGGCGGTGACCGAAGGTAAGACCCTCGCCGAGCCGCTTCGTGTTTCCGGGGTGTTCCCGCCGATGGTGACCCAGATGATCTCGGTCGGGGAGCAGACCGGGGCCCTGGACGCGATGCTGAGCAAGATTGCGGACTTCTACGACGACGAGGTGGATACCGCGGTCAGCACCCTGACCTCGCTGCTGGAGCCCATCATGATCGTGTTCCTGGGCGTGGTGGTCGGCGGCCTGGTGGTGGCGATGTATCTCCCGATCTTCAAGCTGGTCACGCTGGTGAAGTAGCGAGAACCGCTGGTTGCCGAAGCCGCAGGTGCTCCAGTCGTCCCTGTGGGGGCTGAACCGGGCGCGGCTCTTGACGGCCGCCATCGTGTTGGCGGTCGGAGCCTTACTTCGGTTCACCGACGCGTTTCCCTACGCGTTCGGGCCGTTCTCCCTCACGGTCCTCGGTGGAGTCGCGGCCTGTCTCGTGCTCCCGGTGGCCGAGTGGCTGGACTTCCATCCGGAGCGGATCGCCTGGTTCCAGTTCGGTCTCGACGCGGTGCTCACCACTGCCATCGTCACCGAGAGTGGCGGGCCGCGGTCGGTGTTCATCCCGCTCTACGTCCTGCTCGTGGTCGGGTCTTGCTTCGTCCTCTCGCGAGCAGGTGGGTTCATCGTGGCTGCGATGTGCAGTCTGCTGTACGTATTCCCGGTATGGGGCCGGACCATCCTTCCCATGCTGGAGACCGGGACCGCTTCCGAGAATACCGCGGTGGAGATCCTCACCGTGTTCATGAACTCGGGAGTGCTCCTGCTGGTGGCGGTGCTCACCGGGGCACTCGCCGGCAGGTACCACGAACTGCAACAGCACATGGAGGATCAGCGGAAGCACCTCTCGGACCTTCAGGCCTTCCGTGACCTCATCTTCGAGTCGGTCGGCTCGGGTCTCGTGGGAGTGGATCCGAACGGCCGCGTCACCGCGTTCAACCGGGCCGCCGAGTCGATCACCGGCGTGCGCGCGGACGAGGCCATCGACCAGCCGTGGGAGTCGATATTCGGGCACGGCGTGAATCTCCCGGACGTCCAGCGGGCGGTCTCCGACGGCAGCGAGCCGGCACCCCGGTATGAGTTCCGGCTCCGCCGACGCGACGGCCAGGAGGTACCCGTCGGCATCTCGTTCTGGTCTCTCCGGTCCGGCGCCGGCGACGTGGCGGGTCTCATCGGCGTGTGCCAAGATCTCTCGAACATCAAGCAGATGGAGCAGCGCGTCCGCCAAGCGGACCGCCTGGCCGCGGTCGGACGGCTCTCGGCAAACATGGCGCACGAGATCCGAAACCCGCTCGCGTCCATCTCGGGAGCGGTCGAGGCGCTCGCGCGGGATTTGCCCGCGGATCCCACCCGCAGCCAGCTCGTGGAGATCGTCCTTCGCGAATCGGCCCGCTTGAACCAGATCGTCGGCGACTTCCTCGAGTACGCTCGGCCGGCCCCCATGGCACCGATCGAGATCAACATGGCGGAGATTCTCGACGAGGTGCTGCTCCTGATCGAGCACCGAAGCCTTCCGGCAAATCTCAAGGTCGCGCGCGAGTACGGTGATACGCTGCTGACGCGGGCCGATCCCCAGCGGCTCCGCCAGGCGATCTGGAACCTGTGTCTGAACGCGGTCCAAGCGATGCCGGACGGGGGCGAGCTCCGGGTTGGCGCCCGGACGCTGCGAGAGCGCGGAGGGCGGCTCCAGATCTCGATCAGCGACACCGGCCAGGGCATCGCGGAGGGAGATCTCCCTCACATCTTCGAGCCCTTCTTTTCCACCAAACCGGAAGGAAGCGGCATCGGACTCGCGCTTGTGTACCGCGTACTCGAAGAGCATGGGGGCACCATCGAGGTACGCAGCCGCGTAGGCGAGGGCACCACATTCATCCTCATCCTGCCGGCGCCCGACGGCGCCGCGCGGGCGTGAGCCTGCGGTCCGAAACGAGGAAGACATGAAAGAAGCACGGGTCCTGGTGGTGGACGACGAGAAGAGCATGCGTGACCTGCTGGCCATCACGCTGCAGAAGGCCGGCTACGAGGTCACACTCGCCGACGGCGGGGCGGCCGCGATCGAGGCGATCCGGCGGGATCCGTTCGACGCGGTCATCACCGACCTCCGAATGCCGAAGGTAGACGGACTCCAGGTGCTGCGAGCGGCCAAGGAACAGTCGCCCGACATGTCCGTGATCATGGTGACCGCCATGGCCTCCACCGAGACCGCGGTCGAGGCCATGAAGCTGGGGGCGTACGACTACATCACCAAGCCCTTCAAGCTGGACGAAGTCAATCTCATCATCAAAAACGCACTCGAGCGGAAGCAGCTCCGCGCCGAGAACCAGTACCTGCGCAAGCAGCTCGAGACACAGCACCGCTTCGAGAACATTATCGGAAAGAGTTCGCGGATGGTGGAGGTCTTCGACACCATCCGAAAGATCGCGGACAGCCCCTCCACCGTCATGATCACCGGCGAGAGCGGGACGGGGAAGGAGCTCGTCGCCCGGGCGATCCACTTCAACAGTCATCGCCGGGACAAGCCCTTCGTGTCGGTGAACTGCGGCGCCATTCCGGAAGGGCTCATGGAGTCCGAACTCTTCGGCCACGTGAAGGGGGCGTTCACCGGCGCGGTGGCGAACAAGATCGGTCTCTTCACCGCCGCCGAGGGCGGCACGCTGTTCCTGGACGAGATCACCGAGATTCCGGCGTTGTTGCAGGTCAAGCTGCTACGGGCAATCCAGGTTCGGGAGATCCGGCGCGTGGGCGACACCAGGGACGTCAAGACCGACGTCCGGCTGATCGCGGCCTCCAACCGTGACCTGGAGACCGCCGTGAGGGACGGGGTGATGCGCGAGGACCTCTTCTATCGACTGAACGTCCTCCCCATTCACCTGCCTCCCCTGCGCGAGCGCCGGGAGGATATTCCGCTGCTGATCGCGCACTTCCTGCAGAAGTTCAGCAAGGATCTCGGCAAGGAGGTGCGCGGGGTCACGCCGGAGGCGCTGGCGGTGCTGGAGCGCTACCACTGGCCCGGCAACATCCGGGAGCTGGAAAACGTGATGGAGCGGGCCATCGTGATGGGGGGCGCGGACATGTTGAGTGCGGACGCGCTACCCGAGTCCGTGCGCCGTGAGCGCCCCAGCCGCGGACCAGAGATGGTCGATATTCCGGAAGAGGGGCTGGATCTCGAATCGACCCTCGACGATCTCGAGCGACGCTACCTGCAGCGGGCTCTCGATCGCACCGGCGGCGTTCAGACTAAAGCCGCCGAGTTGCTACGCATGACGTTCCGGCAGTTCCGTTACAAGTTGCAGAAGCACAGCCTCGCCAAGCGTGGGGCGCCGGGCGACGAATGACATTCCTCGGCCTGACACTAACAGGCGCTGTCAACTCCGCATCGTATGTCACCGCTCCGCCGGCCAATTCGGCAATGCTGAGCGTTGCTTGAAAAGTCAACAGAACTAGATACTTGAGACGCGGAGTCCGATCGTGGGCTCCGGCTCGGAGTGTTCGATATCCGACATCCCTGGCCCCGCTCGGTGTGGCATCGAACCTGCACTCCCCTCCCTGCAGATGCAATTCAACTTCTCTACTCGGCCGAAAGGCCACAAGGCTTCAGGGAGGAAGAGCGCAATGAACAAGTTCTGGAACCGCAAGATGCTGGGCAACCAGCGCGGCTTCACGCTCATCGAGTTGATGATCGTCGTCGCCATCATCGGCATCCTCGCCGCCATCGCCATCCCGCTGTACGCCAACGTCCAGGCGCGCGCGCGGCTGGC
>Ga0070741_10020922_pt1 | contig 10241 bp, 10 predicted proteins | sample Coa_R1_4_FD_66440 | JGI IMG/M metagenome (GOLD analysis project Ga0070741, IMG submission 66440) | Surface soil microbial communities from Centralia Pennsylvania, which are recovering from an underground coalmine fire - Coalmine... | ecosystem: Environmental > Terrestrial > Soil > Unclassified ...
ATCTGTGGCCGCACTAAAGGTTGCTGTCACTACGTAACCCTGAGTAATAGGACCTGGAGTAGGGGCGTTAAAGTACCAGATCTCAGTATCCAAATCCGTTCGCTGACTGGTGACAGCTCGAATGAAATTGTTGGGGGGCATTTGATTGTCTGTTACGCTGCTCACGATCTTGTTTTGCGAGACTTGTATCGCGACATATATGGCATTGAAACTTCCCCCTGGAAAGGTAAGTGGGGAACTCATCAAACTACTGACGTGAACGTCTTGATTGAAAGTGGACATAACTATAATCGGTGGATCCCCGCCGCTCGGACAGCATTTGCCTTTCTTATGCTTTCGATGATGATGTCTGCTCTTGCATTCGACATGTCCACCGCCATCGCATATGCTTTTGAGAAATTCCATATTGATGTTCTTTTTTTTTCTTTGTACATTCCTAGATCAGCACTTAACCAAAAAGGAAAAAATAAAAATGTCTTCAGGATTGATCACACTCTCTTCCCCGTTACAACAATGGCAAATGTCCCGATTGCAACAATCCTTTCATGTGCAACAGCCGTATCCTGGTGAATTGAGAATTCAAGATCTTCCTCGCGATCGGGCAGAGATATACAGGGCGATTGCGTCCCTAGAGACTATATTGCGATCGATGAATGTCGCCATAGAAGATTAAGAAATAACACATGTTTGAAATATACTCTATTTGTCCTCTTGAATCAAACGCTGTAGATAATCTCGATCATATTCGCTCGCCTCCTTTGCAGTGAGCCAAAATTCAAACGTTTCATTGGGTGGAATGATGACTTTGCCTCCATTGCACCACTCGCGCCATATCCGCAAGCCTTCGATGTTGCCGGAAAATATAGTATACAAGCATTGGCCTATTCTCGCGCGTTCTACCTTGGTTTCTCGTCGATAAGCGCCGAGCTGATCCAGAGTACTATGGATAGCGTGTCGACTTTGAGTGCTAGACATTTTTTTTTGATTTTGAAATCGAGATGAAAAATAAAACCGCGGTTTTTAACACAAATCAAATGATTCCTTGTGGTTATCAAATTCAGTGGATCTTTAATCAGCCTCAATCGCATCTATTCCAGAGGTTGAAGCAAACACTGTGCTCTCAATTGTATGGATACAAGTCGATTCAAGCCGATTGGTGGAATTTTTTCGAACAATTGCTTAAGAGCAATCGCAAGTCGTCTTTATCCGTTGAAGAACGACAACAGATGGAGCAGAAAATTCAATCATTGACCAATCCTTCTCTTCGCGACGAGCTTTTAAAATATCATCAACAAGAAAAACTCACCGATGGCGAAATTTACATCCTCTTGAGATCGTATTGGCATTCCACAATCCTGAAACAATTGTCGGAAAACAAACTGGAACATGTGGATCTGAGTCTCGAAGGTCGAGCGCGCTCCAGAATAGACGACATTCTCAAATTGATTGAGCAATCCTCTGTTCAAGTCAAGTCTTTTCTCGATCTGGGTTGCGGAGATTCCAGTATCACCTCGGCTCTTGCCAATGCGCTTCATGTCGATGCAAAACAGGCACATGGATGCGATGTGCGCTCGGTAGAAACGAAAGAGAATTTTACCTTTACTCTCTTGTCGGAAAAGCAGACCGATTTGCCCTACGACTACGAATCATTTGATTTGGTTGTGGCGCTCATGTCTTTTCATCACATTCCTCATGTCGAAACTACCTTGAGGGAATTGAATCGAATTCTCAAACCCAATGGAGTGATTATTTTTCGCGAGCACGATCTGTATTGTGATTTTTTATCGGTTGTTCTGAATGTTTTGCATGAATTGTACGATCAAGTGTGGTCGACTGTACCCATTTATTCCCATTGGGCACACTATCGACGACGCAAAGAATGGCATCAAATGTTGAAACTTGCAGGATTCACGCCTTGCGAAAATAGTCCAGATTTGGAGGCTCGATATATGCATCCTCTACCCGTGTGGAAATTTCAAGCAGATCGACCGATTCGGAATCCATATGCGTGTTACTACGGAATGTATCAAAAAAATGTAGCTGAAAAAAGACAACGACTCGGCTAGGCACATCGCCGATGGAGTTCGCTGTGATACACCCACAACAATCGAGTCGGCATATTCAACAAATGATTGCACAAATCTTGTCCGGTTTCAATCATAAAATTTTCACCAATCATGGTATTCCAGAGTTTCACTCCAAACGTTTCGGACAAGGCACATAATTCGTCACTGAAACTACCTTCTGTACAAAATCGATTCAATCGGAGATGAAAGTCCATCACAATCAATCGAATAAATTCATTCCGATGTTCCTCTTTCAATTCGGTCAGAGAAGTCAACGGAAGAAATCGGTAATCTCTGACATAGAGTACAATTCCTTGAACGACAATAAGTTTGTCCGAACCAGTGATATCTTTGTATTGAATGTCGTAGAGAGCGAGAATCTCATTGGCGCGTATAATGATCTCTTTTGCTTGTTGTCTCGGAATATCGAGAGTTGTTGTTGTTGTCGTCATTATTGTATGTGTATCTTGTGGTTTTTTTTCACAAAACACAAAAATGTATTCAAAAACCGCATCACTAATCAACTCAAGAAATGTCTTCATCAAAAGAGGAAATTGATTGGAGCAAGCACGAAGGAAAATCTATTTCGATCGATGCAGATTGTCCTGAAGTACGTAATCTCCTCGCGGATAACAATGTTCCCAGTAAAATTCCACGAGGAACTGTACGGCGCGAAAAGACAGAAAAACAATACGATTTCGGTGAAAGTGCATACAATCGAAGAAGAAAGATTGTGAGAATCGCAAGTGGTCATTGTCATGTGTGCAACAAGGAAAACATTCCCGCATTGTCCTTTGATACATCGGATGGCGAATATGGAGACATTTCTATCTGCAAAGAGTGTTTTATTCGTTTACTTTGACTCTTCCACTTCCAGTGGCAAAGGAGACAAGATTAAATCTTCTTCTGCGTCCACCTTGCAATTGGGAACGATTTCTTTGAGAAAATTGAATGCTTGATCCCTTTCTCCATTAGAGTTAAAATAAAGAACCGAAAAAGAATATTCCGTCGAAAACTCGATTCGTATACATGGATGATCTTGTTCTTGTTTGCTCAGATGCACTTCTTTTTCAAAAAATCCAAGACATCGATTGGAAAGTTCCCACAAGATTCCATTTTTGCACAAAAGAATCATGGGGTAGGAATCCGGAAGATGGGTATATGTCGTTCTTTGATTCGATCTGCCCCAATAAATCCAGTGAATAAGTCGTTTCCACCAACTCGCTTCGGGTTCTATGTGAACATAGCCATATTCATTGTCGCTTTCTTCCAAATGTGGAATCAAAAGACATTGATTCAATTCTATGTTTTGAGTAATCATTCGAAATTGATTCAAGGCAGAACGAAACAAAAGTAAAAAGAAGAATTCAAAAACAAATCCAAAGCTGATTGCCAATGCCCACGGGGGCGGAACTCCTCGCAGATACGGAGGCAAGATGAAAAGAATACAAAAGGCGACTATAATAATCTGCACAAAGAGAAAATCCTTCAATAAATCTTTGCGTCGCTGACTCTGAAAATACTCCAAGAAAAGCCGCACCGAATCCGAGGAGCTGAACATGATTTATGATCTCGGTTTTTTCTTTAAATGAAAAGGAATTTTATTTTATCAATGAACTTTTTGAGTATAACATATTATCGATAATATCATTAAGTGACTTAATATTAAGAGAAAATATCAAATATATTTTTTATTTCAGCGCTGGATTAATTAATCCTCTTTTTCTATAAAATTGTGGTGTATGGCGCGGCGGCTCCTCTATTGATCCAGTTCTTCCCCAGGTCCAACCTGGTTGTAATAGAGCTGCGTGTGGAAAAGATTTTTTGTTTACTCCAGTTGGGATGAGCAATCCACGTGATTTGTTCAGTTCTTCTTTCCGTTCCATTAAATCTTTGTAATTTCGATAACAAAGATTCATTGCATCGACATACTCCAATGTATCTACTGCGAAATCCTCAGTGGATTCTATTGGATAGTAATGTGGTTTCAAGAGAGAGTGCATACATTGTTCTCCAAATTGAGCATCCGGAAATTGAAGTGCAAGTTCGATTGGTTCAAGGTTTGGATTTGTGTATCTCAGATTGCTCGATCTTGTCTGAAATTTTCTACTTTGACCAATCTTATAAACTTGATGATTCGTACCTTTCACAGGAGCGGCGTAAATAAAGCTCCCTTGAGCGTTTGGATAAATGTTGGATGAAATGATTTCTGAGCGATCGGGATCTAAATTTCGATCTCTATCTACAGCACGTCGAGTGCCATCGAGATCCATGAAATTTTCTCGATATGCTGTATGTATCGCCACAAAGTAGGAACGTATTAAGCCAGCAGAAGCAGATTGGGATTGCATGCAGATTTTTTGAAATCCATCCGAGGTTAAATAGTACAGTTGTCTTTTTGGACCTGGACTGATTTGTTTGGTGTTTTTTTTCTTGATAAAATCAATACCTTCAACAAGACTCGGCGAAGATCCACTCGTATTTCTTAATATCGTTCTTTCGATGCTTCTAGGATTGACTTGTAACCAGTCAGCCGCTTCGTCAGAAGATATCAAGCGATCGTCCATGCAAATTTCAATAAATTGAATAATCAGTGCTGTTTTAATTGGTGCATCTGGACCAAATCTAACGCCCAATACTTCAATCATGTGACGAGTGAAATCATTGAGTACTGCATGTCTTTCCCGTGGATTCAACGATTCCATTTTTTTCCCTCAGATAAATTTGTGACACAATGTCTCCAATTTATTTTCAAAATGAAATAATAACGATTTGAACAAATAAATTTGAGACACAATGTCTCAATTTTTTTATCAGGATGGTTATTTTTCAATGAACTTCCTGAGTAAATACTTTTGTTAAAAATCCCATAGCAAGCAATTCATTCGTGAATAACGAGAATGTCGCGGATCCAAAAGTATTATGGGCGGTATTTTGTTTCTCGCAATGGAGGCAGTAATTAAAATCCATGGATTCAATGTAAAGGCAAATATTATGGCATACGGCACAATAATGTGACCATGACGGGTCACTGGAGAGCAGCATTCGATCATAGACCAAATTCGCCGCGCCCCATCCCAAGAGAGAGTTGAGTTCCATGGCTCCTATTTTCTGTCCGGCATTTCCAGATCCATGCGCCCCCTTGGAGTCGACCGGCTGTTTTGTCGAATAACTAATGGGACCCAATCCTCTGGCGCGCATTTTATCAATGGCCATTTGTTTCAGTTTTTGCATGCTGCAAATCCCACTAAACACCATTCCGTGATGTGACACTCGCTTCCCCGTGCGTGCATCGATACTCGAATGCGAACCAAACGGATGCAATCCCATGGCTTCTCGTTCGGCGGCAATGCATTGCAATGGAGTTCCCGATTTGCGAAGCTCCGGTGACACGTGCTCGAGCAAGCGAGTGTAATTGCGCGTGAATGGCGTACCATTGGCAAATTCTCCCTTGATCGAGGCAAGCTCCCCAAAGGCCATTTCGTGATCCATCCCGTAGGTGGCTCGGGAAACAAACGCCGAGGAGTTGTAAATCACATCGGGGAAATTGCCTGTTTCAGTATTGTAGCGCATGTTTTCTCGTCGTCGCAATCGATTGACCACTCCCTTTTGTGCATGATTGCTCGCGCTCTTATCGCCAATATCCGTCATGCGCACTTCCCGCAAACGAATGCGCACCACTAAAAGATTCTGATCTGTATAATAGGACTTTACCTTGTCCGCGATGGCACGTTTGTTGCTTTGATGTACCACCGAGGTGTCCATGTTGTTAATGCATTTTTGAACCAAAACGGTGTGTTTTTCCACCTCGGCGCCTTCTCGAATTATGCCTCGTTCGTCCAATTTGGTGTAGTCGCATCCGACTTTATACCCCGAGCACTGATCGGGAGGAAACAAACCAATTTTCTCCACTTTGTTTTTGTGTTTGCGCTCGGACACGGGCACGACGTGATAGTTGGAAGAGGCAAAATATCCAAGTTGCATGATGGATCCATTGGTGTCTTGACTGTCTTCTTCATTCGCCGCACAACAAATTTGAATGTCATGATCGGTATCGGTGGATAGTCGAAAAGTCCCCAATGCTTCTGCCACATCGGTTTGGACCGAAGTTCGCGCGGCGCTCCACTTTTCATTGTAATTGGTATCCATGCGATGCAATTTGCTGGTGAGAGTGGCCATGCCTTGCGCGTGCTTTTTCATGTGGGCTTCAAAGGCGTTTCGTGCGGGTGGATTGCACTGCGCAAATGGAATCATGGCAGAACAAATTCCATAGATGACGGACGGATGCAATTCAGCATGCGAAAACGTATTCGTTCGTTTCGTCGCCGGATAAATGCATTGTTCTTCGTGAGTGGAGAGCACATACTCTTTCCACAGTTCAATGCTTTCATTCAAATCGTCGACTTCGGCGGCGATGAGACAGTCGCGGCTTTCTTCCACGTCCAAATATTCCACAATTCCCTCCACGAGCAAATCTTGGTGTTGCAACAACTCGATGGGGCTGTGGATCAATTTTCCCTGACTCTTGATTTTCTTGCACATGTCATTGAGTTTCCATAAATTCTCCACCACAAACACTTCCCGCAAATTGCGCGCGTTGTGCGTGCGAATTCCGATATTGTATTTGCGCAACAATCGGGCTTGCTCGCACCATCGCGGATTGTTGTACGGCTCCAGTTCATCAAATGGCAAATGTTTGCCCTCGGCATCCACTCCAAAAAATTCGTTTGCTCCATAGGGCTTTCGACTTTGTGCGGGTTCGATCGTTCCCATCAATATATCCCAAGGGTCACTGAACAAATCATACGAACATGACAATTCGCTGGAGATCGCGCACAATCGGCGCAATTTCCGCAAGTATCGAAGGAGCGCATCCGGTCGGACGGTGAAGCCAATGGGGATCTGATTGATATAGACATTCCAAAACAAAGGTTGATCCAAGCCAAACGCGGGATCCGTTTGTCGCGCTTTCTCAAATTCAGACCAGGCATACATATAACGAAAACTGTGTTGCGAATCTTCCAGCAATATACGAATAATGGGTTCTGGGGGAGTATAGATCGCCTGATGAACGAATTGCGCGCGTTGCCGATGCAATCCAATCGCTTCGCCCTCCGGACTGTCCACACAATCGACCACCCCCCAGGCGGTTTCCGGCAACAATCGAGGATCAATTTGCTTGCCTTCCTTGTGAATAGGATTCATCACCTTGTCGTGCTGCGCGATGGTATCGCAATAATTGTGCCGCGCAATGTTTTGACTCACCCCGGTTTGACTCTTGATTCCGGGTTGGCTGTGCCAGATTCCCATGGAGATATTGTAATTCAAGCTCTTGCTGATTTTCCACATGTTGAAGACTTCGTAAATATTCACGGGCAATCCTCGATCCAATTTCTTGAGAATGGTTTGCGGGATGAATTTGGTCAAGTGAGGGCGGAGATATTGCTGAATCAGAGTGGGCAAAAGTTCGAGTGGACCCTGAAAGATTCGAAAAAAGTAGCTGTCTCGATCGGTCAGAAACACATTGTCCTTTTTTTTGCGCGAGATTCCGCCATGGGATTTTTTTTGGAGATCATATTCCACCGTGAGCAGCAAGTCTTGCAGCATGTGACACAAGAATCGTGCCTTACTCAAGCATTGCTCCTGAAATTTCTTTTCCGATTTTCCAATGTGCGGAAGAATCTCGGTTCGGAGTTTCTTTCGTCCCCAGAACCATTGTTCCGCGGATGTTTTACCGCCCACCAATTGTCCCAAATACAAAATCGCTTCTTGCGTCGTACGACATCCGCGATGCTCTTTCAAGCAACGATTGAGAACATTGTCATGAAATTCCGTGCACGACAGCGACAATCCGTTGGATAATCCACAGATTTGGAAATACATCCGCCGAATGGCTTCATCCGATTCGACACCCAGCGCGCGCATCCAAATGACAAAGGGAACATTTTGGAGGTGCTGAGATACTTCGCCCACCACATACCCAATTTCAGTGACTTGACCCGTGGTTTCGTCGAGGGTGACAAGTTTGTCATTCATAAACGACAAATAAAATGTACTCGTGGATCGATTCTCATTTGTGTGTTCAGAGCGGCATTCCACGTGATACTGGGTTTGCCGTTGATTCCGTTTGAATTGCGTCAACGGAATATTGGGTGTCAACGCATGACGAAACATGAGAATCTTTTCGACACCCGAATTCGTGATGAAATTTCCTCCATCGTCCAGCATGCATTCATTGTATTCGATTCCCAATCCATCCGACATATTATCCAACATGGATTTGAGGAGCACATGAAGGTCAAACAACTTCACATACGGGTAAAGATGCGATTGAAGAAGTTGCCCATATTTTGCAATCAATTCCGCCTTGGAGAGTAAATGCGATGGAGTAGTGTGAGTCTCGGGGGAAAACGTTGTGGATATTGTATGTTCATCTGCTTGTTTGTTTGTTCTTTCGCTGCCATTGGCGGCGGCGTCGATGGCGGTTGCGGCGACAGCAACACCATCGTACAAATTCATGGAGGAGATTCCTTCATTGCTCGCGGCTTCAATCGCGATGCGACGTTTCGACTGCTGCTCTTGGCGTGTATCAAAGTGCACATCGCCATCGCCGCATTGCATCAAAAAAATCTCTTCCTTAATAAAAGCAAACACATCCGCGGAATATCCCTTGCTGAAATTCAAGCAATCTTGCGGAACCACTCGTTCGCATGCACCGTCTCCGCGAATGGTGGTCGGTGGAAGAATGCACGCATCGACAAAGGTATAGCGCCTCCATTCTCGTCCGTTGCACACCACAACAGGTTCCACGTCTTTGATCATGTTGATGATGGTCTCTGAATAGAGTTTGTTCGCCGACACGCGTTTTGAATCGGTTCGGCGAAAGGAGGCATGAAACAAGTGAAGCATAGCATTTTGATCCTCCTCGGTTAAATGAGGGAGATACGCATTCAAGTCTTCCTCCAATTTCTGTTTTACCGCGTATAATTTCTTTTTGGTCATTTCTTGTAAACTTATGAGATGTGATTTTTTTTACAAAACCCAAGGGTTTAATGTGGAGGTTGTATATACACATCATCATCTTCCATACAACTTTGAAACGGTTTCGAGAAAAGTTCAGGAAGAGAAGAACAGGGGATCAAGGCGATGGCTTGGAGTTTTTGTCGCCATGAATTGAACTGACATATCTTGAGGGTGTCGCGTAGGGGTTCGGGAAACTTTGGAATCATTTGAAAGCGCACAAGATGATATACATCCATGGCACTCACATACCATGTTTGTCTGAGGTGAAAATAGCGAACGACTTGAATGTGGATTAAATTCCCCTCTTGGTCAAAAAATTGAAACTCGGGGAACAGAATTGGTTCTGCGATTTCATGTGTCCATGCATCGAATCGTTTCGACGAGGATTTATCTTCTTCTTCTAATCGTTTGCGTTTGCTTCGAGCTAAATCTTCCATCTAGAAAAAAATAAAAAGAGGTTTTTTTTATTCCTCGCGATGGCTATTACTGCCGGTTTAATCAAAGACGCGGTCAACAATGCGGTCGGATATGCCAATTCCGCGATGGTGAGTTTGACCGCGAATTCTGCGGCTCTATCTGAAATTAGCCCCATGGCCCCTCACGTGGGCATCAGTACAAGAAATAGCGTGATCGGCAAAGCCAATACTCTGATTCCGCAATATGGAGTGCGCGCTATAGTATCCATGTCCATGGTGCCGATCTCTTCCGACGAATTGGCCTTGTTTCGAAAAAATGGGATCGAATGGCACGCCTATCCCATTAATGATGTGGTCGAACAATCCTTGATTCCCATTGCGGAGTACATTCACCAATACATTCTCACCCCGCGTGTGGGAAATATCGCTAAACTGGGAAGAGTCGTAGTAGTTTGTGACATGGGCGTATCCAGAAGCGTCTCGATTGTTTTGTATCATCTGATGCGAACTTACAAGTGGAATTTTGATCAAGCGTTGCAGTGGGGCCGAAAGCGTCGTAAATTTATTCAACCAAATCCTGGATTCGAAAAACAATTGAGAAGTTTAAGAGTATAGATCCGAATTGCTATTGGGGCGGCGCTGTTTGTACAGATAATCTTGATTGAACTGCAAAAATTGTCTGTATTGCTCGTCCAATCGTTCGTTTTCCATGGCGCCACACGCCTCATCTGCCTGA
>Ga0070741_10020923_pt1 | contig 10241 bp, 7 predicted proteins | sample Coa_R1_4_FD_66440 | JGI IMG/M metagenome (GOLD analysis project Ga0070741, IMG submission 66440) | Surface soil microbial communities from Centralia Pennsylvania, which are recovering from an underground coalmine fire - Coalmine... | ecosystem: Environmental > Terrestrial > Soil > Unclassified ...
AGTCCGTATGTCCAGTTCAACCGGACGATCTCGCCGCGGCTGCGCCAGTCGAGGTGGATCGCGCTTGCCGTGGGCTCGAACCGTCCGGAGAAGCCGGCTCCCAGGAGGCGGTCCAACAGGTCCTTGTCCTCGGCCGCGCGGTACTTTCCGCCGGCTCCGAGCAATTCGTCGAAGCCGCCGACGCGCTCGAGCGCGGCGCGCCGGACGGCGACGTTGGCGCTGTGTCCGGGGTCACCCGGATAGTCGCGGTCGATGACGAACGGCTCCGGGTGAAGGAACTTCGCGACGGGGAAGAGCGGCTCCTCGGGCGGGTAGCCGATGCTGCCCGAGACGAATGCGGCGTCCGGATGGTCGTCGAACGTCCTCGCGAGCGCATCGGCCCACCCGGCGTCCACCTGGACGTCGTCGTCGATGAACGCGACGATCTCGCGCGTCGCCCGGCGCCATCCCGCGTTGCGGGCACGAGACGCGCCCGGTTCGTCGCAGCGGACATACGTCGCTTCGTTCGCCACCGTCACATCGCGGACACGTTCATCGCGGGACGCGGAGTCGACGACGATCATCTCGTCGCGCGGGTTCAGTGCGCGGCGGAGAGTCTTCAGGCATCCGTCCAGCAATTCGGGACGATCGCGCGTTGGGATGACGACGGAGATCGGCGAGCGCTCACTCATGTTCGCGGCTGCGTCAGTATGACATCGTGACCGACCGACACAGCGTGCAGCGTGCGACGGTCGTCGTACCGACGTGTGGCAGACCGGACGGTCTCGTTCGTCTTCTCGACGGCCTCGCCCGTCAGGCCGATCCCGGTGTTGCGTGGGACGTGATCGTCGTCGACAACAACGCCGGACAGGACGCGTCCCGGCGCACATCAGAAGCGTTTGCACGTGCTGCGCCCGCATTGCCCGTCGCCGCGCGACTCGTGCGCGAGAAGCGTTCGGGTGTGTCGCATGCGCGCAACCGCGGCATCCGGGAAGCCGGGGGAACGCTGGTCGTGTTTCTGGACGACGACGTCGTCCCGGACCACGACTGGCTGCACGAGCTGCTCGCGCCGATCCTCGCCGGCCGCTGCACGGGCACGGGGGGCCGCGTCGTTCTCGACCCCCGGGCACCGCGACCTCCGTGGTTCGCCGCGTGGATGGAGCCGTATTTCGCCGCCTTCGAGCCCTCGGACCGCGAGGCCGACGTTCGCGATCTCACACACGCGACCGGCCGGCCGTTCGTCCTCACGTCGAGCCTTGCCCTGCGCCGCGACCTGCTGCACGCGATCGGCGGATTCGATCCGCGCTTCGGCCCCCGCGGGGGCGCGCCGTACATGTGCGAGGACATCGATCTGTGTCTTCGGTATCAGGACGCCGGCGGCACGATCCGGTTCGTCCCGTCGGCGGTCGTCGTGCACGACTTTCCGGCCGGACGCATGAGCCGGAGCTTTCTCGTGCGCAGGTGGTACTGGCACGGACGCTCGACGTGGCTGCTCGACGAGGAAGCGTTCCGGACGGCGAAGTTTCTCGGCGTGCGCAGTCATCCGCGGGCGGTCCTGGCCGCCTGGAGGAAAGCGCGTGCGAGTCACGAGCCTCGCATCGGACTACGGGTGATGACGGAAGCCGCGTACCGGGCGGGGATGCTGGACGAAGGGCTGCGTCACCTGCGCCGTGGGCTTCGCGGATGGCGCACGGGCGCGCCGCCGCGCCGCACCTCCTTCGACGAGGACGCCGAGTACCTGCGCGAGGTTACCGGGTGAGCGAGCAGCACTCGCCCCGCGTCTCGGTCGTCATCTCGACCTACGGCCGCGCGGCATATCTTCCGGGGCTGATTCGCGCGCTCGAGCGGCAGACGTTGCCGGCGGACGCCTTCGAGGTCGTGATCGTCGACGATGCGTCGCCGGACGAGACGCCGGAGGTCCTTGCGAAGCTCGCGGCGGACACGAACGTCGCTCTCCGCGTCGAGCGCCGCCCGCGCAACGGCGGACCTGCTGCGGGCCGCAACGCCGGATGGCGCATCGCCCGCGCGCCGGTGATCGCTTTCACCGACGACGACTGCCAGCCCGCGCCGGAGTGGCTCGAGCGCGGACTCGCCGCGATCGAGCGCGGGATCGACGTGGTGGCGGGGAGGACGCATCCGAACCCGGAGCAGATCGATCGTCTCGGTCCGTATGCACGCACGATGTGGCCGGACTATGCGGACACCTTTCCGACGTGCAACGTCTTGTACCGGCGCGCGGATCTCGAGGCAGCGGGCGGCTTCGACGAGTCATTCGGCTTCCCCGGCGGAGAGGACACCGAGCTCGCGTGGCGGATACGCACGCAGGGCAGGACGACGGCCGTCGCCGACGACGTCGTCGTCTATCACGACGTCCACGCCGGAGGGTTTCGCGAAGCGCTGCGCGACACGCTCCGGTGGGACGGGATCCCGCTCATGTTCCGGAAGTGTCCGGACCTGCGTGACGGCCTCTATGCGCGGCTCTTTTGGAAGGGTCACCACCGCGTCCTTCTCGCGTTGGCCGGCCTCGCGCTCGCGCCGCTGACCGGGGTGTCGCTGGTCCTCGTCGGTCCGTGGTTGCTGACCTACCTCCGGCGCCGCACGGAGATTCCCGGACTCGCGTCCCGCGTGATGAGCGCTCCCGGAGCCTTCGCCGTCCAGCTCATGGAGATCGGTGTTCTCGCCGTGGGCTCGGTGCGCCACCGAAGCCTGGTCCTGTAGCGCCGCTCAGCGCTCGGACGCGTGCTCCCGCCGCGCAAGCGCGTCCTGGTACAGAGCGGCGAGATCCTGAGTGATCTTCGGCCAGAAGAGCCGCTCCGCCTCGGCGCGCGCCGCGTGCAGAATCGGTTCGAGCTCGTTGCCGCCGGACGCGAGCTGCGCGCGCAGCCGCGCGAGTCCCGCACGGAACTCCTGCGCCGTCTCGGCGCGCACGTAGTGCTTCTGCGGCTCGAACGCGAGCCCTTCCATGCCGACGGCTGTCGACACGACGGGCCGGCCGACGGCGGCCGCTTCGATCGCCTTGAGGCGCGTGCCCGATCCGTGGAAGAGCGGAATCACCAGCGCGTGCGCCGCTTCGTAGTAGGGCATGACGTCCGGCACGCGTCCGGTGTAGCGCACGTTCGGATGATGGACGGGCTCGGCGGGTGGGTGTCCGACGACGTCGAGTGTTGTTCGGCCGTCTTGTTCGAGCAGAGGCATGACCTCTTTGACGAACCACGCGATGCCCACCTCGTACGGCCAGAAGTCCGCCGAGCCGACGAAGACGAGCTTCAAGTCCTCGTCGGGACCGAGCGCAGGCAGCGCGACCCGGTCGACCGCATCGGTTCCGTTCGGACAGACCTCCACACGGCGCGCGCCCTCGGCGCGGATCTGTGCTGCGTCCACCTCGGAGCACGCCAGTGTGAGATCGAAGCTGCGCCAGACGCGGCGCTCCTCGGCCGCGATCTTCCTCGCCTCCCAGGACAGCGTTGCGCGGATCCGTGGAGGCTGAGAGCGGGCAAAGTCGCGAAGGTAGGAGTGCTCGACGTTGTGCGTGCTGGCGACGCGGAGTGCGCCGCGCACCGACGAACCGGCCAGGGCGGTAGTCGGATCGTCGAAGTGAAACGTCGTGTCCGGACGGCGCGCAAGGTCCGCGAGGACGGGCGTCATCTCACGGCGGTCGACCTGACCGAAGCTCCACGACGCGGACGCGAGCAGACTGCGCGGATTGCTCATGGACCACTTCCGCGCGCCGCCGCGAACGAGCCGCAACTCCGAGGACGGCAGCAGCCGTCGCAGCGCCTCGGCGACGTCGTGTGGACGCTCCCCGTCGAATGTGACGAGCGTCATCTCGAAAAAGCGCGCCAGGCCTTGCGCCAGCCGGTAGGCGCGAATCGGCGCTCCCCGGTCGAGTTCGAGAGGCGAGTACCTCGTGGCGAAAACAAGAGGCTGCGACAAGACGCCATCTTAGGCGGCGCCCGCTGCGGAGACCGGATGGCAATATGGTTTCTCGATGTTGGACACCCGGGTTCCCCGGCGCACCCCGAACCTCGAGACGCTCGCCGCGGCCGGTGCCGTATTGGCCTGGGCGTTGATCGCCGCGTCGGTCTGGCTCGGCAAGCTTTCGCTCTCCCTCGTGGCGGGCAGGCTCATCGTCCTCGGCGTTCCCGCCGTGGCGGTCGTCGCCGCGCTGATGTCCGGGCGGAACCGACGATGGCTGGTCGTCTTCGCCGCCGGCTCGTCACTGGTTGCGGGAGCAATGCTGGCGTCCGTCCTGGTCGACTCCGCAATGCGGCTGATCATCATGGTTGCCGCGATCCCCGTCGCGGCGGTCCTCGTGCGGCGCTGGCCGGCCGCATTTCTCGCCGGTGTGGTGTTCCTGAGCGGCGCGCCGGGCCTCCTCTACGCGTACACGCCGATCCAACCCGGACGCCTCACCGACTTCGCACTCGTCGGACTGTGGGTAGGCGCGATCGTCGGCCTGCTGAGCGAACGGCGCGCGGGCCGGACCATCACCCTGCCGGCCGCCGTCCCCGCGGTCGTGGCCTTCGGCGTGATAACCGTCGTGCGCGCGCTGACGTCGGGAATCGGCACCAAGAACGGTCTCGTTCAGTTCCGGCAGAACGCGTGGATCCTCCTCATCGTGATCCCGGTCGCCTACGGCGGCTGGTCGTCCGCGACGATCCGTAAGGCCGCCGAGGCCGCCGTCTACGTCGCCACGTTTGTCGGAGCGTGGGGAACGTTCAGGTGGATCACCGGTCCGTCCGGACGGGAGCAAACGCTGTACGTCGGAGGCGGCAAGTACAACTTCACGGGTCCGGGGGCCGAGAACCTCAAGGCGGTCAGCCCGCAGTTGTCCGGACACGCGCTGGGCGGATGGACGAGCGTCGCTCTCGTCTTCTGCGTCGCTGCTGCCCTCGGCGCCGGGTCGAAGCGAGTTCGTTTCGTCGCCATGGGCGGCGCGGGCTTTCTGGCCGTGTCGCTCTTCGGTTCGGAGAATCGCACCGGCTTGATCGCCGCACTCGTCGGCATCCTCGTCGTGTCCCTGTTGAGCCAGTTCTCGCGGTCCGAGTACCGGCGTCCGAGCCGCGCTCTCGCCGTGCTCGCGGGACTGGCGCTGTTCGGGTTGGTCTTCTTCCCGCTGGTCGCGGCGAACAGCCCGACGAAGGCGGCGCGCTACGCGGACATCTTGACGCCGAGCCGGGACGAGTCGTTCAACCAGCGCTTTCAGAAATGGTCGGGTGCTCTCCGCGATGCCGACAGTCATCCCTTCGGACACGGGCTCGGCACCGCACCGCTGCCCGCGCCGAGCGACTACCTGAAGGCCGATGTTGTCGCGCACGCGATCGACAGCACGTACGTGCAGGTCGCGTACGAGGAAGGGCTCCCGGCGATGGTCCTGTTCATCCTGGCTCTTCTCTTCCTCGTCTTCGCACTCGGCCGCAACGGCGTCCGAACGTCGCAGAAGGACCAGTCGTGGGTCGCCATCGGCGCCTGCGCGGCGCTGTGCGCGTTCATCGTGCTGATCGGCATCGCGCAGTATCTGGCGCCCGATTTCGCCGAAGGCTTCTTCGTGCTCGCCGGACTCGGTCTTGCGCCCTTCGTCACGATCGACGCCGCGCGCCGAGGCAACACAGGGACGGGGGCCGAGCCGCGGCTCCCGGTGTCGGCCGGCGCGCCGTCCTCAGCGTGACGACTGCAGCATCCGCGCGTACGTAGCCTCGATCTGGTCCACCATCCGCTCGATGTCGAACAGCTCGGCGTGCAGCTGCCTGCCCCGGTCTCCGAGCTGCTGCCGAAGCGGGGCATCGGTGATGAGTCGCTTCAGCGCCGATGCAACGGCCTGCGCGGTGTGTTCGCGCACGAGCAATCCGTTCTCGCCGTCTCTGACCGCCTCGGACACGCTTCCGACGTCTCTGGCGACGATCGGAACGCCGGCCGCCATGGCTTCGAGATTCGCGATGGGGAGCATGTCCCACCGCGAGGGAAGAACGAAGATGTCGAGGACCCGGTACACCGTGTGGCCGATCGGATCGAACGGTACGACGGCCACGCGCGCGCCCAGTCCCGCAGCCGCCACGCGCGCACGCACGTCGGCGTCCAGCGGACCGTCGCCGACGACGACGGCACGAAAGTCGACGCCGTCCTTCCGGAGCACTTCGAGAGCCGAGACGAAGAGCAGCGGATCCTTCTCCGGGCTCAGGCGCGCGACATATCCGATGAGCGGCCCGTCGCCGTCGAGATGCGGCAGTTCGGGATCGGCCTGAGTGTCCGGCGGGCGCGGCACCCCGTACCGCACGACCGTCGCTCGGTCGGGCGTGGCGATCCCGTCGTTGATCGCGTTGTCCCGCTCGCGCTCGCTGCTGAAGACGAACATCGTCGTCACCGGGGCGAGCGCGCGCTCGATCGAACGCGTGAGAAAACGGCGGGCCCCCCGGCCGCGGCGGTCGCGCAGATGCTGCGTCACATACGAAAAGCCGTGGGGGGAGTGTGCGACCGGAAGCCCGCGCAATCTCGCGAGCGGACGGCCGAACAGACCGCCCTTGTTGCCGTGGGTGTGCACGACGTCCCATCGCCGGTCGCGCAGAACCCGGCGCAGCCCCGCGACCGCGCGTGCGTCGTGGACGGGAGCGACCATGTCCTGCACGAAGTCGAGGGAAAAGATCTCCGCACCGGCGTCCCGCATGAGGCTGCCCGCACGACCACTGCGAGACACCGCTGCGGAGACGTGGTGTCCACGACGCGTCAACCCGTCGACAATGTCCCGGACGGATCTGGGAACTCCGCCGTCCGGATGTTCCAGGACGTGCAGGATCTGCAAGGTACGTACGATAGCAGTCGTGAGTCGGGACGAGGACACGACGTGGCTCGCGTGAGCGTCATCGTCGCCGCGAAGAACGCCGAGGCGACGCTGCAGTCGACACTGACGTCAATTGCGAATCAGACGTACACCGACTGGGAAGTCGTTCTCGTCGACGACGGCTCGACCGATTCCACCAGGACGATCGCCGAGCGGTTCGACGGTCCCATCACCGTGCACGTCAACGCGACGTCGCGCGGACCCTCGAGCGCCCGAAACACGGCCGTCGAACACGCCTCCGGCGAACTCGTCGCCATGCTCGACGCCGACGACGAGTGGAAGCCCGAGTTCCTCCGGCGTCTGGTCGGCGCCTACGACGGCCTCGTCGCCGCCGGCCGGTCCGTGGGTCTGCTGAGCAGTGACGCCGAACTGCGCGGCGCCGGCGGCCCGTCCCGCGAGAGCTACCTTCGGTGGGTCGGCTTCAAGGCGCCGGTCACCATGGACAGGCTGCTGGTGAACAACATCCTTCCGTCGATCGTCGTCTGCCCGCGCGCCGTCTTCGTGGAAGTCGGTGGTTACGACGACGGCGTGAGACACGGAGAGGACCACGATCTGGCGCTGCGTGTCCTCGAGGCCGGCTACGAGATCCACGTGGTCGACGAGGTCCTGGCGACGTACCGCTTTCGCGCGGACGCGGCGTCCGCGGACACGGTCCGGCTGGCGTCCGGTGAAGCGCGCGTCTACGACCTCGCCTTGCAACGGGACCGCTTGACTCCGCGGCAGAGGCGGATCGCGAGACGGCAGCGCCGTCTGTATCGCGCGGTCGCGGCGCGGGCGGCGATCGCCGCCATCGCACTCGAGGGCAGACCGACATTCTTCGCGCGTGTACGCATGATCCCGGTGACCGTTCGCGTCGTCCTGACGCACCCGGAGCGCTGGCTCAAGTGGCTCCGCCGCGGCGTGCGCGATCCGGGACCGTCACGGCACGCGTGACTTCGTTGCGGATCCTGCACGTTTCCGAGGCGTTCGGCGGCGGCGTCCTCGAGACGATCCGCACCATCGCAAACCGGCACGCTGCATCCGGACACGATGTCGCCATTGCCTACGGCGCGCGCGCCGAGACTCCCGAGGAGCTGCGGGCCGTCGTCGACGAGCGCGTCGAGCTGTTCCCGCTCGGATGGCGGCGCGCGCACCCGCTGTCGCATGTCCGCAGCGGACGCCGCTTGCGGGCCCTCGTGAACACGTGGAGACCGGACGTCGTCCATCTGCACTCGTCGTTCGCCGGCGTCGTCGGCGGGCTCGTGCTCGGCGGCAGCGTTCCGCTCGTGTACACACCGCACGCCTTCGCGTCCCGCATCGCGTCGCTGTGGGTCTCGCGGTTCGCATACGGCGCGGCCGAGAAACTTGCGATCTCACGCAGCGACGTGGTCGGTGCGGTGTCCGAGAGCGAGGCGAGCGAGGCGTTCGCGCTCGGGGCGCGGGCCGTCGTCGTGGTGCACAACGGAATCCCCGAGCTGGACGACCTGCCCGGCGAGGCCGGGCCCCGCGGCCGCCGGGCCCCGCTGGTCGTCGCACTGGGACGGATGGTCGCGCAGCGCCAGCCCGAGGCTCACACCCGGATCCTCGCCGCCGTTCGCGACGTCGCGGACGTGGTGTGGATCGGCGGCTCGCCGGACCCGTCGGTCGCCTCGGCTGTCGAGCACGCCGGAGTTGCGGTCACCGGATGGCTGCCGCGTCCGGTGGTTCTCGAGCGCCTTCGATCGGCGTCGGTGTACCTGCACTGGACGAAGTGGGACGCAGGCGTCGCGTGGTCGGTGCTCGAGGCGGTGGCGCTGGACGTCGTCGTCGTGGCGTCGGACATCGCGCCCAACCGGCCGATCCTCGATCCCCGGCAGATCTGCGCGGCCGAGTCCGAGGCCGTCGAGGTCATCCGGCGCGTGCTGGAGGACCCGGCGTTCGCGGACGAGCTGATCGCCGTCCAGCGCGCGAGGCGCGTCGACTATTCCGCGGCGCTGATGGTTTCGAGGTGGCTGCAGGTGTACGAGGGCGTGGTCGCTAGCGGGACTTCTTCCCGCCGTACGCGTACGCGGAGGAGCCGTAGAGCTCGGACTCCTCGGGAAGACGAACGCCGGTGACGACGATCCCGGCCGGCTTGTCCGGGAAGCGCTCGAGCACGGCCGCCGCCGCTTCTGCCTGGCCGCGCGTCGTCCGCGTCGCGCGCAGGCACATGACGACCGCGTGCGACGCCGGGATCAGCTGCAGCGCGTCGGCGAGCGGCAGGACGGGCGTCGCGTCGAGCACGACCATGTCGTAGGAGGACGTGACGGCCTCGAAGAACTGCCGTGCCTTCTCGGAATGCAGCAGCGCGACAGGCTGAGGGACGGGCGATCCGGCCACGATGCACGAGAACGAGAGGTGGTCGCCCTCTTGTTTGTCTTTCCGCGTGCCATTCGAGGCGATGGGGAACTCCACCTTCTGGACGACATCGACGAGGGCTGTCTGTCCGGACAGGTAGTCCGTCAGTCCGGGCGAGCCGTCGAGGCCGAGGCGCTTGGCGAGCTGGGCTTTGCGGAGATCGCATTCGACCAGCAGCGTGTGGCGACCGAGCGCCGCGGACGCACCGGCCATCGCCGCCGCGACGGTCGACTTCCCTTCGTCGGCGAGGGCGCTGGTCACGACCACCAGCTTCGGCGTGCTGTCGACGTCCAGCAGCTCGACGTTGGCGATAAGCATTTGGACCGCGTCGAGGTCGACGCTCGTCAACGCCTTGCGCCCGCGCGAATTGACTACGGAGCGCCCGAGCATCTCCTCGGGCACGTAGCCCACCAGCGGAAGCCCCAGCTGGCTTTCGATCTCGCGAGCACTGGCAAACCTTCGGTCGAGGGCCTCGCGCACGGATGCCGCGATGAGGCCGACGAGCAGACCGATCAACGCCCCGAGGAAGGTATCGCGCACCGGATGCGGCGACACGGGGTCGGTCGGGACGTCCGCCGGTTGGATGACGGTGGCCGGCTGTGCCGTGGCCGCCAGCTCGTCGAGGCGCGCGATGGTCGACGCGTATGCGACGCGCTCGGCCGGTTTCAGCGGAGCGACGACCTTCCGCCGCTCTGCGGCCGCCGCTTTGTACCGGGCCCGGACATCTGCCTGCGTCTGGTCCACCGCGGCCCGGGCGAACACGTTCGCGAGCTGGGCGGCGAGGACGGGGAAGTGTCTGCGCGCATCGATGAGCACGAGCAGAGTGCTTGCATCGACGTGTGGTGTGACGGAGGCCTTCAAGGCTTTCACCGACAGGTTCGTCCGTAGCGCCTTCTTCGCCCGCACCGCGACGGCGTCCGACGTGACCAGACGCGCCGCCACCGTCGCGCGTTGCTGAGGCGACAGGCCGACCAGGAAGATCGGGACGGCCGGATCGACGTTGTCGAGCCGGAACTGGACCGTCGACTCCGCGGTGTAGATCTTGGGCTGGCGAATCGTGTACACGAACGCC
>Ga0070741_10020924_pt1 | contig 10241 bp, 5 predicted proteins | sample Coa_R1_4_FD_66440 | JGI IMG/M metagenome (GOLD analysis project Ga0070741, IMG submission 66440) | Surface soil microbial communities from Centralia Pennsylvania, which are recovering from an underground coalmine fire - Coalmine... | ecosystem: Environmental > Terrestrial > Soil > Unclassified ...
AAAGTATGTGTGAGCGATGTCAAATTGTTGTTGGCGCAGTTTCAGTTCTCCCCACTTGCTCAAGACGCGACTGATCGTCAACGGCAATTTGCCATGTTGAGCAAGCGCGAGGGCCTCCTGTAAATACTCTTCCATCTGTGCATCGTCGCCACGCATTCCCGCCACGTGCGCCAGGTTGGTTAGCACATCACAGGTCTGTTGCACATCGGCACGTTTGCGTGCGAGCAACAGACCCTCTTGAGAATATGTCTCTGCCTGAGCGGGGTTCTCTTGCTGGATAGCAACCATGCCCAGTAAGATGAGGAGCTGGCAGATCTGCTCGTGGTACTCACCCTCAAGTGCGAGCGTGAGACCTTCGCGCAGATATACCTCCGCCTGATTGTATTCTCCTTGCTGATATATGACTCTGCCCAGATTCTGTAGTACCAGGGTCAGCGCCAGCATATCACCTGACCAGATAGCGACCTGGTAGGCGCGTTGAAGGTGAAGATGTGCCAGATCGTAGAGGCCACGCGCGAGCAGAAATGGCGCGAATGTGTTGACGCCACGTACTAAAAGAGCGTGCTGACCGTTTTCAAAGGCGTATTTCAGGCCCGAGAGTAGATTGCGGCACTCACGTTCGAGGGACTCGTAGTCAGTCGCGTGACTCTCAAGAAAGGTGACGCAATACGCTACTAGCCGCTCGCTCGCCATAGTCTCGGATAAATGCAGGCTGGCATAGTCAGCAATCGTTTGGTGAAGAGTGTAACGACCTGGACCGCTACTTTCGAGGAGGCCAGCATCGCCGAGAGCATCCACAGCCTCCTCAGCAGCTTGAGCAACCATCAGGGCGGCCTCTTCAGAGAAGCTATTTGGTTTGGGCGGGAACACAGAGAGTGCACGCAATACCCCTCGTGCTTGCTCGCTCAACTGCATATCGCTCACTGCAATCACTATTTGCAGCGACACAGGCGTATCGGTCCCCAGGCTTGGAGAACGTTCCAGCGGGGCCTGTGGCTCGCTGACGAGGAGGCGTTGGGAGGCGTCATGCAGGCGTGCAAGTGCCCCTTGCAAGCGTCGTGGCTGACCGCTATGTGCCTGGGTGTGGAGATATTTACCCAATAGCGTGAGAGCAAGCGGCAGTCCACCGACCTCCTGTACAAGCGTTTGCGCTGCACGCGTGTCATGTGCCACGATCTCAGGAGCCAACTGTGAGAGTAGTGTCAGACCGTCTTCCGCTTGTAATTCGGGCACAGTATGACAGCCGTCTCGTGTAATGCTGTGAGCAATACGCGGAAGGCGTGTCGTAACGAGCAGCGCGCAATTTGGACCACCTACTTTAAAGGACAGGGCAGATTCTATCTCCCAGGCATCGTCTACGACCAGCACCATATGCCGTGTGCCGATTGCAGCGCGCAAAGCGAGGGCGCGGGTCTCCAGGCTGTTCTCTGTGACTGCTTCTGAGACAGGGAGACCCAGCAATGTTGCCCAGCGGCTAAGTTGTGCGAGCACATCAGGACGTGGCCCCAGGCCTGCCCATAGTACCCCGTCGCTGAAGGTGTCACGAACGCGGGGATGGTGAATGAGCGTGACAGCGAGAGCCGTTTTGCCAACTCCGGGTAATCCCGTCAGCACGATGCATTTCCCAGAACATATTTGTCCCGCCAGCCCATCAAGCAGTTCTTGGCGACCCACCAGCCCCTCCCCTTCATTTGGCAGGGGAGGGATTGTCGGATCGTATAACCACGTAGCAGGCAGGCTGAGCTGATCAATTGGTGTTGTGCTCTCCTGGTCTTCCTCGTGCCCATCTTTGACGAGTCCAAGTCCCTGAGCGCTTTTCCCAAAGAGAATGCACAACTTCTCACGATAATATGGGAAGGGAAATGAGACACCTCGCTCCCAGCGACCCACATTCTTCTCGGTTGTGCCAATCTCTTCTGCGACCCTGGCCTGGGACCATCCTCGACTCTCACGTTCGTGCTTGAGTTGTAGATTTGGTTTCATCCCCCAACTCCCTTTGGAGTGATCACACAGGTAGTTGCGGCCTCATTGATCATCCGGCTCAACGGGCTTGCCCCAGCCTCCGCCGCCGGGGGAAGCAATCGTCAAGCGATCACCGGGCATAGCCCGAAAATGGACCTTCCCAGGTAAAAGTGTCTCCTGACCTGCATGGTATAGACGATTCTCCCCACACTTGCCAGGCTCTCCACCTTGTAGCCCGTAGGGTGGCAATTTTCGCCGCTCCGTCAGCAGTGTGACCTCGGTGGGAACCTCAAAGGTAATCTCGCGCAGCAGGCCATTGCCACCACTTGTCTCTCCACGTCCACCGGAGCTATCACGGAGTTGATACTTGGTGATACGCATCGGGTAGGCATATTCAAACGCCTCAACGGGGGTGTTCAGGGTATTGCTCATATGCGTGTGAACGCCTGAGAGACCATCAAGACCGGGACGCGCGCCCATCCCGCCGCCCATCGTTTCATAGTAGGCGAACGGTTGTTGTGTACGCGGGTCAAGGCCACCTGCCGTAATATTGTTCATCGTACCCTGGCTCGCGGCTGGCACCATTTCGGGCATGGCCTGAGCGAGAGCGCCAAAGAGCACATCGGTAATGCGCTGCGAGGTCTCGACGTTTCCCTGTGCGACGGCGGCGGGCGGTCTTGCATTGACTACTGTCCCACTCGGAGCAATTACCGTGATCGGGGCAAATGTCCCATGATTCATAGGTGCATCGTTGGGCATCAAGCAACGAAAAACATAGTAGGTGGCCGACTTAGCAACGGAGGCCACCGCATTGATATTTCCCCGTACCTGCGCACAACTACCCGTAAAGTCCACGGTGGCCTGACAGCTACGTATGGTGACCGTCACGTTAATGGGCACGAGTGTCTCGCTGACGCCATCATCATCGAGCGAATCGGTGAACTGATAACTACCATCTGGGATGGTTTCTATTGTTGCCTGGGCGATACGTTGGGCATATGCGATGAGCGCATCAAAGTGCTCCTCAAGCTGAGGGAGTCCCCAGCGATTGACCAGTTCTTGCATGCGACGGGCTGCAGTACGATTGGCTGCAACCTGGGCGGTCAGATCGCCACGTCGCTCGTCGGGTGTACGCACATTGCGTAGCAGCAGCGCGAGCAGCGCGCGATTAGGTTGTCCCGCTTCCCAGAGTTTGATTGGAGGAAGAATGATCCCTTCCTGATAAATTTCGGTCGCTAGCGGCATCGAACCGGGCGACATGCCCCCTACATCAGCATGGTGCGCACGATTAGCAGCGAAGCCAATCAAGCGAGGCTCGTCCTCGCCATCAACGAAGATGGGCGCGATGAGCGTAATATCTGGCAGATGGGTACCGCCCAGGAATGGATCATTCAGCGCAATAATATCTCCGGGGGCAAAACGCTCAAAGGTCACCAGGGCAGCAGCGACCGAATCTGGCATGGAACCCAGATGGACCGGGATATGAGCGGCCTGAGCAATGAGGCGACCACGAGCATCAAAAAGGGCACAGGAGAAATCCCGACGTTCTTTAATGTTTGGCGAGTAGCTGCTAAGGGTCAGGACGGTCCCCATCTCCTCGGCGATGGCCGTCAGTGCGCAGCGGAAGATCTCCAGGCTCACAGGATTTACCATGAGAGTCCCCTTTCATTTTCCATCTCGGGTTCCTGTGCTACCTCGGTTGGTTCAATCACAAGATTGCCAAAGGTATCTACCTGCACCCGCCAATCAGGCGGGACAACCGTCGTCGTGTCATATTGCGTGATGATAGCCGGTCCGGCAAGCGTTGCTCCCGGCTGAAGTGCACTTCGTTCGTAAACGGGAACTTTGTGAGAGACGGGGCTCTCTGTACCAGCGAAAACTGCATAACGGGTCATAATTGGCTTAATGGTGGCTCCAGATACCATCTCATGCTGTTGGAGTTCAGGACTGCTAGCAATTCCTCGGGCTTTGAGACGGACGTTGACGACCTGGACGCGTTCACCGAAATCGCAATAGCCAAAGCGGCGCTCGTGGGCTGCATGAAAATTCTGCGCTGTGCTGATGATGTCACCATCAAAAGGAAGCGTCAATTCATACGATTGTCCCACATAGCGTAGATCGACATAGCGCTCGATCACTATCTTCTCTTCTGGTATACCTTCCCGGGCAAGATCGTCACGTCCTTGTTGCTCTAATTCTGTTAACGTCGAGAATACCATATCCTGTGCCTCTTCAGCGAGTATCATGATAGTACGAACATAGTCTTTGAGCGTATCGGCGATCAGCATCCCCAGTGCGGAGAGTACTCCTGGGGCTGCAGGGATCAAGACACGCGGAATATGCAGCGCCGCCGCCAGTTCGCACGCGTGTAGTGGACCAGCTCCACCGAAGGCAACCAGCGTAAAATGACGGGGATCACATCCCCGTTCCACAGAGATCACGCGAATAGCTGCCTCCATATTGGCATTAACCACACGGATAATGCCTAGCGCTGCCTCTTCCAGAGAGGTGTTGAGACGCTGGGCGATAGTCGATATTGCCATTGAAGCGCGTTCTGCGTCCAGATGCATCGTACCGCCCAGAAATGCATCGGAGATTAGCCGCCCAAGGACAACATTCGCATCTGTGACCGTTGCCTCGGTGCCACCCTGTCCATAGGCGGCGGGACCGGGATCAGCGCCAGCTGAAGCTGGACCTACGCGCAGCGCTCCACCGAGATCGAACCAGGCGATACTGCCGCCGCCAGCACCCACTGTGTGGATATCGATCATCGGGAGTTTCGTGGGATAGCCGCCGACCGTCCCGCTGGTCGTTTCGGTAATGGCTCCATCTACCAGCGCCACATCGGTTGACGTGCCACCAATATCCAGGCTAATGATCTGAGCATTCTTAGCGGCTTGCGCGACAAACGCAGCACCGACCACGCCCGCTGCTGGTCCTGAAAGCAGCGTCCGTGCGGCCTCGCGGCGAGCCGTGCTGCTCGAAATGGAACCCCCATTTGATTGCATGATACGCAACAAGGCTTGCTCAGGCAGAGAGCGCTCAAGGCGTGCCAGATAACGCTCGATGAGTGGCCCCACGTACGCATTGAGAACTACAGTACTCGTGCGCTCGTACTCACGAAATTCGGGTAGTACCTCACAGGAGGCCGAGACATACATACCCGTTGAACGCGCTGCCTCAGCCACTCTCTGCTCATGAAGGGGATTGGCGAAGCTGAACAGGAGCGAGATAGCAATCGCTTCCACGCCAGCCTCTTGCAGAGTTGTGAGTGCAGTAACCAGAGAATCTTCATCGAGTGCGACCAGGACCTCACCTCGCTCGTCAAGCCGTTCGGTGACCTCTACTCGCAAGGCGCGAGGCACCAGCGGAGGAACTTTCTGGACACGCAAGTCATAGAGTTTGGGGCGCGTTTGCCGTCCAATCTCAAGTATGTCGCGAAAGCCAGCGGTTGTAATCAATCCGGTTGACACGCCTTTTCTTTCGAGAACAGCGTTCGTAGCGACCGTCGAACCATGCACCAGCACACGCAGATCCTGTAAAGCATCGAGTTGTCTCAAGCCCTCAAGAATAGCGAGCGACGGATCGTGCGGTGTCGAAAGCACCTTGAACACTTGCAGTTTGCCCTCTTGCAAAAGGACGAGATCAGTGAACGTTCCCCCGGTATCAATGCCGACAAGCATATCGGTCATTGCTCACCTCCTTCAACAAACTCTGCCAGTAAACATATACACGTCAATTTCACCACCCATTGTATTTTTTTTCGTCAGTTAATGGCAACCAGGTGTTTACCCTTTGTCTCCGGCAGGAAGAAGAGAGCGATTACACAAAGTGCGTAAGCGAAGGCTCCGAAGCCAATGGCCCCGCCTAGTCCGATGATGGTGGACAGGACGCCAATAATTGTGGGGAAGAAAGCACCTATGCCACGACCAAAGTTATATGTAAAGCCCTGTCCAGCTCCGCGTGCCCGACTGGGGAAGAGTTCCGCCAGATAGGAGCCGAAGCCGCTGAAGATGCCCGAGGCGAAGAAGCCAAGCGGCGCTCCAAGCACGATTAAGAGAGAATTCATCCCTGCAGGAATACGGGTATAGAAGAAGATGAGCAGGGCGCTACAGACTGCGAAGATCATAAAGGTAGGTTTGCGTCCCAGCCAGTCGTTGATATATCCACTAACAACATACCCCAGGAAGGAACCCACGATTACAACGGCCAGGTAAGGAACACTCCCGACGATGGAGAAATGACGAGTGGTTTTGAGGAAAGTAGGTAACCAGGTAAAAATGGCGTAGTATCCCCCTTGAGCACCAATTGCCAGCACAGTTGCAGGCAGCGTCGTGCCAATGAGATCGCGCTGGAAAATCTGAATCAGGGAACTGCGTGTGGCACCATGCTCAACTGCCTCGGCCGTTCTCTCTTTCTCCGCTGTCCGTGTCTCGACGAACACTTCCGGCTCTCGCACATTTCTGCGCACGTAGAGCGTGAGCAGGCCTGGGAGAATGCCAAGCCAGAAGACGATACGCCAGGCAATGGCCTGGGGAGCAAAACTGAAAACGAGCGTATATGCGATCAAGGCCATTGCCCATCCAACGGCCCAGGAACTCTGTATCATACCGAGAACGCGCCCACGCTGCACAGGATTAGCTACCTCTGCGATCAGAATGGCTCCAGCCGCCCATTCTCCTCCGAATCCCAGACCTTGCAGCGAGCGGAAAATCAAGAGGAACTGGTAATTGGGAGCCAGACCGGAAAGGAAGGTAAAGATGGCATACACGCCAATGGTCAGCATCAAGGTGCGCACGCGCCCGATGGTATCAGCTATCACTCCTGCCAGCAATCCTCCGAAAGCGGAAACGACCAGGGTGACGGTGGCAATAAGACCAGATTGTACGTTGGTTAACAGAAAAGCGGCAGCAATAGCCGTTAAAACGAAGGAAAAAATCTGATAGTCAAAGGCGTCTAAAGCGTAGCCCATGAAGGATGCCCAGAACGCGTGAACAGCATTACCAGAAAGTGTACGATACCAATCCAAGGAGAGCAGTTTGCCTTGTCGTGCATAATCACGTGTTGTTTGCTCGATATTCATCGTAAGTCCTCCTGAAAGTGTGTTGTGTACGATAGGGCGAGCGAGATACGCAACAGAGTCTTGCGTTAACAAAACTATAACTGAGAAACTCCCAGGAACAAACACCACGTAGGGACCAGGTAGAGGACAACTTGCTCGCCATCGAGAGGGGACATATAGTTCGTTACATTCATGCGTGTCACCCAGAAAATTGCCTGCGGAGCGCACAATGGATTATGGCAAAAGAGATAGATAGACTATCTTTTCGGAACTATGAAACTGGCTTGAAAGAAGGGCATTACAGATGAAGATGCTGTGAGAAAAAGGTCAACATGATCTGCTCTACCTCTGCCAGGCGTGTGCCTCCAAAGTCATGCCCTTCCTCTGGAATCCGCAAGAAGGTTGCCTGGACACCAGCATCTTGCAAGGCATGGTACAACATGTCAGATTGCTCCACCGGAACAAGCTTGTCTTGCTCTCCATGAACAATCAGAAAGGGAGGAGCATCCTTGTGAAGATAAGTCATGGGACTCGCACGACGCAGGAGATCGGGATGTGTGTGAGGGGAGGTGCCTACCAACTGGGTAATGCCCTGGATCGTTTCAGGGGTGTGAGTCCACATTGCGGATAACTCCATTGCCCCCCAAAGATCGACCACGGCCTGGACGCGAGAAGAGTACCCTGGAGAGCCGCTCTTTCCTTCCAGGTTAGGGAGGTCAGCGGTGAACCCGAGCAATGCGGCCAGGTGACCACCAGCAGAGTTGCCCCAGACGCCAATATGTTCTGCATCCAGATGATAGTGGGATGCCTGAGCACGGACCCAGCGAACCGCCGCTTTGACATCTTCGAGCTGCGCGGGAAAACAGGCTTGGTGGCTCAGCCGGTAATTGACGCTGATCGTAAAAAAGCCATGAGACGCAAACAAGAGATTGGGACGCACCAGTTGCTGCCCCTGGGCAACCCATCGTTTGTCGCCCGTATACCATCCTCCACCATGAATATGCATGACAACCGGTAGCGCTTCCCGAGACGGCATTGCTGGTCGAAGAATATCAAGGAACAATGCAATCCCGTCTGCTGTACCATAGCAGATATCGGGAAAGAAAAGAACTGATGAGGGATCAACAGGCCGTGTTTCACTGTCCATAATGCCTTCTTTCTGCGATCTTTCGCCTCCTGGGATATGGTAGCATTGCTCCACTGTCAGCGTCAAGGTTCTGAAGCGCATCCTCTTGCCAGATATTGCTTGCAATTTACAAGTAAAAATAGTATAATTGTTCCAGAGTCATGGGAAATAGTTAAGAGAGATTATATTACTGGGGGGCTTGCGCCTTTCCCGGAAAGTGAATAAATCGAGCATATGAAGCACAAATATCAAAGGCGCTCGGATTGTCCGATCAATTTTGCTTTAGAGACGTTTGGCGATCCGTGGTCGCTGTTAATCATCCGCGATATCGTCTACTTTGGGAAGAAAGCTTATGGGGAATTTTTAGGGTCGGAAGAAGGGATGGCGACCAACATTCTCGCTAGCCGTCTCGCTCATCTGGAACAACAGGGTATTCTGGCGAAAAAGCTCTCTGAGAAAGATAAACGAAAAGAGGAGTATGTCCTGACCGAGAAAGGTCTCGATCTCATCCCTGTCCTGGTGGAGATGGCGAATTGGAGCGCTGAGTACGATCCACAAACCGGTGCTCCCCCCGCCTGGATTGCTATGATGAAGGCAGACAGAGAGAAGATGATCCAACTGATTCGCGAAACGGTGAAAAGCGGCAATTCTGTTTTCGTAGGTGATGCGTGTCTTCTGAAGCAACTCGTCTAGCACAACTCTCTCGCGATTAGTATCCGCAGTATAGTACGGCCTCTCACTAGTTCAAAGTAGCAAGGCTCATCACGAGAGCCTTGCTGTTTTTTATAGCCTCTCAATGGGCTTGAGTGCTCAGCGGCCTCGTTGTGGGGCGGTGTACTATTCGGCTTGCCCTTTCTATAACTTTAATTTCCGGTTTTGGGGAGGTCAGGGAGAAGAGATAGATAGAGATTACTTGCAAATTACAAGTTATATGTGAGAGAAGGAAAGAGAACACCAGGTGTCAGGGATGGGAGAGGGGATGCACGCAGGGGTGTTGTCATTAGAAGGAAAGGATAAACAGATGAATACAGCGGTCCTCGAACATGAAACCATCAACGTTTCCCTGGAGGATGTGGTGAGGGCAAGACCCATTGCGACTTCCCGTGTCAAACCTGAGCGGTCAATGACTGCCACGCTGGCGTTCTTGATTGGTTGTGTCACTTTGATGATGACCGGGTTTGCCGTGATTATTCCCGTCTTTCCGCAGCGCTTACAAGCGTTGGGGCTGGGGGCTGAGACGCTGGCTTTGATGGAGGGTGCCTTTGGTCTGGGGATGTTCCTCTTTAGCACGCCGATGGGTGCCTGGGCTGGTCGCATTGGCCGCAAACCTATTCTCTTCATCTCTCTGGCTGGTTTTATTGTCACCAACCTCCTGCTGGCATTCGTGAATGTCCCGCTGCTGTTCATTCCCATACGCTTTGTTGAGGGCACATTGCTTTCTGGCCTGATGCCTGCAGCTATGTCGATGGTGGGCGATACGGTCCCACTCGCGAAGCAAGGGCGCTGGATTGGCTTTCTCACGACTGCACAGGCAGTTGGCTTCGCTCTAGGCCCTGGCATTGGAGGCCTGCTCTCTCAAACTCTGGGCTTTACCAGTCCCTTCCTGCTCTCGGCGGCTATAGCACTCGCGGCATCTCTGCTGGCAGTTTTCATGGTGCAGGAAACCCTGCCAGAACACGTACGGGTAGAGGCAAGATCTCAAAAAGTCAATCGCGGATCAAAAGCACAGAAACCGAGGGAATGGCGCTTTGCTCACCTGATCTGGCTCGTTGCCCCGTTCCTGGTTATCGACTTTGGCATGATCTTTACCTACCCATTCGTGTTCCCGCAGTTTCCCTTCTTCTTTGAGAAGGTGCTCCACTACAGCGCGGTACAATATGGCATGTTATTCAGTGTCTATGGCATGGCACTGGCAATCTTCCCGCTCTTATTGGGACGCCTCTCGGAGACGATGCCGAAAAAGCCACTCATCGTCATCGGCAGCCTGCTCTTCAGTGCTCTGATCGTATGCGTCTTAGTGGCTCCCATCTATCCGCTCTTGATAGCGGGTGCAGCCCTGGCAGGACTGGGCAGTGCCTTCGTCGAGCCGGC
>Ga0070741_10020925_pt1 | contig 10240 bp, 7 predicted proteins | sample Coa_R1_4_FD_66440 | JGI IMG/M metagenome (GOLD analysis project Ga0070741, IMG submission 66440) | Surface soil microbial communities from Centralia Pennsylvania, which are recovering from an underground coalmine fire - Coalmine... | ecosystem: Environmental > Terrestrial > Soil > Unclassified ...
CTGCACGGCAGGATCAATTGGAACGAGCTGACACCTCCCGAGTACGCGGAACGTGACAGGTTCGCTCTGGAGACACTGTGTCGTACTGGAGCGTGCACTCCGTATGAGAAGGAATTCGTGCGCAGCGACGGCAGGCGCATCCCAATCCTCATCGGCGGCTCTCTGCTGGACACGTCGAGGCGGCAGGGTGTCGCCTTCGTGCTGGACCTGACCGAGCACCACAGGGCCGAAGCCGAACGGCAAGCCCGGCAGCTCGCCGAGGCAGCCAATCGGGCCAAAAGTGAATTCCTGACCGCCATGAGTCACGATCTGCGGACTCCGTTGAATGGCATTCTCGGCTACGCCCAGCTCTTGCGTCGCGATCCTTCGATAACAGAGCGGCAACGGACGGCTGTGGAGGTGATCCAGCAAAGCGGCGACCAGTTGCTGGTCATGATCAACGATGTGTTGGATCTCGCCAAAATCGAGGCGGGGCGACTCGAGCTGCGTCCCGTTGAGATCTCCATGGTCGAGTTCCTGCGCGGGCTCGTCGATTTGGTGCTGGTGAGCGCACGCCGCAAAAGCTTGAATTTTGTGGCGGACTGGGGACCCGACTTGCCTGCCAGAATCCGGGCCGACGAGCAGTGCCTACGCCGCGTGCTGCTCAATCTCCTGTCGAATGCGGTCAAGTTCACGGATCAGGGTGGTATCACTTTGCGGGTGAAACTCCTGCCCTCCGCGCGGGTACGTTTTGAAGTGCTCGACACCGGCATCGGCATTCGACGAGATCATCTCGAGCGGATTTTTGAGCCATTCAGACAGGTCGGCGACCCGTCGCGCTCCGTGGGAGGGACGGGGCTGGGTCTGACGATCAGCCGGCGGTTGGTTGAATGCATGGGAGGTGAGCTCCACGCCGACAGTCGCCTCGGCGAGGGCAGCACCTTCTGGTTCGAGTTGCAGGTCTCCGAGCTGGAAGAGCTCGGTAAGCCGGCGCCCGCGGTACCGATCGTCCCCATCGGTTATGAAGGGCCCCGTCGCAAGATCCTCGTCGTGGATGACGTAGTGGAGAGTCGCAGTCTATTGCTCGATTGGCTACGCCCGCTGGGGTTTGAGACGGCCGAGGCGGCCGACGGTATTCAGGGGCTGGCCCTGGCGCAGGAATTTCGCCCCGACCTGGTCCTCATGGACCTGGCCATGCCGCGCATGGGGGGACTGCAGGCTATCGAGTCGCTCCGCAAACGCAGTGAGCTAAGGCAGGTACCGGTGATTGCAATTTCAGCAAGCATTTCGGCGCCGGAGGCCCACAAGTCCCTCGCAGCGGGCGCAAACGCCTTCGTACCGAAGCCAATCGATTTCGAGCAGCTTCAGCGCGTGGTCGCCGATGTGTTGCAGATTACCTGGACCCGTACTCCGAAGTCAGGCTGAGCGCGCGAGGGGACCGCGCTGCGCGGGCGACCGTCCGTCAAATCCCGTCACCGTTGTTACTCACAGTCCCTCGGTGGGTCGGTCTTAAATAGCTCCCGTGACAGGCCACCGTCGAGGGGCGGAGGCGTAGCAAGAACTCTATTGCCGATCAAACGAATGGGAGTAATGTCGATGATCACCATTTCCGCCTTCAGCCATGTCCCCGATGTCGCCAAGGGTTTGGTTCGCGATTTGCGTGTCCGCTGGGCGCTCGAGGAAGCCGGGCTTGCCTACAAGGTCCGCCTGCTCGAACAAGGAGACCAGAACAAGCCCGAATACCGGGCATTGCAGCCGTTCGGGCAGGTGCCCATCCTCGAGGAGAACGGGCTCGTGTTGTTCGAGTCGGGAGCCATCGTTCTTCATATCGCGGAGCGCTCGGAGGTGCTTTTGCCAAAGGACCCTGCGGCGCGCGCCCGCGCTGTCCAGTGGCTGGTCGCGGCGCTCAATTCCGTGGAGCCCGCCGTATGGAATGTTTTCGTGATCGACAACCTCTATTCGAATGAGGCCTGGGCCAAATTGCGCCGACCGGGGGCCGTCGAGTTCATGAACAAGAAACTCGATGCTCTGGCCAAGAGACTTGGTGATCACTCTTTCCTGGATGGCGAGCATTTCACCGCCGGTGATCTGATGATGGCCACCGTGTTGCGTTTCCATTCAGACACGTCGAAGCTGGCCCCGAGCCTCGTCGCATACCTGGACCGCTGCACTTCGCGACCCGCCTTCAAACGTGCGCTGAATGCGCAGCTTGCGGACTTCAGGAGCGCTGCGGCCTAACCATTGCCCCGGAGCTCAGGGGCCGCGCCAGAGAGTACAGTTGACCCCGACAGGGCCCGAGAGTATGGAGCACTCGGGCCTACTCCTTCAGGTCAATCTCCCGGACAATGGTCCGCAGCGGACCCTGTTCATCCGAATCGCTGTCGAATTCATTGATGTACAAACGAGGCGTCCACGGGTCGCAGGCTATTCCATTCGGATAAGAAACCCTGACACCGTCGCCCGAGCCGTTCACGACACCGCGCTGGCCGTTACCGAGGATGCGCCTGACGGTACCGTTCAACTTCACCTCATAGATCTCGTGCGCCTCGTACGCCGTCACATAGAACCGATCCTTCCTGAAGCACAGGTGGCCCATGCCCTTGGCGGACACCGTGGCGAACAGGGAAACGTTGCCGCCGCGGTCGATTTTCAACATGTGGTTGTCCCAGTTGTCCACCACGTAGGCACGCGGCGAGTCCACGATACTCACGTGTTGTCGATAGGGTCATGGTTGCGAATCGGCCTCCAACCGCTGATGTATAATTAACCGGTTAAACCGGCAAGTCAACCTGTAAAATCATTTTTAGCGGTATGAACAGCAAGCCCATCGCCATGACAATCATCTCGCGGCCGTTCTCCCCTGGAGATCTGGTCGCGGGGCACACCGCGCTCGACCTCGTGAATACCGTTACCGCCAGGAATACCCCGACCCCTCGCGATTGGTTGGACGGCTATCCCCGCCTTCTGGAATGGGCAAAGCTGGCGAACATCACCGAAGAAAAGGTGCTCACGGTGTTGGGAAAACAGGCAGCCGACTCATTCGACGAGGCTGAGGGCGCGCTCACGCGTTTGAAGCACTTCCGCGAAGCGTTACATACGGCTTATAGCGCGCTCATATCGGGAAAACGCGTCCCGCAAATGATCCTGGATGGAATCGACGCGATCTGGCGCGAGGCTCACAGCCGTATCCGCCTGGAATACTCCGAAGGCCGCGTCACTCCGCGAATCAGTCTTGAACGCAGCGGCCTGGATCTGATTCGCGACGCCGTGGCCGGCAGTGCCGTCGAGCTCCTGCAATCCCTGCCCTCCGATCGCGCCCGGGTCTGTCGCGGGGAAGCCTGCGGTTGGTTGTTCATCGATTCTTCAAAGGGCGGCCAGAGGATCTGGTGTGACATGGCCGTCTGCGGAAACGCCGCCAAGACACGACGGTTTCAGGAAAATGCAAAAAAACGTCGCCGCCGCAGACCGGTCGTGTAGCGGCGAGGAAGGTTTACGGCGTCTGCCGGAGCTGGGTGACGCTCGAGGTGACCGCCAGAGAATTCATATCAATGACGTCTGCCGAAAGGTCGGTTTGCCGGAAGCCCGCTACCGTCAGCAGTGCCTCGAACGAGTCGGGTAGCGCACCGGCGGTGGCACGCAACTTTGACTCGAGGCGGGCAAGGCCAGCCGGTGAGGTGACTGTTCGCACGACTTGCAGGACACCCGCGTTGCGCACGCCGGCGGTGAGAACCATGATGTGGTTACCGTTGGGGCCGAGGAATTTGGCGGCCAACGCGTAGTCCAGGCGTTCGGCGCTGAGCGTGCCCTGGGGCGAGAATGCTTTGTGAGCCTCGACGTCGGTGAGTGTTGAAGTCGTCGGGTCGAAACGGTACCGGGAGCGAGACTCGTAATAACCCAGGAGCGGGCCGAGACCTGTCAGGGGGCCGACATAGATGATGTCGTTGTTCAGGATCTGCTCGGCCTGCAGCTCGTCGCGGACCGTCACGTTGATTTGACGGCCGGGGCGATCGACGATTTGCAGGATCGCGGCCATCCCAATGGCCGCACTCTTCTGCACCATGGACACATAGCGCTGGCCGCGCTCGGCGGCGAACGCGGGATTGCTCGCGAGGAATGCGCGGAGCTCTTCGCTGGAGTTGATTTGCGTGTCGCGAACCGTAAGGGTGCGCCCCGTTCTGGAATCGAGCTGTGTATACATGAACAGCTCGCCGAGAACGAGGGTGAGCGGACGGCGGCTGGCAACGAAGTCCGACCAGATTGGGCTGGCACGCACGCGGGCTCTCACCGGGTCGGCGGGGGCCTGGGCGTGCTCCTGCCATAGCATTGCATTCAAGAGGACGGACACCGCCAGAAGGCAGGTGACCACGGCCAAGGACCACTTCCACGGCCGCGCCGCCGGGCTTGGCGCGGGGGCTGGCGCCCGCCCGATCTCGGGCGTCGGGTGGCCTTCGGACGAAGTCAGATCTTGCGGCAACTCGGCGGAGCGCCCGTTCGGTTGCGCGGGCGCGAAGGTCAGACGATAGCCACCTTTGGGAATGACGAATTGGAATCCGTCCAGGTGGATTGCCGTGGCGTAGTACTCGGCCAGCTTTTGGCGCAGCGTGCGCACGGCAACGCGTACTGCGGAATCCTCCGCCCCATTGAACGAAGCGCCCTTCCCCAATACATCCACCGCTATCTCGATCTCCTTGGGAGTGTCGTTGCGGAGCGAGCGCTCCACGAGATAGACGAGCAGCTTGCGACCGGCCTCGGATTTGCCGAGCTGATCCGAGATCAGCAGCTTCTCGAGGTGGCGGCGAATGGCCTCTGGATCGACATCAGCCATTGAGATCATCACACCCGGCGTGCGGTAACGTCGAGCGCCCCCTTTCTGCATGTCCCTGTGTGGCAGCGACCAGCATAGCGACCGCTTGCCGGCACGTCGAGGTCTTCAGCCACCGTTAGGTGGACGTTACTAACGTTGCCGGCCCCCTTCGACTAACCGTTTCACACTGCATCGCACGCTTGTTCGCCTCTTAAATGGAAGGGTGCGGCTGGCGCTCACCATGGCGCAGGCCGCAGTGTCATTCGAGGGGGAATTGATGTCCTTGCGCCCTGCTTTGGTCGCTGCCTCGCTTTGCCTGGGTGCGACAGGCTTCCCCCTCTGCGCCGCCGCTACGACAGCGTCCAAGCCCGTGGCGTCCACGCCGAGCCGTGAGACCCTCCCCCCACCGGAGCATTGGAAGGTTCTCGATCAGTTCTGCGTGAAGTGTCATAACACGGAAGATTGGGCCGGTGGCGTCGCTTTCGACACGGCGGACGCCGCGGCACTCGGGGAGGATGCGCAGACCTGGGAAAAGGTCATTCGGAAGCTGCGGGCGGGGATGATGCCGCCTGCCGGGAAGCCTCGGCCCCCTCGACCTGTGCTCGAGGGCTTCGCATCCGAGCTGGCCAGCCGAATGGACCAGGCGCAGGCCGCACATCCCGTGGCGGGCGACGTGTCGGTCCATCGCCTGAACCGCACCGAGTACGCAAACGCGATTCGGGATCTACTGGCATTCAATGTCGATGTCACGACGCTGCTGCCGGCGGATGATGCCGCCGAAGGCTTCGACAACGTCGCTGATGTCCTCAACGTCTCTCCGACCTTGGTGCAGGCCTACATCGCGGCGGCCATGAAGATCAGCCGGTGGGCGGTCGGTGATCCCTCGACCCCACCTACGATGATCAAGTACCCCGCCCCAGCGGGCTTGTCGCAGCAGGAGCGCATGGAGGGTCTGCCGCTGGGCACGCGCGGGGGCATTCTGGTGAGGCACAACTTCCCGTTGGATGCGGAATACGAGTTCCGTGTCAGCGTGGGTACGGGCTTTCGCTTCGCCGGAACGACTGGAGGACCGCCTCCGCGGGTGGAGGTGTTGATCAACGGGCAGCCGGTCGGGCAATCCGACCAGCGTAGGTTTCGGGTACGCGTCAAAGCCGGACCGCAGCTGGTCGGCGTCACGTTGGTCGAGCGCCGTCACTGGGCCGGCGTAGACGAGTTGTATGCCCGGGCACAGCCGCGGCCCGATGATTTCGAGAGTCTGACGATCAGCGGACCGTTCGACAGTACGGGTCTGGGGGACACTCCCAGTCGGCGGGCGATCTTCGTTTGTCATCCCGCGGAGGCGGCGCAGGAGGAGTCCTGCGCTCGCGATATTCTCTCTCGGCTGGCCACCAAGGCGTTCCGGCGGCCAGTGCGCGACGGGGATGCCTCGCTCGATCTGTTGATGGGCTTCTATCGCAATGGACGACAAACCGGTGATTTCGAGGCCGGTATCCGCAGCGCGCTCGCGCGAGTGTTGACCGATCCGCAATTCCTCTATCGGATCGAAGCGCAGCAGCCGACTCGCGCCGGCACGATCTACAAGGTCGATGACATCGACCTCGCCTCCCGGCTGTCCTTCTTTCTCTGGAGCAGCATTCCGGACGACACACTCATCGATGTGGCCGCAGCGGGGCACCTGAACGAGCCGCGCGTCCTCGAGCAACAGGTGCGCCGGATGCTCGCGGATCCACGCTCACAGGCGTTTGTCGAGAACTTCGCCGGGCAATGGTTGCGCTTGCGCGAGTTGCGTGCTGCCGAGCCGGCCGATCCGGAGTTCGATGAAAACCTGCGTCAGGCGCTGCGCCAGGAAACCCAGATGTTGTTTGCCAACATCCTGCACGAGGATCGCAGCGTCATCGAGCTGCTCGACGCGGACTATACGTTCGTGAATGAGCGCCTCGCGCGTCACTATGGCATTGCGAATATCCACGGCAGCTACATGAGGAGGGTGATGCTGCCGAAAGACTCACCGCGGCGGGGGCTGCTCGGTCAAGGCAGCATTCTAACGGTGACCTCGGCCGGCAACCGGACTTCCCCGGTGCAACGGGGAGCATGGGTCATGGAGACTCTCTTCGGCGCCCCGGTGCCGCAGCCGCCGCCGGGAGTCGATCAGAGTCTCAAGGAAGATCCGACTCTGGCGCGACCCATGACGGTTCGAGAGCGTCTCGAATCGCACCGGGCCAATCCAAACTGCGCTTCCTGTCATCAGATCATGGATCCCATCGGCTTCTCGCTGGAGCATTTCGATCTCGATGGCCGTTGGCGCGAAGTGGACGGCACAACACCCATCGACAGCACGGGTAAGCTGGTGGATGGCACGACACTGAACGGCGTCGGGGATTTGCGCGCGGCACTGCTCGCGCGGTCCGACTCTTTTGTCACGAGCCTGATCGAGAAGATGCTGATGTATGCGCTCGGGCGGCGCATCGAATCCTACGATCAACCGGCGATACGGGCAGTCCTGCGCGAAGTGCGGCAGGAGCATTATCGATTCTCATCCATCGTGGTCGGCATCGCGCAGAGCGTGCCTTTCCGGATGAAAGGCACGCCGGCACCCGTCGGGCCAGCGGGCGTGCGCGAAGCCAGAAACGACACTCAACCTCCTTGAAAACAACTCACATGAACGAATCAGCACTGTCACGTCGCACGGTATTGCAAGGCCTGGGGCTTGCCGCGCTCGCTCCGCTCGCCTCCGGCGCAGCGCTCGCGCAGTCGGCGGGAGCGAAGTCGCAGTTACCCCTGAAAACGACCGGCTTGGAGCACATGGGCACGGTCGTGCCCGATGTCGAAGCGGCCGGAAAGTTCTACGGGCGCGTCTTCAACCCAGAGCTCTACAAAGAAAAGGATCCACCCTTGCGTTATTACGTGACGCTCGGGGTGGGTTACCTCGCCCTGGGTAGTCGCGCCAACCAGACGCATGCTTTCTTCGATCATTTCTGCGCCCTGGTGGAAGATTACGACCCAGCGGCCATGGCCGAGCAGCTCAAGGGAGAAGGGCTGCCGGCCGGACGCTATGGGATCATTCCCGACCCGGACAGTATCGGATTCCAGTTACTCGGCACGCCCGGAGGCCTGGCCAAGACGACCGAGCCCGCAGGACGCATCGTTGATGGGGACCCTCTGGTGCATCCCGAGCGGCTCGATCACGTGGTGCTGCACGTCTCGGATCTCGACAAGTCGTTGCAGTTCTATCGCCGGTTCTTCGGTCACGAGACCAAGGGCGGGCACCCAGGGAAAGATGCCTCGTTCCAGGTTGCTGGCACGCGACTCCTGTTGGAAGCCGTCGGGGCGGGTGAGTCGCCGGGCGTTGCCCGGATCGCCATCAACGTCCAGCGCTTCGATCGCAAGAAAGTGAGCGATGAGCTCACCCAACTGGGCGCCCGGGTGACCGGGGACTCCCACAAAGAAGTGCGCTTCACGGATCCCTTTGGGCTGGTGGTGGAGCTGAGGACCGTGTGATGGGCTACCTCACGCGACGGCATCTCTCGAGACGCACACTGCTGCGCGGAGCGGGCGCGGCGCTAGCCCTGCCGCTGCTCGAATCGATGCTTCCCGCGGGCGCGCTGCGTGCCGCGCCGGCCTCCTCCCGGCCAAGAGTCCGACTTGCCTGCATTTATGTTCCGCATGGGGCGGTCATGAGCAAGTGGACGCCGGCCACGGTGGGCACGGGTTTCGAGTTTCCCGAGATTCTCAAGCCGCTCGAGCCCTTTCGCGCGCACGTCAATGTGATCAGTGGCATGACTCTGCCGTTGGCTTACGGCCAGGACGCCTCGGCCGGCGCGAATCACACCCGCTCTTCGGCGGTATACCTCTCGGGAGCCAGCCCGGGGACCGGGTCGGAAGCGGAGTTGGGAACCACGGCGGACCAGGTCGCCGCAAAACACATCGGCCAGGACGCCCCACTGCCCTCCCTCGAGCTCTCGATCGAGGACGGCAGTCTGAGCTGCGGTACGGGGCTGTCGTGCGCGTATCGCAATACCATTTCCTGGCAGTCGCCGAAGTCTCCCCTGCCCATGGAGAACAATCCGCAGGTGGTGTTCGAGCGGCTCTTCGGCGATGGGGCCACTGAAGCGGAGCGGGCTGCCCGGCGCGCCGAGGCTCGCAGTCTGTTGGATTCGGTTTCCGCCGAGCTGACCTCGCTGGAACGTACGTTGCCCGCGAGCGACCGCAGCCGCCTGGACCGCTACCTCACGGATGTCCGGGAGGTGGAGCGGCGCATCGCCCTTGCAACCCAACAGATCCCTCCGGGACTGAAGCTCCCCGCGGCCCCGACCGGGGTGCCCGAGGATTTCGAGACTCACATCAAGCTGATGTTCGATCTGCAAGTGCTCGCCTGGCAGGCCGATATCACCCGGGTCACGACTCTCATGTTCGCCAAGGAGGTGAGTAATGCCGTGTATCCGGCGAGCGGTATTCGCGATCCGTTTCACAACCTGTCGCATCACTCGAATATTCCGGACAACATCGCGAAGCTCGCCCAACTGCAGCAATACCATGTCAAGACCTTTGGATACCTGCTGCAGAAGTTGCAGGACACACCCGACGGTGACGGGACGTTGCTGGACCATTCGATGGTGATGTACGGCAGCGGCATGAGCAACAGCAACCAGCACGATCACAAACCGTTGCCCATCGTTCTCGCGGGCGGCGCTTGCGGGAGGCTACCGGGCGGGCGACACATCAAAACCGCGCCCGAGACGCCGCTGTCCAATCTGCTGTTATCCATGCTGCAAAAGCTCGAGGTCCCGACCACCTCGTTCGGCGACAGCACGGGCACTGTTGAGATTTGAGGTAAGTTCCGCGTGAGAGCCCTCGCCGCTTGTCTGATACTGTTGTCCGCCTCCGCTGTTGCTTTCGCTCAGGTCCAGAGCTCCGATTCGATCGCCCTTGCGGCTCAGAAGGGTGACATGGACAGGGTGCGTGAGCGGGTGCGGGCCCATGTCGATGTCAATGCACCGGCCGAAGATGGAACTGCGGCGTTGCATTGGCTCGTCTACCGGCAAGAGTTGGACACGGCGCGTCTTCTGCTGCGCGCGGGGGCGGACGCGAATCGACCCAACCGCTATGGCCTGAGGCCCTTGCACCTGGCCATTGCAAACGATGATGTGAACATGGTGCGCCTGCTACTGAAGTCAGGAGCCGATGCCAACTCGGCGGACGGGACCGGGGAGACCCCACTGATGATGGCGGCCGATCTAGGCGATCCGGCGATTGTCGCCAGCCTGTTGGACAAGGGCGCCGCCGTGGATGCCGCCGACCCAGAGTATCAACAGACGGCGCTCATGTTCGCGGCCCGTAGTGGACACACAGCGGTGGCGCGGCTTCTCATCCAGCATGGGGCAAAAGTCGACGCGCAAACCCGGACGGGGCCAGTGGCTGCATTCCGGACGCCCGCCTCCAACTCGGGATCGAAAGGCG
>Ga0070741_10020926_pt1 | contig 10239 bp, 11 predicted proteins | sample Coa_R1_4_FD_66440 | JGI IMG/M metagenome (GOLD analysis project Ga0070741, IMG submission 66440) | Surface soil microbial communities from Centralia Pennsylvania, which are recovering from an underground coalmine fire - Coalmine... | ecosystem: Environmental > Terrestrial > Soil > Unclassified ...
TTCGGCGAAATCGACGCCGATCGGCTCGCCGGCCACGCCCGCGTCGTTGATGCGATCCTGGATCTCGGCCACCGCCTTCGCGGTGAGCCCGGACGCGGGCGGCGCCGCCCCGCGCATCGTCGTATAGGAGGCAATACTGTTTTCCGGTTTAAGCCAGGGGCAGTACAGACGATGGTGGACTGCGGCCGACCCGAAGTCCCATAGCACCAGTTCCCCGGTACGGGTGTATAGCGCGTACCGGCACAGCTTGTCCCTTGTCCATTCGCCGATCGCGATCGACGTCAGGTACCTGATGTTGTTGTTGTCGAAGACCAGCAGCGCGCCCAGGCCGGCGGCTTCCATGGCGCGTTTGGCCCGGTCGAGGCGGTACGCGCGGAGCCGCGCGAAGTCGACCCGCTCCTCGAAGTCGACGTTCATCCGGCCCGGCGCCGGAGCCAGCGGGGTTTTGCCAGGGGGTCCGGGGGATGGCTTCCCCCGGTCAGAAGGTGGAGCCATGAGCCAATACAAGGCGTTGTGTAGTGGCTCTGTCAAGGGTGTGCAGTGTAGCTTTACGCTATGACGCTTGACGCCAGTGCCTCTATCGCCGGTGATTTCGATCCGGGGACTGGGCTAGGGCCGCGGCTACGAGAAGCTCGGGACGGCCGGGGCCTGTCCGTCCGGGAGCTGGCCCGCCGCATCGGCTGCTCCGCCAGCCTGATCTCGCAGATCGAACGCGGCACGTCGGTGCCTTCGGTCGGCGTGCTGTATTCGCTGGCCACCGAACTGGACAGTTCGCTGGACTACCTCGTGTTCGGCACCCGATCCGCCGACGCATCACCCCCGCGCTCGACGACCGGCGCCGGCGTCGTCCAGCGGGCCGGCTGCCGCCAGCTCATCGACCTCGCCAGCGGCGTCCGCTGGGAGCGCCTGACCCCGGGCTCAGACGAGACGACCGACTTCCTCGAGGTGGTCTACTCCCCCGGCGGTCACAGCACCGACGAGCGCCGGCCGATGCGCCACGAGGGCCGCGAGTACGGCGTGATCCTCAGCGGCAGGCTGACCGCGAACGTCGGCTTCGACAGCTACGAACTAGGCCCAGGCGACTCAGTCGCCTTCGACTCCGCGACGCCGCACGAGTATTTGAACAAAACGGACGACTACGTCCACGCCATCTGGGTCGTCATCCGTCCCCGGTGACACCGCGCCGCCAGGATGCCTAGTACGCGGCTCGGCTGTCCGTTAGAGATCCGTTAGCGATCCGTTGGCGGCATCTAGCACGCTAGTGCTTTCCACCCACACTCATAGCCCAGTGCGGAGGAGCGCTAGTGCACCAGGGACAACAGTGGTTTCTGGCTGTAGCTAACGCCGGAATCGCGGCACTCCTGCTGTTCGCGGCGACCGCGAAGCTCGCGTCTCCGTCCGCCCTCGGCCAGACACTGCGTGTGCTCACCGGCGTGCCGGCTAGCGGGCGAACATCCGTAGTCAGGGTAATCGGCGGCACCGAGGCGGTCGTCGCGGTCTGCCTCACCATCCCGGTTCTGCGTGTACTGAGCGCGCTGGCGGTCGCCGTACTCGGGGTCGCTTTCATTGTCGTCGGCACGCTGGCACGTGTTCGTCACCTTGAAGAACCGTGCGGTTGCTTCGGGGCTGCGACAGACTCCGCACCGGGGCTGGTCAACATCGTGCTCGGGCTGGCCGCGCTGGCCGACTCGGTGCTCGATCTCGTCATCCGGCCGGCCGTGACCGTGGCCTACCGGGAAGCGCTGCCCATCGGAGCAGCCTGCGCGCTGCTCCTCGCCTGCGTCGCGGCCTGGTCGCTGACCGGCCGCCGGTCCTCGCGGCTCTCGCCGCAATAAGAAAGGGCGATAAGCCGTGCTGCTAGTCTTCGGATTCGGCCTCCTGTTCCTGGCTGCCATGGTCGCCTTGCTGTTCGCGATGTGCGCAGAGCTGGCCAGCCGGATCAGCGCCGCCGAAGCGGGAGGCGGCAAGGCCTCGGTCGAGGACCCCTACGCTCGGCCGGTCGACCGGCCAGGGGTGTTCCTGCGACCCGACATGAGCTGGCCGCCTTCGCTCGCATCGGTCAGCTCGCGCGCTTCGTTCCTGCTCGTCGTGCTCAGCACTTCGTGCACGAGCTGCCGGGACGTAGCCAGGCAGCTGGGCGACGGCTGGGCCGATCGAGTCCACGGTGGCCTCGGGGTAGTGATATCCACCCCTTCTGCCAGCACCGGAGAGCGGTTCGTCACGGACTTCCATCTCGACGCCCTGCCGTATCTGATCGACGAGGATGGCGACTGGACCATGACATCGCTTGGGCTCTCACTCAGCCCGGTGGGTGTCGTCATCCACGGCAAGGAAATACACCAGACCTATGTGTTCAACAGCGTCGAGACTCTGTGGCACACGTTCCTCGAAGACTTGGCCGGTCAACTTACCCACGCAAGTACCCCATAGCCGAAGGAGCAGCTGATGCCCACCCCGACAGATCGCGGCTACGCGATCATCCAGAAGACCGCGGACGGGACGTACACGGTCGGCGTCACCGTGGTCAAGCCTGAGGAGGGCGGTCTGGATCACGTCCACGCGCGGTACGCCAGACAGAGTTCCTTCGTCATCGACAAGAGCGTCGCCCTCGTCACGTCCGGAGACCTGGTATGGACAAAGTCTCCTGTGCAGGTCTTTGTCGACCCCCGCGGGCGGGTAAACGTAGGCCCGCTGGCCGGGAACAGCCGGCTCCGCCTATCCGCGTCCGTGAACGGCTGAGGAGGACACGATGTCGCGTTTGGCCCGCAGAGGATTCGTGGCCGGCGTCGGCGCGGCCGGCCTGACCGCCGTCGGAGCCCTGTTCGGAAAGCAGACCGCCCAGGCGGCCGGGTCGTGCGGGTGCTGCGACCTGAGCTACTGCCCGCCGAACATGAGCATTGGCAGTTGCGAGTCGAGCGTTAACAACTACGTGTGGGAGTGCACGTACGGCGGCGGCGTTTACTGCAACTGCTGCGAGCTGATGAACCATAACGGCATCAATATCCGTTCGGCTTACTCCTGCCAGTATTAGTGACTACCGCTCATGTCGTGATAGGCGCCGTCTTCGTCACGGCGGCGATCGCGGGCGCGCTGCTACAGGCCTACAGTCCTTGAGGCAAGTCCATGGCCGGAGTTGCCGGCCCTATGCTCGCCCACGACCCGCCCGCGGCCAAGCGCTTCCTGCTGGGTCTGGGCACCGGCATTCTGACTGGCTCGCTCCTGCTGCTCGGATTTGGCCTGCTCGTAGGCTCTGTGCTCGGCATGATCCGTGTCAGCGCGGATACCCGCCTCGTTGCGGCGGCGGCCGTGGCGGCCGGGCTGGCCGCCGCTGACCTGGCCGGCCGCACGCCGCAGCTATGGCGCCAAGTCCCGCAGCGCCTGGTCCGTGAGCTGCCGCCGGGCGTGCTCGGCCTCACCTGGGGGATCGATCTTGGCCTGCTGGTGACCACAAAGAAGACCGGTTCGCTACTTTGGCTGGCAACCGCCGGCCCGGTACTCATCCGGCCCCAGCTGCTTGAGCTGACCATTCCGTTGAGCGGAGTGGTAAGCATTCTGGCGGTCGTCTACTGGAGCATACGGGTGAAAGGTGACGTTCGGTGTCTGACAGGGCGGCGCCACACGCTGGCGAAGAAAGTGCGGAACGGCAGCGCCACGGCACTCATCATCGCGGCGGTCGTGCTCGCGATCGGCGCATTCCGGATGTGGAGCTGACCGCGCTCGCGCCTGGCGGGCATCTCGTGGTCACCCGCTTTGACTGCCCTTCGCTTGCCGTCCTGTTCGTGCTCCGGTGTCTGCACATCCGGGTCAAGCGAGAAGTGAAGCGGAAGGTACCCGGGTTCATGGGCGTTACCACGCTGGTTCACTGGCGTGCGCGCACCATGTACAGCATCTCGATGTGGCGCGATCTCGACGAGATATACGGCATGGGTGAGGTTACCCGGCACATCCATGCCGCCCGGTTGCCAGCAAAGCTGGGCGCGGGAACAAGTGCAGGCATCTTTACATATATCGGTGACTGGCGGCGAGTACTGTTCCGCACCACGCATGGCGGCCCGTCACCTATCACCCAATGGCAGCCCTTGGCGCACGACAGCCCCGCGGTCAGGAACAAATGAGTGTCAGCTCGCCGAACTGATCGTGGCGGCTTGACGACGGGCGATTGACCAGGAACGACGGATAGCCGTCCGCTGAGAGCGGCTGACCCCCGGCTCTGACGAGACAACGGACTTCCTAGAGGTCGTCTACTCGCCGGGCGGCCACTCCACGGACGAACGCAGGCCCATGCGCCACGAGGACGGCGTATTACGCAACGGCACGCTGACCGCGAACGTCGGCTTCGACAGCTGCGAACTAGGCCCCGGCGACTCCATCGCCTTCGACTACGCCACGCCGCACGAATATCTGAACCAAACGGACGACTACGTCCACGCCATCTGGGTCGTCATCCGCCCCCGTGAACCCTAGCGGCGGCCTCGTTCGGCTCGGCTTCCCGCTGAGCCAGGTCACGTGTCATTCGGAGGCTCTTCTATCCGGTGCTGACGTTGCTGAAGCGCACGCAGCATCGGTAGCTGCAGTCTGTCCTTGTCCCGGCCAGCGGCTTCTTTGGACCGGATGATGTCATCCAGGGACGCAACTTGCACCGGAACGCCGAGCACAGTAACGGGAGTCGCGTCGATCTCCCACTGAGAGTAATCAGGTACTCCTGCTGGATCAAACGCAATGTCCAGATCCCCGAACCGGGTAACCAGGTTCAGCGTCGTCATCTGGGCCAGGCTCGCGGCATCGTGAGAAAACGGGAGGCCTTCGGGTATCCCGTCCACGCGGACGCGCGCATCAAGCTCCTTGAGCGCTGCCGACAGACGCGCCAGGTTTACATCACCGGCGGCAGGCGTGATATCCACGTCGAAAGTCGGCGTAGCCGAGCCACGCAACGCAGCGGCCAGGCCGCCGATGAGCACGTAGCGCACCTCATGCCGATGCAGGACTGCCAGCAGGGCATCTGGATCAAAACCAGTCACTGCGCGTTCCTTAGGGCAACGCGGCCCGCCTGGACGAACCTTACGTAGGCTTTGAGCCGCTCCAACCGCTGATCAACAGTCAGCGCCAGCGTCGTCTCCAGCAGCCCCACATCGTGCGGATCCGGCTCGGGCTCCGCAAGCACACGAGCCAGATCGGTCGAGCATGCGCGTGCGACGCCGTCCACCACGCTCAGCGGCGGGTCACCGCTGATCCACGCCGCAACCTGCCCTTCCGCAATCCCAAGCCGTCTTGCCAGTTCGCCGGCTGAGACACCGGAACGCCGCAAGATCCTGCCTATCACCGCACCGCCTGTCACAGTCTGATCGTAAGCGCACCGGCGACGACACGGCTCGACGCCTCGCGGGCAGTCATGCCGACGACGCGGCGGTGCCCGGTCGAAAGTGGTCGACATTGCTAGAAGAAGGTCAATGGCAGTCGCCGGTGGCTGGGGCAGCCTTTCGAGGCAAGACAAAGATCATGATCTGTGGACGGCGCGCGCAGTCTGGATGCCCGGTGCTCAATCGATCCAACCGAGGCATAGTGGACGCGTGGTGTCGGAGCCTTCTCAATAGTTCACGCGCTCGGTCGACGACCAAAAAGGCAGAACGCAAGACACGACGTCAGCCCTTACCTTAAGGTAAGAGAGGTCTTACGCTCCGGCCATGGTCACCTGTCCCGTCGGATACCCGCTGCTGTTCGGCACAGAGAACGTCGAGGTGTAGTGTGCATTTCTTCCTAACGGATTTTATCGATCCGTGGATGGTGCAGTTTCATTTGCATTTTGTCGTTCACCTATTTCTCCACGCGGTTAGGATTTCAAGTCATCTCGGATAACGAAAAATAGATTCTCGTGATGCCCGCCGGAATATAGTTTTCCCGGCGGACATCACACCTTTTCCGCAAACGGCTATATGGCGATAACAGCTTTCGTGTCGCCAGTTCTCATCAGCTATTGAAGCCTTTCGCGGATTGCATCGGCCTCGGGGACCCCAATGAGCTCAAAGAGAGAAAGAGCCTTCCCCCAATGCTTCCTAGCGGAAGCTTCGCCTTCGATCTGTAGCGCGGCAGAGCCAAGGCCATCCTCGGCCTGCGCTTCTTGATACGTATCATCGATACTGTGGCTTAGCTCAAGCGCGGCACGGTAGTCACTCATGGCCGAGACATATTTCTTGCTCTGCAAGTGGGCGTTGCCAATATTACAGAGGGATCGGGCTTCCTGATATGGCTCGGCAAGCTCATGCGCAATAACGAGTGCCTTCTGATGATGGACGAGCGCCTCACCATAATGACCTGCTGCCTGGAAAGATATTCCTATGTTATTGAGAGCGTCGGCTTCGCACCTTCGGTCTCCAATACTGCGATATATAGCAAGTGCTTCACGATAGTATTCCACAGATTCATCGTATCGTCCTGTGTGCTGACAGACATTCCCTATGTTATTAAACTGGATGGCCTCACCCTGACGGTCACCTTGAGCCCTGGATATGATCAACGCCTGCCTGTAATGATCAAGAGCCTCCTCATAGAAGCCAAGGCACTGCTGGACATCCGCTATGTTGTTCAGCGACTCGCCCTCTCCTCGGACATCACCAATTTCCTTATAGATAGCGAGCGCTCTGCCCATTCGCTTCAAAGCATCCTCGTACCGGTTAATGTGCAACAACGAGATCGCGCCATGTCCGAGCGCGTCTGCCTCTCCGCGTCGATCTTTAATACTACGCCAAATGGCAAGAGCTTCCTCGTGGCTGGAAAGCGCCTCATGAAAGCGCGACGACTGCCAAAGAATCAGGCCCAAGCGGTCCAGTGCGTCAGCCTCGCCGGCCCGGTCAGCTACTTTGCGGCAAATGGCTAGCGCATTGTGTGCACACTGGAATGCCTCAGCATAGCGGCCAGTCCGGCCAAGAACGAAGCATAGATCGGTCAGCGCTCTGGCTTCGCTGCGCTCATCAGAAGCGTCGCGCCAGGCCTGAACCGCCAAGCGATGCAAGCTCACAGCATCTTCCCAATATCCCCAGGCGTCTAGGAAACTGGCAAGCAGGCGCGGAAGGAGACCCACATGTTGGGACCAGCCACTCCGCGCCGCATAATGGACGATGCTGAGCATGTTGGCACGCTCCACTTCCATCCATTTACGAGAATCGGACCGTGCGCTCAACGCTGGCATGACCGCTGGAGCATATGTCGGATTCACATCCGCCTTGCGATGGAACGGATACACGCTTCCGACCGCCCGGTCAGCCAAACACAGATAATAATCGAGAATCCGGTTTATAGTGTGCCTTCTGTCAGGCTCGGAGTCGTCTATATGGGCTCGATGCCAGGCGTATTCGTGGATCAGATCGTGGAATGTGAATCGACCGGGCTCCGTCTCTTCGAGCAGGTGGTGGTCGAGCAGGGCATCGAGGGCTTGTTCGGTCACGGCGAGTGAGTTGTCGCCACTCGCCGCAGCGGCGAGATACGCCGAGAATTCCACCCCGGGATGCAGCGCGACCCGCCGCAACAGCCGCTGTTGCGCGCTCGTTAAATAACGGTAGGAAAGATCCAAAGACGCGGCGACTTCCCCTGCCTCGGCCTGCACTTCGCCAACGCGAAGCTGACTGCGGGTCAGCCGTGCTGCCAGGTCACTGATGCTCCAAGCTGGACGACTGCGGAACTTGCTGCCGGCTAGGTGGATGGACAGCGGCAGATATCGGCACAAACGCACTACCTGAGTGATAGCGGCCGTGTCCGAAGCGCGTTCGGCGCCGACGACTCGCGTGAACAATGACGTGGCCTCGTCTGGCTGCAGGACACCCAGCGGAAGCCAGAACATGCCGGGAAGCTCGATCATGCGCCGCCGGCACGTGATCAGCACCACGCAGCCTGCCGCGCCTGGCAGGAGCGGCCTGATCTGCTCGGGATCGCGGGCGTCATCGAGCACGATCAGCGCATGTCGGCTGGCAATCTGGGTTCTCCAGAGGGTTGCGCGTTCCTCGACTGTGGCCGGAATTCGCTCGGGAGGCACACCGAGTGTGCGCAACAGAATGCCCAGTCCCGAGGCTGCGTCTACCGGATGTTCGATTGGGTCATGGGTATGCAGGTTGAGATAAAACTGGTGAGGGTATCGATTGCTGAGCCGATGCGCGGCGTGTATTGCGAGGGCGCTCTTGCCAACACCAGCCATTCCGCTGATGGCGACAACTGTCACAGATGTCCGCGCAGGTTCGGAATCGATGAAGCCGAACAGTTTGTCCAGCTCCGCGACTCTACCGGTGAAGCTGGGATTGTCCCTGGGCAAACTGTTCGGCGGCGTGTTCGGTGCCCGCGTCCGGGTTGGCGGCTCAACGGCAAGCTCTGGGTCCTCGTTCAGGATTCGCTGATGCAGCGTGCGCAGGCCCGGTCCCGGCTCGGTGCCTAGATCGTCGCTGAAGCGCCTGTGGGTTTGCCGGTAGACCTCCAGGGCATCGGCTTGGCGACCGCATCGGTATAGCGCGACCATGTGATATCCGACGAGCGTCTGGTCAAACGGATGCTGTGCCGCGAGTTCGGAAATCTCGCCTACAAGGTCGGCATGACGGCCCAACCGCAGCTCCACCTTGATGCGGTCCAGAGCCGTCGCGAAGCGTTCTTCTTCCAGCCCCATGCGAACCCGTTCCACCCATGCGCCGGTTAGTCCGGCCAGCGGTGTTCCTCGCCAGAGCTTCTCCGCGTCATGCAGGAGCTCGACCGCGTGTTCGTCATCGCCGCTGTCGCCAATCGCCCGTGCCTGTGCCCGCAACGTGCGGAACCTATAAAGGTCAACCGCACCTGGCGCAACATCAAGCGTGTAATAACCTGAACGCCCCTTAAGCGAGGCACCGTCACTCCCCGCCACCTGCTTCAGGCTTTTGCGCAGCCGTGAGAGATAGCTGTAGAGCGAAGCGCGCGGGCTCTCGGGCAGGTTCTCCCCCCATACGCGTTCGATAAGTCTTTCCGTCGCAACCGGCTGACCAAGCTCATACAGCAATACCGCTAGTACGCAGCGTTCCTTTGGCGAGCCGAAGCTGTAAAGCTGCCCGTTGACTCGTAGTTCGACTGGTCCCAGGACGCGGAAGTCCACCGTACCCTCCGCCAATTCCGTCATAAATGCTCAATAAGGCACGTTCCCGTCATCGCGCGGTTCTGACATGCCAGCACGAATCGTTACGAAACAGATGCATTCAGGGCAAGCCGACGTCAAGGTCGCTGCAAGCTTCTCGGCTAAGCCGGGTCGGCATGGTGGAACTGATAGTGCAAACGCCAGGTATCGCACTAGCGAGCAATGATCCACCAGGATCGAGGGTTACTGGAGGGGTTCAGGAGTGCCATGACTGGCATGGAATGGCGTCAAGTGCCGGTGGGGCTTGACGCACAAAGATGGACCACGCGCACCGGCTGCAAAACGGTGCTCGTAGCTGTACACACCATGACTAGCGGACAGCGGCTTGCCGAAATTGTCCGGCTGGTGGAGTCTGATTTGAGGATCCAGGTGATCTTCACCGCTGCTCCGGATGTCTTCAGCAATGGGGTCAGCGACTATCTGCGTGATCTCGGCGGCGTTGTCATCTCGTGGGAACAGGCCACCCGGATCCCATTCGACCTGGCGCTCGCGGCCGCCTACGGATCGGTCCATCAGCTGCACGCACCGCTGATCGTGATACCGCATGGTGCCGGTTACAACAAGCTGGCCGTGCCCCGCCAGTACGGCGGCGCGGCCGCCAGCCGCGGCGTGTACGGCCTGGATCCGCAGAGCATCGTCCACGGCGGCAGCGTGGTGCCCACCGCGATCGTGCTTTCGCATGAGGCGGACCTAGCGTTGCTTGGCCGCCAGTGCCCGGAGGCTCTGCCGGTCGCGGTTATCGCCGGTGATCCGCTCTACGACCGGATACTCGCCAGCCAGCCCAGGCGCGCGGCCTATCGGCAAGCGCTCCGGGTCGGCGACGCCCGCAAGCTCGTGGTAGTCGTGTCCACCTGGGGCCCCCGGTCGCTGTTCGGTCAGGCGATAGACCTGGTGGACGATATGCTCGCCCAGCTTTCGCCAGACGAATACCGGATCGTCGCTCTCATGCATCCGAACGTCTGGTTTGGTCATGGTCCTCGGCAAGTGCGCGCCTGGCTCACCGATGCCGTCGACCGAGGGCTGCGGCTCGTACCGCCAACATCCGACTGGCTGGGAGCGCTCATAGCGGCTGATCTGATCGTCGGCGATCACGGATCCGTGGC
>Ga0070741_10020927_pt1 | contig 10239 bp, 13 predicted proteins | sample Coa_R1_4_FD_66440 | JGI IMG/M metagenome (GOLD analysis project Ga0070741, IMG submission 66440) | Surface soil microbial communities from Centralia Pennsylvania, which are recovering from an underground coalmine fire - Coalmine... | ecosystem: Environmental > Terrestrial > Soil > Unclassified ...
GAAGTGATCCGCCGTGCGAGATTACCGCGCATACGTCATAGGCCACGACGGCCACATCCAGAGACGTTTCGAGTTTCATTGCTTGGACGATGAGGAAGCCAAGGAGCATACGCAGCAATACGTGGACGATCACGACGTAGAGCTATGGCACCGAGATCAATTTGTCGCCGGGTTCAAAGCCACGAAGTAAGGCCGCCTCAAACGGCGGCCTCCTATAGGCCGATAATTTATGTCGTCTAAAGGGCACAAAGCGGACGTGGGGCGATGTCCGAGTTGAGTCCGTTATCCAATCAACAGGGACATCCGCTCGGTGGCGGTCCGTCGCGCTCCAGCCGGAGCCGGTAGCCGTCGTACTTCAGTTCGTGGAGCCACTCAGGGCCTGAGGGTGCGCTGGTTGCCTTGGTAAGTCTTCAGCATTGCCGGCAACATAAGCCAAAAGTTCGCACTTGCGAGATCAGAGTGGTCGGCGGGCATTTAACAAATGTTGGAACTTGAAGAGGCGGACAAGATTGTCGGGTCGAGCGATTATGGGGAGGCAAACATGCCCAGTTGGCCCACCTGGACGCGGGTCGAGAAGGTGCTCTTCCTGGCGTGTGCCCTGCTTATGGCCAGCGGCCTCGTGATGGTCCATGTCGGCTGACGGCTTCGAGGAACTCCGGGCTCCGTGGTCGGTTCGTTCCGGCACCATGGAGAGAACGGATTATGCTAGACATGCTGGACAGGGTGCAGTGTCCCGGCTGCGGAGTCGGCATGGTGCTCACCCGAGGCTATGGACACGAAAGGAAGAAGCAAGCGTTCGAGTGCCTGAGGTGCGGCTGCATCGTTCGCGGCGCCAAGGTGTCCCGTGAAGGCCGCAGGGAAGGAGCTACTGTTGGATCAGAGGCAGCTTAAGCGAACAGCTCCGCGCCCGCCTGGGTGAATTTCAGGTAGGTCCCGCTTTCGTGCAGCCACAGCCAGCCCCTTGGCGATGGCCCGCTTCAGTCCGGCGCGGCACTCCTACGTGTGCCACCAGCTCGCAGGAACAGCAGGTTCACCAATCTGCTCATGGGCTATGCGGTTCCGAAGCTTGCTCATGAGACGAACGCCGCCGCGTCATGTTCCGTAGTAGGAACTACAACGCCAGTTGCAGCGTTGACAAGCGGGTAGACTTTCTCCCCAGGCTGCTCCCACCAGACATCTCAGACATTGCCCCGTATTGGTCGGAGCAGCCGGGGTGCGATAGGCGAGGAAGATGAACGCACAGCCTGAATACCGAAGCTATCTATGACGAGCTGGGACGTATCGAGGGCGAAGTAGTCCAAGGCGAACGCAACTTGCCGAGCAAGAGGCGCTACTTGTTGATCTGCAGCGGCGGAAGGAGGACACGAGCAAAGTCTGTGAAGAACTCGAAGTAATGCGCACGCAACAACGCGCGCGAGAGCACGAACGGCAGCGGCTCATGTCCCTGCTTCATCCGTAGGACCTGACGTTTGGGCCGCGTTGCGGCGGCGGGTGCGCTGCGCATGGCCGGATCATCGTGCTGACGGGGCTCCCGGTGAAGTCACAACGGCTTGTCGGACGACCTACAGGTTACCCATGATCTTGCCGGTAGCCGGGTTGATGTAGTGCAGCGACGAGCATGCCGGACACTCCACCGGCTCGTAGCTGTGCTCATCGTTCAAGCCAGCTTCGTCAGCGATGAAACGCTGAACCATCTCGCCTGTCATCGGACATCGATAAAGCACTACTTGCAACCGCCAACTGAGGCGGGGCCTTACCTCGTCGTTATAAAGAGCAAAATCACCGCAACTACGATCAACATAGTCGTGCCCACAAGAATGAGCCGGAATCTAAAATCGCTTTCCATCCATCCAGCATACAAGCTGGACGTAAACATCGCATGGTTGTATGCGCTACTGCGCAAGGGCGAGCACAAAAAGGTAGCTGGATGAAGCTGCGACCGCGAACAGCAATCCAAGTGCAAAGCGATCCATCAGTTATCCCAAACGCGTTGACCGCAGAGGCACTGGTAAAGGCGGATCGTGCGAGCTTGGCGGCTATCGAGAAACTGATGAGTGAGGCGAGTGAACGCGGCACAGGCCGGACAACGTGGACCATGATCCTGCACTTGCTGCTTGGGCAGTTCCTTTTCGTCGGTGACCATGAAATCCTCCGCCGGAGAGCTTGAGTGCGAAAGTGAACATTGGTTCCCGAAATTACGACACTCGCGGACTCAAGCAGTACCCGCGCTTGCGGCAAAATCCCCCGCCGCCTGCATCCACCACCGCGCCCCGCCCGCGCCCTTGCGATCCCGGCGCGGCCCGCGACTTGCGTGACCATCCGAGCGGGGCTAGGTGGCGGCCTGGTGCTCCCCCGACAAGCGCGCATCGGGCCGTCACCTTGTCTCCGGTTTCCTCCCAACCTTGCCCGGGCCGCCGATCACGGCGGCGCCGGGCGTTCTTTTGCGTCCGCGACTGGTTACCGATCGATCCGACCTGCCCCTTGGCCCTGCCAAAGCCCACGAACCTGCGCGGCACAGTCTTTGCAAGAAACTTGCAGGGCTTAGGTGGCGGTCGAGCGAGTTCCCGGCAACCGCTGGGCCGTCACCGATCCCCTCGCTGGACTTGACCCGGCATCGTCGATCCCCGACGGTGCCGGGCTTTTTTGTTGGCGGCCGGGTCGATCGGCCCCAGCTGGCGAAGCTGATGGCGTCTCTGAAGGCCGGCGACAGTCGTGCTGGTGACTAAGCTTGACCGGCTTGCCCGGAGCACCCGCGAACTACTGGAGCTTATCGAGCGCATCGGCAAGGCCGGGGCTTCCTTCCGCTCTCTCGGCGATCCCCTTTGGGACACGTCCTCATCGCAGGGACGGCTTCTCTCGCCGCTGTTGGCCGCGATAGCCGAGTTCGAGCGCGACGTGATCCGGAACGCACTGGCGAAGGCCGCGCGCGGCTATCTGCTTACTCGCCGGCCTCTTGTCGGGTTGTCAGGAAAAAGACCCGCAGACTGGTGACGCGTGTTCAAATGGGTACGATGGCTCCATCTTCGATCAATGCGTTGCTGCGTGCGTCAAGTGTGAGCATGGCGTCACCGCAAACTGCTCCACCTCTTGCACGCTCCAAGGGCGCCCGCCGGAGCCCAGCGCCATCGCGCTGATAACATCCGCGCGGACTCCATAGGGCGTCAGCAAAGGCCCGTCGTTCGCTGCATGATGTTCGCGAGATCCTCTTCGGTGAACGGCTTTCTGATCATCGGGTAACTATCCCGCCGACGCTCCCGCCCAGATAGTTGCAGGACCTTCAACTCAGGTCTGTGCGCTTGGCGCGCTCGGCCAACTCGTGACCATCCATGCCGGGCATATTGATGTCAGTGATGAGGATCGAAATCTGCTCGTTGCGACCCAGTTGATCGAGAGCATCTGCCCCGCTCTCCGTGCTGATCACCTCGCAACCGAGGTCGTCCAGTATGGCCGCGATGACTTCGAGCACATTGGCGTCGTCGTCTACTTACTAACACGGTGCGGGGCATCATAGATCGTCCCTTCTGCGCTTTACGCACCATGTTGCGGCTACAGACGCGAAATCATGCTAATGTCGACGGCGTAACTCTTGGCGATCGACGCCAGCGTCTCGCCGCTATGGCCAAAGGCGTCAAGTTCGGTCACAAGCCAAAGCTTTCCGATATCAGCGGAAAGAAGCCATCCAACGCCGCGACTCCGGGCCCTGCTCGAAGCCAACGCTGGTCCTTTGTTTGGGTTCCGGCGAGACGACGTCATACATGTCCCTAGCTCTCGCCAGCGCGCAATCGACCGGCACGGCCAATTAGCGCTCTATTAGCCCGATGGAACGAGGGACAATTCCGGCGGTTGCTTTCGTATGGAAAATATTCCCGGACCGGTGCCGCCGAATTGATGCTCGCCTGCTTTGTTGTGGCCGGCTTTTTCAGCTGGTTACGCCGTCGATTGGAGCTCGATGTTTTAGATCATGGCGCTTGTAGACCGAAAACCGAGACTGCCCCTGCGAGAGTACCCCAGCGTTTCCGCAAGCGCGCGGCTCGCGGGAGCCCACTCAAACGGCCTCGGCGCGGGAGCGCCAGGCCAGGGCCGCCAACCTTGGGGGTTTTCCTCGGGCATTGGGGGTCTTTGTGGGATCACCGGAGGCCAAGATTGGACGCGTAAACGCAGTGATTGTTCCAGCGCCGTCAGCCATCGGCGTTATACGAAAAAAGCTGCGGATGGTACTTTGACACGTCACGGTCTCCGCTCACAACATCGATGACGAAATCCGCCGGTACGCGCTTAAGACCATGATCCGCCAATGCGGATTGCCCAGCCACCGCTTCCGTAAGTGACTGTCATTGCGCCAATTCCGCGTCGGGGCGATGCCGACCGCGAACAGCGCAATGCAAAGCATGTAGGCGGCCATTTGAAACAGCCGGCCCTGAGCGAGGCCCCGCTCGGCCGAGCGTATAGATCTGCCACGCCACATAGACGTGAAACAAACCCCAAATCGTATAGAAGGCTCGCCAAGCCGCGCGAAAGTTTTTGACGTCAATCCGTCCTCTGGCTTCGCGCCAGGAAGCGGTTGTATTGCGGCTCGCGGAATTAAATGTGCAAGCTGCTTCTTACCGCTCCTTAAGTGGGCTATTCTTGCGGGCTGGTCTCGGTCTTCACGACAAATGAACAAAGCAACGGCGCAATTGTTCACTTTTTTAGGACATCATTTTTTAGTTAGCGTCTCGCTTTCCAAATTGATGTACATCAGTGCGGGCTTTCGGTTCGCTGGCAACACGCCTCACTCGACAAGACCTTCACCGGACGATACGTTGGTCGGGTGCCAGATCGAACAGATCGGCGGATACCGTCAAGTGAGGCTGTAGTGGGATCAGCAAGCGGGCGGCGACTTCGCGGAGCGTGCCAACGGCGCCTGGCGCAGGAAATCAGCGTCCGCTGAAGCGAAATATTCCGCAGGTGTAAACTGGGCTCTGCCTCGCGGGGCAACGATAAGCCGGTGATCGCGTGGAGCCGCATAACGGCAAGTCACCGCGTTGCCGACGCGCTCACTCCCGCTTAGCGCACAAGATAACGGCTTGCGGCGGATTGCTTTGACCAGGCTGGGCATCGCAGCTTGCTGCATTGTCGCCGAGAGTTCGAGGCGTCTCGGAGATTTCACCCGCGGCGACCATGCACATCGCACTCACCATGATCTCCTCGGCGCCGCATGTCGCCGGCTTTGATATTCCCCCATCCATCCCCCCGCGGACGACTCGAAACTGAGGAGGGGGCGAAATGCCATCTCTGCCGTCCTTTCCGGGCGGACCAGCGGGCCCTTGTGGTCCGGGCGGCCCGGGCGGACCCATCGCACCCGTATCGCCCTTGTCACCTTTATCGCCCTTGTCGCCTTTTATGCCGCAGCCACCTAGCGCCAAAGCAAAGATCACCGAGCAGGCCCAGACTACCGATCGTTTCATGTTGAGGCCCCCGAGTGAGACGGTCGGCTAATCCTTCTACACTATCCGGAGGTCCCCTGGCAGGCCAGGCCAGTGAGACGCTATTACCGGAACAATGGAACGCCGTATCAGAGTACAGCCCCGGAATCGAGTCTTCTGGCGGTCAGGGTTGTTCGCAATTGCAGTCGCTGTCGCGGTAAGCCGGACATAGCGCGAAAAGCTGGATTGCGTACAATGACCCAAGGCGGACTGCCGCCAATCCGTGATCGCGCTGGAGCGCTCGGGTGACAGGTTCTCCGAGGCCGCTGTCTCGACAGTTCTCCCAAAGGTTATCGTGTTCGTGTTATGCTGAAGCGATCTATTTGGGGGTCTTCTCCGCATGCACGACATGCCGGTAATACGCCGACAATTGATGTTCTGAAGGCGTTCAGCGAGAACAGCACGTCCTCGGGGCTGATCGGCCGTCCGTCATGCCACTTCGCGCCGGCTCTGAAGCGGAAGCTGACCCACGAGAAGTCTGCCAGGTATCGCGCGGCCTCCGCAATGAGGCCGTAGACACTCGCAGCTTCGTCGAGCGAGGGAGCCATCAGCGATCGTAGCTGACAATCTGGTGGACAGCCGCCACGAACGACTGGTTCTGAACTCCACAAACATTACTTGACTGCCATGTTGCGGTCCCTACGCTCAACACTTGCCGAACCCGGTCGGGTCTGGCCTTGGAAATGCATCAGTTAGAAAATCCTCCGCGATCATTCGCGGGGCGCATCGAGCGTCGCTAGGTAAAACCTGAACATGTCCCCTCATTCTGCGGCCTGATGAAAATCGGTATCCAGCTCCTTGTAGACGTTGACTTGACGAGGAGGTCCCATCAGGACCGGCTGAAACAATACCGCGGCTGTCATCGTGCACAGGAGTGCCAAAGCCATCAACTTGTCCATGATGGACATGCCGGGATAGTTGTCATGGCGCTGAATATGACGGCGCGGGTTAGAGCCGAGTGTAACAGGCCTGTTTTTCCCGTTCGCCATGCCATGATGTAATAGATCTTAAACGCAACGCCGACGCCCAACAGCAAAGGAAGGGCGATGATGTTGGCAAAGTTCAATGGAAGTCCGTCGAGAGCGCAGATCTCAAGCGTCACGGCGCCGGCGAGGAGAAGCGGAACCAGCGTAAGCAACACGTCCACCACCCTGCGAAGGGCGACCAATAGACGGCTCTTCGAACTCTGGTGGCTTCTTGCAGCTTAGGGCTCTTACCGTCCTGCCTGGCGCTTATAATTTTCCCGGGTCGCTTGTTCGGTAAGCTGCTTCTCAGCGCGGCTACGCTTTCTGTTCTGCATGATGCCGTACACCATTACGGCGCCGAGCACTGCTGCGCCGACAAACAAGAGGGCGACAGGTATCAGCGATCCGTTTTGGGCAGGCCCTTGTGCCCAAGCATACTGCGGTAAGACCGATGCGGCGAGAACAAGAATGTATTTCAATTTGGATGACATGCGATTGGGCTCCTGCGGGACGACATGCGATTGGTCCTGCAGGTCTAATGCCCTTGGACAGGTGCCGGTTCCTCGCGCACAAGCCTTCTGCTGCATTGACTATCCGCCGGTGGCGAAGCCCGGATACAATGTCATACCGCCGTCGACGAAGAGCGTCGCGCCGGTGACATAGTCGGCCGCGTCCGATAATAGCCATGCCACGGTGTGAGCGATGTCCTCAGGCTCGCCGATGCGCTTGTATGGCACCAGCGTCATCAGGCTGCGGTATGCCTCCGGCGTTTCCCAGGCCGGACGGTTGATCGGCGTGCGGATGGCGCCCGGTGCAACGGCGTTGGCACGGATGGCAAGCGGCGCCACTTCCTGCGCGATGCTGCGCATCAATTGCATCACGCCTCCCTTTGAGGCCGCGTAGTTGACGTGGCCGGCCCAGGGAATCTCCTGGTGAACCGAACTCATGAAGACGAGCTTGCCCGCCGCTGCCGAGATCTCGCGCGCCACCCCGCGGCGGGTGAACTCGCGCACTGCCTCGCGCGCGCACAGGAATTGCCCGGTCAGATTGACGTTGATCACCGTATTCCACTGCTCCAATGTCATATCGAGCAGCGGCGCGTCGCGCTGCAGGCCTGCGTTGCTGACGCAGATGTGGAGCGTCCCGAAATGGCCGATCGCCTTGGCGAACATCGTCTTGACCTCGTCCTCCTTGCTGACGTCTGCCCTGATCGCAATCGCCCGCCGACCGGCTGCCTCGATCTGATGCGCCACCTCTTCGGCGGCTTCCGGATTGCTGACATAGTTGACGACAACGTCCGCGCCCGACGCGCCGAGGCCGATCGCAACCGCCTTGCCGATTCCCGAGTTGGCGCCGGTCACCAACGCCGGCTGTCCCTGTAGCACGATCGGATAGCCTGGCGCCGGTCGCGGATGTGCGCCCGGCGACGCCGGAGCAGCGGGATTGGTCGTGCCGTTAGCCATGGTCATCTCCTTGAAGCTAGCCAGTGCGTTCTTTATCGCTGCTCGGTACCGCCTTGCCGCCGCGTTTCTCCGAGGGCTTGTCGCGGTGAGTGAGATTGTGAGCGGTATTCACCAGCGCCATGTGTGAAAACGCCTGCGGGAAATTGCCGACCAGCCTGCGACGGCCAATGTCGTACTCCTCCGACAACAATTCGACATCTGCAGAGAGACAAGAGCCGCTCGAACAGAGCTTTGGCGTCGGCGCCACGGCCAATCAGGTGATAGGCATCGGCAAGCCAAAAGCTGCAGGCTAGGAACATGCCTTCGCCGCCCGGCAGGCCGTCCTTGGTGCTCGTGGTGTCGTAGCGTTGTACGAAACCGTCCTTGACGAGCTCGCGCTCGATCGCTTCGATCGTCGTGATGACACGGCGGTCGTCCGGTGAAAGAAAGCCGACGGCCGGAATCAATAGCAGGCTCGCGTCGAGCTGCGGCTCGCCATAGATTTGCACGAAGCACGCACGCTTCTGATCGTAGCCGTGCTCGCATACGTCGCTGTGGACAGTGTCGCGAATTGCCTTCCATTTGGCGATAGGGGCCTGCATGCCGAATTCTTCGGCCGACTTGATAGCGCGATCGAAGGCGACCCACGCCATGATCTTGGAATAGGTGAACTGCTTGCGCCCGCCGCGCACCTCCCAGATTCCCTCATCGGGCTCTCTCCAGATTTCATGGAGATGCGCCAGCAACGCGCATTGGATCGCCCAGGCGCGCTTGTTCTCCTTCAACCCACCCCGCCGCGCTTGGTAGAGCGCGTCCATCAATTCGCCATATACATCTAGCTGCAGCTGGGAATGCGCTGCATTGCCGATGCGCACGGGTTTGGAATTCTCGTAGCCGCCTAGCCACGGCACTTCCCATTCCGTCAGCCTGCGCTCGCCCGAGACGCCGTACATGATCTGGAGTTGATCGGGACTGCCGGCGACCGCTCGAAGCAGCCAATCGCGCCAGGCCAGCGCCTCATCGTAGTAGCCCGCCCCCATCAGGGTGAGCAGGGTAAGGGTCGCATCGCGCAGCCAACAGAAGCGGTAATCCCAATTCCTGGGGCCGCCGATCTCTTCGGGCAACGAGGTGGTGGCTGCCGCTACGATGCCGCCGCTCGGCCGGAACGTCAGCGCCTTCAGTGTGATCAGGGAGCGCGACACCGCCGTCGAATAAGGTCCGGCTTCCTTGCATTGGCCGGACCAATCATGCCAAAAGCGGCTCGCGTGCTCCAACAGGTCAAAAGCGTCTGCAGCTGCCGGTGGCGCCTGATAGGACACCTGATAGGTCAGCACGAAGCTTTTGCGCTCGCCCTTTGCGACCGTGAAGGTGCCGGCGGTTCGCATTCCCCGGCCCTCTAACCGCACGTCGCTGCGCAACACGAGCGTGGAAGCACCGGCAACCATCGATATGGCCTGATCATCGAGGCGGCTGACCCAAGGCACGGATTTGCCGTATTCGAACCGGACTGCGAGATCGCAATGCATCTCGACGCGCCCTTCGAGCCCTTCGACGATACGGACAATCCGAGAGTGATCGGATTTGGGCGGCATGAAATCGGTAACGCGAACACGTCCGCCATCCGACGTGACGATTGTGTCGAGGATCAAGGTGCCTGGCCTGTAGCGCCGCTCGATCTCACGATGTTTCGTCGGGGCAAGCCGCCAGAAGCCGTTGTCATCGGATCCGAGCAGCTTGGCGAAACAACTGTCCGAATCGAACCTTGGCAGGCAGAGCCAATCGATCGAGCCGTTTCGCCCGACCAGGGCGGCGGTCTCGCAGTCCCCAATCAACCCGTAGTCTTCAATTCTGAGCATCCGAGAACCCCGATAGGGAAGTTGCCAGCGGCTTCTCAAGTTCCGATCACGCCAGCAGCGGTGGCTAGACTTTAGACCGAGGCCCGAGCAACTATTCGCGTCATCTTCCTAGGAGCGTCGTCTCTCCTTCGACATTCTCTTAACGGGCAGCCCACGCAGCTGCTCTTCTGGGAAAGCTCCGAGCCCCTCCGCCTCGGGGCTTTCTTTGCTTTGGCCTTTATCACAAGTTAAGCCGGTCCTGGTAAGCCGCACGTCGAACGCCGCATCACAAGCCGCCTCGACCTCTACTGCGACAACGAGATGCTCGCGAAGGAACGAGTCCAGCAGTTCGTTGAAGGCCGCGCCCTCGAACTCTGGGATTTGGACCGCAAAGTTGCGACTTTTGAGCCGAAACCAACCGGACGGTGGTGCGATTGAGTCGCCTATGTTGGAGTTGTCAGTATGCGTCGCTCGCCTTCGATCGTACCCGAAGCCATCGACCGTGATAACTATTTAGTCTTGGATGATTTCG
>Ga0070741_10020928_pt1 | contig 10239 bp, 8 predicted proteins | sample Coa_R1_4_FD_66440 | JGI IMG/M metagenome (GOLD analysis project Ga0070741, IMG submission 66440) | Surface soil microbial communities from Centralia Pennsylvania, which are recovering from an underground coalmine fire - Coalmine... | ecosystem: Environmental > Terrestrial > Soil > Unclassified ...
TTCCGCGGCGGCGCCAGCCAGGATCCCGCCGGCAAGCCGGGAGTGAGTACGTTCGCCTCGGGCCTGCTCGACGAAGGCGCCGGCAATCTGGATTCCAAGGCCTTCCATGAAAGGCTCGAAAGCCGCGCCATCGAAATGCGCTTCAGCAGCGGGCGCGACGTCCTGCAAGGCTCGCTGCGCACGCTCAGCGAAAACCGCGACGAAGCGGCAAACCTGCTGCGGCTGGCGCTGACCGCGCCGCGCTTCGACGCGACGGCGGTGGAACGCGTGCGCGGGCAGCTGTTTTCCGATTTGCGGCGCGAAAGCACCAATCCGCGCGCCCTTGCCAGTCTGCGCTGGTGGGCCGCGGCATTTCCCAATCATCCCTATGGCCGGCCGGTGAACGGCACGCTTGAATCCGTGGCGCAGATCGGCGTCGAGGACCTGCGCGCCTATATCAAGCGGGTGTTGGCGCGGGACAATCTCAAGATCGCGATTGTCGGCGACATCGACGCGGTGACGGCCGGAGCCATGATCGACCGCATTTTCGGCGCGCTGCCGGCGAAGGCCGAGCTGGCGCCGGTTTCTTATGCCGAACCGCAGGCCCTCGGCCGGCGCATCGACGTGAAGCTGGACGTTCCGCAGGCGAACATCGTCTTTGGCGGCGTCGGGATCGCCCGCAAGGACCCGGATTTCATGGCCGCCTATGTGGTCGATCATATCGTCGGCGGGGGCACCTTCTCTTCCCGGCTCTATAACGAAGTGCGGGAGAAGCGCGGCCTCGCTTACAGCGTCGGCGGCAGCCTGGTCTGGCTGCACAACGCCGCGGTGAATCTTGGCTCCACGGCGACGCGGTCGAACAAGGTCGGTGAAACGCTTCAGGTCATCGACGAAGAAATCCGGCGCATGGCCGAGAGCGGGCCGACCGCCGAGGAGTTGAAGAAGGCCAAGGCCTATCTGAAGGGTTCCTTCGCGCTCAATCTCGACACTTCGCGCAGCATCGCCAGCGCCCTGCTGCAGATTCAGCTCGACGATCTCGGCATCGACTATATCGACAAGCGCAATGCGCTGATCGATGCGGTGACGCTCGACGATGCCAAACGCGTCGCCAAGCGCCTGCTTGACGGCAAGATGCTGGTCAGCGTCGTCGGCCGCACGCAGGGCGGCCTCACCACGCAGAACTGACACCCTCTCTTCCTCGTTTCCGGTCGTGACATTTCGGCCCGCCCCGTGTAGGGGCGATGGCGCATACCCGCAGAGGATGGGCATGGCGTTGCGGCAATCCATCGAACTGGCCAAGGCGGAGCGCGTCGGCCCCGAAGGCGTTTCGGCGTCGGCTTTTGCCGAGGCCTTGAAGGCGGCGGAGAGGGCCCTCGATTGGTTGCGAGCTCGGCACGGCGCCGGAACCCTGCCGCTGCTCCGCCTTCCGGAAAAGCACGAAGATATAGCGGAAATCGGCCGCGTGGCCGGTGGCCTCGCGGCGGCGACGGACGTCATCTTCCTCGGCACCGGCGGCTCCAGCCTGGGCGGGCAGACGCTGGCGCAGCTCGCCGGCTATGCGGTGCCCGGCGTCGGCGCGCTGCGCGATCCGCCGCGCCTGCATTTCATGGACAATCTCGATCCGCTGAGCTTCGAGCTGTTGCTGCAAAGGCTGCCGCTCGCTACTTCGCGCTTTGTAGCCATCTCCAAATCCGGCGGCACCGGTGAAACGCTGATGCAAACCGCGGCGGTTCTCGCTGCCTTGCGCAAGGCCGGCCTTCAGTCGCGTATCCCCGAGCAGGTGATCGGGCTGTCCGAACCGCGGAAGCCGGGCGGCCATAATGGCCTGCGCGATTTGCTCGCGCCGTCTCACGCCCCGGTTCTCGATCACGACCCCGGCGTCGGCGGCCGCTATTCGGTTTTCACCAACGTCGGCTTGCTCCCCGCCGCGGTGCTCGGCCTCGATATCGGCAAGCTGCGCCAGGGCGCGGCGGCGTCGCTGGCGCCGGTGTTGGAAAAGCGGGCGGCGGCCGAGGTGCCCTGTGCGGTCGGCGCCGCTCTCGCGGTCGCGCTCGCGCGCCAGGGCAAGCGCATCGCCGTGCTGATGGCCTATGCGGACCGGCTCGAGCGGTTCACCCGCTGGTATGTCCAGCTCTGGGCGGAGAGCCTGGGCAAGGACGGCAAGGGCACCACGCCCATCGGCGCGCTCGGACCGGTGGATCAGCACAGCCAGTTGCAGCTTTTCATCGCAGGGCCGCGCGACAAGCTGTTCACGATCGTCACCGTCGGCACCGCGGGGCGCGGCCCGCGCATCGAAGCGGATTTGGCCAAGCTGTGCGGTGAGCCGGACTTCGCCGGCAAGACCATCGGCGATCTCGTCGCCGCGCAGGGACGCGCAACCGCGGAAACCCTCGCCAAGAACGGCTGCCCGGTGCGCACCATCCATCTGGAGATGCTGGACGAGGCGAGCCTCGGCGAGCTGTTGATGCATTTTATGCTGGAGACCATCATCGCCGCGCAGCTTCTCGGCGTCGACGCCTTCGATCAGCCGGCAGTGGAAGAAGGCAAAGTGCTGGCGAAGAAGTATCTGGCGGGCCATGATGCCCGCCGATGATCCGCATCACCCACAGCATCGCCATTGACGAATCGGAGATCGCCGAAACTTTCGTCCGTGCCTCTGGACCCGGCGGCCAGAACGTCAACAAGCTCTCTACCGCCGTGCAGCTCCGGTTCGACGTGCGGCACTCGCCGACTTTGCCGCCGGATGTCCGCCTGCGCCTGGAGCGGATCGGCGGCCGGCGCGTCACCAAGGACGGCGTTCTGGTGCTCGTGGCGCAGCGTCACCGCACCCAGGAACGCAACCGGCAGGACGCGCTCGCCCGTCTCATCGACCTGATCCGCCAGGCCGCGGTGCGGCCGGTTCCGCGGCGGCCGACCAAGCCGACCCGGGCGGCGCGCGAGCGGCGGCTGCAAGGAAAAAAGCGCCGCGGCGGCATCAAAAGCCTGCGGCAGAAGCGGCCTTCCGTCGAATAGCGGGGGCAGCGCGCGGCGCGGCCTCGCGGCTGCGGCGGGCCGCCGCTAGACTCGCACTCGATTCCGAATCGGTGCCAGCGCCATGCCCGTCCGCCAGCTTCCCGAGGCCATCGTCAATCGCATCGCCGCGGGCGAGGTGGTGGAGCGCCCCGCGAGCGTGGTGAAGGAACTCGTCGAGAACGCACTCGATGCGGGCGCTCGCCGCATTGAGGTGACGACCGATGGCGGCGGGCGGCGCCTTATCCGCGTCATCGACGACGGCGAGGGCATGCCGCGCCGCGATCTTGAGCTCGCGGTCGAGCGCCACGCCACCTCCAAACTCGACGATGAAGACCTGCTAGCGATCCGTACGCTTGGTTTTCGGGGCGAAGCGCTGCCGTCGATTGGCGCGGTGGCTCGGCTTGCCATCGCCACGCGCCATGGCAGCGAAGCGCACGGCTGGGAGCTGAGCGTCGACGCGGGGGCCAAGTCGGCGGCGCGGCCGGCCGCCCTCATCGACGGCACGCGCGTTGAGGTACGCGACCTTTTCTACGCTACGCCGGCGCGGCTGAAATTTCTCAAGACCGACCGCACCGAAGCGGAAGCCGTGCGCGAGGTGGTCCGCCGTCTCGCCATGAGCCGCCCCGATGTCGCCTTCACCTTGGCCGGGGAAGAGCGCGCGCCGGTGACCTGGGCGGCGGCATTGCCCGGACCGACGGGCCGCTTGGCGCGGCTAGCCGATATTCTTGGACCGGAATTCCGCGCCAACGCGCTGGAGATACGCGCGGGGCGAGAGGAGCTGATCGTGGAAGGCTTCGCCGCGCTGCCGACGCTCACCCGCGCCAATGCCCTCGGCCAATATCTCTTCGTCAACGGCCGGCCGGTGCGGGACAAGCTGCTGATCGGCGCGGTGCGCGCCGCCTATGCCGATTATCTGCCGCGCGACCGCCATCCGCTGGTGGCGCTGTTCGTCACCCTCGATCCGCGCGAGGTCGACGTCAACGTGCATCCGGCCAAGACCGAAGTGCGTTTCCGAGACGCGGCGCGGGTGCGCGGGCTTCTGGTCGGCGCCTTGAAGGAGGCGCTGGCGCGCGATGCCCGCAGGAGCGCGAGCACCGGCGGAATGGCGACCGTCGCCGCCTTCCGCCCCGCGAATACGCCGCGCTGGGATTGGCGACGCTCGCCCGCGCAGCCCGTCGTGCATGGCAATCTCGCCGGTTTCGCCGACGCGGCGCAGGACGCCTTCGATGTCGGCGCCCCGGCGGCGGACGCGCGCGCCGGCCTGATCGAACCTGCGCCCGACCTGCTTGATCGCCCGCTTGGCGCCGCGCGCGCCCAGATTCATGAAACGTATATCGTCGCGCAAACCCGGGACGGTCTTGTCATCGTCGACCAGCACGCCGCCCACGAGCGCCTCGTCTATGAGCGCATGAAAGCGGCTCTGGCGCGCGGCGGCGTGGCGCGGCAAATTCTCCTGATCCCGGAAATCGTGGAATTCGACGAGGCCGATATCGAGCGGCTGCTGGCGCGCGCCGGCGAGCTTGCGCGCTACGGGCTAACCATCGAAGGTTTCGGCCCCGGCGCCGTGGCGGTGCGCGAAACCCCATCCATCCTCGGAGAAATCGATGCCCGCGCTTTGTTGCGCGACCTGGCCGAGCATATGGCTGAATGGGATGAGGCGGTGCCGCTGGAGCGGCGCGTCCTGCACGTGGCCGCAACCATGGCCTGCCACGGTTCGGTGCGCGCCGGCCGTCGGCTCAAGCCGGAGGAGATGAATGCGCTGCTGCGCGAGATGGAGGAGACGCCCAATTCCGGCCAATGCAACCACGGCCGGCCGACCTATGTGGAACTCAAGCTTTCCGATATCGAACGGCTATTCGGCAGAAAGTGATGGGAAAACCCAAGCCGCATTGCCGCGGGGCCGGCAAAAGACGGTAAGCTTTGCTTGACGGCGTGAGTCTCGTTTCAAGAGATCATCTTGGGGAGACGCAAATGGGCGGCGAGAGGCGCACAGGAACCGGCCGGCGAGCGGGCAAGGACCGCCGCAGCGGCAAGGATACCCGAACCGAGGAAGAAAGACGGACGATGGGAGAGCGGCGCTCGGGCGCCGACCGCCGTTCCGGCATCGACCGGCGAACCGGCGAAAGAGTGCCGCCGGGCGGTGACAAGCGGTAGTATTGCCGCCATTGCGAAGCGAGGCTGTCCCGAATCCGATGCGCGCGGGAGCCGCTTGGGTCGGCCCTTGGCGTGCCGCCCATTTAGGCTTCAGGTTCACGACAACCGCAAGAACACCAGCTCCGTGTCGTCGTAAATGCGGCGTTCGAGTTCCTCAAAGCCTTGCGGCGCTGCGAATCGAGCCTTGGTTTCCTCGACCACGACCAGCGCATCGGGTTGCAGCCAGCCGCCTTCGCGCGCGCTGACCAGAGCCTTCTCCGCCAGACCTTTGCCGTAGGGCGGATCGGCAAAGACCAGTGAGAAGGGCGGCAGGTGAGCCGCGCCGGGTTGCGTGGCATCGCGCCGGAAGACCTTGCTGACGCCGCCGAGACCGAGCGCCTCGATATTGGCGCGCAGCGACGCACGCGCCTCGGCGCCATTATCGACGAACAGCACGAAAGCCGCGCCGCGCGACAGCGCCTCGATGCCGAGCGCGCCAGTGCCGGCAAAGAGATCGAGCACGCGCGCGCCGCTGACCGGATCGCTGTAGGCATGGATCAGAATGTTGAATAGCGCTTCGCGCAGGCGGTCGGCGGTGGGGCGAATGCCTGGCGCCTTCGGCCCGGAGAGCGCGCGCCCGCGCAAGCGTCCGCCGACCACGCGCATCAGCGCGGCCTTGACGGGCGCGGGCCGCGGCTGCGGTCGGGCCGGCGCGGCTTGCCGCGGTGTTTCGGTGCGTGGAGTGAACGCTCCGGTTTTTCCATACGCGTGCGGGTGACTGGGATCTTTCGCCCGCGCCGGTCGGCGATGATGTCGTTGCGGGAGATGCGCACTGCTTGGCGCTCATGCGGCGCCCCGGAATGACGAGCAACCGCTTTCGGTGCTTGTTCCCGCGCCATGATCGGCCCTTCGAAATCCGCACCCGCCTGCGCTGCGATGCGCTCGCCGAGCTGGTCGCGCAGCGTGCGCGTCCTCACTTCCTCCACCGCGCCTTCGCGCAATTCGCCGAGCTGGAACGGGCCGAAGGAAACGCGGATGAGCCGGTTCACCTTCAGGCCGAGATGCTCCATGACGTTGCGCACCTCGCGGTTCTTGCCTTCGCGAATGGCGATGGTGAGCCAGACATTGGCGCCTTGCTCGCGGTCGAAGGTGGCTTCGATCGGCCCGTAGTGTATGCCGCCGATCTCGACGCCGCCGCGCAAAGCATCAAGCTGCCCCTGTGTGACGCGGCCGAGTGCGCGCACGCGATAGCGGCGCAGCCAGCCGGTCTGCGGCAGTTCCAGCACGCGGGCGAGGCCGCCGTCGTTGGTGAGCAGCAGCAGCCCTTCGGTGTTGAAATCGAGCCGGCCGACGCTGATCAGCCGCGGCAGGTTCTTCGGCAGCCCGTTGAAGATGGTGGGGCGGCCTTCCGGATCGGCATGCGTGGTCACCAGCCCGCGCCGCTTGTGATAGAGGAAAAGCCGCGTGCGCTCGCGCTGCGGCAGCGGGGCGCCGTCGACGGTGATCTTGTCGCTCGGGCGGACATTAAGCGCGGGAGAAGAAATCGCCGCGCCGTTGACCGCGACGCGGCCCGCCGCGATCCACTCTTCCGCATCGCGGCGCGAGCAGAGGCCGGCGCGCGCGATCACCTTGGCGATGCGCGCGGCGGATTTCGCTGGGCGCCGCGGATCGGGCTTTGCCTGGGCGCGCCGTTGCGGCTTTCCGCGATTGTTTCTCTTGTCGGGCATGGCGGTTGTCGTCGATAAGATGTTGCCTGATAGCAGACCCGCTCGCGGAAAGCACGAATGCCCTCGTTCATGGACATAGCCCTGGAAGAAGCGCGTGCCGCGCAGGCGCGCGGCGAGGTCCCGGTCGGCTGCGTCATCGTCCGCGAAGGCGCGGTTGTTGCGCGCGCCGGCAACCGCACGGTCGCTGACCGCGACCCGACCGCTCATGCCGAATTGCTGGCCCTGCGCGCCGCCGCCGCCGCGCTCGGCTCCGAGCGGCTCGCGGACTGCGATCTCTATGTCACGCTGGAGCCCTGCACCATGTGCGCCGCGGCCATGTCCTTCGCCCGCCTCCGGCGGCTCTACTATGGCGCGCCCGATCCCAAAGGCGGGGCGGTGGAAAACGGCGTCCGCTTCTTCTCCGCGCCCACCTGTCACCACCGTCCGGAGGTCTATGCCGGCGTCGGCGAAAGCGAAGCCGCAGGCCTGCTGCGGGATTTTTTCGCGGTACGGCGGTAAGTACCACGATCCTCATCCTGAGGAGCCCGCGCCGCAGGTCTCAAAGATGAGGCCTCAGGGTTCGAGAAGCGCCGCTTCGCGACGCTCCTCACCATGAGGATCAAAATTAGATCGCCCGCTTGCCTATATCCCTTCGGCAGAAACCGTCGGCCCAGCGGATTTTGTCGACGGCGGCATAGGCGCGCTGCTGCGCTTCCCCCACCGTCTTGCCGCGCGCGCAGACGTTAAGCACGCGGCCGCCATTGGCGACGAGCTTGCCGTCTTGCAGCTTGGTGCCGGCATGAAAAATCTCCACGCCCTCGACCGCGGCGGCTTCGTCCAAGCCGTCGATCACCGTGCCTTTGGCATAGCTGCCCGGATAGCCCTTGGCCGCCATGACGACGGTGAGTGCAAAATCGGGATACCAGCGCAGATCGAAATTCTTCAGCATGCCGTCGCAGGCGGCGACGAGCGCGGGCACGAGATCGGACATCAGCCGCAACATCAGCACCTGACACTCCGGATCGCCGAAGCGCACGTTGTATTCGATCAGCTTCGGTCCCTCCGCAGTCAGCATCAGTCCGGCATAGAGCACCCCTTTGTAGGACGCGCCCATCGCCTTCATGGCGCGCAGCGTCGGCTGCACGATCTCGTCCATGACGCGGGCGGCAATCGCAGGCGTGACCACGGGCGCCGGAGAATAAGCGCCCATGCCGCCAGTGTTTGGTCCCTGGTCGTTATCGAAGGCGCGCTTGTGGTCCTGCGCGGTGGCAAGCGGGATGGCGTTCTCGCCGTCGCACAGCACGAAGAAGGAGGCTTCCTCGCCGCGCAGAAATTCTTCGATCACGACTTCGGCGCCGGCCTCGCCGAGGCTGCCGCCGAAGATCATGTCGAGCGCGGCCTCCGCTTCTTTCGAGGTCATCGCCACCACGACGCCTTTGCCGGCGGCGAGACCGTCGGCCTTGATAACGATGGGCACACCCTGGTGGCGCACATAGGCCCTCGCGGCGCCGGCATCGCGGAACCGCTCATAGGTGGCGGTGGGAATATCGTTCTGCTTGCAGAGATCCTTGGTGAAGCCTTTGGAGCCTTCGAGGCGCGCAGATTTTTTGCTCGGGCCGAAGGCCTTGATGCCGGCCACTTCCAAATCATCGACGATCCCGGCGCAAAGCGGCCCTTCCGGTCCGACCACGACGAGATCAATCCCGTTGGCGCGGCAGAAAGCGATGACCGCCTGATGATCGCCAATGTTGAGGTCTACCAATTCCGCATCTTTCGCGATCCCGGCATTACCCGGCGCGCAATAGAGCCGCTCGACCAGCGGGCTTGCCGCGATCTTCCAGGCCAGCGCATGTTCGCGCCCGCCGGCGCCGAGAAGAAGGATGTTCATGCCCATTCCCTATTCGTCATGCCCGGACTTGATCCGGGCATCCATCTCCTTCACGAAAAGCTGGATTGCCGGGTCAAGCCCGGCAATGACGACAGGAGTGGTGTAGCATGAGCCCCGACCATCGCAAGAGATTCGGCCCCCGTGAGTGACGCACCGCTGATGAACGTTGTGGAATTGACCGTCTCCGAGCTGTCGGCGGCGCTGAAGCGCACGATTGAGGAGGGCTTCAGCTACGTGCGCGTGCGCGGCGAACTGGGCAAGGTCAGCTACCATTCCAACGGTCACATCTATCTCGACCTCAAGGACGACAAGGCCTGCCTCGCTGGCGTGATCTGGCGCAACGGCGCTCCGCGCATCAAGATCAAGCTGGAGGCGGGGCTGGAAGTCGTCGTCACCGGCCGCATCACGACCTATCCGGGGCAATCGAAATATCAGATCGTCATTGAGACGCTGGAGCCGGCGGGCCTCGGCGCGCTGATGGCGCTGCTCGAAGAGCGCAAGAAAAAGCTCGCCGCCGAAGGCCTCTTTGCGGAAGCGCGCAAGCAGCTTCTACCATTCCTGCCGGACGTTGTCGGGGTGATTACCTCGCCGACTGGCGCGGTGATCCGCGACATCCTGCACCGGCTGTCCGACCGCTTTCCGCGCCGGGTGCTGGTCTGGCCCGTGAAGGTGCAAGGCGACGGCGCGGCGGAACAGATCGCGGCAGCCATCCACGGCTTCAATGCGCTGCCGCAAGGCGGCTCGATTCCGCGCCCGGACGTGCTGATCGTCGCCCGCGGCGGCGGTTCGCTGGAGGATTTGTGGTGCTTCAACGAGGAAATCGTCGTGCGCGCGGCGGCGGAAAGCATGATCCCGCTGATCTCCGCGGTCGGCCACGAAACCGACGTCACGCTGATCGATTTCGCCGCCGACCGCCGCGCTCCGACGCCGACGGCGGCGGCGGAAATGGCGGTGCCGGTGCGCGCCGAACTGATCATGCGCACGGCCGCGCTTGGCAGCCGTCAGGTCGTCTGTTGGCAGCGCGGCATGGAACAGCGCCGCAAGGAATTGCGCGCGCTCGCCCGTGCGCTGCCCAAGGACATCCTTGCCACGCCGCGTCAGCAGCTCGACGGGCTGGCCGAAAGGTTGCCGCGGGCGCTGCGTGCCAATGCGCAAATCCATCACACGCAATTGTCGCGGGTGGCGGCGCGGCTCGGGCCGCAGCTTTTGAGTGCGCGGCTGTCGCGCGCCGCGGAACGGCTCGACGGGCTTGGCGATCGCGGGCAGCGTGCGCAAAGGGTGCTGCTGGCGCGCTACCGCGACCGCGTCAAAGCGACCGGGCAACTGCTTTCCGCCTTTTCCTATCGCGCGGTGCTCCGGCGCGGCTTTGCGCTGGTGCGCGACGGCGCGGGCCATCCACTGCACAACGCCGCCGCGGTCGCGTCCGGTCAGCGCCTCGACATCGAGTTTTCCGACGGACATGTGGGGGCGGTAGCGGATGGGGCGCCTGCCGCTGCGCCTAGGCCCGAGAAGGCGCGCCCG
>Ga0070741_10020929_pt1 | contig 10239 bp, 6 predicted proteins | sample Coa_R1_4_FD_66440 | JGI IMG/M metagenome (GOLD analysis project Ga0070741, IMG submission 66440) | Surface soil microbial communities from Centralia Pennsylvania, which are recovering from an underground coalmine fire - Coalmine... | ecosystem: Environmental > Terrestrial > Soil > Unclassified ...
GCGTTTCGGAGTCAGCCCACGCTGCAATGCGGGGACTGACGAGACATTTTCGCGCCGCATTTGCGCGGAAATGTTCCGTCTGTCCCCGTATTGCCCCGAAAGACCAATCCGGACGGCATCACTCGGTAGCCACCACAGTGGACTGTCAAGAATTCGGGCCGACGCGGTCGCCTTTCCGATTTTTTCAGATGTTCCTGACGCCGAGTTTTCCGGGGGAGGCTTTCTCTTTTGTCCGTACTCGATTTGTTTCGGTTGGATGGTAAGGTTGCTCTGGTTACCGGTGCGCGGCGCGGCATCGGTTTGGCTATGGCTGTCGCGCTCGCCGAGGCCGGGGCCGATATTGTCGGCGTCAGCGCCTCGCTTGAGCCGTCGGGTAGCTCGCTCGAGCGCGAGGTCGTCGCGCTAGGGCGGGGCTTTCGCGGTTACGCTTGCGACTTCGGTAACCGCTCGGCGCTCTATGCGTTTGTTGACGCCGTCAAGCGCGATGTGCCCCATATCGATATCCTTGTGAATAACGCCGGGACTATTTTGCGCAAGCCTGCCGCCGAGCATCCCGACGAGTATTGGGATCGGATTCTCGAGGTCGATTTGAGCTCGCAGTTTGTGCTCAGCCGCGAGATCGGCAAGGAGATGGTGCGGCGCGGCGCCGGCAAGATTATCTTCACTGCTTCGCTGCTTACTTTTCAGGGCGGCATCACCGTCCCTGGCTATGCTGCCGCCAAGGGCGGGATCGGGCAGCTTACCAAGGCTCTGGCGAATGAGTGGGCGGGCGCGGGCGTGCAGGTGAACGCCATCGCTCCAGGCTACATCGCGACCGATAATACCGAGGCGCTGCGCAATGATCCGGTGCGGAATCCGGCGATTCTTTCGCGGATCCCGGCCGGCCGCTGGGGATCGCCGCAGGATTTCGCGGGCGCGGTGGTGTTTCTGGCGTCGGCTGCCTCGGATTACGTGAACGGTACGATCCTGACGGTCGACGGCGGGTGGATGGGGCGGTAGCTTTCGTCGGACGGACCCCAACAGGCGCCAAGCTAAAGCAAAGCTCGTGGGATGCGACGGAGCCGCGCCAGTGTGGGGTTCGCGTCTGGCTGCGCAGGGGACCGGACGTTCAGGTCCTACGGCGGAGCGCTTGCCCTATCTGCTGAAGGATGCTCGGCAACAGCGAACAATTCCGTGTTCGGCCAGTTCTCGGCTCCCAAGCCGCCCGAGAACGAGCCTTAGAGCTTCCGCGGAGACGGTGCCGGGACTCCCGTTTTCCGCCTTTTCGTCCGCCCGTTTTTAGGAATTTGTCAAACTCGCGTCAGTTCTTTCCGTCCACAGCGCATAACAGAAACGGGGGACTGACGTGCAAACACAGAATCGGCCGGCGGCGAGCATATTTTTCTTTCTGTCGCTAGTACTCGCAGGTCAGGATCATCAGGCTTTTGTCTCGACATCGGTGCGGCGGGCAGATGCGCTACGACAACAAATCACCGATTCCAATCCAGATGACCTGTACAAAATAATCAGGGCATTTACTGCTTTGAAGCAGGGCCTGGAGCGAATGAAATCAGAACCGGGCAAGATCACACCAGCCGCCGCAAGTGATCTTATCAGCGGTCTTAGTTTGATCGCCGTCTATATGTCGCAACACAGTTCCATGGCCCAGGACAATTACCTGCCGTTGTGCCACGATGTGCTGAAAGCCATGATCGAATCCGGCTTTGATCCGATAAAGGTGTACTGCCCATCGGCGGATAACCTCTACGCAGCGCGGCCGAAGCAACGCTGGCCGGACATTACCGAGAAGGCAATCGGCTACTGGGATGGCCAGGCGCTCTTTCGGCAGAAAACACCGCGGTTTCTGGTTTCGGGAACTCTCGGACCGGTCTACCGGGGCGTGTTCGAGAACGTTGCCGACGACCTCAATACCCGCAACTATATCGGTTCGGTCGTCACCAGCTATGTGAAAAACTGCCCGCAGTACGACAACCCGGGCAACGCCGTCACCATCAGCAAATACTACGCCTATTATGAGATGAAAGCACAAGAGAAGATGAAGAGGAATCCGAATGCATTCTTCACGTCGCTGGCGGAGATATTTCGGGTAATGAGCGCGCACGGCAGTCAGGCCGGCCTCGAGGACGGCGAGACCATCATCAAGAGCTATCACTGTGGCGGTGATTTTGCGCGCTCCCTGTTCGCCAGGATTCTCGACCTGGCGCAGCGCAGGAATGATATGCCGCCGGACGTTCCTAACAATGGCTTCTTTAAGAGGCAATTCGATCCGGACTTGCACGCACAGATCGACCTTCCTTACAGCGATAGCGACAGCGAACTCATGCGTTCGGTCCGAAGCGGGTGCGAAGACACGATGACCGATCTGGGCTCAAATAACGTCGTTGGCAGGGGCCAGGAGGGATATTGCCGCTGCCAGGCCCAGATGCTGATGCAGGGCGGCGTTCCCCGGCGGGAGATCCAGTCCGTCGCGGCCAGGTTCAGCAAAGAGACATTGAATGTGCTGGCGCAGCGCTATCCGGCTTATAAAGAACTTCAGCCAGCTTGCTACGACTGAAACGGCGACCACAATCTGTTCACATTCAGCGTGGCCGATATCAGGAAATCCGGACGCACTATCCAGCCCAGGCCAGCAATTGGCGGGAAAGCTCTCGCGCGAAGGCGGCGGAATCGGCGGGCCGCTTTTCCGGATCGTACGCCAAGCCCGTGGCCAGCCGGTCCAGCAGTTCTCCCGGCAGCGAGGCGGCCGAAGGGTCGAGCGCCGGACTGCCAGTCAGCATCTCCGCCGCCACCGCCGCGAAAGAGTAGATGTCCGACGCATAACTTTCGCGGCCCGCCCAGCGTTCCGGCGCCACGTATCCCGGCGATCCCGCCAGTTGCGTGGACCGCACCGTGGATTGGCCGGCTTCGGCCCGAGCGATGCCGAAATCGATCAATTTGATTCGCTCCCCCGGCGAACCCGCATCCAGGATGATAATGTTCTCCGGTTTCAAATCCCGGTGCAAAACGGCAGCCTGGTGCGCCGCTCCCAATGCCTCACCGATCTGGCCGAGCAGATTCGCCGCCCGCGCCGGCTCCGGAACACCGCCTGCTATCAACTCGCGCAGCGTGATCCCTTCGAGCAGTTCCATCACCAGGTACGGCCGCTCGGCGGCGCCCGCTCCGGCGCGCCGGATACGAACGATTCCCGGGTGACGCAGCTTTTCGAGCGCCGCCACTTCCTGCTGGAAGCGCCGCCGCCGCCACTCCGTGTGATTGAGAAACGGATGCAGCAGCTTGACCGCTACCGTCTCATCGTCCTGCAAGTCGACCGCCCGGTACACGTCCGCAAATCCACCGCTGGCCAGACGGGACTGCAACAGGTATCGTCCGTCCAGCCGCTCGCCGCAGAGGTCTTCGCACAGCGCTTCTCCGGGATCGGGCTGCATCTCCTGCAGGAATCGTCGTTTCCCCTCCCAGTAACTCACCGCCTCGCCGGCGCGCCTTGATCGCCTCAGTTTCCGCGCCAAGGCCGGCGCTATAGCGACGGTCAACCCGACCACAGCGGCAATCCAGATCCACCGATCGCCCATGCCACCGTCGGTCCGCTGTCGGAACGTATGTTGGATGGGAGCCTTGTCACGCCCTGATGCAACTTCGAGCCGATACGTACCGGAGCGCAGGTCGGGAAACCGGATGGTTCCGCTGGTATTGATGCGCCATTCCACGCTGCCGGGAAAAAGGCGATAGCGGAACTGCGGCAACAGGCAAGGCGGCATGCCGGGGTAAGACAGGTGAAACTCGGTCGCGGGCTGCGATAAGCGCGCGATCCGTGGAGCCGCGGGCGCGAACCACTCCGCCCGCGGATGCAGGTGTACGATTCCCGCCTGTGTCCCGATCCAAACCGAGCCATCCGCTTCTTCGCGGAATGGATAGATATTGGTGTTGGTCGAATTAGGCCGGTCGCCGAACGTGAACCGCAGCCAATCTTCGGGAGCGGTGTGGCGGCCGTCGCTGACGTAAAGGCCCTCGTCGGTACCGCGCCAGATCCAGCCGCGGCTATCACGCCGCAGGAAGTTCGTGTCGGCCGGCCGGTAGCCCTGCTCGGCCCGGAAGTGGGTCGCCACCCAGCCGCCACCCCGGCGCGAGAAACGGCTGAAGCCGACCGACGCGCGATAGCAGACCCAGATCTCATCCCCGGCCGGCGCAACCGTTCTCACTTTGATGTCGAGCATTCCGCTCTCCGGTCCGATGACCTGGGCGCAGCCGGATGCGGTACAGCGCGCGACGCCGCCTTCGTACCCCACCCACAAATCTCCCGCGGGCCCGTCCAAAATATCCGCCACATGGCGTCCGCCGCGCGGCAGAGGAACCGGTGCCAAATGCTCGCCGGCGTCCAGGCGGTACAAGCCTTCCAATACACCCATCCATGCGCCGCCCTGGCGATCCACGAAGAGCCGGCGAACGCGATCGGCGACGAATCCGGCGGGGAGATGCGCCTGGCGCGCCGTCACGAAGGGAGGATCGGAAAGCAGCACGCCTCCCCGATAAGGCGCGGTCAGCAGCATGCCCTGCGGTCCGGATGTGATACAGCGGAGCCCAACCCGGTCGGCGGCAGGACCCGCGCGGCCCCACCGCTTCCGGTTCTCGTCGAACGAATAAACGCCCGAATCCGTCGCCGCCACCAGGCCGAGCCGGGAATGCCGGACGAGATCGAGAACCGAACCGGGAATACCCTCTTCGCCGGAATAGGTTTCCAGAATGGATTCGTCCGGCATTGCGAGCAGACCCTTGCCGGCAATGCCGAACCAGAGCGTGCCCTGCCGGTCTTGAAAAGCGCAGGTGACATCTTGGAAAGGCTGCTCGTCGTTCGGAAACAGTCGCAGAGAGCCACTGGATACAACTTCCAGCTTGCGATTTGGAAGCCAGAGCCGCCCGCGTCGGTCCAGGAGGAACGCGGGGCGGATCCCCGCGAAGGTCTGGCTGGGACGTTCGGAACGATTGATGATACGGACATAGTTCTGCCGCCGTTCCAGTTCCAGCATCTCGATGTTATGCGTTCCCCAGATGTTCCCGTCCGGCGTAGCCACGATGTTGGACCAGTCGAAAGCTTTGCCGGCATAGGCCAGGCTGGCGAAATAAAGCCGGTGCAATTCCGCCCACCGCTTGCCTGCGGCAGCCGCGTCCAGGTCGGCATCGGACCACGCGCAGATCTGAACACCACATCCAAACCAGATGGTCCCATCCGCGGACTGAGTAAAGTTGCCATTGACCTTGGGGACAGCGAGCCGAAGATAGCGGGAGCGGTCGCTCTCGGTTGGCAGGAACACAAAAATGTGATCGCCGGGCGGCAGCGCTGCCATGACGCGGCCGGCGGGCGTGACTGCCAGCGCCAAAATCGGTCCTGCGATTCGCTTGAGGAACCTGCCCTCGTGATACTCCAGCAAGCCGTTTTCGCCGCCGATCCAGATCGATCCGTCCGGAGTCGACGCCAGATGCGTGACATGGGACAGGTCGATCCCGTCCGGCGCCGGAATCGGATCGAAGTGCAGCCCGTCAAAGCGCAACAGTGCACCAGGGGTGGCAATCCATAGCAGGCCCTCCCGGTCCTGCGTCATCGCCAGGGGGATGATCTTTGCTTCGAAATGCCGCAGCGGCAATGTAGGAGCGGCCGAGCCGGTGATCTGCGATAGAACTATCAATCCGGGGAGCCAGCGCATGGGATCGGGAACCCATTTAGTATACTGATTTCAGTTCAGGCCCGTGGTCGTCATGCCGGAGGATTGGGAACAACTGACCCTGTTGTTGAATCGTCTGAACGGCGACAGCGACGCCGAAAGCCGCGTTTACAAGATCGTTTACTCCAACCTGCGGAAGATCGCGCAGCGGCTGATGAGCCGCGATGCGGCGGGCGCCGACTGTCGGCCGAGCGACCTGCTGCATGAAACCTACGTGAAGAAACTGCACGGCTTGAGAGTCCCCATTCGCAATCGGGAGCATTTCTTCGCCCTGGCGACGCGTGCCATGCGCCAGGTGCTGATCGAAGACGCCCGCCGGCGCAAACGGGAGAAACGCCAGCCGCCGCCGGGCGCCGATTGGCTGGCCGGTTCCGCCTCTAACCCGGATCCCGCCGACCTGCTGCGGCTCGACCCGGTTCTGCACAAGCTGCGCCAGATCGATCCGCGGGCGGCCACCGTGGTGGACCTGCGCTTTCTGTTGGGCTGTTCGCTCGAGGAAACGGCCGGCATCCTGGGGATCACGGAACGCGCGGTCCGCTGCGACTGGGAATACGCGCGGCGCTGGCTGCGCCAGGAAATGGGGCTTCCCGCGCATTAATTTTTTCCCAACCCGCGTCGGATTTCTTCCCACACGGCGCACTCGTGAACCGCACGCCTCCACGACAGCGCCGCCGTGGCCCGTCCTCCCCAGTTTCCTGGACGCGGGCCCCTGGCCGGCGGTCATGTGTGGACTCAGATACTGTCCTACTCTATCAAGGGTATGGAGTGCGTGGAAGTCCAAACCTAAGCTATAGGCATGCGTAACACATGTATCATCGCCGGCTGTCTGTTCGCGTCGTCTGTGCTGTTTGGACAAAGCGCCGACTTTCACCGGAACAACATTGTCGCCGGTATCGGACCTGCCATCCCGACTGGTTCGGCAAGTAGCTATCTTGGCGCAGCGCCCATGGTCAAGATTGGTTACGGGTACCGCTTCAATCGCTATTTCCAGGCGGACGCCGGACTGCAGTTGGCGTTCGGCGCCGCGCGGAACCAGAATGCCGAAATCACCGATTTCGGGCAACTGCGGGGCGGCGATCACGAATTTATGATCCCGTTGGGGGGACGCGTCATCGCGCCCTTGCCATTCAAGCGATTCGAAGTATCCGTTGGGGGCGGAGCCATGTATCTGCACTACTCGGAAACCGCGCCGTCCAATGGATATTATTCGCCGAGCTGTTACTCCTGCACGTCGCGCGGCGGTTGGGGAGGTTATGGCCTTGGGAATGTGAGTTATTTCCTGGATGAAAACAGGAATTTCCGGGTGGGCACCACCTTCCAGTTTGTATCGGCGTCGACCAACGGCCAGGCTGTGGGGAACGTCCCCGCCGTTAAGACGACGGATCACTGGGCGACCCTCTCCTTCGAGTTCGGACTCAGCTTCTGAGGTTCGTCCGTCGCGACTTGTCTCGACCCATGTGCCTCGGGCACCGCATCCGCTGAGACGAGTCTCCCAAGTCCTGAGGTCGAGGGCATCGAGATGAGCCGAAGACGGGAGTTCCCCGGTCCCGGCGCGGCAGTCACAGTGTCTGCGCTACGTTTGTGACACGCTATTTGGTTTGAAACGTTATGCGGCTGTCCGCCGAAAAGCGCTGGTAGGAGCGAAAACTGACCTCATTCCGCGCCACGGTTTTCTTGTGCAGGCGTACGTCGATGGTTGCCGAGATCGGCAGCAGATAGACTTGATCGGCCACGCCGACCTCGTCGTAATCCAGGGCGAGCGCGACTTGGCGGATAGGAATGTCGGCAGAAAGTGATTCGGTGTTCAGTGTCAGCCTCAGTACCGTTCCGGTCTCCGGATCCACGGCCACCAAGCCGTGAAACGCTGCGAATACCGGCGCCTTTTGTTGCGAACCGCGATAGGTGACGCGATATCGCGAGTGCGCCGCATCCACCGCGTATGAGAAGACCTGCAATGCACGCCCGCGCACCTGCTCGCGGCGCAGCCAGGCGAACTTCGCCGCCGAGGCCGGTTCGAAAACTTCCTTCAACATGCTGCCGAACTCGCCCGCCGAACTGACGGACGCGGGCCATTCGCCTTCCCTGGGCTTGGCTTGCATGGTCAGCGGCGAGTAGTGCTCCTGCCCGTCGTAAAAGCTGAGTAACTCGCTGGACTCCTCGATTGTTCGCCAGTCGCCCTTGCCGCCCGCGTCGATCATGCGCCGGGTGGCCTGTGTGCAAATGAAGTTCGGCAGCCGTTCGGAGTACTTCAATGCGTTCTCGCGCGCAGCCTCCAGCAGCCGCTGCTGCTCGGCTGTCGGCGGCACGGCTTTGGGCGTTTCAGCGGTCGCGACGGGCAGTTCGGCATCCTCGGGAAGGTTCGGGCTGCTTTCGGTTGCGTTTCCGGCGATCGTGATGCGTGTACGCTCCTCGACCCGTTGTGAATTCTGAGTCGCCGTCACGCGCAGTTCGTAGGCTCCGGCGGGAATACGATTCAGGTCGAGGGCCAGCACCTCGGCCAGGGATTTCGCGCCTTCGGCTTTCACCTGCCTGGTGCTGTGAACCGCGCGCTTGTCTCCGGACCACAGTTCGATCGCCAGGTCGATCGGTTCGGTTGCTCCAGGCTGTGGGTAAATCTTAAAATACACCGTCGCCGGGCGACCCTGGCCGACCACGCCGTCGAGAGCCGGCTCCACGCTCTTATCTTCGAGGTGAAAGCCCGCATCACGTTCTTCACCGGCGGAGGGCGCCACCGTGCGCGCTAGCGTGACACTGCTCAAGCCCAACCCCGGGCTGGCCGAGGTCACGATGAACTCCGCCTTAGCGGTGCTGAACCGGTCGCCGATCCGGTCGTGCGCCGCCGTTTCCAAAGCGTACTTCCCGTCCGGCAGGTCAATTTGCTTCTGCACGGTGACGAAGCGCCGGCGCATATCGTCGAGCATGCCGGGCGGGCAAAGAATCGGCGTATCGCCACCGACCCTGTCCACAACCGTTCCATCCTGCGCGCGCACCAGTGCCAGCACCGCAAGCCGCGCCCGAAGCACGCCGGCGGACTCGTCCTGCTGGAACTGCAAATTTTTCACGGGGACTTCCAGCGCGATCGTCATTGCCGCCCGCATGCCGTCGTCGCCGCGGAAGCGCAGGACCGCGGCGCGATACGACAGCTCCGGTGAACTAGCGGATCGTTCGAGGGCCCCGAGCAACGGGATCTCGTAGGGCGACACCGGGCGGCCGGAAAGATCGGGTGTCGCGAAATAACCCTCGCGACCCAGTACCGCCAACTTTTGCCGCTTGATCTCGACACGCGTGGCCCGAAAGCTGCCGTCCGGTTCCGTCTTGCGCGGCAGATAAGTGATCTCGTAGTATCCCGTCAACTCTTCGGCTATGCGGCGCATGGACGAGCGAAAGGTGGAACCGTTTTCCAGAAGGAAGCCACCGGTTGAGCGGGTGAGTACGGAGAGGGCGGATGCGGGCTGGTTCGGGTTGCGCCGGTCCATGCGATCGGCAGCGAGGGCAGTCTGCTGGTACACCGTCGTCGGCATACCAGGGCCGTCACCATCATGGCCTCTTTCCTCGCCGGAATAGCGGAGCATCGATTGCATTGCGGCGGCTCGCCGAACCTCTTCGTCGCGCGAAATCGCCAGGGCCGAAGCATCCACGGCGTAGATCGCGACGTTCGCCCGATTGGCCGAACTGATGATGATCCGGAAACCTTCCTGGCGCGGGTCGACCGGGAGTCCCTGCGAGAAGTATACAATCGCCTTGCGTCCCGGTTGCGGCCCCGTGCCGCGGATGAGGGCCATCAACGCGGTGACGGCGGGTCTGCCATGTGATTCGGCTGCTATGGTGGCACTCGCCCGCAGAACGCTCTGCGTGACCGCATCCGATTGCGTCGATGCATCAGCGGCAGGTTTTTTCGCTGTGACCAATTCAATGGCCCTGCGTACGGCTTTGGTGTCCGTCGTGAAGGGCAGGCGCGCACGAAAAGTCGGGTCGGCCTCAAAGACGCCGAACTGGGCATTCGCCTTGGACTCGGCGCTCACCAGCTCAAGTGCCGCTTCGCGGGCCAGGCGGGCCGGTTCGCCGCTGACGTGATCGAACAACAACGAGACGAAGTGCTTCTGCTTCGGATCCGCAGGCTCCACCGTGCGGATCTGCCCGTCGGCGCCGTTTTCCTGGACCACGAAATCCGCCGGCTCCAGATTCCGCACGAGGTGCGAACGGCCGTCGCGCACGACGACGTCCAAATGCACCTGGGCCGAAACGACGCCAACCGCGAGCATGAAAGGGCCGGTGATTGCGATCCGCGAGATCATTCTCTTAGGATGGCATAGGCGCCGTTCGGTACCGGGCTGGAGATTCAGCTCGAGGCCCATCTGCACCGTACGATTTTCTTGAATCCGAGCTCGGCATAAGCGGTGCGATATTCGCCGCTGCTACCGGCGGGACAGGGCCGAACTTCTCGAGCATACGGGACAGCTTGGATTCAGGTTGCGAGCCCCGAATTTGGATTAGTTTACACCAATCATCGCGCTCATTCGCGGCG
>Ga0070741_10020930_pt1 | contig 10239 bp, 10 predicted proteins | sample Coa_R1_4_FD_66440 | JGI IMG/M metagenome (GOLD analysis project Ga0070741, IMG submission 66440) | Surface soil microbial communities from Centralia Pennsylvania, which are recovering from an underground coalmine fire - Coalmine... | ecosystem: Environmental > Terrestrial > Soil > Unclassified ...
CAGGTGATCGATCGCGCCAGGGCTGCGGCCGACAGTAACGCCACCATTCTCATCATCGGTGAGACCGGTACCGGAAAAGAAAAGCTGGCGCGGGCGGTGCATCGTGCAAGCCGCCGGGCCTCCGGTCCATTCATGGCGGTCAACTGCGGTGCGCTGCCCAAGGAATTGATTGAGAGCGAGTTGTTTGGGGTGCGGCGTGGCGCGTACACGGGCGCGTATACGGACGCCCCGGGCGTGTTCGGCGCCGCTTCCCATGGAACGGTGTTCCTCGACGAAATCTCCGAAATGCCAAAGGAAGCGCAGGTGAAGCTCCTGCGCGTTTTGCAGGAACGCGAGCTGCGCCCGGTTGGTTCCACGGTTGTCGTCCCCGTAGATGTGCGGATCGTGGCCGCGACCAATCGCGCCATCCCCGCGTTGCGCTCGGAATTCCTGCGCGAGGACCTCTACTTCCGCATTGCCACTGTAGTTTTGGAGATTCCGCCTTTACGCAGCCGGCGCGAGGACGTTCTGGTCCTTGCTCAATGGTTCGCCGCTCGCATGTCCGAACGGTACGGACGCCACATCACGGTGAGCGCATCGGCAGCCGAAGCGCTTCTCGCGTACTCCTTTCCGGGAAATGTCCGTGAGCTTGAGAACATCCTGGAAAGCGCCGCCGCGATCTGCAAAGACGATCCGCAAACCATCGCCGAACGCGATGTGCGTCCATTGCTGCAGCCGGCTGCGATTGCAGCCAATGGCTGGATCGATGGGACGATGACGCTCGAAGAGATGGAGCGGCTGGCGATCGAGCGCGCCATTCGCCTTTGCCACGGCAACCGCACCAAGGCGGCGGCCCTGCTGGGCATTTCGCGCGACACGCTTTATCGCAAAGTGCGCGACCTGAATATAGCGGCGGCAGGAAGTCCATGAGTGCGCAGCGAAAATTCGCGTTGTGGGCAGCGGTCGCGTGCGTCGCTCTCGTCGTTCTGATACTCGCCGTTCGCTATGAGTATTACGGCACGGAAAACCGGTTTGCCACTGGGGTAGCAGCTTCCCCAACCGTCGGGGAAGGGATTTTCCATGACAAGGGTTGCGCGGCGTGTCACGCCTCAGAAGTGCTGGCTGCCAAGCTCGGCAATCCCACGCAAAAAGCAGATGGTTTGCCCGATCTGGTTACCGCGATGTGGAACCACGCGCCGCGAATGTGGGAAGCCATGAAGGCGCAGAACGTCAGGTATCCGGAGCTCTCGTACGAAGAAGCCGGCCAGTTGGTCTCCTACCTTTATATAACCCGATGGGTAGATGAACCCGGAGACCCGGCGCACGGTCGAGAGCTGTTCACTGAACGCAATTGCAGCCACTGCCACGGCGACGATGAAGGCCCGAGCGGTCCCAGCCGCAAACAACTCGCACGTACCGACGACCTGGTGCTTTGGACGCAATCTCTCTGGAATCACGCTTCCACAATGCGCAGTCGCATGACAAAAGCCGGCATCGCCTGGCCTCACTTTGAGCCCAACGATTTGCGCGACCTCTTCGCATTTGTAAAAGGTGCGAAAACTGACGGCCACTCTTCCATCGCCGCAGCAGACGCAGGTCGCGGGTGGCAGGTCTTTCAATCGAAGGGATGCGTAGAGTGTCACGGCATTTCGCGTGGTGCGAAAGGTCAAGCTTCGGACCTTGGGCCCAACCACCAGCTTCCGCCCACGTATTCGCAGTTTGCGGCCGCGATGCTCAATCATGTGCCGGCCATGCAGCGCGCAAAGGGCGATTCTGGCGAGTTGACCGCTTTTAACGACGGCGAGATGGCGGACCTCACCGCCTTCATATATAGCCTGCACTACCTCGAGCCCTCGGGTTCGCCGCAGGTGGGGGCCAGCGTCTTTGCCTGGCGCGGGTGTAGCGCGTGTCATGGCATGGGCGCTGAAGGCACCACGCAAGGGCCGAGCCTCCGTGGACGGGGGCAGACCTATACCTCCGTCCGCCTCGCCGCCGATCTGTGGCGGCATGGCTCGCGAATGTATTCACAGACAAGAAATCAGGGCCAGCCCTGGCCTTCCCTACAGCCCTCGGATGTCGGCGATTTGTTGGCGTTCTTGAACACACCTCTGCCGCGGAAGTGACTGTCCGGTTTTCAGACGACCGCCCGAAATTCTGACAACGAAATCCGGACGCTCCATCGCCTGTGATCATTGTCACACTGCGATGTGCATTGGATTCACCACTTGCGCGCCACCGCTTCCACAAGCATTCGGCCCAGCGCGTGCTCTTCTTATCCCGCGAGCGGGAGGCGGGCATAACCCTCCGCAACGCAATCGTAAATTTCCTTTTTGATCTGGCCCGCCTTCCTCTCTGAAGGAGTCACGTATGAAGCAATCCACGTTAGCGGTTCTGTGCGGAGCGGTGATGTTGATCGTCGGTGGCGTGCTGGTGTTTGGACCGTATGAGATGTTTCCGCTGTGGGCGATCTGGCTGGTGGGCCCTCTGCTTTGGTACCTGGGATTTGCGATCTCGATCGTGGGACTGGCGGTCCGTTTTTTCGTCGTGCCCACTCGCGAGGCGGAAACGCAAGTCGTGCTCAAGCTGCGGCACGTCGGATCGCATAACGCACCTCGCGGGTTGGTCCGTGAAATTCCTGCGATGGGCGGTTTCATCCTGTGACAGCGGACTGTGTCGCTGCACAAAAAGATTGAATTGTAGCGTTGGGCTCTGTCGATTTCAGGGGGTTCGAGGATGCCGACACAACAGGTTTGCCCGAGGATGGTGGCCGAAGCGCAAGCGCAGATCCGGGCCGATGAGGAGAGGCACAACAGTCGGCGGCATTTTCTTCAGGCGCTGGTCGGAGGAGGTGTGGTCGCCTCGCTCGCCTCTTTCGTTTATCCCATTCTGCGCTACGTGTTGCCGCCCGCCTCGGCCGATCTGGGTGCCGGATCCGTACTCGCCGGCACGGTTGCGGAGTTGAAGCCAAATGCCGCGAAAATATTTCGCTTTGGAAGCAAACCGGGCCTGCTGATCCGTCTCGCGTCGGGTGAGTTTCGCGCGATGTCGGCCACGTGTACTCACCTGAGCTGCACCGTCCAGTATCGCGGCGAACTGCAGCAAGTCTGGTGCGCCTGCCATAACGGGATGTATGACCTGAGTGGCCGCAACATCTCCGGTCCTCCGCCGCGTCCGCTGGAACTCTATGAAGTCCACGTGAAGGGCGAAGAAATTTACGTTAACCGGAAGCAGGAGGCCTGAGATGAGCGCTGGCGCCTATGTTCGCGGATGGCTCGACGAACGCTTCGGTTGGGAGCAGCTTGTCTATCCGCTGCGCAAGAAAACCGTGCCGCTGCACCGGCTGTCATACTGGTACTTCCTGGGCGGGATCACGCTCTTCCTGTTCGGAATCCAGGTCTGCACGGGGATTCTGCTGCTGTTGTACTACCGCCCCAGCGCGAATGAGGCGTTCGAAAGTGTGAAGTACATCAGCACCCAGGTTCAGTTTGGTTGGCTGGTACGTTCGATCCATTCCTGGTCGGCGAACCTGATGGTGTTCACCGCCTTCGCGCACATGTTCAGCGTGCTCTTCCTGCGCGCCTATCGTAAGCCGCGGGAGCTGACATGGGTCTCCGGCGTTGTGCTGCTTTTTCTCGCGCTCGGGTTCGGCTTCAGCGGTTACCTGTTGCCATGGAATACGCTGGCGTTCTTTGCGACGAAAGTTGGAACCGACGTCGCCGGACAGGTGCCGCTCGTCGGGCATTGGATCCTCATCTTCCTTCGCGGTGGCGAGGAAGTCACGGGCGCAACCCTGACACGGTTCTTCGGATTTCACGTGGCAGTGCTGCCCGGTATCGCGACGGTGTTCATCGCCCTTCACCTCGGCCTCGTGCAAAAGTTCGGAATCAGCGTGCCACCACGCGTCGAGCAGGAGTGGCGTGAAAAGCCGGAAGCTCGTCGCGAGATGAAATTTTTCCCTAACTTCCTGCTTCGCGAGATGGTGGCGTGGTACATCGGGCTGGGCGCGCTGGCAGCCCTGGCTGCAATCTACCCTTGGGAACTTGGAGCCAAAGCCGATCCCTTCGCGCCGGCGCCCGCGGGCATCAAGCCTGAGTGGTACTTCCTGTTCGCGTTCCAGACCCTGAAGCTTGTGCCCTCGAAGATTCTCTCGCTCGACGGCGAAGTGCTGGGAATCCTCGCATTCGGACTCGTGGGCGGGCTGTGGCTGTTCTTGCCGTTTCTCGAGCCACGACGCTTCAACCGAGGCTATCGCGTGCTGACCGGCGCCGGGGCATTCGCACTTACCTACATCGCAGCAATGACCGTATATGGCTGGGTAGCGAGATGAAAAAGCTGATCATTCGCACCATCGCATGCATGCTGTTGCTCACTGCAGCCGGCTATGCAGCCGATAAGAACACCTGCATCGATTGCCACTCTGAGATGGACAAGCCTTATCAAGTCACCGCCGCGGAGTTCTCGCAGAACATCCATGCGCAAAAGGGCCTCACGTGTACGAGTTGTCACGGCGGAGACGCGAGCAGCGACAGTGACGCGATGAGCCGGCGCGCTGGTTTTCGTGGTCACATCGATCGCAAGCAGGTCCCCGAGTTGTGCGGCAGTTGTCACTCTGACGCTGCGAAGATGCGCCAGTACAATCCGTCACTCCGTACCGACCAGCTCAGCCAGTATCGCACCAGCGTACACGGGAAGAACCTTGCCAAGGGCGACACGCACGTGGCTGTCTGCACCGACTGCCATGGAATTCACGACATACGTCCGGCTTCGGATCCGCGCTCGAACGTCCACCCGTTGAACGTCGCCAACACGTGCAAGCGCTGCCACGCGGACGCCGACTACATGAAGGATTACAAAATCCCGCACGATCAGTTCGCCGGGTACACGGCGAGCGTGCACTACAAAGCTCTGACGGAAGGCGGCGATCTCAGCGCCCCCACGTGTACGACGTGCCACGGTAATCACGGCGCAGCGCCGCCGGGACTGACAACCGTCGAAAATGTCTGCGCCACGTGCCATGTGTTCCAGGCGCAGTTATTCCAGCAAAGCCCGCACGAAAAGGCGTTCGCCGCAATGGGAACCGGTGGATGCATCACCTGTCATAGCAACCATCGCATCACCCATCCGACGGACACGATGATCGGCGTGACAGCGGCGGCCGTTTGCACCAATTGCCATGCCGCAGGGGACGCCGGTCTCAAAACTGCCCAGGACATCTCCCTGGACCTCGCGAAGCTCGACAAAGCCATCGGCGATTCCCGTGACATCCTCGACCGAGCCTCACATTCCGGCATGGAGGTGAGCGATCCTCAACTGGAACTGGCACAGGCTGGCGATGCCCTGACCAAAGCCCGCGTAAGTGTGCACAGCGCCAGCAGCGAGGTTGTCAGCCAGAACACCGCGGCAGGGATGAAGATCGCCGCGAAGACTCAACAGGCGGGTGTGGATGCAATGAAAGCCCGCGAGTACCGCCGCAAAGGCTTGCTGGTATCGCTTCTTACTATCCTGATTGCGGTCGGCGGGCTCTCGATGGTGATCCGCAGCATGGAACGTGGCAACGCGCAGGGCTGATAGCACATAGGTTCGCGATCAGCCCCCATGACGCACGTTCCAGGTTCGTATATCATCCCACTGGCTAACACGACGCGTCCTGACCTGTGGAACCTTTCCTGAATTTCGTTGGTTTGCTCCTGTCGCTGGCCATAGTTGCTGGATGGCTTAGGCACCGCAGGAAGGTCGTGTCACGCGGGCATCATGTCCCGTTGCTGTCGCAAAGTTTGGCACTAGCTCTGGTTGTTCTGTTCCTTTTTTTTGCCATCTCGATTTCTGACGACCTGCACCGCGCCGCGATTGCGACGGAATCAGAAGGACTACAGAAGGCGTTTAAGGGCATCTCGACGAAGGTCGGCCCAAGTAACTCATTAGTTCGAGGTGTTACACCGGTCGAATCCGTCGCAGCCTTGCTGCCTGCAACCGGGTTGAGTTTGGTCATCCGGTTTATCGCCGGCGCACCATCTGATGGGTTTACTCACAACTTCTCTGGCCGGTCACCTCCAACTCTCGTCTGAATCATCGCCCGATTTTCCTTAGTTTTGTTCCTGGGATTGAACTGTACGAGAACGTGCCCAACCCCTGCACCGGGGATCTAAAGCAAAAAGGTCGCAGTCTAGCCACACTTCGATCGAACGGTCGGACTGTGGAACTTCGCATGAAAAAAACTGATCCAGGTAAGATCTATTACGGGATCACCATCACGTTCCAGTGCTCCGCGTGTCTGTTAAAGAGCGTTGATCGGATAATGGTCAGCGTCGCGCGGCCTGGTGAGTTGGCCCTCGCTTCCCGCACGGACCGGCGACGGTTGCGGTGCAAGAACTGCAGAGCCCGAGTGGATAGCACAGCGCATATTTCGACCGACGTCAGGACCGACACTCTCGAACATCTCAACAAATTGGGGTTTGTTCTTAGCGAGGGTGATAGTAGTTAGACGTTCCTAGCTTCGCTCGACAGGCGCGTCGTTCCAGGTTAGCTATCAAAACCATGCTAGGCCGTTGTAAGTGACGACTGGGATCTGTTCTCAGAAGACACAGATTCCCCAACTGGACCTATCATGTGGTGATCAAAACATTGCCAAACTCTGCCGTTCTTCCGCCACGCGGACGAATACGCGAGAACCTGGCCCGATAACAGGTTGGTCACCTCTGCGGCTGATGGCATCCCCTCACCAAGGTCTGATTTGAAATCTTCTTTAACTCGCGCGATCGCCTGCGACAGGAGTATGCCACCGGCCGCGTGAGCCCGGATGTCCAGAAACGTGATGCTGGTGTTTTCCGTCTGCATGTCGACTTCGATGAACTTACGCTTATCGAACCGGATCTGCGCGAACGGATGTGCCGTCAGGCTGAAGTCGCTCGCAATGTGCCGTTCGAACCAGTCCGCGTCATGGTTCGTAAGAGCCGCGGCCCACTGGTGGTAGAGGTCAGAGGCAATCGTCCTCGCTTGCGCATCAGTCATCGTGAGTGGCTCATGGTTGGCTCGTTCAGAGCCCGGGTTGAAGCTGGTTGATCGCGCTTCAGCGCGGAGATTAGCGCGTCGGAAGTCAATGAGAAGCCGAAGCAGAAGCGCACGTTATAGAGCGTCGCGTCCATACAATAGGAGGGCGACGTTGTGCCGACGCAATCTTCGATCAACAGAGTATCGTAACCGTGAAAGTTGGCGTCCATCAGCGTGCCGAGCACGCACTCGTCGGCGTTCACACCCGCGAACAGCAAGGTCCTGACCGCCAGATTGCGGAGAATTGAATCCAGGGGAGTGTCCCAGAATCCGCTGATGCGATGTTTATCAACGAAGACATCGGTCGCGGGCGGGCTCAACTCATCGACGATGGCAGAACCCCAGCTATCCTTCTGAAGCAGCCGGCTTCCTTTAGCCTTTGAGTTTCCTGGCGCGTGCACCAGGTCTCCGATTCCGACACCCGAACCGGCATGATCGAACGTATAGAGCGTGCCCGGTGAAAGGTTCAGGCGATCGGGTCTTGTGCCCCAGTTCACCCAGATCACCGGCACCGATTCGGCGCGCAGACTCGCGGCCACTCGCTTGATCGGTTCGATTGGTTTTCGTGTGGGTGAAACATCCGCTCCCAGCGAAGCCAGCCAACCGTTCGGGGAGCAGAAATCATTCTGCATGTCTATGACGATCAAGGCCGATTTATTCAGGTCAATGAGAACATCCTGCGGTGAGGCGGCGATTTTGATCGCGCATATCGGGCGTGATTCTCGAGTGAGGTCGACTCTATCAGTTCCTACCCTGTAGGACTCTCGACCCGCGGTTCCGATTACGCGCTCCTCGCTTGCTCGGCCAATCGGTTGCATGTGAACTCCTCATCGATAGCAGCTATGGAACCGCCGCTGAAGCGTGGCTCTCGATGTCGGCCAGGATAAGGTCTAGCCAAGCCTGCAGATATTTTTCTCCGCGTTTCGCGTCGCCTGGTCGGCCATCGCCAAGAATCCCGTTTGCTGTCACTGCCTTAAGTCCATTCTTGAAGAGATCGGGTACGAGCGGACGAATGTCACCGGTGAATCCTTCCGCCGCGGCATCCATGTTTACAAGGTCAGGGCGAAGGAACAGCAGGATTGAGGTCTCAAATTCTCCGGCGTGAGCCCCTGAGACACCGGCGGATATGCCGTTCTCCGCTGAAAGCTTGTGAGAAGCTGCGAGCAAGAGGTTCAGATTGCAGAAGCTGACAATCTCCTTATCAGGAAGTGATAGGCGCAGCTCGTTCACAGTCTCGCCCACGATTTCAAAATTCCCGCCGTGGCTTGGGATGATCACCACACGCCGGAAGCCGTGTTTCAGCACTGTGCGGACACAGCTCGTCAGCACATCTTTCATGGTTTGATGTTCAATGCTTATGGTTCCCGCAAAGGCTAGGTGGTGCTGTGAACATCCGACACGGATTGCCGGTGCAACCAGCGTCTTGCCTGACTTGCGCGCGACTGCATCGGCCAGCCATTCACCCATCAGGGTGTCGCTGGCGAGGGGCAGATGCGGTCCATGCTGCTCTGTGGACCCGACGCCAAACACCACGGTGTCGAATCCGTTCTCGATGGCAGATTGGATTTCAGGCCATCGTAGCTCCTCAATCCTCAAAGATCGCACCATGCCTCCACTGGCGTTCCGGTTTCAATCTCGTGCTGATGCCACCCAACTGACTACGATGCCACTGCTCCAGCCGTAGTGGGTTCAGGAGAGAGCGGCCCCGCAGCTTTTACTTTAATTCGAAGCGCCTCTCCCGGCAGATAGGCCATCGCGATCTCTTCCAGGTCGACGATTTCTATATATCGTTCGTCGGCTCCTGCCCATATGGTCTTCTCGAGTGCGAGTTTCTTCGCCTCCTCCAACGCTTGCTGCCGCGAGTAATTGCTGAAAGAAAAGACGCGATCGATCTGCGCGCTTACAGGAGCCATGGCGACCCCGATGGCGTTGGCGACGTCAAAATTTTCCGGCCGGTGGATCTTCGACGCCCCAAGCAGGCGGTCGGGCAGCAGGATGCTCCCACCGCCGACGAGCACCACGGGAACGGGTGCAGCGCTCAATTTCAACCCGTCGATGCTGCGTTCAACCATCTCGATGATCTTTTCATCGGCATACGTCACGAGCTTGCGCTCTATCTTGGCGACCTTCTTCCGGTCGCCCAATTCCGCTCGCCCGACCGCCACCGCGATATCCGTGGCTGTCAGCGTCTTGCCTCCAAACACAAGCGCCTCTTCTTCGAGTCGATACCCGACGCTATCCGGTCCGATGCGAACGGCGGCTCCCTTCCCGCGGACGATACTCCCGCCGCCAAGGCCGATGGAGATCAGATCGGGCATTCTGAAGTTCGTTCGCACGCCGCCGATGTCCACGGCAACAGCGGATTCTCGCGGGAATCCACCAACGAGCACCCCGACATCGGTCGTGGTTCCTCCCACGTCGACGACGATCGCGTCTTCTAGTCCGGAGAGAAAGGCGCCTCCCCGCAGGCTGTTGGACGGCCCCGACGCGATGGTCAAGATTGGATAACGCAACGCATATTCCAGGGCCATCAACGTGCCATCGTTCTGTCCTAAGAACAGTCGTGCTTGAAGACCTTCCTTGGCCGCCGCTTCTGAAAACGCGGAGAAGGCCATTTGGGCTGTCCGCATCAGCGCCGAGTTCAGAACCGCGGCGTTCTCTCTTTCGAGAATGCCCAGGCTGCCGATCTCATGAGACAAGGTGATGGGAACGCTATCGCCGAGCACCGAGCGTACTCGCTCGCCCACCAGGCGCTCGTGATTGGGATTTACCGGCGAAAAGACTGACGTCACTGCAACGCCATCGACCTCTCCTTCGAGCTGTCGTAAAACGCCGTCGATTTCCTTTTCATCAAGTTTTGTGATCTCGCGACCGTCAAATTCATACCCGCCGCGGATCACGAATGTCTTGGGTGCTACGGCGGATTTCAGATCTTCCGGCCATGAAAACAGCGGAGGAATCGAAAGAGTCGCAGGCGCCCCGATGCGGATGGCGGCAACTTTGCTGAGGTGTTTGCGCTCGGTGATCGCGTTCGTGCAGTGCGTGGTGCCCAGCATCGCCACGGAGATATAGCGGGGATCAACTTCGGGCTGCTGGAGGATCTGCCTGAGTGCCTGAAGGATTCCCCCTGTGACATCGGCCGTCGTGCGGGCTTTGGTCTTTGCTACCAGTCGGTTCTTCTCATCCAGAATGACGGCGTCAGTATGCGTACCG